>Ga0079224_100016110_pt1 | contig 10485 bp, 11 predicted proteins | sample Stecom2015_FD_80414 | JGI IMG/M metagenome (GOLD analysis project Ga0079224, IMG submission 80414) | Agricultural soil microbial communities from Utah to study Nitrogen management - Steer compost 2015 | ecosystem: Environmental > Terrestrial > Soil > Agricultural land | place: USA: Utah...
ATCGGTGGCGACGGCGGCCTCCACCTCGGCATTGCGTTGCGCGGCGGCTTCCGCGGCGGCGCGGGCGCGGCGTTCCTCCATCTGCGGGCGTTCGACAAGGAAATAAAACCCCAGCAGGATCGTCAGCGAAACCACGATCGCCAGCATCAGCCTCGCGCGGTCTTGCGCCTCGTTCGGGTCATATTGCTTCATCATTATTCGGTCTTTCCTTTGTTTCCGCGCCTGATTCCGCGCAAAGCGCAGCGGCGCACCGGTGGGTCGCATCTGTAGCACAGTTGGACGGGTTTTGAGAGAAAAACTTGCCCCAAATGCCGCGCGGCGGGGGCAGATCGGCGGGCACAGGGTCGTAACCGCCCTGATTCCACGGGTTACAGCGCAAAATGCGCCGCAACCCCAGCCAGCCGCCGCGCAACGCGCCGTGCGTTTCCAGGCAGGCTGCCGCATAGCGCGAGCATGAAGGATGGAAGCGGCACACCGGTCCGAGCAGCGGCGAGATGAACCGCTGGTAGACGCGGATGAGGGCGATGAGCAGCCTGGCAAGCATCAGTCGGGGCGATTTTGCGTTCTTTGAGCCGGATCCGCCAGCTCCGATTGCCGGCGATCGCGGTCCTTGCGGGCTTCTTGGATGCGGCGAGCGATCTGCCGCGCGGCGGCCTCCCATTCGGCCACCACCTCCGATAGCCCGAGGCCATCCGGAGCGCGCCGAGCCACGACGACCAGATCGATGTCGCTCGGCCAGAAGTCCCGGGTAGCACGATACGCTTCCCGTATCAGCCGCTTGCTGCGAGATCGAGCCACGGCGTTGCCGATGCGGCGGGACGCCGTGATGCCGAGCCGAGCGCCGGAGTCGTCGTCGCGGGCGTACACGAGCAAGCAGAAATGCTCGGTGTTCACCCTGCGAGCCCGGCTTTGAATCTCCTGAAACTCCGGGCGCTTGCGGACGCGTTGGGCGGCTGGGAAGCGCCCCTCGGGCCGTCTTGCGGTCGGGCTTCGTCGCATCTGGAGGGGTCGCCCGTGCCCACGCCGACCGCTCGCTTTCGCTGCGCTCGCGTGCTCGCGCACCAAGTAAGCTCCGCTGCTCGGGTTTTCGGTCGACGCAGCGCATCGGCCGCGGGTCGAGTGCCGGGCAGGCCTACTTCTTGTAGGTGCTCACCGCCAGGCGCCAGCGCCCTTTGCGCCGGCGATTCTTCAGCACGTTGCGGCCGCCCTTGGTGCTGTTGCGCTTGCGGAAGCCGTGCGTGCGCAGTCGGCTGGTGTTGTGGGGCTGAAAGGTTCGCTTGGACATCGTCTTCGTGACCTGGTGAGTTTCCCGGCCGAAGGCTCCGTATCAGCGACGGGTGCGGCTCTGGGGGCGGGGAGTAGGCCACGCAGTCCAGGATCCGTCAAGGGTCGGTCCGCGGTTTTTCGGGGGCTCGGCCCGCCGCTCTGCTTGCCCGGCCGGGGCCACCATGGTACCCGGTGCCGGCCATGCGCGATAACATTCGCCTCGTCTCCTCGGCCGGCACCGGCTTCACCTACTACGCGACGAAGAACAAGCGGACGCAGACGACCAAGCTCGAGCTGAAAAAGTACGATCCGGTCGCCCGCAAGCACGTCGTGTTCAAGGAGGCGAAGATGCCTCCGCACAGCAAGTAAGGTTCGGGTTTCGGATCCTTTCAGGGCTCCATCCGGGAGGGCCCTGCGATCTTCGTGACCTGAGAAGAGAGCGTGCGCCGGCCTCGCCGGTTCTCGTGTGAGTCCTGGTTTTGGTTTTTCTTGCACGGCTCCATTTGGAGCGGGCGCTGCGATCTTCGTGACCTGAGAAGAGAGCGTGCGCCGGCCTCGCCGGGTGACGGACCCGGTGAGGGGCTGGATCCGTCACACCTTGCGGGGAGCCGCTACTCCAGGATCTTGAACTCGACGCGGCGGTTCTTCGCGCGGCCGGCAGGGGTGTCGTTGGTCTCGATGGGGCGGCTCTCGCCGAAGCCTTCGGACTCCAGCCGGCTCTCGGCGATGCCCTTGTCGACGATGTAGCGGCGCACGGCAGCCGCGCGATCCTTGCTGAGCTGCAGGTTGTTCGCGTCGCTGCCGACGCTATCGGTGTGGCCGTGGATACCGAGGCGCAGGTCGGGGCGCTGTTTCAACAGGTGCACGACCTCGTCGATGATCGGGAAGCTTGCCGGCTTGATGACGGCGCGGCCCGTCTCGAACTGGATGTTTTCGAGCAGCGTGAGCTCACCCGTGCCCTCCTCGACCAACGGGCACCCGTGCTTCTCGGGGTTGCGCGCGTTGGGCGAGCCGAACTGCGTCGGGCACTTGTCCTGCGCGTCCGGGATCTTGTCTTCGTCGGCGTCCTCTTCGGGGCAGCCGTCCTTGTCCTCGACGCCATCCATGTCTTCCGGGTCGTCGGGGCAGGCGTCGACCTCGTCAGGGATCCCATCGCCGTCGCGGTCGGCGCCTGCGGGGCAGCCGTCGGTCGGATCGGGGGGCTTGCCGTCCTCCTTGATGGTCGGGCACTTGTCGATGTCGTCGGGGTAGCCGTCGCCGTCGGTGTCCTTGTCGTAGTCGTCGGCGTCGGGGACGATCTTGATCCGCGGCGGAGGCGACTTTGGATCTGTATCGGAAATCGTGAACCAGTAGCCGATGCTGCCGAGCACGCGCAGGTCGGGCGCGCCGTAGCCGCTCGCCAGACGCGTCCCCGCTCCCGCCATCACGTTCAGGCGCCGCTCCTTGTCGAGGAACATGCGCCCCTGGGCCAGCCACTCGATGTCCGTGTTGCGCTCGAACGAGGTCTCACGGGCGGCCGTGAGGCTGCTCGTGCCCCAGATCTCGGCGCCCACCCGCAGCTTGCCGTCGCGAAGCGGCAGAAATGCGCCGATGGCCCAACGCAAATCCGTGCCCAGGTACAAGGCGGAGTTGGCGCCGGTCAGCGACCGATTGGGACGAAAGTGGGGGCCGACCATGCCGGTCAACAGGAAGCTGCCGAAGTCGTACTCCCCCGAGCCATAGAGCATGCCGGTGGTCTGACGGTCACCGGCGAAGGAGGTCTGATCGCCGGTCGGAAAAAACGCGGCCGCGCCCAACCCCAGGCGCAGCTTGCGATCATCGGATTCGAACGCGAGCGCACGGACGTCCAGGCGCAGGTCATGCAGCGCGACCTTGTTGACATCCAAGCCGTTGCCGATGCCGAACCGCGCCGGGTCGTCGCCGGTGAACTGCCAGGCGGAGATCGGCAGCGCGATGTTGAAGCTCAGCCGGTGTGCGAGCTGCGTGCCCGCCATCAGGTAGGTGATGATCTGCCCCTGCACCGGATTGTCGATTCGATCGGCCGTGTCGCCATCGTCGGCGACCGTGTCGGCCCGCAGCGGGTTGAGCGTGAAGCCGAGCGCTGCAGTGCCGTAGAACCGCGTCTTGTCGTGCATGTACGGGCGCCAGACCATGAACCCGTCATCGGGGGCGCCCGAAAGCTGAGCGCGGTCCAGGTAAAAGGTGCGTGTTTGAGCGCCGGCAAGGGCCGGGCAAACCAACACCAGCAACGTGAGAACAACGGGCAGCAGTGAACGCGGAGCAACCGACATAGAGCCTCCGAGCCGCAGCCGGCGACGAGCGCCAACAACCGAGAGCATCACTTCAGCGAAGCTACTCCGACGGGCGCAGCATTGAAAGCACCATGCGCGGTCGATTATTGAAGCCGTACCGGCGGCAAAGTGCCGTGCTCCTGTCACTGAAAATCGGCGAACAGCTCGACGGCCCACACCGAACCGCTCGCGTCGCGCACCGCACCGACGCCCAGCGCTTCGAACCGGGGCTCCAGCAGATTACCGCGATGGGAGGGGCTGGCCCAGAGCGCGCGGTGGACCCGGACCGAGGTGGTTGCACGTGCCACGTTCTCTCCCGCAGCCAGCGGCAACAGGCCGGCCGCCTCGAGCCGCAGCCGCGGATCGCCGCCGCCGACGTCATGGCCGACGCGCCCCGTGCGCGCCATCGCTTCGGCGTGGTGTTGGGCGAGCTCGTCGAGCTGAGGATCGCGAAACAGCGCCGAAAGACCGGCTCGTCGCCGCGCCCCGTTGACCATGATCGCGAGCGCGGCGCGGTCGTCGGCGGTTGATCGGAGGGACTCCTCTCCCGGCGCCGGTCGCTCATCGATGTGCGCTGGAGGTGGGAGGTCGGCAAACACCATCAGCTCTGCGGCGGGGCGCGGGCCGTACCCGGCGTCGACCAAGAGCTGCGCCATCCATGGACCGCGGCGATCCGCCCGGAATCGCCCCGAAATGTGAGCGCCTGCCGTCGTCGGCACGGCGAACGGGGGCCGGTCCGGGGGCAGCACGATCCACTTGCCGTCGGTGACCTCGACGAGGGGTCGTGCCCTGAGCGTGATCCAGTCGCCGCTTCGCACGCGCGTCGGGACCGGGTCCAGGTCACACAGGCTGCGGACCGCCACCGCCGCCACGACCGTAGCGCCAGACGTCGATCGTGCGTCGGCGAGGCCGCAGCGAACGACGCCCGGTGCCGGCATGTCATCGAGCCAGCGGTCGAGCCGCCCCCAGAGCTCCGCTTCGGGCAGGTCCTCGGCCTCCAGGCTCAAGGCGCGGGGCCACACATACGGCGCCCCCTCCGCGCGCATGGCGTAGACGATGTCGAAGAGCTCCAGCTCGGTGTCGCCGCGGGCCTGACGGCGGGCAAGGCGGCTCGCAACCCGGGTCAACGCGGCGTCGGGCTGGTCGCACCCGCGCGGGCCCGCCACCTGGAACGGTTGGGGGGACGTGGTCGCCGGCTGCCATCGCAGGGGCTCATGGCCGCGCTTGCGGGAGCGCGCGTCCATCACGTCCGCCACCGCTCGGCCAGGCTCGGCCCGAGAGGCGGCCGCGGGCGGTGACGGGAGCGCGATGCGCGGAGCGCTCGGCGACGCGCACGCCGCTGTCAAGAGGGCAACCCCGAACGGGCGCACCGGCCATGAACGAACGAAAGGCATGGCGCGAGCTCCCCGCGGACGCGCCGCAGGTTCGATCGCTCGTAACAGGGAACGCTGCCCCCGACCAAGATCCGTCCCCCAAAAAGCACGCCGGGCGCGCGGCTCGAGCCGCGGTGTGGCGTTCGACGGCCGGCTCGATGCTCGGCAGCGCCGCTCCGAAGTCGACCGGCCCCGGCTCCCTTGATACGCTTTCCGCCCGAACATGGGCCGCTTCACGACAGCCGCGAAGGTGGGCGCTTTCGCCGTACTGATGGTCGCGGCCGCGTGGCTCATCTATAACTTCGTATCGAAGCGCGCCGCAGGCGACGACGGCTACGTCGTCTACGTGCTGATGAAGGACGCCTCGGGCATCGCCCGCCACTCCCAGGTGAAGATGGCCGGCATCCCGGTCGGCCAGATCGAGAGCATCCGGCTTCAGGACGGACAGGCCCGGGTGGACATGCGGGTGCGCGCCGATATCGCGCTCTACGAGGACGCCGCCGCCGGCAAGGTCGCGTCGAGCCTGCTCGGCGAGTACTACATGTCGCTCACGCCTGGTACCGAAGGCCGGACGCAGCTCGAGGACGGCGATCGCATCAAGTACGTGATCGAAGCGCCCACCACCGACGACCTGCTCAAACAGGTGGCCGACATCGCCAAAGACGTGAAGACCGTCAGCGCGGCGCTGGCCGAGGCCATCGGCAGCGAAGAAGGGAAGCAGAACCTCAAGGACACGCTCGAGAACCTGGCGCAGGTCACCGACGCCCTGAATCAGACCGTGCGTGAAAACCGCGAGACCATCCACAGCATCTTGACCCGGATCGACGCCATCACCGCGCAGGGACAGCCGGAGGTGGCGCAAATCCTCGAAAATGTGCGCGAAACCACGCGCGAAGTGCGGCAGATGGTGGCCCAGGCCCAGGGCACGGCCGAAGGACAGCCGGGTGAGGTCCGGCAGATCGTCGAGAAGGTGAACCGCGCCAGCACCAGCCTGGAGAACGCGCTCGAAAACCTCGAGACCGTGAGCGAGCGGCTCGAGCGGGGCGAGGGAACGCTCGGCCGGCTCACCAAGGACGAGAAGCTCATCGACGAGGTCGAGGGCGTCGCCGAGACCGTGGGGGAGTTCGTCGGCGGGCTCAACCGCCTGCAGACGATCGTCGTCTTGCGCAGCGACTACCAGTTTCTGACGAGCACCGTCAAAAGCTACGTCGAGCTCCGGCTGCAGCCGCGCGAGGACAAGTACTACTCGATCGAGATCGTCAACGACCCGCGCGGTTTGACCCGCTACGAGCAGATCGACGTCGAGACCACCAACGTGAACGAGCCGCCCACCTACCGCGAGGTGCGCACCGTCACCACGAATGCCTTCCGCTTCTCGCTGCAGTTCGCGCAGCGCTTCGGACCCTTCGTGGGCCGATTCGGCATCAAAGAGTCGACCGGCGGCGTCGGCCTCGATCTCTACCTGCTCCAGGAGCGCTTCATGCTCCAGCAGGACCTGTTCGGCTTCGGCGAGGTCGTGCTCCCCCGCTGGCGCATCACCCTCGGCTATGAGTTCATCGAGCGGCTCTGGTTGCTGGGCGGCGTCGACGACACCTTGAGCGACTCGCGCCGCGACTACTTCATCGGCCTGCAGCTCAAGTTCACCGACGAGGACCTGAAGCGGGTGCTGCCGTTCGCGCCGGGTCCGTGAGCCTTGCGAGCGTCGTCTCTCCCGTGGATCACGTCAGGTCGCTGGAGTGCGCCGGACGCGGCACCGTCCTCGCCGGTGGCGCAGGCGCGAGGAACTGCCGCTTGCTCGTTGTAGCCGCCCGATGAAATCGCAAGTGCGATCCTCGTGTTCAGGGTACAGGAGCAGGTTGATGCCGTAGTCCCCATCGTCCGGTGGTCCGACGAACAACAGCGAGAACGCGCCGTCGGATGAGTCCCCTTCGGCAATACGCCTCGCTGCCTCCTGCCAGGTCAAATCGGCAAGCCCCCACCCTTCCAAGTCTTCACCCTCGAGCGCGGGCGGCTCCTGGTCCTGTGAAGAGGTGGAGCAAGCGGTGCTGCCGAGCGCGACGAGCACGGAAAGGGTCAGCCCAGGTACTTCCGCTAGCCGTCTCATATCTTTGTTACCACGCTGTCCCGGCGCGTCCATGTATCAGAATTGCCACTCGTGCAGCGGTTGGGGGCGGTTCGATCGAGCGGGTCCGGGAGACAGGCGAAGTTGGCAGCGTGTCCTCCGAGCGCCGCGCCGGCGCGGCGGAAGGTTTGCTTGCTCGCCGCGTCGGCGCATCGGGCAGCTTCGGGGGCGCGGCCGGTAGCCTTCGCTGCTTCGGCGATTCGGGCAACGCCCGCGTGGCGGTCCGCTCCTCGGTCCCTCGCGCTGGGGCATCACCCTCGGCTAGAGCACCGACTAGGTTGGGTTGCCCCCGCGTGGGCTGGTTCACCGCACCCGCCTGGAGGCACCGTCGAAGGTCATTCGATTCGACACGAGATTGGCCTTGCGACGAGCGCCGGGCCCGCACGGCGCCAAGAGCCGTGCTGACTCCAGCGAACCCTGACCGAGTCGACTTCACCGAGAAGTTCAAGGTCGCAGATCGCGATGAATCGGCGCTCCTCGCCCGTGGGCGTTCCGACGTCTGAACGTTTCCCGTCAGCAGGAAAGCCTGGCGCGTCGAAGAGCCCCGGGATCAAGTACAACCGACGGTGGAGGCTCAGGTAGGGCGCCAACGTGCTCGATGTTTTTTTCGACGGCACGAGATGACCGTCGTCGCGCGCGTACTCACAATGAAGTCCAGCCGTTGGCGCCGACAATGCACAAGCGAGCGCTTCGCGGTCCGACGAAACCAGCGTGAGCCTCTCGACGAATCTAGATCCCTTTGGTACTCCTTGGGCGCTTTGATAAATGACCAGAATGGCGATGGCGTAGGCGCCACAAGAAAGCAGCCATGCCCACCGAACGCCCCTTATCTTTGATCGTCTCCAAGACATCTATTCGCAACTTGCTCAGGTGCTATCGCGGAGCGCTCAGTCAGCCTGCGGCACCGCTCGTCGTGGCGGGGATCATAGTGGTCTGCGGGGGGATCGCAATGCGCTTGGTGAATGTGCGGATGCCGAACGCACTGACCTTCGACGAGCATCATTTCGTCGAGAACGCAAGGAACTACTTGGGCGGCCAAGCGGACTGGAACGACCATCCGCCGCTGGGCAAGCTGCTCATCGCCGTGGGGATCGCCCTCGTTGGCGACAACGGTCTGGGGTGGCGAATCGCCCCGCTAATTTTCGGGGTCGGTTCAATTGGCATGGCCTTCGCTCTCGGACGAACGGCCTTTCAGAGCAGGTTGGCAGGGCTGATGGCCGCCGCGTTCGTCGCCGCCGATGGGTTTCTGATCGCCTACTCGAAGTCGGCGCTGCTCGACGGGTTCCTGGTGTTCTTTCAGCTCCTGACCGTTTACTTGGCGCTCGGGACGAAGGGTGGGACGGGGGTGCTGCTCACAGGCGCGTGCTGGGGCCTTGCGATGGGGATCAAGTTCTCGGGGGCCGTCATGGCCCTCCCGATCGCGGTCATCCTCGCGACCCGGATTCGACCGCTTTCGCGAGCCGCGGTCCTGACCGTAGGCACCGGCCTCGTCGCTGTGGTCGTCTACCTCGCACAGTTCTCGCTCGGGCTGGCCCTGGCCGGGAAGCCCTACGGGTTCGAATCATCGATGGCTGTCACCTGGGACCTTTACCAGCATCACGCGCGTTTGACGGACTGGAAGAACCCACTGACGTCCCGCTGGTACTCGTGGTTCATCCCGCAGAAGCCCATCATGATGTACCGCGAACCGGACGGCCCCTACTGGCGAGTGATGAGTAGCCTCGGCAATCTTCTCTTGTGGTGGAGTTCGGCCGTTGCAGCCCTGACCTGCGTGCTCATCGGCGTCCGGCGAGGCGTTCTCCAGCTCGCGACGGGGGAGCGACGGTCTCGGGTGGCTGTATCTGGGCATTTGCTGGCTCGCTCCCCTGGTCCCCTGGTGGCTCAGCGAGCGCGACTCGTACATCTATCACTACCTTGGTAGCTACACCTTCGCGCTCGTCTGCCTTGGCGGCGTGGTGGAATACGTGTCTCAAAAGTTCTGGGGTCTTGCCCTTGCGTTCCTGCTAGCGGTGTTGCTGGTGAGCGCGTACTACGCCCCCGTCTGGACCAAGACTCCGGTGTCGACCGAGCAGCTCGAACGCCGGCTTTTCAAAGAGGAATGGCGCTGATGCCAGGTTGTTCGCGAGAGCGGACCGTGGGGCTGGAAGGGCGTGCGCACAGGAGACCAGGCCCCAGGCGTCAGGGACGAGATGAGCTCGCGTCGGCGGTGTTGATAGTTCGTTCCGCGCCGGCGCGACTCGGCGGCGCCTTGTCGCGCATCCGATCCATCTGGCATCGGCCAAAGTCCTGCTCGGCCGCCGTTGAGTTATTGCCAGTACACCGAAGCTCGATGTTGTCCGCTGTGTTGGGTCCCCCCAAGGCAGGTGCGGTCGCGGGCCCGCACCTCGCGACGGACGCAGGCGCTCACGTGGCGCGGGTGGGCCACCCGTGCAGCGGTTGGGGGCGGTCGATCGAGCGGGTCCGGGAGACAGGCGAAGTTGGCAGCGTGTCCTCCGAGCGCCGCGCCGGCGCGGCGGAAGGTTTGTTCGCTCGCCGCGTCGGCGCATCGGGCAGGTCCGGCGGCGCGGATGGTAGCCTTCGCTGCTTCGGCGATTCGGGCAACGCCCGCGTGGCGGTCGGCTCCTCGATCACTGGCGCTGGGGGCTGGCGCGTTCGACCTTCGGGGCTTCGGCGTCGACGCGACCGAGTGCCGGAGCGCTGGATCCGATGCCATGACCGATGTTGTGGAAGCGGGCGGCCGTGCGGCACCCATCAATGAGGCGTTCATGAAAGTTACAGACACCTTAAATTCATGCTCTGAGGATCGACCCTGTCATGCTTGCGGGCGCCGTCGGCGCTTCGCTCGGCAACTCGCTCGCGAAACCCGCTACGCTCGCCGCTGAGGCGCCAAGAAGCTGTTCGAGCGGCGGCGCGGCTCGGGAGTGGATCGTCCCCGGAGGCGTCGTGTCTCGCGCGGGGCCCGAGCACGAGTGAAGTGGAACAGGATGGCGACGGGCTCAATCGTCGTCCGGTGGTTCGAACGACGGGTGATCCGAACGACCGCGTGCGGCGTGCTGAAGCGATACTGGGACGTCAGCGAACAGGAGACCGCTTCAAGTCTTCACCCATCCATGTCGATCGAGGTCGGTTAGGGTCGATTAAGGTTGACACGATTCGCCACCAAAGCTCCCGCTGGATCGGCGCCGCTGTCCGAAGAGCGCTGCTTGCCCGCCCAGCGGCAGCTGTGGCGGCTTTTCGTGAGCCATTCGACTCGCGAAGCGTCAGCGTGGCCGCGAGCTCGACAGCACGCATCCTCAGGGCATGAAAATCCAGGGTGTATAAGGATCTCATGGAATCCTCATTGAGATCTCTGTCCGATGACGATCTTCACGCTGCCGTGCGTCGGCTCACCGCGCGCTCCAACGTCACCCTCGCCGATCTGCTCGCGCACCTC
>Ga0079224_100016111_pt1 | contig 10485 bp, 9 predicted proteins | sample Stecom2015_FD_80414 | JGI IMG/M metagenome (GOLD analysis project Ga0079224, IMG submission 80414) | Agricultural soil microbial communities from Utah to study Nitrogen management - Steer compost 2015 | ecosystem: Environmental > Terrestrial > Soil > Agricultural land | place: USA: Utah...
GATCCAGATCCGGGAAATCCTTCGCCATCAATTCTGCATCAGCCAAGCCACAGTATGTATCTTGAGCTGTGTGCCTAGCGATACTGCAGGCCGCAGCGACCGTATCAGCCAAAACCGTATCTGACAGGTCAGAAGTACTGGCATGGCCGCGTTGTTGACCGAAATAGACCGTGACAGAGACACCCTTGTCCCGGTTATATTCGATGGTCTCCGTTTCCCCCATGCGCACGGTCACGTTCTGGCCGATGCCCAGACTGATATCAGCCTCTGCCGCGCTCGCGCCAGAAGCTCGCGCCAGATCCAACACACGCTTGCTCATTTCCTGCAACTGTTCAAGGGAATAACTGAAACGGGGTTCACTCATGATTCAATACTCAATTAGGCGGCTCTCGCCACAACAAGTAAAAATGGAAAAGACAAAAGCTGCTATCATACCTCACACATCTTTATCCATATCCCAGCATGTCTGAAGAATTTCAGGATTACATCAGTAAAACCCAGCGCAAGGCAGAGATGGACGCCTTGCAGGACCTCGGCGTCAAACTTACCCAGCTTTCAGAAGACAAGCTTCTGAAGCTGGATCTCCCGGAAAGGCTTTTGGACGCGGTCAGGGAAGCGAAACGTATCACGTCCAATGGCGCCCTGCGACGTCAACGCCAGTATATTGGCAGCCTCATGCGTGAAGTGGACGCGGCTCCGATCATAGAGCAGTTCCAACGATGGGAAGGCCGGCATGCGGAAGAGAACGCCCTGTTCCATCGATTGGAACGCCTCCGTGATCGCCTACTGGACGACGAAAGTAGTCTCGCTGAATTCATGCGCGACTATCCGCAGGCAGACAGCCAGAAGATCCGGACACTGATACGTAATCATAAGCGAGAAATGCAAGCTAACAAACCTCCCAAAAGCAGCCGTGAGCTATTCAGGGTGCTACGGGAGGTCGTAGAGCATCAGGATCAAACTGACGACTGATGCTAACGTGAGGCCTGCTCTTCAGGAACAGGCTCCGCGACTTCTTCCTCTTTAGGCGGGAAAAAGAACTCTCGTGGATTGTTGACCACCCGCCTTATCAATGCCGCCCCCAGCCTTCTCCACTGTACGAAACTGACTTTACGTGACTTCATGGCGACATAGAGTGCCAGACTGAAACTCACCAGCAGGTTCATGGTGCCAATCAGCAGCACGCCCAATGCAGCATAGAGTGCGATGCCCAAACTGATATTGAAATCAAGACCGACGAACGAGAAGCCGACGAATGCCGAGGAGAACGCGATGTGACGGATATCGACTGGCAGTCCGAGCAATACACCGATCGCGGCCATACCTCCCAATAGACATCCGAAGTAGAAATTACCAGCAAGTGCGCCTAGATTGTTCTCCACATAACGGACCACGCGCTCCAGCCTTGCCTCACCTAACAATATCTGTAGCCAACGAAGTGCTCTCAAACGCTGAGGGATCTTGTTATAGATCGACATGTTGTCGTGATAGCCTGCGATGAGGCCGGACAAAAACAGGCATACGCCAGCGATGCCCGCGTAGAATAGCGCGCCGCTATGGAACGGGTCGATTTCCGCCAGCAGCTTCTCAGCCTTCTCTACCGAGACGAAATGCTCGCCGCCAATGAAATAGAACAGTCCGGCAATCAACATGGCGGTCGGCACTGCTAACGAGACGTTGCCGATAATGGCAATCGTCTGGCTGCGTATTGTCTGGGCGATAATCGTGACCAGATTCTCCATACTGCGGTTCTTGCCATCGCTGTCATCGATACTGGCAGCGATGGCAGCTGCGGTCATGGCGGGCTGTTTGGTCGCGACCGTGAAATGCAGGATATGGATCAACACAAAGCCTAAGCCATAGTTCAGACTGAAGAGTATGGCCTCAGTCAACGGCGCATGATGTTGATTCGCCGTCATGATCTTGAGCATGGCCATAACCCCTACGATCAAGCCGGCTCCCATCGCAGACCGCATCAGGGTAAAGTACTCACTACGTGTATCCGTAATATAATGCTCACCAGCCCGACTGGCATTCTCTGTCACCCGCAAGGCCATCAATTCCACATTCTCACGAACGTGCTGGCGGACATTGTTCTTCCTGCATTCGCCCTGGACCAGGGTCTTGAACAGGTTGACGAACTCGCTGTTCGGCGTCTCGCCTGAACGCAGGCTGACAACGATGTTCAGCATACTCTCCAAGCGTTGGATCTTTTGTGAGATGCGCTGCAACAAATAGGTCAGATTGATGCTCGTGCCGTTTTGCGAACTGCTGCTGCGCACCTTAGCGATGACCTTGCGACACTGATCCAGCATCACCAGCACCTGCTTCACATCCCCTGCTTGTTCCGGATCCATGGCCAGAAAAGCACGTAGTTCCACATTCTGCATGATGAATGGTGACTCATGATCTTCGAGCTCCGGGCGGCTACGGAGCAGCTCAGGTTCCAGCCCCAAGGCGGAAATGCGGTAAGACAACACCTCGATCGCATCAAGGAAATTCTCGGCACTCGCCATTCGGAGCTCTGCTGATGCATCGTGAAATCGCAATGCATCTATCAACTGGCCCCAGACCTCGGTCGGCACCGCCAGCACCCATCGCTCATCGCCAGGACGAGGAAATATCAGTGCAAAGAGATCCTTCAGATAATGCCTGTCGATGGCGGCTGGCAGGATCTTATGTCCCAGTTTGCGCCATAGCTCCGAAAAAAATCCGCTACTGGGCTGGATGCCGGACTCGACGAACAGTGAGACTGGCTTGTGCTTGGCCAGCAAGATCAACACCGCATTGCGTAAAAGCGCGGCTTTCTCAGGATTGTTATTCAGCACATAACACAAGGCCTGTAGCGCATGTGTCGCATGATCGACGCCGCTGAATCTGGGAGGGCGTATCTCATTGACTAGCTCAGCTAGAAACTGAGCCTCATGTCCGACTTCGTCGGCATATCGGTCGAGTATGTTCTCTATCGTCATCTTGTTCTTTATTGAATTCGCTCTTGTGTCAGTCACTCAAGTTCGCCTGAGATGCCAACAGCAAATTGATAGTGCGACATTCTAACCGTAGTTTAGTGCGCCGGATTCAACTTCACCTCGGTTTTTCTAACTTCTCCATCGCGCAAGAACTCTACTTCCGTGACCTGACCGGCATAGCGCTGCGCCGATCGTGACAGTGCCTCCGGGGTCTCCAGCACCCTATCGCCCATACGCAGAATAATATCCTGTGACCGCAAACCCGCCTTCTCCGCCGGCGATCCCTGGATGACCGCTATGATGACAAGACCATCTGCCGTCTCTCGCTCTGTCGGCGGTCGCACATGTAATCCAAGTAACGGAGGTACGAGCTTGACCCAGTAAGACGCATGATAGGTAAAACGAACCGACGACTGATCCAAGACATTCGGGTCGATCGTGTCCGCATTCATTTCCCGTGCCTTTTGACGCAATTGCTCGATTTTAAGACCGGCGGGAACATCCCCGCTACGACGGGTCGTCACCAGCACCATATGCGCACCGATCTCCCTGGCATGTTCCTTTAAGCGATCGGGCGGAACATCTCCTGCCTCGAAACTAGAATACCCGAGCAGATCGTAACCTTGTTCCAGCATATGCTGATAATCCCGATCCCTGTCATCTGTCCCCTTGAATATCAAAGGCGCGTCCTGCTCCGCTTTCGCCACCGGTGCCCTTAAAGTAAGTGGCTTGTAGGCTTCCGCAAATGGGTTCCCTGCATCGTCCGCAAGCACTGCTCCGACGCAAACCGACAGGCATATTGTGACCATGACCTTGCACAGCATTCGTAGCTTCATCTCGATGCCCTCTATCTCTCATGCACAGTAGCGCCTAGTCGTCGCAATTCAGACAGCACACTTCCAGCAAATGATATGATTGAACCTTGGTTTCTTTCTAACTTCAAGAAGGTTTCGTAAAGACAAGCAATATCAGAAAAGTATCCATGACGACAGCACAAAATTTACGTATTGGCCTAGTTTCGATCAGTGACCGGGCGTCGACCGGTACTTATGAAGACCAGGGCATACCAAACCTTAAATCATGGCTGGATCGCGCGTTGATCACACCTTGGCAAGCAGTAGCGCGTATCATTCCGGATGAGCAGTCGGAGATCGAGTCGACACTCATCGATCTCGTGGATCACGAATCCTGCCATCTGATCCTGACAACGGGTGGGACAGGCCCCGCACTTCGTGACGTCACGCCGGAGGCAACTCTCGCTGTCGCCGACCGCGAAATGCCAGGTTTCGGCGAACAAATGAGGCAGATCAGCCTTCATTTCGTGCCAACCGCTATCCTATCCCGTCAGGTCGCGGTTATCCGTAAGCAGTGCCTCATCATCAATCTGCCAGGGCAACCGAAATCCATCGCTCAGACTCTGGAGGGACTGAAGGACGATGAAGGCAACACGCTCGTACACGGTATCTTCGCTGCTGTACCTTACTGCCTTGATCTTCTCGGCACCGAAGATCGTCCGATGCCATACATCGAGACCGACGAATCGGTAGTCAAGGCCTTCAGGCCGAAATCAGCCATCAGGCCTCGGTAACGAATGGCTTCTGAATTTGATCTGATCAGGCAGTATTTCACAAAGCCCACCCGGCATACATCCCTCGGTGTCGGTGACGACGCCGCACTCTTAATGGTAGAGAATGGCCATGAGCTTGCGGTGTCAGCCGACAGGCTGGTAGCAGGCACTCACTTTCTCGATGACACCGACCCTTGTCTGCTGGGCTGGAAATCACTGGCAGTCAATATCTCGGACATGGCGGCCATGGGCGCGATGCCCAAATGGGCGACGCTGGCGATCGCCCTACCGTCAGCTGATGAATCCTGGGTCGCCGCATTTGCTAAGGGTCTTTTCTCGTGCGCAGATAACTTTGGTATTGATCTGATCGGAGGCGATACGACTCGCGGCCCACTTAGCATCAGTATCCAGATCATGGGACAAGTGCCATCCGGTCAAGCAATAAAACGTAACGGTGCGCGCCCTGGCGACGATATCTGGGTGTCGGGGTTTATCGGGGACGCTGCTCTGGCACTGAATCACCTGTTAAATAAGCACTCACTTACAGAGCAGGAATATGAGCGCACTCTGCCTGCCTTGCTGAAACCACAGCCTCGTGTCGCGTTGGGCATATCGCTTAGAGGCATCGCCAGCAGCGCCATAGATATATCGGATGGCTTACTCGCGGATTTAGGCCACATCCTCGATGCCTCCGGAGTTGGTGCCAAACTACTATTGGACCAGATACCGCGCTCGGAGACCCTGAAGCGGCATCTACATCAGGAAGGCGTCCTGGACATGATGCTGGCTGGCGGAGAGGATTATGAACTGTGCTTCACCGCATCACCATCATTACGGGATGAGATCCATCGGATCATGACGGTAAATGAGATTACGCTTAGCAGGATAGGCACTATCGAGCACTCACCCGGCATTCATCTACTGGATCACAATCATGATCCGATCAGGACAGGGGAATTAGGCTTTGACCACTTCAGAACCCAATAAACACGACCAGTCCATGCGTCAGAACACACGATTCTGGCCCGATGTCGCTTTTATGCTGAGCCATCCTGCCCATTTCCTCGCGCTTGGATTCGGCAGCGGCCTTAGCCGATATGCACCCGGCACGCTCGGAACGCTGGTTGCGTTGCCACTCTTTATGCTGCTTATGATGGCGCCCGCGGCCACCCATCTTGCCATTCTGGCATCACTGTATCTGTTGGGGGTCTGGTTATGCCGGGTAATCGGAAAGAATCTCGGCATTGCCGACCACGGCGGTATCGTTTGGGATGAAATCGTCGCGATGATGCTTGTTCTCAAGTACACTCCTGAGACATGGCAATGGTGGCTGATCGCATTTTTGCTGTTCCGCCTCTTCGATATCTGGAAACCATTTCCCATCCGTTGGTTCGACAGAAGGCTAAAAGGCGGTTTCGGTGTCATGTTCGATGACTTGCTGGCAGCGATTTATGCCATCGCTGGACTCAAGGTGCTGCAATGGATCATCTGACACTGCTGAATCTCGCTGACGATCTTGGGAAATCACTTAAGCAAAAAGGCTGGTCGCTAGCATTAGCGGAATCGTGCACTGGTGGTATGGCAAGCCAGTACGCCACGGCCATTCAGGGAAGTTCATCCTGGTTCGACGCAGGCTTCGTCACTTATAGCAATCACGCCAAAATCCATACCCTTTCCGTGAATCCTGACACATTGACAGCGCACGGTGCCGTCAGCGAACAAACGGCGCGCGAGATGGCTACCGGTGCATTGGCGAAAAGTCAGGCCAACATCAGCGGCGCCATCACAGGCATCGCAGGCCCAGATGGTGGTACTCCTGAAAAACCTGTCGGCACGGTCTGCTTCGCTTGGGCTGCAGCTAACGGCTTTCTCTTTTCGGACACACTCCACTTCTCCGGAAACCGCGAGGCAATCAGGATCGCATCGGTTCATACCATGTTGGAACGGTTGGCGAGCCTTACTTTAACCCTTGATTTATGAAATAATTGTGCGGTTTATTACTCGCACCAAAACAAAGGATCTAATCAGATGGATGAGAACAGAAGCAAAGCCTTGGCAGCAGCCCTCTCGCAGATCGAGAAGCAATTCGGTAAAGGCTCCATCATGCGTATGGGAGATACCGATGTAGTAGGCGATGTCCAGGCTGTTTCTACAGGTTCTCTCGGCCTAGACATCGCACTCGGCATTGGCGGCTTACCACGCGGTCGCGTCATTGAGATATACGGTCCGGAGTCATCCGGTAAGACCACACTCACCCTATCTGTCATCGCCCAAGTGCAGAAGCTCGGAGGGACAGCCGCGTTCATCGATGCGGAACATGCACTTGATCCCGTTTATGCGCAGAAACTTGGCGTCAACGTCTCTGATCTTTTGATCTCCCAGCCGGACACGGGTGAACAAGCACTTGAAATCGCCGACATGCTGGTCCGCTCCGGATCCGTCGATATCGTTGTCGTCGACTCGGTCGCGGCACTGGTTCCCAAGGCAGAGATCGAAGGTGAGATGGGTGATTCCCATATGGGGCTTCAGGCACGGTTGATGTCGCAGGCGCTCCGTAAGCTGACTGGCAATATCAAACGCACCAACACCATGGTCATCTTCATTAACCAGATCCGCATGAAGATCGGTGTCATGTTCGGCAATCCCGAGACCACAACCGGCGGTAACGCACTGAAGTTCTATGCTTCCGTCCGTATGGATATCCGCCGCACAGGCGCGATCAAGAAAGGTGACGAGATCATCGGTTCTGAAACACGCGTCAAGATCGTTAAGAACAAGGTCGCGCCTCCGTTCAAGCAGGCTGAATTCGACATCCTCTATGGCGAAGGTATCTCGCGAGAAGGCGAGATCATCGAGATGGGCGTGAAGCTCAAACTGATCGACAAGGCTGGCGCATGGTACAGCTACAAGGGCGAGAAAATCGGTCAGGGCAAGGATAATGCACGCGAGTACCTGAAAGAGCATCCGGAAATCGCCAATGAGATCGACGCCAAGATCCGCGAGAACGCTAATCTGGCCAATGCCGCGATGTCGGTAGCTCCAGGAGAAGACGCTGACGAATAAGCCGGAAAACAGTAAGCCCGTCGTTTCGCTTCGATCACGAGCACTCGGCTATCTCGCGCGGCGCGAGCATTCACGCAAGGAACTCGAACATAAGCTTCGAGCCCATGTACAGGAAGGCGACGATCTCCCAGCATTGATCAAAGAGTTGCAGCAGCGTGGCTGGCTATCCGATGAACGCTATACCGAGCAACTCATACATGCACGAAAATCGAAATTCGGCAGTTTACGGGTCGCGCATGAGCTGAAAGAGCATGGCGTTGCGGATGCATTAATTGAGGAAGCGCTGGAAAAACTGAAAGACAGCGAGCTTGCGAATGCCCGAAGCGTCTGGCAGAAAAAGTTTGGCGAATTGCCGAAGCATCGCGAATCTTGGGCTAAGCAAGCCCGGTTCTTACAAGGACGAGGTTTCAGTTTCGATATCATTAAACAGGTATTGAACGGAGACCACGATGAAATGGAATGACAGTGGCTACAGGTAATCACGACATACACCTGTGAACCATGATGGTAACGATGTTTTGAAAGACAACATGAAGAATCACCCGGGCAGTAAAGAGATACGGCAGGCCTTTTTGGACTTCTTTGCGTCCAAAGGTCACCAGATTGTGACTTCCAGCTCACTCGTTCCAGCTGGCGACCCGACGCTCCTCTTCACCAATGCCGGCATGAACCAGTTCAAGGACGTATTCCTCGGATTTGACAAGCGCCCTTATACCCGTGCCACCACCTGCCAGAAATGTGTACGTGCGGGCGGCAAGCACAACGATCTTGAGAACGTCGGCTATACTGCGCGTCACCATACGTTCTTCGAGATGCTCGGCAACTTCAGCTTTGGCGACTACTTCAAACGGGACGCTATCACCTACGCATGGGAATTGCTGACAGAGGTATTCAAGATCCCTAAAGAACGTCTCATGGTCACGATCTATGCCGAAGACGACGAAGCCTATGACATCTGGACGAAAGAGGTCGGCCTACCAGCCGAGAAGGTCGTTCGCATCGGTGACAACAAAGGCTCCCGCTACGCCTCAGACAACTTCTGGATGATGGGCGACACCGGGCCTTGCGGTCCGTGTACCGAGATCTTCTATGACCATGGCGATCATATCCCAGGAGGCCCTCCCGGTAGTCCGGATGAAGATGGCGACCGATTCATCGAAATCTGGAATAACGTCTTCATGCAATTCAACCGAGACGAGGCAGGTGTCATGCACCCGCTTCCCAGGCCATCGGTCGACACGGGCATGGGGCTCGAACGTATCGCTGCCGTCTTACAGAACGTACATAGCAACTACGAGATCGATCTATTTCAGAATCTGATCAAAGCCGCAGCTCGTGAGACTCAATGCCAGGATCTGGACAGCCCTTCACTCAAGGTACTCGCCGATCATATCCGCGCCTGTGCTTTCCTGGTCAGCGATGGGGTGATCCCCGGCAATGAAGGCAGAGGCTTCGTTCTTCGCCGCATCATCCGTCGCGCGATCCGCCACGGTTACAAACTGGGCATGCGTAAGGCATTCTTCCATAAGATGGTGCCGGATCTGGTCAGTGAGATGGGTGAAGCCTACCCTGACCTAAGCGATGGTCAACAGCGCATCATGGACGTCCTGCGACAGGAAGAGGAACGCTTCTTTGAAACCATCGAACATGGGATGGCGATACTGGAATCCGAACTGGATGAGATGAAACGGCAGGGTCGACAGGTATTTGACGGTGAGACCGCATTCAAGCTGCACGACACCTACGGCTTCCCTCTGGATCTTACTGCGGATGTCTGTCGTGAACGTGGTGTAACAGTCGATTCCGCCGGGTTCGATGCTGCGATGGCAAGACAGAAGGAGCAGGCTCGCGCAGCAGGCAAGTTCAAGATGAACGCCAGTCTGGAATACAAAGGCAGCCCAACGACCTTCCATGGTTACGATACACTGGAAACCAATGGCACGGTGCTCGCGTTGTATAAGGACGGCAGTCAGGTCGAAGCGCTGCAAGAAGGCGACCATGGTGTCGTTGTTCTGGACAACACGCCTTTCTATGCCGAGTCTGGCGGTCAAATAGGAGACAGTGGCGAACTTCGTGGCAGCAACGGAATCTTTGAGGTCGACGACACTCAGAAGATCCAGGCAGAAGTCTTCGGTCATCACGGTACTCTGAAGACCGGCGCGCTAAAGGTCGGTGATGTCGTGAGCGCACGCGTCGACATGAATGCCCGTATCAGCACGATGCGGAATCACTCCGCTACACACTTGATGCACAAGGCACTCAAGGAGGTGCTGGGTGATCACGTGCAGCAGAAAGGCTCTTTGGTCGACACAGAAAAGACACGTTTCGACTTTGTGCACAACGCACCCCTGACTGATGAAGAGATCCGACGTGTCGAACAACTGGTCAACGAAGAGATCCTAGCCAACACGCCGACTCAGGCGAGGATCATGCCTATCGATGATGCGCGCAAGACCGGCGCCATGATGCTGTTCGGTGAGAAATATGGTGATGAGGTGCGCGTCCTCGATATCGGAAGTTCAAGAGAGCTTTGCGGCGGAACGCATGTCAGCCGTACTGGTGACATCGGACTGTTCAGCATCGTGTCCGAAGGTGGTGTCGCTGCAGGGGTTCGTCGGGTTGAGGCAGTCACTGGCGCTAATGCCTTAGCTCACATGCATAGCATGGAAAGCGCCTTGAGCGGGATCGCCAGCACGTTGAAGGTACTGCCAAGCGAAGCGCCGAAACGAGTCGACGCCTTAATCGACCAGGTTCTCAAGCTGGAACGCGAACTATCCGCCCTCAAAGGCAAGCTGGCTTCGGCGAAAGGCGACGACCGCACGAGTGAGGCAGTGGCGGTGAATGGCATAAAGGTGCTGTACACCGGCCGTGAAGGTGTCGATGCGA
>Ga0079224_100016112_pt1 | contig 10485 bp, 11 predicted proteins | sample Stecom2015_FD_80414 | JGI IMG/M metagenome (GOLD analysis project Ga0079224, IMG submission 80414) | Agricultural soil microbial communities from Utah to study Nitrogen management - Steer compost 2015 | ecosystem: Environmental > Terrestrial > Soil > Agricultural land | place: USA: Utah...
TCCGCCTCGGCAATCCGTTGTTCAACCCGGTTAACCGCTCTGATTTCGCCCGATAAACCTACCTCGGCAGCGAAACAGCAATGCGGAGAAAGGGGCATATCTTCATGCGAGGAAATGATTGAGCAAACCAGGCCGAGGTCAATGGCCGGGTCGTCGATCCGGATTCCCCCGGTGATATTCAAAAAGACGTCTTTCATGCCCAGACGGAAGCCGCAGCGTTTTTCAAGGACGGCCAGCAGCATATTCATCCGCCTGCTGTCGAAGCCCGTGGCTGAGCGTTGGGGTGTGCCATACACCGAGGGACTCACCAGCGCCTGGGTTTCCACCAGCATGGGCCGGACGCCTTCCAATGTAACCGAAACCGCCACGCCGCTCAGCGCCTCGTCCCGCTGGGACAGCAAAACTTCCGATGGATTGTTCACCCCCCGCATGCCGGTGCCCCGCATTTCATACACACCCAGTTCGGAAGCAGCCCCAAACCGGTTTTTGATCGCCCGGAGTATGCGGTAGGTATGATGGCGGTCGCCTTCGAACTGAAGTACGGTGTCCACCATGTGCTCCAATATTTTGGGACCTGCAATCAGACCGTCTTTTGTAATATGCCCGATCATCAGCACCGGGATGTGACTTTCCTTTGCAAACCGCAGAAGCTCCGCGGTGCATTCCCTTACCTGCGACACACTACCCGGAGTAGAATCCATATGAGCCGAATAAAGCGTCTGTACAGAGTCAATGATCACCAGATGAGGTTCCAGTTGCTCGGCCTGCTTCAGGATATGCTGGGTGGAAGTTTCAGTCAGTATGAACAGTTCAGAGGCGACGGCTCCGGGATGGGAAGAGGTATCAAGCCGGTTCGCCCGGAGCTTGATCTGTTGCTGACTTTCTTCCCCCGATACATAGAGAACACGTAAGGGGAGCTGCATGGCCACCTGAAGGAGCAGGGTGGATTTGCCAATTCCCGGCTCACCCCCCAGCAGGACCAACGAACCCGGAACGATGCCGCCGCCCAGCACGCGGTCCAGTTCGGTATCGCCGGTTGTGATGCGGTACTGCGGCGAGAATTCGATTTCGCTAATGCGTACCGGCTGGTTTTTCCTTTTGGAATCAGCCCCGCCTGCAGACTTTGCACCGCCCTTGACAACGACCTCTTCGACAAAGGAATTCCAGGACTGGCAGGAAGGGCACTTCCCCAGCCACTTGAGAGATTCATAACCGCAGCTTTGACAGAAATATGAAGTTTTGGTTTTTGCGGTTCTGTTCATTCTTGTTGATTCTATCCGGTGCTGTTGTCTTCCGGGTCGGTTTCCTCCGGACCGCTCGCCGGCAGACCGTTCAGTCTTCTCAGAAGCTGGTTGTTTTCCCGCTGCAGTTCCAGTTCCTCCTCCTTAAGCTCCATGTAATTCCTGACAGAGCGTCGGATAAAGGTCCATACGAAGTATGGAATAAGTAGTATGATTACTACCATGAGAATTTGGGAGATATTGGCGAGCCAGCTCATATCTCCCAAACTTAAGAAAAATAAGACTTAAATCTTGATCTCTTCGTCCTTGTCGGAATAGAAGTGGTATTCGGTATAATGGTAGGAGGAAACCGCCTTGATACGGATCCATTTTTTGTAGCGGAAATACCATTTTACCTGGCGCGAAACGAGGCCTTTCTTAAGATACGCTTCAATGTAGGGGTGAACGCAAAGCGTGATGTGGTTTTCATTCTGTTCACGAAGGATGTACTCGAGGTTGTTCTCAATCTCATCCATCAGCAGAATGCTGGCTTTTATTTCGCCGGTGCCGCCGCATGTGGGACACTGCTCCACCGTTACGATATTCATTTCAGGCCGTACGCGTTGCCGGGTGATCTGTACCAGACCGAATTTGCTGGGCGGAAGAATGGTGTGTTTGGCCCGGTCATCCTTCATTTCTTCCCGGAGCGCATTGTACAGCTGTTTCCGGTTGACTGCTTTGTGCATGTCAATGAAGTCGATCACGATAATACCGCCCATATCGCGCAGCCGCAGCTGCCGGGCTATTTCCCTGGCGGCCTCCACGTTTACCTGCAAGGCATTATCTTCCTGATTGATCTGGCTATTGGTCCGGTTGCCACTATTGACGTCAATGACGTGCATGGCTTCGGTATGCTCAATGATCAGGTAGGCCCCGCCCTGCATATTGACGGTGCGGCCGAAGAGCGCTTTGATCTGCTTATCGATCCCGAAATTCTCAAACAAGGGCGCCCTTCCTTTGTACAGCTTGACGATCTTCTCCTGGGATGGCGCGATATTGCGTATATACGCGACAATTTCCGAATAGGTTACCGGATCATCCACGTAAATATTCTGGAAATCCGGATTCAGAATATCACGCAATATGCTGGAGGTCCGGTCAATCTCCCCGAGGATCTTCTGGGAAGGTTCCGTGACTTTCAGCCGCTTTGCAAAGGCCTCCCATTTTTCAATCAATTCCTTGAGGTCGTTATGCAATTCAGCCACACTAACCCCTTCGGAAACCGTACGGATAATCACGCCGAAATTCTTCGGACGGATATTCTCCACCAGTTTCCTCAACCGGGTGCGTTCCGCGTTCCCTTTGATCTTCTTAGACAGGGAGATTACATTTGAGAACGGAACAAGGACCAGGTAACGGCCTGCCAGAGAAATATCGGAACTCAGCCGGGGGCCTTTGTTGGAAATGGGCTCTTTTGCGATCTGAACCGGGATAAGCTGATTCTTGTTCAGCACCTCGGTGATCTTGCCTCCCTTATTGATATCCTCTTCCGACTTGAAATTATTCAGAAGATGATATCGTTTTCCATTCCGGATGTCCTTGGAGACTTTCAGAAGCGACCGGACCTGTGGACCCAGGTCAAGGTAATGCAGAAACGCGTCCCGCTCATAGCCGACATCTACAAAGGCAGCATTCAGGCCGGGCATAATTTTTTTTATGCGGCCCAAATAAATGTCCCCTACAACATAGTTGTTCGTGCCCTGCTCCTGATGAAGCTCAATAAGCTGCTTGTCTTTAAGCAGGGCAATGGTAACACCAGAAGGCGTACCGTTGATCAGTAATTCCTTTACCACCGCTGGAAATAACCTTCCTCACCTGCATCCGCACTAAAAAAGCTGGATGACGGTGTCAATTTATTTCTTCTTGTGTCTGTTTTTTCTGAGGCGTTTTTTTCGCTTGTGGGTGGCCATTTTATGTCTTTTTCTCTTCTTACCGCTTGGCATAATTCAATTTTTTTATGTTGATAAATTCTAATTACTTCATTTCCCTGATGATATTGTCGATCATCGTTGTAAACTGAGGATCCACAATATATCGCTTTGTATTCTCATAAGCCGAGATGGCTTTTTCCTTCTCGCCCAACTGACGGTACGCTTCCCCCAGATAAAAGTAAACCTCTCCTCCCGGTTGATTTTCCACCACGGTCAGGAACCGGTCCCGGGCTTTGTCGTATTGCCCGGTTTGCATGGAGAACTTACCCAAGGTAAGATTCGCCGCCGGGTTATCCGGATCTTTTTCCACTACCCCCAGAAGCAATTGAATGCCTTTCATGGGCTGGGGTGTGCCTTCCACCGTCACGGCCCCCAAGCCGGTCTGCGCATCCAGGTTCTCCGGATCCAATTCCAAAGCCTGTTCGTATGCGGCGATTGTCTGATTTACCAGGAAGGATTCCTGAACGGTATCTTTAACCGACTTGTATCCTTTTCTGAGCTCGTCTCCAGCTTTGATCCAATTTGCCGCAGTAGGTTGTTTCTCAGCAAGCTCTTTGTAGTATAGGCCACTTACCGTGCTGACGTTCAGCTGTTCCCACTGGAAAGCAAGTTCTTTCAACAAAGACGTGTCACCGGGGTTTGCATCCAGCTGCTGTTCGATTTCTTCAATTTCAACAAGCAAAGAAGGATTTATGTTTTGTTTCGCAGTTTCAGCCAGCTCACCCGCGCTGAACACCATCTCCGTGGCCGTCTGTTCGGGGCTGCTTTCCTCTTCTGGATTCACCAGTCCCTTTACCGGCAGCAGATACAATGCTACGATCAGTATCCCTACCGATAAGATGACTCCTATTTGTTTTCCTGAAAGCAAGTTCTATTTGATTAATTCCGCTTGGGCAGTTCTCTTTTTACTGGCGTTTTTCACTTTTTCAACAAATACTTTTGCCGGTTTGAAGCTGGGGATGTAATGTTCCGGAATAATAATAGCAGTATTCTTTGAAATGTTCCTTGCAGTTTTTTGAGCGCGTTTTTTAACAACAAAGCTTCCGAAACCTCTTACATAAATGTTGTTACCTTCAATCATAGAGTTTTTAACCACTTTGAAAAAGGCTTCGATGGTCTCGGCAACATCAACTTTTTCGATTCCTGTTTTGTTTGCAATTTCTGCAATCACTTCTGCTTTCGTCATATTAATATTCGTTTATCCATGATGTAAAATCTTCATTATTTAGGGGTTGCGAAATTAGCTCTTTTTATTGAAAACAAAAAGAACTACCAGGTTTTTGTTTTGGTATTCATTTTCTTTCCAGAGATTTGGGCCATGATGGACCCCACAAAGATAATCGGAAAATGGTATCAGGCGAATAAAAGAGAGATGCCGTGGCGGACCACCAAAGACCCCTATCTTATCTGGTTGTCTGAGGTTATTCTGCAACAGACCAGGGTACAGCAAGGACTTCCCTATTATTTGAAGTTCAGCGCCGCCTACCCCTCGGTGGCAGACCTCGCTGCCGCAGAAGAGGATCAGGTCATGAAGCTTTGGCAAGGGCTGGGTTATTATTCCAGAGCGCGTAACATGCTTGCAACCGCCCGCACGGTAACCCGTCAATGGGGACGGGAGTTCCCATCGGACTATGAAACCCTGATTCAGTTGAAGGGTATCGGGGAGTACACGGCCTCGGCCATCTCGTCCATTGCCGCAAACGAGCCCCGGGCCGTGGTTGACGGGAATGTGTACCGGCTTTTGTCGCGCTATTTCGGCCTGAGCACGCCCATTGACACGGCGGCAGGGAAAAGGGAATTCGCATCACTGGCCCATGATCTGCTCGATAGGCAGCGGCCCGGAGAACACAATCAGGGAATGATGGAATTCGGTGCGCTGCAGTGCCGCCCGGTCCGCCCCGGTTGCGATACCTGTCCGTTGGCCTCCGCTTGTGTAGCCCTGCGGGAGGGGAATGTAGAACGGCTACCGGTGAAATCAAGCCGTCCACGTATCCGGCACCGCTATTTCAACTACCTGGTCCTACGGGAAAATGGTCGCATCTGGCTGAAAAGACGCGGCACCGGGGATATCTGGCAAAGCCTGTATGATTTCCCCCTGGTGGAAACATCCGGACCGGTAGATGAAGCCGGTTTGCTGTCCCGGGACGATTTCAGGGAAATTTTGAAAGGGAAATTATTTTCCGTAAAATACGTTTCAAAGGTAACAAAGCATGTGCTTTCGCATCAGGTAATCCATGCCCGTTTCTGGGAATTAAGATTTCCCCATGCGCCGGTTCCGGAACACAACGGCTTCCTTCGGGTGGAGGAACAGAAAATGGAAAGCTATGCCTTCCCGAAATTAATTAGCAACTATCTTGAAAATAATCTATAAATTGTAATCATCTAATCTTTACGTATGTCAGGCGTCAATAAAGTAATATTAGTAGGCCACTTGGGCAAGGATCCCGAGATCAGGCACATGGAAGGGGGAGTTACCAAAGCTTCCTTTCCCTTGGCTACATCTGAATTTTACACCAAGGACGGACAACGGGTTGAACTGACCGAATGGCATAATATTGTTGTTTGGCGGGGATTGGCCGATGTCGCGGAAAAATACCTGCACAAGGGCAAGTTGGTGTACGTGGAAGGCAAACTACGTACCCGCTCGTGGGACGACAAGGATGGAAATAAACGCTACATTACCGAAGTGGTAGCCGATAACTTTACCATGTTGGGCCGGCGCAGCGATTACGATAATTCGGGAGGGAGTGACGGTTATTCCGGTGGCGGAAACCGCGGAAGCAATCCACAGGACGCCCATCAGGCAGGAGGGATGGGCAGTGCGAATGTGGCTGCAGACGACAATCCCGAAGACGATTTGCCTTTTTAAGCGGTATCAGGCAGTAATGGCCTGCATCAGGCCGACAAACCCGGTATCAGCCAATGCCTGCAGGCAGGCTGCAGGTCCTCTTACGATTTGCTGCTGATTGATATTCCCAGCTCATGAAGCTGCTCGGCAGAGATAACCGAGGGGGAGTCAATCATCACATCGCGGCCGGAGTTGTTTTTCGGGAAAGCAATCACATCCCGGATGGAATCCAATCCGGAGAATATCGCGCAAAGCCGGTCAAAGCCGAAGGCAATTCCGCCATGGGGAGGCGCACCGAATTCAAAAGCATCCATTAGGAATCCGAATTGCGCCTGCGCTTCTTCCGGACTGAAACCAAGCACCTTGAACATCTTCTGCTGCAGCTCCTTGTTGTGAATCCGGATGGAACCGCCGCCGACTTCGTTGCCGTTGATGACCATGTCGTAGGCGTTGGCCCGGACGCGTCCGGGGTCCGAATCCAGCAGAGGCAGGTCTTCCGGCACGGGCGAAGTAAAGGGGTGGTGCATGGCATGCCAGCGTGCGGATTCTTCATCCCATTCCAATAGGGGAAAATCCACTACCCACAATGCCTGAAACGTATCCATGGGACGGAGTCCCTGCCGGTTACCCATTTCCAGGCGCAGCTCGGAAAGCGCCTTTCGGGTTTTGGACGGCTCGCCAGCCAGAATCAACAGCAGGTCGCCCTCGCGGGCACCGAAAGCGGCTGCCCACTGCTTCAGATCGTTTTCATCGTAGAATTTGTCAACAGAGGATTTGATTGTGCCGTCTGTGTTATAGCGGGCGTAAACCATGCCCGAGGCCCCGATTTGCGGCCGCTTAACCCAGGCAGTCAGTTCGTCCAGCTGTTTTCTTGTATAGCCGGCAGCGCCCTCCACGCATATCCCCGCCACAAGCCCGGCTTCATCGAATATCCGGAAGCCTTTTCCGGCGGTAAGGTCTTTTTCCGCTGTGGGACCCTTCAGTTCGACAAAGGTCATCCCAAAACGGGTATCGGGTTTGTCATTTCCGTATTTCCGCATGGCCTCGCTATACGGGAGAAGCGGCATGGGACCGATTTCCTTGCCCCATATTTCCCTGAACAGATGGGCGATGAGGCCTTCAAAGGTCTCCAGGATGTCTTCCCGCGAAACAAAGGACATTTCACAGTCAATCTGCGTAAATTCCGGTTGCCGGTCGGCCCGCAGGTCCTCGTCACGGAAACATTTTACAATCTGGTAATACCGGTCCATGCCGGAAACCATCAGCAATTGCTTGAAGGTCTGCGGCGATTGCGGCAGGGCGTAAAACTCACCGGGGTTCATCCGGCTCGGAACCACAAAATCACGTGCCCCTTCGGGGGTGGATTTAATCAGAACCGGTGTTTCTACTTCTACAAAATGCTGTTTATCAAGATATTTACGCGTTTCGGCCGCAAGGCGGTGACGGGTCAGGAGATTTTTGCGGATGACGTTCCTGCGAAGGTCCAGGTAACGGTATTTCGCCCGGAGATCTTCTCCGCCGTCGGTTTCATCTTCAATGATAAAGGGCGGGACTTTGGATGTATTCAGGACCTCCAGGGCAGTAGCCTTTATTTCGATGTCCCCCGTCGGTAGTTTCGGGTTTTTATTGCTTCGTTCCACGACCCTTCCGCGGACCTGTATTACAAATTCCCGACCCAGTTCACGGGCGCGGGAGCACAGCTCGCTGTCGTCTTCCATATTGAATACCAATTGCGTTATCCCATAACGGTCGCGCAGATCAATAAATGTCATCCCTCCAAGATCCCGAGACCGTTGAACCCATCCGCAAAGGGTTACTTCCGTATTCAGTTTGTCTAAAGTGAGTTCGCCGCAGGTATGGCTTCGTAGCATAAAAGAAAGTTTGAAAACTGGTGCAAAAGTATCAAAAAAAATATTGATTTCTTTTTTGGCCAAATCTTTGGGGGTTTAGCATTTTTAATTAGTTTGGAATAAATTTCCGTTCATATGGAATTAGCAAATCCCGAGATCTGGATATCTTTATTAACCCTTACCGTCCTGGAGATTGTCCTTGGAATTGACAACATCGTGTTTATTTCCATTTTGGCGGGGAAGCTTCCCCGGCAGCAGCAGGCGAAGGCACGCACCTGGGGCCTGGGTCTGGCCATGATTACCCGGGTGCTGCTGTTGTTCTCCATTACCTGGGTTATGAGCCTAACTGCGCCCTTGTTCCGGGCGCTTGGGCAGCAGATATCGGGACGGGACCTTATTCTGTTGGCCGGAGGGTTATTCCTGATCTATAAGAGCACCGTGGAGATCCATGAAAAGCTGGAAGGGCATGAAGGGGAAACACAGGCCAAGGTCGTCTATTCCTTCGGAGGGGTCATCGCGCAGATTCTATTGCTAGATATTGTATTCTCGCTGGACTCGGTGATCACCGCCGTGGGAATGGCAAATCAACTGTGGGTGATGATTGCCGCTGTGGTAATCGCCGTCGGGATCATGATGTTCTCTGCCGGTCCCATAAGCCGGTTCGTGGAGAAACATCCCACGGTCAAAATGCTTGCCCTTAGTTTCCTTGTCCTGATTGGGGTCTCATTAATCGCCGAAGGGCTGGAACAACACATACCAAAAGGCTATATCTACTTCGCCATGGCCTTTTCAATTCTGGTTGAGATCCTGAATCTCCGTTTGAAGAAAGTGTCCGCCGAGCCGGTTGCGCTGCGGACCAAGTATGAAAAACCTGCCGAAATCAAAGAAAGCGGTCATGTCAAAGAATAAATTGGTCGAATTGATGAAATTCGATAACAACGGGAGCGCGTACATTGCCAAGACACGCCTTGAAAGCGCGGGTATCCACTGCATGTTGGCCGGGGAAGACTCCACCGGTTTCCAGCCCATCCTTACCTCACGGACGGGAGGCATCCGCCTGCTTGTCCTGGAGCCGGACTTTGAACAGGCCCGGGCGATCCTCGCGGGGGAAGATCCCGATCCGGATTGGGAGAACCTGGAAGAAGGGGAAGACGATCCGGAATGGTTCTGAGTACTACTCGTTTCCTTTCCTGAATTCAAGAACAGGGACCGCGCCTGCCAGCAAAGTAAGCGTGCGTCCTTCCTGTGAAACTACAAAATGGGTGCTTTTTTCAAGCTGTCCGAGGTACTGGTTTTCCAATTCCTGTGACTGTTCGCAAAACATTTTGGTGGAGCCCAGCTTGGAAAAGGAAAGCGAGTCGGAACTTAAGGAATAGGTGCCGAAAAACTGATTGCATCCGGCAAATCCATTCACCTTTTTTCCGTTTTCCTCGAAAAGAAGAGTCGGTGCTTTCAGGGATGTGTCAATTGGTTCCTGGCTAATGGAAACCAGTTCCCAGTTCGAATTAAGTAGTTCCTTGTGACTGTAATCCGCTCCCCGGCTGCATGTCTGCTGCAGAATAAGCAATACGCCGAGCATACTTAACTGTAAAAGCTGCATCATTCTTTTTTTTCGGAATTGGCAGCAAAATTAATGCCCTTTAATAGACTGGCTTGCCGGTATTCGTGATGGTCGCAAAATTCAGTACCTTTGCGGCTTGATCTGATCCATTGACCGGACGGCAAAAATATCTCCCAAAACTGTACGCTTTCCTGCTTTTGGCGGTGCTGAGCGTCAGTATCGTGCCTCTGAATTATATTCATCGGCACGGAGGGGAGCATCCACTCATTTCTAAAACCCCGGCCGGTGGCGAGCGTTTCAGTCAGGGGCATCCGAACCTGTGCCCGGTTTGCTCCTGCATCGGAACCCAGTTTGATCTGCCAGTAGCCGTCTGGGAGGTGTACCTTCCGGTCTACCCGTTTTCCCATCAGAAACTCCGTCCGGATTTTCAGTTGCCGGCTGAGCGCCGTTCCATCTCTCCCCGTGGACCTCCCCTGAGTTAAAATCTGCTTTCTTCCGAATTCAGGCCGCCGGCCTGCCGATTTTACCGTCCATTCCATTTGAAGAATTCTAACAATGAAGTATATTCTGTTGATGCTGTTGAGCATCACCTGTTTTTATTTTACCGCCTACCCCCAGACTGCATTTACCGGCAAGGTCATGGACCGGGCCTCCGGGGAGGGTTTGCCGGGGGCAAGCGTTTCCATCCCCGATCTGGCAAGACAAACCGTTACCAATGAGCGCGGTTTGTTTTTTTTCGAAAACCTCCCCGAAGGCAGATTCACCGTCCAGGTGAGCTTTTTAGGGTATAAGACCCATGCCGAGCGGGTCTTGTTCAGCGGCTTTACCGAAAAATCCTTTTCGCTCGAGGTATCCTTATTGGAAATGAGGGAAATTGTGGTGACTGCTTCAGCGTCCGCAAGCAAAGAGGAAGTCAACAGTATTTCGGTGGAATCGGTTTCGCGGAAAGAACTGCTGAATACGCCGGCTTCCAACCTCATCGACGCCCTTTCCGGAGTAGCCGGAGTTTCGCAGA
>Ga0079224_100016113_pt1 | contig 10484 bp, 20 predicted proteins | sample Stecom2015_FD_80414 | JGI IMG/M metagenome (GOLD analysis project Ga0079224, IMG submission 80414) | Agricultural soil microbial communities from Utah to study Nitrogen management - Steer compost 2015 | ecosystem: Environmental > Terrestrial > Soil > Agricultural land | place: USA: Utah...
CCCGTGTTTTACGGTTGTCGGGCGAGCCTACACCGGGGCCCCGCCGGGAGCCAAACGCGCCGCGGCGCGCCCTTCCTCGAGCTCCTCGAGCTCCTCGAGCTCGAGCTCGAGCGGCCGCCGACGTGCGGGGGGAAGGCACGGGGCGAGCTCGAGCTCGAGCTCGAGCTCGAGGAGCTCGAGGAGCTCGACGGTTCCGGGCGCGTCTCCCTCACGCGACGGCGCCCACGTCGAGCGGAGCGAGCCCGGCCGGCGTGATCTCGTCGCGGCGCGGCGTGATCGTTCCGGGCTCGAGGCGCGCGCCGGCCGGCGCAAGCTCGGCGCGCTGGACGCCGGACGTAGCCTCGACGGCGGCGCGCCATCGTTCCGGCCGGCGCGTCCAGTCGAACGAGGGAAGGCCTCCGCTCCCGCTTGTGAAGCCGCGCGAGTGAGCGATGCCACCGTTCGACGTGTCGCGCGTCAACGCGTGAAGAACGGCGGCCGCGAGCGCGACGCCGGCGATCGCGAGCGCGAGCCATGCGAGGTTTCGGTCCGTCATCGGCAGGGCTCCGCGTCGAAGTCTCGCATCTCCTCGCGCCACACGACGGCATCCGACGCCGGCGACACGATGCAGCCCGCGGCATCCTCCGACACGAGGATCCGCGCGTAGGGAAGGCCCCCGACTGTCACGAACACGGAAGGGCGGCCGGCGTACTGAATTTCGACCACCGCGAAAGGACCGTTCCCGGCGAGCGACGAGAACGTGACCCACAACGCGTGGCGCCGCGTGAGCGTGCCGATCGGAGTCGCGACGTTCGCGGGGCACGGGGTCTGCTCGTTGGGAAGCGGGGCGACGATCGTCGGCATGAACGCGCCCGGCGTGAGACATCGTGACGTGTGCATCAGCGCGCCCCCACGACGGCGGCCGCAACCGCCACGACGACGACGACGATCGCGAGCATGAACGGAGGATGCTGCGCGAGAACGAGGAGCGCGGCGCCGGCCGTGCCGAGCTCGGAGCCTCCGGGGCTGTACGCCTCGAGCGCATCGGCGATGTAGGACGGCATGCGGCCCGTCGCATCCCATGCGATCGCGCCGGCCGCTCGAGGAAGGCGCGCGAGGTACGCGCGGAACCCTTCGGCGTTCGCGAGCCCCGGCGAGCTCGCCCAACCTGCGATCGACGGGATGCAGCGCGCGCCGAAGTGAGCGCGCCACATGTCGAACCATCGCGCGAACGTCTCCGCGTCGTTCGCGGTGCGCCCGTAGATTTGCGGCGAGCCCCACACGCCACGACCGGCCGCGCGCGCGAGCTCCTCGAGACCGGGCCACGATGGATAGGAAGTCACGCCGACGCGCGTCGATCGGGCGAGCGCGCCGAGCCCGGCGCCGAGCTCCGCCGCGAGCTCGGCGCGCCTCGAGCTCGAGAGCTCCGGCCACTCGCCCTCGGGGTCTGCGATCACGCCGGTGACTCCCTCGAGCTCGCCGGCGAGCCGCTCGAGGCGCGCGAGACCATCGCGGAACGTGTCGGGCCGGAAGTGTTCCGGCGTGCCGTAGAGCCATGCAGCGGCGCCGCGCTCGCGCGCCTGGGCCACGAGCTCGCGCGCATCGGAGCGCCACGCGTTGACGGCAACGAAGCGCCACGCCGGCCGCGGCTCGATTGCCTCGCGCGCGTAGTACCCGAGTCCGAACGGAGGCACGCCCGCGGCGAGCATGGCGCCGATCGCGCTCACGCGGTCCTCACGGCGACGACGATCACCGCGATGACGATCGCCACGACGACGACGGCGACCGCAACCGCGATGTACCGCGCCGCGCTCGCCTGCGATTCGATGGGCTCCGCCGATGCTTCGATGCCCTCGACGATGGTATCGCCGAGCCCCGCGAACAGCCCGCGAGCTCCGCCGGCGGCCGCCGTCGTTGCCTCCGCCGCTCGCCGCTCGAGCTCGAGGCGCGCGCTCGCCGCCGTGGCTTCCGCTTCGGCGTACGCGTTCGCGGCCGCGCGCGCCACGCACGGGCCAGGGATGAGCGCGCACGTCAAGGCCTCGAGCGCGGCCGCACCGTAGCCGCTCGAGCTCGAGCTCGAGCTCGAGGAGCTCGCTTCCATCGCTGCGCGCGTCGCCACGTCAACGCCCTCCGCCGGTCGGTCCCTCGCGATCGGTCGAGCTCGAGCTCGACGGCATCGCGAGCACGCGACGCGCGAGGAAGAACGAGAGCAGGTTGATTGCCACCACGACGGCGACGACGAGACCGAGGAGCTTCAACGTGGACGGGTTCATGTTCACCGCACGAGAGAGAGAGTCGGGGGAAGCGGGATGATGCCCGGACGCGCGATGCCTTCACGCGTGGCGGTGTTCGTGCGGACGCCCGAGGAGCTCGAGGAGCTCGAGCCGCTCGAGCTCGAGCTCGAGGAGCTCGCCGCGCTGGCTTCCGCCGGCGTGAGCTCCGCCGGCGGCGCCGAGCTCGAGAGCTCCGGCGCGAGCTCGGACGGTTCGATCGCGAGCGCCGATCGCACGCTTGCGAGCGCGGCCGCGGCCGCGCGCGCGAGCTCGAGCGCGCCGGCGTCCGTCACGATCGCGGAGCTCGGCGCCGGCGAGCTCGGAAGGAACCACGCACGGAAGCGGAGCGAGCTCGCGCCCTCGACGCTCGCCGCATCGCGGAACACGCCGGCGACGCGGAGCGCCTCCGGACCATCGGACCATGCCGGGATCGCCGTCGTGAGCTCCTCGAGCGCGGCGCGGTACGCCTCCGCTGCGCGCACCACGCCGGCGCGCCATCGTGCGACGCCGCTCGAGCTCGCATCGCGGAGAACATCCTCCGTCGAGCGCGGCGCGAGCTCGGTTGCTGCTCGAGCTCGAGCTCGCGCCGCGTACCAGGCGCCGGCAACGACGCCGGCGACCGCGGCGAGCGCGAGGAGAACCCGCGTCACGATGCGAGCTCCGCGATGCCCGCGGCGGCTTCCGTGAGCGCCGTTCCGAAGGCGCGCGTGGCGCGTCCGGCGGACGCTGCGCGCTCGCTCCCTTCGCCCGTCGTGCCCTCGGCTGTCGTGCCCTCTCCGAGCGTGCCCGCGGTCGTGCCGCGCGGCCGCGTAGCGAGCCATGCGATGAACGCGACGCCGGCGACGGCGGCCACGATCGCGAGGAGCGTCGTCGGCTTCACGACTCCCTCCGTCGAACGCGTGCCGCTTGCGCTCTGAACACTTCCGCGTCTGCGGTGTTCGCGGTGAGGTACGCCGCATCCTCGAGCCCGAGTGCTCGCGCCTCCGCGATCTTCTGCTCGAGCTCGCTCTCGAGCTTCGCGGCGCGCGTGAGCGCCTCTTGCGCTGCGAGCTCGCGCCGCTCGAGCTCGAGGAGCTCGCGCGCTGCCTTCTCGAGCGCGCGCTTGCTCGCCTTCTCGGACGGCGGGAACGGTCCGCCACCACGCTTGAAGCCGCGCATCACGCCGTCCCTCCGCTTCCGCTCGCGCCCATGTTCACGGCGGCGCCGACGATGTTCCCGATGCCGCCGATCGTGTTCGCGATGGCGCCTCCGAGCGTGCGGCCCTGCGCGGCAGCGGCCGCGGCCGCTTGCTGTTGCTGGTAGAAGATGAACGCGCCCACGATGAGGAGCACGATCGCGCCGATGGCTACCGCGTTGCCGCTGTTCATGCTGCCGATGCTCCCGCGTTCGTTGTCTGAGCGCCAGGGGCCGGCGCGCTCGAGCGGAGCGCGTCGCGCTTCGCGGTTGCCGCTTCATGCGCGAGCCTGAGCGGCTCGATCACGCGTTGCCGTTCGTCGGCTGCCTTGTCGTTGCCGTGCGGCTCGTTCAAGCCGAAGCGGCCGCAGCCCGAACCATCGGAGAGGTAGCAACGCTCGCGCGCTTCCGCCTCGCCGATGCCCTTCGAGAGAGCCGCTCGGATGCGGTCGAGGCTCGCGATGCTCTCCGCATCCTCGACGGCGCCGGACGCGCATCGCGCGGCTTCCTCGCCGAAGCGAAGCATCGCGGAGCGGGTGTTGTTCCGCTTCACCGCGTCCGAGTACTCGGTTGACCGGTAGTGCGCCCATTCCTGGTTGATCTGCTCGAGCTTCGCGACGCATGCCTCAAGCGTCACGTCGCCCAAGTCGAGCTCGGCGCCGAGCGATTGCGCGGTCTGCGAGCACGCGCGGATCTCCGAGTCGAGGCGCGCGAGCGTGACGGGGTCCGTGCCTTGGACCGCGAGTTGTGCGCGCTGGGCTTGGAGCTCGGCGCATCGTGAGAGCGCCTGCGTCAAGCCGTAGCTGCGTGCGAGCTTCGGGAACAGGTACGCGGCGATCGCTACTGCGACCGTCGCGAGCCCTACCCACGGAAGCCACTTCGGCACGTTCACACCTCCGAGAGAGCACGCACCACGCGCGACTCTGCGAGCGGTGCGATGCGATCGTGAAGCCGTCGAATCTCGAGCGCGAGCCACACGAGAACGGCGGCCACGAGCGCGAGCATCGCTAGAACGCCGTCGAGCTCGGAGAACATCAGACGCCGCGCGCCTGGGGGTCGAGAACGAGGAGCGTCGCCTTGGTGGTGCCGTTCGCGGCCGCGTTGCCGCGCGCGTCGGTCGGGATGGTCTTGGAGCACGGATCGCACTCGACGGCTTCCGCCATCGCGTTGACTCGCTCCTTCTCGTTGCACCCCACGGTGCGATGCAGGTAGCGCACGAAGGAGTTGCCTCCCATCGTGGACCACTTGTAGTTGAGATCGCCGGCCGCTTCGCCCATGCCCGCTTGACGGTAGGGCACGAGCACGAGCGCCGTCAGGTTGGGGGGGCCGCCCGGTGCGGGGTTGTAGAGCGGAAGGTCGTTCTTCGCGTTCGCTCGGATGAGCGCGGAGTCACGCTCGCTCGCCGCGAACATGAGAGACCGCGTGCGCGCATCGAAGATCGAAAGGCCGTCCATCTCGGTGAAGCCGGCGATCCGGAGCGTGAGGTTGTCGAGGTTGTTGCAGGCCTCTTGCCCGTTCAGAGTCCCGCCCGGAACGTCCTCGGGGAAGTAGCGGATCTGAACGTGCTCGGTCGCATCCTCGGGGCGCTGAAGGATGCCGCTCGAGTCCGGAAGCGTGTAGCTGTCGAGGTTCCACGCCGGACCGACTGCGAGCGCCGGCAGGTAGACCACGTCGAGCCACACGTCGAGGCCCGCGTTCCCCTCGCCGTTCTCCACGCCGGTGAACGTGATTCCGGCGGGCGCGCCGGCGATGACGGTGCCGAGCTTGAAGCGAAGCGAGCCCTGGCCGCTGCGACGCTGCAACGCCGCGAGCGGGATCAGGCCGGCGAGCGGGTTCATGCCGGGCCCGAGGGTCACGAGCGGGTGATAGAACCCGATCGGCGCCGAGTAGCCCGTGGCGCCGTTGGGGAACAGCGGAAGGCCGTAGTCGGCGGTCTGCGTCGCGTCGATCGGAGCGTTCGCGCCGGTCTGCGTTCCGGCCGCGAGGTAGGGGAAGTCGAGCGAGCTCCAGTGACGGAAGAACACGTCGTCGAGGAGGTTGCGCGCGTCGATGGCGGCCCAGAACGCATGCCCCGTCACGTCCTCGAGGAAGATCGCTTGGATGAGCGAGCGAAGCTGGTACGCGCTCACCGGGCCCGAGCTCGGCGTGGCGTCGAAGATGCCGTTCGCGAAGATGAAGATCCCGCGAACGTGCGCGATGCGTCCGAGCGAATCGCGCGCCGGAACGCCGTTGATTCGCACGTCGATCGTGTATCCGGGCTGCGCGCGAGACTCGCTCACGCGGTCGGCGAGGATCCAGTGGCGCGTTGGAGGCGCCGCGGGGCAAGGCATGCACGCGCGGAGCGCAGCGGCGATCGACGGAACGCAATCTCCCATGGGTCTCTCCTTCGGCGCCGCTCACGCGGTCGCGGTTGCTCGTGTCTCGACTGCGGCCGCAGCGTCACCCGCGGCGAGGCGCGGCGCGTCCGAGCTCGGCGCCATGCGCGGAGGCATGACGACATCGGCGAGACGCGCGACCGGATCGACGCCGCGGCGCCGCATGAGCTCGAGCAACGTCAGGAACACGACGACGGTTGCGAACGAGACCGCGAGCCCGAGAAGCGCCTTGCTGTCCATGCCTCGAGCGTGCGCGGCGAGCTCGAGCTCGAGCAAGTGCCCGAAAGTGTCCGAAAGTGCCCTTCGGTGTCCGAAAGTCCGCTTTTCTTCTACCCTCGGAGCCATGCCGAACACGCCGACGATGGTTCCGACAACGGATGACGCGAGCCCCTCGAGCTCGAGCTCGAGCTCGAGCGAGAACACGACGCGGGCGACGTGGGCCGAGCTCGACGAAGCATGCTCCGCGATGGGTGGAGCTCGAGGGATCCCGCAGTTGATCGCGATGGTCTCCGCGATGCTGCCCGGCGGAAACGGGTTGCCTCCGTCGTGGGCGACGTGGCTCGACGCGCGCATCGCGGAGCGCGGACCGGTCACGCTCGTTTGCGAGACTCCCTCCGCCGCTTGGCGCCTCGAGATCCGATGACTCGCGCGAAGGGGGCGAGCTCGAGCTCGAGGAAGTCGGCGACCTCGAGGAAGCCGGCGAGCTCCTCGAGCTCCTCGAGCGCCAGGGCGACGCCGGCGCCGGCGCCCTCGAGCGCGCCGAGGGTCATCACCTCGCGAGCTCCGAACGGCCAAGCGAGCTCGAGCGACCGCGTGAAGGCATCGCGCCTCCGGAACAAGCGGCCGCCGTTGAAGCCGGCCGAGCTCCAATGGCTCGAGGAGTACGACCGACGCCACCCGCACGGGAACGGCGCGCGGCGGTTCTCGCCGCTGGACGCTCCGCCGCGCTCGAGCTCGACGCCGGCGAGCTCCTCGAGCTCCTCGAGCCCCTCGAGCTCGAGCTCGACGCCGGCGAGCTCCTCGAGCTCCTCGAGCCCCTCGAGCTCGAGCTCGACGCCGGCGAGCTCCTCGAGCCCCTCGAGCTCGAGCTCGACGCCGGCGAGCTCCTCGAGCTCCTCGAGCTCCTCGAGCTCTTCGAGCCCCTCGAGCTCGAGCTCGACGCCGGCGAGCTCCTCGAGCTCCTCGAGCTCGCCGGATGCGCCCTTCCGTGTGCTCGAGTTTCCGCACGCTCCGCCGCCGTCCTACTCGACGCCGGCCGCGCCTCCGCCGCTGCAACCGGCGTCGATCGTGTCGATGCCCATCGGTACGCGCTGCACGATCAAGGACTGTCCGCGATGCACCGGCATGAATGGCGTTCAGGCATGCGGCATCACGGGCAAGCCGGTGTATCCGCGCATGACGGAAGACGGCGCGCGAGGGATGGCGGGCGCGCTTCTGGGACTGCTCACGTTCGCGGCGCGCTTGTGGGGTCGCGAGCTCGCGCCTCCGCCGCAAGCGGAGATCGATCAACTAGGCCGTGCGCTGGCCGAGGTTGCCTACCGGCGCGCCGGTTGGGCGAGCGGTTGGGATGACCTGTTCGCGTTGACGTTCGCGCTCGGAGGCTTCGCGCTTCGCGTTCGCGCGGCGCCAGTGGTCCGGACTCCGATGTTCGCGAGCTCGAGCTCGAGCTCGAGGAGCTCGCCGGCGGCCGCGAACGGATCGCATGCGGGGGCCGTCGCGTGATCGAGGCTGGCATCCGTCTCTCGGTCGGCGTGAGCGGCGCCGGTAAGACCTTCGGCGTGCGGCGCGAAGTCTGCGAAGCGGCCCGCGCCGGCGTGCCCGTCATCGTGATCGACCGCATGCACGAATGGGAACGCGGCGACGCTGGCGCGTTCGACGTGGCGACCGCGGCCCGATACGTCGAGGAGGGCGCGCGCCTCGTGATCGTGCGCCCTCGCGATGCAGTGCAAGCGGCGGAGGATGCGTGCCGATGGGCACGCGACCGGCGCGAGCTCGCGGGGGTCGCGCTTCCGGAGGCGCATCGCATCGCGCCGAACGGATCGCGCCTCTCCGATGCGCTCGAGGATTGCGCTACCGCGTGGCGTCACTTCAAGGTCGCGTTGTGGTGCGACACGCAACGGATCTCGCTTCTCTCGCGAACGATCACGGAGCAAGCGCGCACGCTCCGCCTGTATGCGATCGTCGGTGATCTCGACTCGCGCGCCGTGGCAGAGCTCGGCGGCCGCGAGCTCGCGGACCAAGTGCAGGAAGCCGCGCGACGGCTCGCCGCGGGCGAGCCGGGCTGGCACGTCGAGCTCGGCCTCGTGCGGGTGCCACCGTACGAGCTCCGGCGATGACTCCGCCGCGCACGGGTCCGCCGGCGAGCTCCTCGAGCTCCTCGAGCTCGCCGCGCTTGCTCACGGCGCCGGCGGCCGCGCGTGCGCTCGGCGTTCACCCGCGCACGCTCCGCCGGTGGATCCGAAGCGGGCGCCTCGCCGGCCTCGAGCTCGGCGCGCGATGCTGGACCACGGCGGCCGCGCTGGACGCGCTGGCGGCCGCGTGCGGCGCGTCCGGGCTCGCCGCGGGGCTCGAGCCGCTCGCGAGCTCCTCGAGCGCCAGGAAGGCGCCGGCGAGCGCCAGGAAGGCGCCGGCGAGCTCCTCGAGCCGTCGCAAGTAGGCACGCGCGGTGCTCTGCCTCCCTCCGAGCCCGCGCGCGGAGCGCGCCTCGCGCGCCGCATGGCGCGCCCTCGGAAAGACGGCGCCGGCCGCGCCGGCGCGCCGCTTTTGCTGGTAGGCGCGCGCTCGCGCGGCGCCCTACCTGTTTCCGAAGGAACAGAGAGACCGCAACCGTTGCACACAAAGGCTCCGAGCCCGCGCGCCCGCATGCGCGCGCGCGCGTCGCAGATTCGGAGCGCCGTGCAAGCCGGTTCGCTCACGCTCGAGGAGCTCGCCGGCGCGAGCTCGAGGAGGTCGCCGGCGCCTGTTTCGCTGAACAACGTTTCAGGTTGGAAGCGCGACGGACGGAGCTCGCCCTCCGGGCTACCCGGATGCGAGCTCGAGCTGGAGCGAGCTAACTCGGTGCGGAGCTCGAGGGCGCCTCGAGCGGGATCCAGAAGATCCCGAACGCGAAGCGGCGCCCCGTGCCTTCCTTCGGCGGCCCGATGAACCGCGGCGAGGCATCCCACGTTCGCGGCTGCGCGTAGTGGAGCAAGCCGCGCCGCTTCAACGCGTACATCGGACCGCACTCCGTCGAGCCGGCCCGGTAGGAGCTCGCGAACAAGCGCGAGCGCGAGTAGGCCTCGCCCGTCGTGGCGTTCACGAACAGCCCGCAGATCATCGGTTGCGTGTACCCGTCAACGACTGCGCGCATGCCGTTCCGGTTCGAGCGCCGGCGGAGCGCCCACACGAGCCACGCACACGAGACGATCCAGCGCGACCACCGATGATGCAGCGTGGCCGGGAGCTCGCGCCCCTCGCGAGGATGGCGCGCGAGCTCCTCGACGGGCCGGCGGAAGTCACGAGGAAGGCGCGCGAGCGCGCGCCGCGCTTCGGCGCCGGTGCGGTTGTCGAAGAACGCGCGCACGCCGGCGACGACACGAGCGGGGAAGTCGCGAGGCTTGCAACCGCTCGCGCCGCGCGCCTCGAGCGATGCGCGGAACGCGGCGCGCCGCTTCGCGCGCTCGTCCTTCGCGGCCGCTCGAGCTCGCGCGCGCCGTTGCTGCCTCGAGCTCGAGGAGCTCGCGAGCTCACGCTCGAGGAGCTCGCCGGCGCGCGAGCTCGAGCTCGAGCTCGAGGAGCTCGCCGGCGAGGAGCTCGAGGAGCTCGAGGAGCGCGGCCGCGGCAACGAAGGCGAGGAGCTCGATGGCGAGCTCGAGGAGCTCGAGCGCAAGCGGGCGAGGAGCTCGAGGAGCTCGGGCGGCGCCGGCGCAGGCGCGTCGTTGTCCTCCCCCCGGACCGTCATCGGCGCGCACCTGGGATCCAAAGCTGGCGCACGTTGTCCGGCGCCTCCGCCGGCGGAGCATCCTTCGGCTTCCTCCGCTCCTCGACGATGCGCTCGAGCTCGAGCGCCAGGGCGGCGAGCTCCTCGCGTGACAGCCCGCGGCCGCGGGCGCGGTTGCGGCATCGACTCGCGACCGCGGCGAGCTCGCGCTCGAGCTCCTCGAGCTCGCGCCGCGCCTCGTGAGCTCGCGCCGCGTGCCGCTCGAGCTCGCGCCCATACCAGATCCAGTCCGTCACGGTCGGTGACACGCGCGGCGAGCTCATGCGCCACCCGTGCGGCGCGCGCCGTGCCCTTCGGGCGCGGCTGGCCCGGCGTCCACGCCGATCACTTCCGCATGCGGCGCCCATCGGTTGAGCTCGCACGCGAGAACGACCGCGAAGGCTTCCGCCTCCTCGCGCGTGTACGCGGGAAGGTTCGACCGAACGACAAGCCGCACGCTCACGAGCACCTCGTGACAGTGCAGGAATGCAGTTTCCTCGGAGGATGCAGTTTCCGAAACTGCGGGGGCTTGTGTGCTACGTTTCTCGTGAATCACGGTTGCCTCGTGGTTCCAGGGCCCCGGACGTTACTAGCGTCGCGGGGCCCGTGTTTTACGGTTGTCGGGCGAGCCTACACCGGGGCCCCGCCGGGAGCCAAACGCGCCGCGGCGCGCCCTTCCTCGAGCTCCTCGAGCTCCTCGAGCTCGAGCTCGAGCGGCCGCCGACG
>Ga0079224_100016114_pt1 | contig 10484 bp, 8 predicted proteins | sample Stecom2015_FD_80414 | JGI IMG/M metagenome (GOLD analysis project Ga0079224, IMG submission 80414) | Agricultural soil microbial communities from Utah to study Nitrogen management - Steer compost 2015 | ecosystem: Environmental > Terrestrial > Soil > Agricultural land | place: USA: Utah...
GCGCAGTATTTTCCCTGTAGCTGTTTTTGGCAGTTCATCCATAATCTGCACGATGCGCGGATACTTATAGGCCGCCAAGCGCTTCTTGCAGAACTCAATCAGTTCTTCTTCGCTTAGTTCCTGACCCGACTTCAGGCTGACGACAGCCTTCACGGTTTCTCCCCGATATTGGTCTGGCACGCCTACTACGGCCGCCTCCCTAACAGCGGGATGGCCGTACAGGACCTCTTCCACTTCCCTTGGCCAGACTTTGTAGCCGGAAGCATTGATCATGTCCTTCTTCCGGTCAACGATGAAGAACCAACCTTCTTCATTCATGTAGCCGACATCCCCGGTCCGCAAATAGCCATTTTTGAAGGCATCGTCACTGGCCTCTGGCTTATTCCAGTAGCCGGCTACGATCTGCGGACCTTTCAGCATGATCTCGCCGACCTGCCCTGCAGCAAGTGGTTCCCCGTTGTCGTCAGCGATAAAGGCATCCGTGTTATAGACCGGCACACCCACCGCGAGTGAACCGTGTTCGTCTACCGGCGTGGTCATGGTTCGCGGTACGGAAAGCGCGAGTGCAGTACTTTCCGTCAAGCCGTAGGTGCTGCGTATGGGATGTCCGAATTTCTGCTCGAACTGTCGCGTGACCGACAGCGGCACCGGGGCTCCACCAGTATATATTTTGGATATACTTTCAAAGTGATCTCGCTTCACTTCTCCGCTGTTCATCATGGCGATGAAGGCGGTAATTGCCCCGATAATGAAGGTTCCCCCGTATTCTTGCGCCGTTTCCGCCAGAACGACCGGATGAAAGCGCTTGCTCAGTATGACGGGCGCGCAGCAGGCAAACGCCAGAACAATGTTGGCCACCAGCCCGGTAATGTGGAATAGAGGTGCGAGACCGACGAGCGCCGCGCCGTCTTCCAACGCCATCCATTCCCGGAACAGCTCAGCGTCCACGGCGAGGTTCGAATGCGTAACGATCGCGCCCTTGGGTTGACCGGTGGTGCCAGATGTATAGACCAGCATCGCGGGGGTATTTGCTTGCGCCTTGGTTAGAAGCGTTTGAACAAGCGCTTCGTCCGGCACAGCACCAAGCATGTCAGCCAGATTCTGCACGCCAGTGCAGTCAACGTCGTCCTCCGCAGTGATGACTCTTTCATCGTTGCGGCTTTGAAATTCACGCGCGCTGGTCACTATGGGCACCACGGCCGGAAAGTCTGCCAGTACCTCCTGGGCGACCTCCTGGTAGAGCCCTTTCTGCAAGATCAAAACGCTGGCGCCACTGTCATCGAGTAGCAAGTGCAGCTCGCGCGCGCGGTTCATGGGGTTAATGGTGACTCCGATCGCTCCCGCCTTCCATATCCCCAAAGCACAGATAATGAACTGAGGAATATTCTGCATGTACAGGGCGACCCGATCACCTGGTTCAACACCCAGATGCCTCAACGCCAGCGCAAAACGCGTGGATAGCCGATTCAACTCCGCATAGCTGATTGTCTGGTCGAAGTAATGAATCGCGGCTAGAGTGCTTGCCCTCTGCAGGGCATGGTGAAAGACACTCAAGGTATCGGTATACCTAGCCTGAAAGGGATTGGATCCGAAAGCAGGATCAGGGGAGAACGTCTCCCAGGGGCGAATGCGTGCGCTCGTCGACTTCATTTTGTGTCGCTGGAAAGAGTGCAAAAACAAACTGGGGCACCAAGGCCCCAGCATGCTTGCTCAAATAGAAGACTGCGCACCTCCCGAAAGAGGTGCGCTCGCGTTCAGGGGAAACGTTCAGGGCTTGGCCGGACGCTTCATCTTGCACGTGGTGGGCAGTTCAGCTTCTTCAGCGGGAATTACTGCCTCCGTGCGCCAGCCGAAGCCAGTTCCTTCTTGCTCCAACTGCACATTGCTGTCGTTCGTCTTGGACCAAGTCGCCACATACAGCGGCTGCTGCAGCTGGTGATCCGTTGCCCGCATCTTGATGCGACCATTGAGGCTGTCGACCTCCAGATCTTCCAGAGCAAACGCCACATCGATCGGCTCGGCAGAGCCCGTTTCCTTCATGGCCTTGGAAAGCAATGCCACTGCGGAGTAGGCCTGCAGCCAGGTCAAGTCATCGTTGTATTTTTCCTTGAAGCCCTCGACCAGTTCCCGGCCCTTGTAGCCTTCATTATTGACGTTCCATACACCTACATATTTGACGCGTTCCAGACCACTTTCGCCCATGGCAGTCGGCGAGCCCTTGAGCACGGCATAGTAGGTATAAAAGTTGGCGTTCAGCCCGGATGCACGCGCCGAGCGGATGAGCAATGCCAGGTCGGACCCCCAGTTGCCGGTAATGACCGTATCCGCTCCCGAAGCAATGATCTTTGCCACATAGGGTGAGAAATCCTTTACTTCGCCAATGGGGTGAAGGTCATCGCCGACGATCTCTACATCGGGGCGCTTCTCGGCCAGCATCTCCTTGGCAGCCTTGCTCACTGCGCGACCAAAGGCGTAATTCTGACCAATGATATAGACCTTCTTCACGTCTTGATTGGTAGCCAAGTGATTGACCAGCGCCTGCATCTTCATGTTCACGTTGGAGTCCACGCTGAATTGCCAGAAGCTGCATTCCTCGTTGGTCAGGCCGGGGTCAATGGCCCCGTGGTTGATGTAGACCACCTCTTTGCCCGGGTTACGCGAATTGTGCTTGTTGATGGCATCGACCAACGCGAAGGCAGCGCCCGAGCCATTGGCCTGCGCAACATAGCGGTAACCTTGGTCAATGGCGCGCTTGAGCTGGCTGAGGCTGTCCTGAACTGCAGCCTTGTTGTCGAATCCAACGAACTCGAACTTGTATTTGCCGGCCCAGCCTTCCTTATTGGCAATGTCTCCTACATACTGCCAAGTTTTGAGCTGATTTTCGCCCAAGGCGGCGAAGGAACCGGACAGAGGGTCGATGAGCGCAATCTTGACCGTTTCTGCATGTGCAACGGTGCCACCAAGCAGGCCCAGGGATAGGGCAAGTGTGCCCAATTTGAATCGCATGCTTTGTTTCATGTTGTCTCCTGTAGTTCACTCACTGTGATCAAACCTCCAGCCAGTCCTTGCGCACTTGGTGATTGCTGCGCAAGTCGTCGGGAGTACCCTCAAAAACAATGGTTCCGCGGCCCATGACATACAGTCGTTGGGAAATATCAAGTGCGATGGCCAGCTTCTGCTCCACCAGCAACACCGCCACGCCGCGCTGGCGCAAAGTGTCCAGATACTGGGCAACCTGTTCGACGATACGCGGCGCAAGCCCTTCTGTTGGTTCGTCGATCATGATGAGTTTGGGATTGCCCATGAGCGATCGACATAAGGTGAGCATTTGCTGCTCTCCACCGGACATCACCCCCGCAGGCGTGTGGCGGCGCTCCTTCAGGCGGGGGAACAGTTCATACATATCGTCAACAGTCCATTGAGACTGCTTTCCGCGCTGCTCGCCCAAGATGAGGTTTTGCTCGACGGTGAGCGCTGGGAACACATCGCGGTTCTCCGGCACGTAAGCCAGACCTCTGTTGGCAATCTCATAGGTCCTGAGCCCACCAATTGCCTGCCCCTCAAACTGAATGGAGCCGGTCGAATTCACCAGACCCATGATTGCCTTCACGGTCGTGGAGCGCCCTACCCCGTTACGCCCCAGCAGACTCACGATTTCGCCTTGTTCGATTCTCAGATTCACGCCTTGCAATACGTGGCTCTTGCCGTAATAGGCATGTAGGTCTTTGACATCAAGCAACGGCATTGTTCACCCCTTCTTCCTCTTTCTTGGCAACGCCCAAATAGGCTTCCTGCACCTTGGCGTTGGCCCGAATATTCTCTGGGGTGTCACACGCAATGACTTGGCCGTACACCACCACCGCAACCCGGTCAGCCAAACCGAACACCACCCCCATATCGTGTTCCACCATCATGAGTGTCTTGCCCACGGTGACCTTCTTGATGAGGTCGATGGCCGCGTCGCTTTCGCCCCGGCTCATGCCCGCAGTGGGTTCGTCCAGAAGAATGGTGTGACTGCCACCAATGACGGCGATACCAATTTCCAGCGCCCGTTGCTCGGCGTAGCTCAACAGACTCACCACCGTATCGCGCCGCGACTGCAGACCGACCAACTCTAATATTTCTTGTGCACGTTCGTGCAAGGGCTGCAATTGGCTGATTCGCTTCCAGAATGTGTAGCGATACCCAAGTGACCACATGGCAGCGGACAGCAGGTTTTCATAGACCGTTTGTCGCTGGAACAAGTTCGTGATCTGAAAACTGCGGCTCAAGCCACGGCGATAGATGGTCTGCGCATTCTCTTTATCAATGCGCTTGCCATCGAACCAGATCTCGCCCGAAGTGACTGGGATGCGCCCGGAGATAAGGTGGAATAGCGTTGATTTCCCGGCGCCGTTTGGCCCGATGACCGCCAGCCGCTCTCCCCTTCTCACCGAAAGGTCCGCTCCACGGATGATTTCCGTGCGTCCAAATTGCTTGTGCACGTCTTTCAGTTGGAGAATGAAGTCAGTCATGCCGCGCTCCCAGTTTGCTCTTCATCTTCCACAAGGCATGCCAGCAACGCGCGGCCTGCCCGCTTGATTGTCAGGATGCCTGCCAGCAGAATGGCGATGGACACCACCCAGGTAAGCACACTGTGCTGATCAAGGGACATACCTGCCAGCTGAAGCGGCGTATCGGAGCCGCTTGCGCGGTGGTACATCAGTTCGATGACAAGAACGGTTCCGATCAGCAGGGCCAGGCCACTGATCAACAGACGAATTGCTGGCCAGTACTGTTTTTGGGTGACCGTTTGCCGCAGCACCTCCTGCGTGGGCTTGAACAGGCTGGTCAACCCACCGGGTGCGTACACGACAACCAGCATGAATACCAGACCCAGGTACATCTGCCAGGCAGCGGTATAGTCCGGAAGGTATTTGGTCAGAAGAATGCCGACCACGGCCCCAACCATCGGCCCAATGAAACTGCTGGTGCCACCAATGAAGGTGAATAGCAGCACCATGCTGGATTCGTGCAGGCCGAGCACTTCAGCCGTGGCGATCTCGAAGTTGATGGCCATCAGCGAACCGCCCACCCCCGCGAAGAGTCCCGCCACCATCAAGGCCATGTATCGTAAAAGGTGGGGGTTAAAGCCAATGAAGGCTACCCGTTCCGGGTTATCGCGTACACCGTTCAACAGTCTGCCCAGGGGCGTCCGAGTGAGGTAGTACAAACCCACCACACAGAGGAACATCCAGGCAGCGACCAAGTAGTAGACCTGAATCTGCGGCCCGAAATTCCAGCCGAGCAACCCCTCACCATAGACACGGTCGGTAGAGACCCCCCCTTCCCCGCCAAAGAAAGCAGGAAACATCAGAGAACTGGCATAGACCATTTGGCCGATACCCAGGGTGATCATGGCAAAGGTCACGCCCGACGTACGTGTGATCACATAACCGACCAGGGCGGCGAATGCCAGACCAGTGAGTGCGCCCACCACCGGTACCAGCGGCAAGGGCAGCCATAGGAGCCCGTCTCCAGCAAAATTCATGGCGTGAATCGACATGAAGGCACCGAGACCGGAATAGGCGGCATGCCCGAAAGAAAGCATGCCAGACTGACCGAGCAATACGTTGTAGGACAGTGCCAGCACGATGGCCGTACCCATCTGCGTAAGATGCGACAGAGCCAGGGAGGAACTAAATACCAAAGGGGCGGCGACCAACACAACAGCAAAGGCGACCCATATGAAGAGCATGCGGCCGGCATGCGGTGTGTTGATTCTTGCAGCGGACAAAGAATGTGTTGTCATGGTTTAGCTCTCCCGTTTGCCCAAGAGGCCACGTGGACGGAATATCAGCATCAGCACAAGGAGCGCATAAGGAAGAATGGGCGCCACGTCGGCGAGGGTGACGCTCAGTACGGCATGCCCGAAAACGTCGGGACCAACGTTCATCCCCACCACAGATAGGGCGTCGAGCAAGGAGGCGTCGATGGCAACGGCGAATGTCTGGACAATGCCAATCAGCAAGGAGGCCAGGAGCGCCCCCATCAATGAGCCCATACCGCCCACAACAACGACCACGAAAATGATGGTGCCCAATGTGGCCGCCATACTGGGTTCGGTGACAAATGCATTGCCGCCAATCACACCTGCCAGGCCCGCCAGCGCACATCCTCCACCAAACACCAGCATGAAAACGCGTGGCACGTTATGGCCCAGCGATTCCACCATTTCCGGGTGTGTGAGTGCTGCCTGGATGATGAGCCCGATTCGGGTGCGGGTGAGCACCAGGTAAAGCGCAACCAGGGTTAGCACCGCGATCAGCATCATGAAAGCCTGATACTTCGGGAAGGTCGTGGTGTAGAGCGTAAACAGCGAGCCTTGCAGGCTTTTAGGTATGCCATAGGGCACGGCTGAGCGCCCCCAGATGAGCTGTACAGCCTCTACCATCAGATAGGAGAGCCCAAAGGTGTACAGCAGCTCTGCCACGTGCCCATACTTGTGTACGGCTCGCAACCCATAACGCTCGACCAAAATGCCCGCAACCCCCACCAGCAAGGGCGCTACGAAGAAGGCGAACCAGTAGCCGGCTACTCCGCTGATGGTGTAGGCCAGGTAGGCACCCATCATATAGAAGCTGGCGTGAGCGAAATTCAACACCCCCATCATGCTGAAAATCAGTGTCAGCCCTGACGACAGCATGAAGAGAAGCAGCCCGTAGCTGAGGCTGTTCAAGAGCGAAATGAGGAAAAACTCCATTCATGTCTCCTTTGGTTTTTATCTGGATTCCCCTGTTATTCGTATCTCGTTCTTATATAGGGGGAATCTCAAACAAACCGGCTGCACCCATGCCGCCTCCAACGCACATGCTCACCACCGCGTAGCGCCCCCCACGCCGGCGGGTCTCAAGTAGGGCGTGGCCCACCAGCCGTGCGCCCGTCATGCCATATGGGTGCCCGATGGAAATGGCCCCGCCATTCACATTGCAACGTTCTGGATCGATTCCGAGATAATCGCGGCAATAAATCACCTGGCAGGCAAAAGCCTCATTGATTTCCCAGATGTCAATATCTTTGATTTCCAGCCCGTGGCGGCGCAATAGCTTGGGAATGGCATAGATAGGGCCAATACCCATCTCTTCCGGGGCGCACCCGGCCACAGCCATTCCCCGATAAATTCCCAGTGGCCCCAGACCGCGGCGCCGCGCTTCTTCGGCGCTCATCACCACGCACGCCGACGCACCGTCTGACAGCTGGCTTGCATTCCCTGCAGTGACCACGCCACCTTCGATGACTGGCTTCAGAGCTGCCAGGTTCTCGGCAGTCGTATCCGGTCGATTGCCTTCATCCCGCTCCAGCCGCCGTTCCTGATAGTGCGTTGCACCTGTCAATTTATCCTGCACCGTCTGAGTGACCGTGATCGGCACGATTTCATCATCGAAAAGTCCGCCCTGTTGGGCGCGAGCGGTTCGCATCTGCGATTCGAGTGAGTAGGCGTCCTGCGCTTCACGACTGATACCGAATTTGTTCGAGATATACTCGGCTGTTTGAAGCATGGGCATGTATGCGTGCTGCGCAGCTGCGGAAACGTTGGGATCCGCCTCCCGCGTTAGCCAGGAAAAATATTCATTCTGAACTGCCGAAATGTTGTCCTGCCCGCCGGCCACGACAATCTTCATTCCTTCCATGGACACCTGATGCGCCGCCATGGCGATTGCCATAAGACCGGATGAGCATTGGCGGTCGACAGTTTGACCGGGGACCGAAACTGGCAGGCCCGCCGCAAGGGCGGCGTACCGGGCCAGATTGCCGCCGCCCGTGCCAGCAGACAGGACGGTGCCAACCACGACATCCTCTACCTCAGCCGGTTCGACGCCCGCTCTCTGCATGGCGTGTCCAATCGCATGAGCCATCAACGTTGGAGATTTGACGTTGTTCAGCGAACCGCGGAATGCCTTGCCGATGGGGGTTCGTGCGGTAGAAACGATTACGGCTTCTTGCATGTCTCTGCTTACCAGACTGTATGTAGGGAAATATTTGCGAGTGACGTCAGCGGTCTACTGCAATGACCCGGAGAATTTGCTCTGCCATTTCGTCCGGGTCGTATTTGCCGTCAGGTTTGTACCAATTCATCATGCTTCTGAGCGTGCCTTCAATAATCTTCACACATACGCTTTGGTCGCCTTTCAAATGGCCAGCCTCGTGGCAGAGCCGAATGACTTCCTTCCATGACGCGATATACCGCTTGCGCAAGGCCACCAGTTCCTTCAGGTTTTCTCCAGTGACCTCACGCCAAACAAAATAAAGCACAGCGTGGTAATCACCTTCCTCATCAAAAAAAACGAGGTCAATCTCCTGCCATATAAAGCGCCGCAGTTTATCCATGGGAGATAAATCGGACGCGAGGGTACTTTCATGCCGCTGACAGATGGAAACGAACGCCGTTCGCAGTATTTCCATCAATATGTCTTCCTTGGTTTTGAAGTAATGGAAAAGACTGCCCGAATAGAGATCGACGGCTTCCGCTATTTCCCGCACCGTTGTTGCCCTGAAACCTTTCTCGCGAAAAAGCTCGGCTGAGGCGTCGAGAATTCGAGTGCGTGTCGTCTCTACTGCTATGGAAGAGTCAGCGTTTTTTTCCGTGGATGTTTTTTTTGCTGCGGCCATTTTTATGGTTCAAGTACTGGAATTGGTTCAAGTATAGGGATAGAATCCTTTACCAAGCAAGCGCTTGGTGCGTATCGTAAGTCAGTGTTATCCCTTGTTTTTTGTGCCAGCGCGAGCACGAACTCACACATAAAGAAGGCTGACCTGCCGCCATCGAAGATGGCGGTTGCGGCAACCCAGACTTGGAGGGCGAGACAAATGACTACAAGCCGTTTTTCCGAAATTCCTGGCGCTTCTGCACGACACCGATGCGGTCTGACACTGGACACCATCTTGGCCAGCGGAATCGAATCAGCGGGGGAAAATCAAATCATTACCGATGGCGGAATGGACTTGAGCTATCGCGATTTCGGTGTTCGTGTGCGGCAACTGGGCCACGCCCTCATGCAGCAAGGCATTAAGGCGGAATCCCGGGTGGCAGTCATGGAACGCGATACCCACCGTTACTTGGAGGCATACTTTGCGGTCCCGATGCTGGGTGCCACCCTCATGACCGTCAACATACGCCTGTCGCTTGAGCAGATTCGGTACACCCTGGAGCACAGCAAAACCGAGCTCATTATTGCCGCGGCAGAGTTTCTGCCCATGTTGGAACAGGTTTACCAAGGTGCTGACTCCATTCCGCCCATAGTCGTGATTGGTCATGCACCGGCCGCCTTGCCGTTCGCGGGAGAATACGAAGCGCTGCTTGCAGAGGCGGATGCTTCCTTCGTCTTTCCAGCCGTGGATGAAGACGCGGTCGCCACCCATTTCTACACCACCGGTACCACAGGTCTGCCCAAAGGGGTGACCTACACCCACAGACAGTTGGTGGCGCACACGCTCGCCGTCGGATTTGCGTTTGGAACGACCGATGATTACCAGTCCTTCCGGCGTAATGACGTCTACATGCCCCTTACACCGATGTTCCATGTGCATGCCTGGGGCCTGCCCTATGTGGCCACTTTGCTCGGCGTGAAGCAGGTCTACCCGGGCAGGTATGAGCCGTCTGAAATCATTCGCCTTGTTCGGACGGAGAACGTGACGTTCTCACACTGCGTCCCGACCATCATGCAAATGCTGTTGGCGGAAGCGGAGAAAAACGGCACCAAACTACCGGGCTGGAAGGTCATCATTGGCGGCTCGGCCATGTCCCCCGCCCTGGCCAAACGCGCAATGGCATCCGACATCCAGGTGTTTGCTGCATACGGAATGTCGGAAACCTGCCCGGTAATCAGCTTTTCCAGGACCACTGCCGCTGAGGCGAAAGCGAACCCAGAAAAAATGTGTCGTGTTGGCCATGCCATACCGCTGACTGAGCTGAAGATTCATCACCCTCAGGAATCCGCCGCGCAGCGCCGCGGAGAGCTTGTAGCCCGATGCGCGTGGCTGACCGATGCCTACTTCGACGACCCGCACATGACTGCCCAGCTCTGGCGGGATGGTTACCTGCATACAGGCGATGTCGCCGTACAGGACGACGACGGTGCATTTCATATTGTCGATCGCACCAAGGACATCATCAAAACGGGGGGCGAGTGGCTTTCTTCTCTGGACCTGGAGGCATGTATCGCCGAGCACGCCGCCGTTGAGGAAGTCGCCGTCGTTGCCAAGCCGCATGAGAAATGGGGTGAACGCCCCTGCGCGTTTGTGAAGCCCCGGAATCCGGACATGGATCCGGAAACTTTGTTTTCCGAGATAAGGAATGCACTGCGTACGCGCATCGAAGAAGGCAAGCTGCCGCCGTACGCCATACCCGACGAAATTCATCTCGTGGACATGCTACCCAGGACGAGCGTCGGCAAGCTCAACAAGAAAGCCCTGAGGGAACAACTGAATACGGATTGATTCTGGCC
>Ga0079224_100016115_pt1 | contig 10483 bp, 9 predicted proteins | sample Stecom2015_FD_80414 | JGI IMG/M metagenome (GOLD analysis project Ga0079224, IMG submission 80414) | Agricultural soil microbial communities from Utah to study Nitrogen management - Steer compost 2015 | ecosystem: Environmental > Terrestrial > Soil > Agricultural land | place: USA: Utah...
ACATGGGGCCACAAAAAAAATTAAAGTAAAAAAATATGTTCGCTGTGGTACTTGTAATGGTAGCGGTGCAAAAGACAGTAACTCGGTTCAGACTTGCGGCACTTGCCAGGGTAGCGGACAGGTTAGGAAAGTAGCCAATACTTTTCTGGGTCAGATGCAAACCGTAACCACTTGTCCCTCTTGTCATGGTGAAGGTCATGTGGTTACCGCAAAATGTACTACTTGTAAAGGTGAAGGACGTAGTTATGGCGAAGAAACGATAAGTATTGATGTGCCAGCCGGTGTTCAGGAAGGTATGCAGCTCAGCATGTCCGGTAAAGGTAATGTAGGTGAGCGAGGAGGTTCTGCCGGCGATTTATTAATCTTGATAGAAGAAGAAAAGCATCCGGACTTAACCAGAGATGGAGTAGATGTGCAATTGGTTCTGCCGCTATCTTTTCCTGATGCTGTATTTGGAACACAAGTAGAAGTGCCCACTATTGACGGTAAGGCTAAAATTAAAATTCCTGCCGGCACACAAAGCGGTAAAATATTCCGTTTGAAAGGAAAAGGCTTTCCGGAAATAAATGGATATAGCAAAGGAGACCAATTGGTGTTGGTGAAACTTTGGACCCCGCAAGCACTAAGTGATGAGGAACGAAAAGCAATGGAACAAATGGCTCAATCGCCTAATTTTGAACCGGGAGAAGAAGCCAAAAAAGAAAAAAGCTTCTTTGATAAAATAAAGGATGCCTTTTCTTAATAATTGGTGGAATATTGCCTTTTAAAAATGGCTGTAAAAGCACGTTGCTTTTACAGCCATTTTTTTATATCCTTAAAGAAGATTTTTAATTCGAATTAAGGCTTTATTTTTTGAGCAAATACTTTTTTGAATTTCTCTAACTTAGGTTGAATAACCATTCTGCAATAGCCTTGTTCCTTATTCTGGTTGTAATAATCTTGATGGGAGTCTTTAGCTTTATAAAATTCCTTAAAAGGTTTTACTTCTGTTACAATCGGCGAAGGGTAAACGTTTTCTTTGTTCAATTCCCGGATGTAATAGTTTGCTTTTTCTTTTTGTTCGTCGTTGTGGTAATAAATACCCGAGCGATACTGACTACCCACATCATTTCCTTGCCTGTTGAGCTGTGTCGGGTCATGGGCAGTAAAGAAAGCAGCGAGCAATTCGTCAAAGGATAAAACTGAGGGATTGTAGATGATGTTGCAGGCCTCAGCATGTCCGGTATTGCCGGTACATACGGCTTCATAAGTAGGATTAGGTACATGTCCGTCAGTAAATCCTGAAACTACTTTTTCTACTCCTTCCAGTTGTTGAAATAGGGCCTCTACACACCAGTAACAACCGGCAGCAAAGGTTGCCGTGTCTCTGTTGTTATTTTGATGCTGAGGGGAGTTTGGACTTTCGTTCATTTTTTTGAATGTTGTGGTTTGACTCAATGTTTTTTGTTGCGTTCTCCCGGCTCCTGTACTACATGCAAGGAGGAAAATAACTGGACCCAAGAAAAGCAATAGTTTTTTCATACTATGATGGATTGTTTTGGTCCGCTATATGTTGGTGCTTTTCCGAAGGGCGTATAATCATGCGTAAAGCCTGATCACGGGTGAAATAGGCAGCAGTCCAATTGTACATGGTTTTGATTCTGTTTCGGTAATTAATTAAGGAGAACAGGTGCACAAATAGCCACATTATCCAGGCAAACCAACCGGTAAAATCCATTTTAGGGCTCGGTAAGTTAGCCACAGCTTTGTTTCTTCCTATAATGGCCATAGTGCCTTTGTCATTATATTTAAAAGGTTGGAGTACTGCCTGGTCACGCATTCGTTCAAAATTCTTTCCCAGGTTTTTGCCTTGTTGAATAGCCACTTGTGCCAGTTGAGGATGTCCTTCCGGGAATGCAGGATCTGTTGTTTGGAGGCTGGTATCGCCAATAGCAAATATATTTGCTGTTTCGTGTACTTTATTATACTGATCTACAATCAATCTTTTCCCTCTTCCATAAGCAGACTCCGGCATTCCTTTCATGATCTTAGCAGTTACACCGGCAGTCCAGATGAGCATTTGAGTGCTGATGCTTTCTCCATCAGAAAATACTACAGCGCCATTCTGATAATCCTTCACTTGCTTGCCTAACTTAACGATTACACCCATTTGGGTCAATTCCTCCTTAGTGTAGCGTTGAGCTTTTTCGCTCATCGGTGAAAGTACCGCAGGAGCTGCATCTACCAGATAGATTTGTACATTTTGAGAACGAAACTCAGGATAATCTTTTTTCAGGATATCGGCTCCCATTTCGGCTAACATGCCGGCAACTTCTACACCTGTAGGGCCTCCACCTGCAATGACAATATTACCTAAGCCTTTATTTTGAATGTCTTTAGGCTGACGTGAAGCTTCTTCTGCGGCCAGCAGCATGCTGTTGCGTAGTTCAATGGCATCATCAACTGTTTTCATGGGCAGTGCATGACGTTTGATATTTTCCATGCCAAAATAATTACTTTCGGTGCCGGTGGCCAAAACTAAGTAATCATATTTCAAGTTTCCGGTACTCAGTTTAATTTCGTTTTCTTCCGGTATAATCTCCAGAAGTTCACCCATTTGGAAATTAATGTGGTCTTTGTTGTGAAGGAATTTCCGGAATGGATAGCTGATATTTGATACTTCTAAAAAGCCCGTAGCTACCTGGTATAGAAGGGGAGGGAAAAAGTTATAATTATTTTTATCTACTAAGGTTACATGGTAGCCGTTGATATGGGTCATTTGCTTAGCGAGGTTAATTCCTGCGAACCCCCCGCCTACAATTACGATTTCTTTTACCATAATTCTGATTTTATTGTTACTCTGAATTCTGTTTCAAGTATCGATTGCTCCATCAACGATTGATTTATTGTCTATCAAAATTACGATGTATCTGCCAAAGTTTTGAGTTAAATGTTTTATACCCACATGGCTAAAGATGATACATCATATTGATCTTAAAGTATTAGAATATAGTTTGCACAAAAGAGTAAAGGCTGCCTAAGGGCAGCCTTTAATAATAAAAATCTACTATACTTTTGTCTTAAATTAGATTCTGAAGTGAGCGAAAGCTTTATTAGCTTCAGCCATACGGTGGGTATCTTCTTTCTTTTTGAAAGCGCCACCTTCACCTTTGCTTGCGGCAACAATTTCGTTAGCCAATTTGTCGGCCATGGTTTTGCCATTGCGGTCGCGGCTGTAACGAATTAACCATTTCATGCTTAAAGAAATCTTACGATCTGCACGAACTTCAGTTGGGATTTGGAAAGTAGCCCCACCGATACGACGGCTGCGCACTTCTACTGCGGGGGTTACATTTTGCAATGCTTTTTTCCAAGTTTCGTAACCATCTTCAGAAGTCATTTGACTTACTTTATCAACGGCATCATAAAAAATATTGAAGGCAGTAGTTTTTTTACCGGCCCACATCATTGTATTTACAAAACGAGTAACTTGTTTATCATTAAACTTTGGATCTGGAGCCAAAGGTAATTTTTTCGCTTGCGCCTTTCTCATGACGAGTATTTAATTTAAAAATCTTTTAGAATTATTTTTTTACCTTTTCTTTCTTAGTACCGTATTTAGAGCGGCTTTGTTTACGGTCTTTTACACCGGCAGTATCCAAAGCACCACGAACAATGTGGTAACGCACACCTGGCAAATCTTTTACACGACCACCACGAATCAGTACGATGCTGTGCTCCTGAAGGTTGTGCCCTTCACCCGGGATATAGGCAATTACCTCAATTTTATTGGTCAAACGTACTTTGGCTACTTTACGCAAAGCAGAGTTTGGTTTTTTAGGAGTAGTAGTATATACACGGGTACATACACCACGACGTTGAGGGCAATCATCCAAAGCTGGAGATTTAGATTTTGTTTTTATTGCTGTGCGTCCTTTACGAACTAATTGTTGAATAGTAGGCATTCTTTTGCTTTAAAATTTTTCGGACTGCAAAGGTAACCAAAGTTCTTTTTAAAAACAAAATATTTCTATAAATAATTTGTTGGTTTTTGCAGCAGGCGCCAAAGTTAGGCCGAATTTCCGAATTGAGTTCAGTATTATTTCATACCGTTTGCCCTTATTTTTATCAAGGCAGGCTAACAAGTTATATCAATTGCTCTTGATTATGAAGATCAATGAGCTTATCCATTTCCGGTTTATCAATCGGTCTTCTGATTCCATAGATAACAGCTCATTGACTGTTTTTTGAATACAGCAATTGTCAAAGTGAGCAGGGTAGAGGGAGTGTATTTGTTTGATTCAATAGCGCTGATGGTCTGCCTGGATACCTGTATTTGCTCCGGATAGTAATCGTGTTTTACTTTGAGCCTTTTACTATGGGGAATAAAACTGTAGGTTGTTTTGTTTGCTTCCAAATTACCGACAATTATTTGGACACGCTGCTCTAGGGTAGTATGGAATTGGAGTATAAACCATAAGTTTTAGTTGAAGCTAATCAACAAGAGACATAAGGAGAAGTAGGAGTTATATCAGAGAATTGAACTGGATAGATCTATAAAAAAAGCTGTTTCCGAATGAGGGAAACAACTTTTTTAGGAAACTGATGTATTTTATTTCAGAATTGTTCTGCTGATTACGATTTTTTGAACCTCACTGGTTCCTTCGTAAATCTGTGTAATTTTTGCATCACGCATCAGCCTTTCTACGTGGAATTCTTTTACATAACCATAACCACCATGAATCTGTACAGCTTCATTAGTTACCGATTGGGCAATCTCCGAAGCATAAAGTTTAGCCATGGAAGCAGAAAGTGTATAGTCAAGGCCTTGGTCTTTTTGCCAAGCTGCTTTCAAACACAATAATCGAGCACCTTCAATTTGTGTAGCCATATCTGCCAGTTTAAAGGCTATAGCCTGGTGGTTCATAATTTCGGTACCAAAAGCTTTTCTTTCTTTTGAATATTTCAGAGCCAACTCATAGGCACCGCTGGCAATTCCTAAAGCCTGAGAAGCAATACCTATACGACCACCGCCAAGTGTTTTCATAGCAAAGGTGAAACCAAAGCCATCTTCACCAATCCGGTTTTCTTTTGGTACAATTACATCCTGGAAAGAGATGCTGTGTGTATCACTGCCACGAATGCCCAATTTGTTTTCTTTAGCACCAACGGTAACACCGGGTGTGTCTTTATCTACTATAAAGGCATTAATGCCTTTGTGTTTTTTGTCGATATCTGTTTGAGCAATTACCAAATAGGTAGATGCAGAGCTCCCGTTGGTGATCCAGTTTTTAATTCCGTTTAATACATAATGGTCGCCTTTATCCTCAGCAGTAGTACGCTGAGAAGTGGCATCAGAACCTGCTTCAGGTTCACTCAATAAGAAAGCGCCGATTTTTTGGCCGGAGGCTAAGGGTAGCAGGTATTTTTGTTTTTGCTCTTCATTACCATAAGTTTCCAGACCCCAACAAACCAATGAGTTGTTTACACTCATCACTACTGCAGCAGAGGCATCAACTTTTGAGATTTCTTCCATAGCCAATACGTAAGATACGGCATCCATACCGGATCCACCGTATTTAGGATCCACCATCATTCCTAAAAATCCTAATTCACCTAATGCTTTAATTTGCTCGGCAGGAAATTTTTGTTGTTCATCGCGTTCTATAACGCCGGGAAGTAATTCGGTTTGGGCAAAATCGCGTGCTGCTTTCTGTACCGCTAATTGTTCTTCAGATAATTGAAAATTCATATAAATAGAATAAATTTTAAAAGCAAACTAATGACTAAGTGCAAAAATACTTTTTTACCAGACTTTTACAAATAACTCAGCAAGGGCATTTTATAATTGAAGGGTTTCTCTCAGGTTGTTCAGCATAGCTACGGTCATTTTTTCCAAATCGAATTGATGCGCCCAGTTCCAATCAGCACGGGCTTCACGGTCATCAATGCTTTGGGGCCAGCCTTCAGCTATTTGTTGGCGATAATCTGGTGCATAGTCGATAGTAAACTCAGGAATATGCTTTCGGATGCTTTCCGCCACTTCTTTTGGTGAAAAGCTCATTGCAGATAAGTTATAGGCCATTCGGTTTTTAATTTTTTCTGCCGGTGCTTCCATCAACTCCATCGTTGCACGAATGGCGTCGTCCATATACATCATGGGTAGATAAGTATTTTCAGACAGAAAACAAGTAAAGTGTTTTCGTTTCAATGCTTCGATATAAATATCAATGGCATAATCGGTTGTACCACCACCGGGTGCTGACTTCCAGCTTACCAAGCCCGGATAGCGCAAGCTACGAATATCTACCCCATAGCGATTGAAATAATATTTGCACCACAACTCACCTGTATATTTACTGATACCGTACACTGTATTGGGTTCGATAATGGTATGTTGTTGGGTATTTTCCTGAGGTGTACTTGGTCCAAACACAGCTATAGAGCTGGGCCAGTAGAATTTACGAACTTTATTTTCTCTGCAAATTTCCAATAAACTCAATAAGCTTTGCATATTGATATCCCAAGCCCATAAAGGTTTGGTTTCTCCTGTGGCAGAAAGGATGGCAGCTAATAAATATATTTGAGTAATAGATTCTTTTTGAACTAAGCTGGCTACTGCTTTAGTATCCATTACATCTAAATGATAAAAGGGGCCATTGTTTTCTTTCAATAAAGGATGCTCCTCACGAATATCGGTAGCGATCACATTATTTCTACCGTAAGCCTGCCTTAATGCAAGCGTGAGTTCTACACCTAATTGTCCGTTGGCACCAATAATCAATATTTTATCCATATATGCTGGTTTTCTTAATTTGAAAAAGAATGAAACATCGGCTAAGTGACCGGCTCCTACATTTGATGGTACTGTTTGATCAGATCAATAAAAGAGTGAAAAAGGTAGCGGGAATCGTGTGGACCCGGAGTACTTTCGGGGTGATATTGTACGGAAAACACAGGCTTGTCTTTCATGCGAATACCTTCGATAGAGTTGTCATTCAGGTTGACATGGGTCACTTCAATATCAGGGTGATTGCGGGTAGCATTTTCATCTATCACAAAGCCATGATTTTGGGTGGTGATTTCACATTTTCCGGTGGTTAAATTTTTTACCGGATGGTTGATACCACGGTGTCCATGGTGCATTTTATAGGTAGGAATACTATTAGCCTGAGCCAGTAACTGATGACCCAGGCAAATGCCAAACATCGGTTTGCCGGTGGCTATAATGTCTTTTACGGTTTGTACAGCGTAGCCCATGGCTGCCGGGTCTCCTGGGCCGTTCGAGACAAAATATCCATGTGGTTCAAAGCTGCTCAGATCATCGATAGAAGCATGAGAAGGGAATATTTTCAGGGCAATGCCTAGGTTGGCAAAGCATTGCAGCATATTTTTTTTGATGCCGAAATCCAAAACAGAAATGCGAATTGCCGCATCACTGGGTCCGTATGAATAAGCAGTTTTAGTGCTGATATCTGAAGCCAAGTCCAGCCCCTTCATTGGAGGAATAGCGTCCAGAGCTTTTTGCAGGTCTTCAATATTTCCGGTTTCCGAAGAGATGACACAATTCATGGATCCTTTAGTTCGGATATGTTGTACTAGTGCCCGGGTGTCTACATCTTGTATAGCAACTATATTATTGGCTAAGAGGTAGTTATCCAGAGAGTCGCTGGCGGTCATCCGGGAATAGCGACTGGCAATGTTTTTGCAAATTAATCCTTTTATTTTCACTGAATCCGATTCTACATCAGTTTCATTTACCCCATAGTTACCTACGTAGCAGGTATTCATGATTAACATTTGCCCGGCATAACTGGGGTCGGTAAATACCTCCTGATAGCCGGTCATCCCTGTGTTGAAGCACAACTCCCCGCCTGTAGTGCCTATTTTCCCAAATGAAGTTCCTTTAAAAAGGGTTCCGTCTTCTAAAAGTAAGTAGGCACTAGTAGTGGGCATTTCTTGTTGCATGTGTAAATTTTGTGTAAAAATTTTATTCTATGGCGTGCAAAGATAGTAAGTTGTAAGCGAAAAAATAAATACACCTGCCTTCTTTCTTTTCGCTTTATGTCCTAAATTATTGCTGTCCGGTTTTACTCTATATCCCCATTTAAACACTCTATCCTTCAATAAGTTTAGGGCAGATAAGTTCATGTTTTATGTATATAATATCTATTTGAATTTTTTTGGATAGCCTTGACTAAAGTGTAAATCATTGTGCTGAGCAGAGGGTTCCGGAAAAATAAATTTTAAAATGATGTTAATACTGTGATTTTGCCTGAATCCTTTTAAAATTGGTTTTACCTTGATATTGTTTGGTTTTGTGTAATTTAGAAGCTGGTATTTATACTATTTTTATATTTTCATTAAATTATTGTTGTGTTTTAAAATGCAGATTTATTTAAATTGGCCTTACTTTTGCTAATAGGATAAAAAGCATTAAAATTACAGAAAGATTATTTTTTTAAGCGCGATTTACATAAATTAGAGTTTACGTATTATTTTACGCTTTACAAAATTCAGCACCAGCTATTATGAAAGGAACAGGAAAAAATATTAGAAAGCTAAGGGAATTGAGAAATTTTACTCAGCAATATATGGCAGAACATTTGGAAATGACCCAAGGTAATTATGCCCGTATTGAAAATGAAGAGATTCAAATTTCTGAACCCAGGCTTCAAAAAATCGCTGAATTACTAGGTTGCAATGCAGAATTCATTCTGCAGTTCGATGTGGAAAAAGTATATGATTTAGGCAATACGGTTTCTAAGTCAAATGATTATGGAATGCACCAATACAGCATTAGTCCGGAGTTGAAAGAACTGTATGAAGGAAGAATAAATACTTTAGAGAGTTTAGTAGCAGAACTTAAAAAAGAATTATACGAGCTGAAGTTGAAGGCAGGTAATCAAGTTAGTTAACAATTAGCTTCCTTATTTAATTTTTATGGGGTGTGGTTATTTTTTCTTAAAATAGTCATACCCCATTATCTTTGCAGCCAACATGTACTCCATTATTAAATTTTTTCTGTTTCGCAAAGATCCTGAGTGGGTTCATTATTGGGTGATGCGAAAATTGCAGCAAGCTTGTGCCATACCTTGGCTTAGGCAATTTATAAAATCTAAGTATCAGCCTCCGAGCCGCGAACACCAACGCCGTATTTGGAATTTGGATTTTAAGAACCCAGTTGGTTTAGCCGCAGGATTTGATAAGGATGCACGCTTTATCGATGAATTAGATTGTTTGGGTTTTGGCTTCATTGAAATTGGAACGATTACACCTAAGGCGCAAGATGGAAATGAAAAACCCCGCTTGTTTCGCCTTCCCGAAGACAAGGCATTGATCAACCGAATGGGTTTTAATAATCAGGGTGTAAAGGCAGCTGTTGAGCGTTTGCGTAAGCGGAAGTCAGATGTGATTATTGGTGGAAATATTGGTAAAAACAAAGTAACCCCAAATGAATTGGCCGGAGATGATTATGAATTTTGCTTCCGGGAATTATATGATTATGTTGACTACTTTACCGTAAATGTGAGTAGCCCCAATACTCCGAACTTACGGGAACTTCAAGAAAAAGAACCACTCATGCAGTTGTTATCTCGCCTGAAGGCCGTTGATAAATTGCTACAAAAAGAGAAGCCTATTTTATTGAAAATAGCTCCGGATTTAAATCAGGAACAATTAGACGATATTATAGATATAGTGCGTAAAACGGGTATTGCCGGTATTGTGGCAACCAATACAACGATTAGCAGGAAAGGTTTAAAATCTGAAAATGTGGAGGCAATTGGTGCCGGTGGTTTAAGTGGGAAACCGGTAAGTACCAGAGCTACTGAAGTCATTCGATATATTTCAGAGCAATCTAACCACACTATACCTGTCATCGCTGCAGGCGGAATTTTTACGGCTGAAGATGCCCGCGAAAAGCTTGCTGCAGGAGCTTCTTTGGTGCAGGTTTATACCGGATTTATATATGAAGGGCCACGAATAGTTCGCAATATTTGCGAAGGTTTATAAAAGCAATACTTTCATTTTGTAGGAAACACGAATGAAATCCATAAATACAGAGGCTACTAGTAGGCATGGCTTCTGTATTTTTTAGGTAAAGAATTTGTTAATGAAATTCAATTTATAACTGTGCTTGTTAATAGAAATTCAGCATTTAACGATGAACTATAAGGCTGCCCACCACAATATTCTGGCGCCCGACTTTCCCCACCGTTCAAAATGCCCACTCAGCCCATCATTAAAACCTTTGCGGTTTACTTCTTTGCTTTTTCGTGGGGCACGTAGGGTTGGCACTTGTTGCGGAAGCAGTTCCACATGGGTAGCAAACCAAGTAGTATACAATCTGGGTATAGCCAAGCCAAGTATCATGCCGGGTAAACCATTAAATCCTTCAGGACCGCCGCTTACCATTAACTCATCTGTATAGAAAGCCACCACCACCACACTATCACAGATACGTGTAGTAGCCTTACGACAATGAAATCCTGCTATGGTACGC
>Ga0079224_100016116_pt1 | contig 10482 bp, 10 predicted proteins | sample Stecom2015_FD_80414 | JGI IMG/M metagenome (GOLD analysis project Ga0079224, IMG submission 80414) | Agricultural soil microbial communities from Utah to study Nitrogen management - Steer compost 2015 | ecosystem: Environmental > Terrestrial > Soil > Agricultural land | place: USA: Utah...
CGCCCTCGTAGAACTGGCGGAGCTGTTGAAGGACGCCATCGACTCCAGCGACATGAGCCAGACCGAGATGATCGCGCTGCTCAAGCGGGCGATGTGACGGTCCGGCTCGACGAATCATGTGGTCACGTTGTGGTCACTTGCTGACCACAGGGCTGCTCGGCCGGTCAGGGCGACAGGTACTCGACCACCCGCCGCAGGTTCTCGAGGACGTCCATGCTCCCTTCCTGGCCGTGCGGCACGGCGGTCGTGGACAACCACCCGGTCAGCACAAGCACGATCAGCAGGACCGCGCTCTCGGCGTACATGGACCTGTCGAGCCCCCTTCGGTCCCCCGTCGCCACGGACCGCGGTACGAGCGAGAAGCGGTTGCGCGCGGCCAGGGCCAACGCCGCGACCACCGCCAGGAGCTTCACGCCCAGCGCGAGCGCGTACTGCGAGGAGAAGAAGCGCGCCGGGTCGGACGTGTGCACGAGCGCGCTCAGCACGCCGGCTATCCCCAGCGCCACGACGCACCACAGCGCCAAGCTCGACAGCCTGAGCGTTGCCGTCACGTCGTCGCGCACGATCGTGACGACCCATACGCCGCCGGCCCAGGCCGCCGCGCCCAAGAGGTGCGCCAAGTCGTAGCCCAGCGGCACCGCGCCGCCCATCGCGGCGGCGTGGCTCAGGCGGCTGAAGCCGTAGCACGACCACACCGCCGTCGCGGCAGCGAAGGGCCACCACGACCTAGGCGCCAGGCACACGCACAGAGCCAGCGCGATCGCCGCCACGGAACGCCACAGGACGGCGTGGCCGTGCGCGGTCGTGGACGCGTAGCGCCACCACAGGTCGAACGAGACCGGCGACCTCACCTGGCCCACGGTGTGCCACAGGTCGACCGCCCCCGCTATGGGCACGGCGGCCGCGGCGAGCGCGACCGCTAGCACCGGCACCCGCGCACGCGGGCTCAGCCAGTAGCGCCTCAACGCCGCGCCCACCAGCACCGCGACCGCGACCCAGGACACAGACTTGATGACGATCGCCAACTGCGCCTTACCTCCGTGCTCATGGCGACTCTAACCGCCACCGCTCCCCGCTCCGGTTCCCAGGGGCCGGAAGGCGCGCTCGTCGCGTATACGCTGCCTGCATGGTCGTGGCACGGCGCTACCTGGTCGACCCGGTACTCGATTCAGGGCAGCAGGAGGTGGTCCGCTGGGTAGCGATCGTCACGATGGTCGTCGACCACGTCGGGGCGATACTCCTCGACCCGTCCGACGCGCTGCCGCTGCGGGCCATCGGGCGGGTAGCGTGGCCGCTCTTCGCGTTCCTCCTGGCGTATAACGTCGCGCGCCGCGGCGTGAAGCCGCGCCGCTACCTCGTCCCGCTCTTGGCCTGGTGCGCCGTCTCGCTACTGCCCCACTACCTGGCGTTCGACAGGTTCGTGATCAACATCCTCGGCACCCTGTTCCTCGGCGCCTTCACCCTCGTGCTGCTCACGAACAGGCAGCACCTGATGGCTCGCGCGCCGCTGGCGTTGCCCCTCGGACTGGTCGGCGTGATGATCGCGGCCACCAGGGTCGAGTACGGGGCAGCCGGCGTCGCGTTGGTCGTCGCCTGGTGGTGGGCGCTCACCGCACGTACCCCCCTGGCCTGGGCGGTGGCCGCCTTCGTGGTGGCGCTGCAGAACTACGACTGGGTCGTGTGGCCGGCGGCCCTGCTAGCCGTCCCGGTGCCCTTCGCGGTCGCGCGGCTCCCTGTCGGCCTGCCGCGTAGCGGCAGGCTCCCCTGGCTGTTCTACCCGCTGCACCTCGCCGTGCTCGCCGTGCTCGATTCCGTGCTGTGAGCCGGGAGATGTCGCCGGCGGGGTGACTCCCTACTCCAGGCGCCTGGAACGCGGCCACAGCAGGCTGAGCACGAAGAGCGCCGTGGCCGCGATGAACGTCACCAGGAAGACGTGCTCGATCCCGCCGGCGAGCAGCTGGCGGATGAGGCCCATGCTCGCCTCCGGCAACGGCGCCTCTGTGGGTGGCGCGCCGGCGGGGTTGAGCAGGCGCTCGACCGTGCCGAGGCTGAGCACGTCCCCGGCGCCGGCCCGATCGATACCCGCGACGATCGACGAGTTCAGCACGCCGCCGAGGAGCGCCGCTCCCACCGAGTTGCCGAGCAGGCGCATCAAGAGGTTCGCCGCGGTAGCGCTCGCCCTCCGCTCCCAGCGGACGGTCGACTGGATCGAGACGATCGAAGAGGTGTTCGTGAAGCCCAGTGCGAAGCCGATCGCGAACGAGGCGCCGGCGACCCACCAGGGCCCGTGCTCGGGGCGCAGGAAGAGGTAGAGCACTCCGCCCACCGCCGCCGCCGCGCCGCCGATGCGGGCGGTGTTGGCCGGCCCCAGGGGGATCAGGAGCCGACCGCAGATGGACGACGCCAGGGGCCAGCCGAGCGACATGGTCGTGAGGGCGAAGCCGGCCACGAGCGGGCTGTGGCCCATCACGCCCTGCACGTAGGGCGGCGCGTACGTGATGATGCCGATCATCACGATCCCCGCCACGAAGGCGCTGACGTTCGCCAGCAGCACGAGGCTGTCGCGCCAGAGGTCGACCGGCAGGATGCCTCCCTGGCGACGCCACAGGTGCCTGCCGAGCACCACCAGGACGGCCACGACGAACGCCGCCAGCGCCGCCCTGGTGCCCTGGCCCAGCCGCGGGCCCATGTTGAGCAGCACCATGAGCCCCGAGATGCCGACGAGCAGCAGGCCCGACCCGACGACGTCCACCCGGGCGCCCGTGTGCGAGACCTTCTCCTTCAGGTAGCGGCTCAGCCCCAGCATGGCCACGACCCCGAAGGGGACGTTGAACCAGAAGACCCACGCCCAGTCCACGTTGGCCACGATCAGGCCGCCCGCCAAGGGGCCGAGGATGGACGAGACGCCCCACACGCTGGCCAGGTAGGCCTGGATCCGCCCGCGCTCCCTGACCGTGTAGAGGTCGCCCGCCAGGGTCACCACCATCGTGCTGATGCCGGCCGCGCCGACGCCCTGCACGAACCTGAAGGCCACTAGTTGCGTCATCGTCGTCGCGAAGCCGCAGGCGATCGAGACGACGAGGAACAGGGCGATGCTCACCAGCAGCACCGGTTTGCGGCCGATCTTGTCGGCGACGCCGCCCGCGATGGGCGTGAACACAGCCTGGGTCAACAGGTACGATGCGAAGACCCAGGAGTACAGCTCGAAGCCGCCCAGCGAGGCCACGATGCTGGGCATCGCGGTCGCCACTATGGTTCCCTCGATCGAGCCCAGGGCCATCGTCGTCATCAGGAAGGCGAGCACCAGCCCACGGCGCGTCTGGAGGGCCGCCGCGTCACCCGCGTGTCCGGAGTTCCGCTCGGTGGTCAGGGCGCTGTCACTGGGCAAGGTGCGAGACACCATACGCCCGTGCGCGCGCCACGACGTCTTGCGTGCTGCTCGCTGCCAGCTGGAGCCACGCCGCCCGCTCGTCGTCCGCGCTGCCGCGCACCGGTGCGAACGCCAGCCGGCGCGTCTGGGGAACCCCGGTAGGCGCGAAGACGACGTCACGCCAGAAGCGTGTGACGGGCTCACCCAGCGCGGCTTCGGTGGCCGACCCGGCGTTGCCGGTGGTGATCACCAGCGCCTCCCTGGCTCGCAGCCGGCCCGTCACGGCGCCCCCCGCGCCGACGTCGAAAGCCACACCCTCGCGCACGACGCGCTCGACCCACCCCCTGAGGATGGCCGGTGGCCCGAAGAACCACACGGGATGCACGACGACCACGGCGTCGGCCGCCAGCAGCTCGTCGGCGTAGCGCCGGGCCAGGTCGTCCGAGAACGCCGGGCCCACGCTCTCCGTGGCGGTGAGCCGCGGGTCGAAGCCGTCGGCGTACAGGTCATGGCATGCGACCCGAGCGCCCGCGTCGCGCGCCGCGCCCGTGACCGCCGCCGCCAGCGCGGCGCCGAGCGAGTCGGGCCGCGGGTGGGCCAGTACGACCAGTACGTCCACTGGCGGCTCCAAGCGCGCTAGTCCCCGGCCTCGCCCCAGCCGGCCGCCCTCACGGCCGCGTCGAGGTCCGCGAGCACGGGCCCGATGGCGCGATCGAGCGCCGGCCTGGCTCCGACACGCTCGATCACCCAGGCGGACACCCGGTTGGCCAACGCCGCAGCCTCGAGCGGCGGCACCCCTCGCAGGCGGGCGGCGAGGAAGGCGCCGGCGAAGGCGTCGCCCGCGCCGGTGGCGTCGACCAGGCGGCCGGGTGCGGGTCCGAGATGCGTGCCGACGCCGCCATCGAAGTAGTAGGCGCCCTCCGCATCGAGCTTCAGGGCCACGGCCGCGCCCGGGTACAGCTCGGCCAATCGCTGGCACACCTGCTCCGGCTCGGTCGCACCGGTCAGCGCCTCGCCCTCCTCGGCGTTCGGGAAGATCAGGTCGATGCCCAGGTCGGCGGTGAAGGAGACGAACGTCTCCAGCCCTGTCTCGGCGATGAGCTGGAAGGAGCCGGGATCGAACGACAGCGTGGCGCCCGCCTCCTTCGCGACCTGAGCCGCCCTGCGGGCGGCCGCGCGCGGCGGGTCCCCGAAGAACGACCAGGCCGAGAGGTGAAGGTGACCGGTGCGGCCCAGCAGCGCCTCCGGCAGCTCCGACGGCAACAGGTAGTGGTCCGCCCCCTTGCCGGAGACCATGGAGCGCTGGCCGGCGTGGTCGATCCACACCGCCACGGCACCCGTGTAGTGCGCGTCGGTACTGAGCCACACGGCCCGGACGTCCTCCTCCATGAGCTCGTCCTGGGCCAGGCGCCCGAAGCGGTCGTTCCCGATCTTCCCGATGAAACGCGTCGGCAGGCCGCAGCGACGCGCCCAGACGGCGGCGTTCGCCGCGCTGCCGCCCGGCGCCAGCTGTACCTCGCCGTAGATGTCCCCGCCCGCGAGGAGCTCCGTGTTCCCTCGGATCAGCACGTCCCAGGCGTAGTCCCCCACGACCACGAGAGGCTCCACGCGGCGCCCGGCTGCTACGGCAGGACCTCGATCTCGGCCTGCAGGTCCGTGGTCGCGTGAGGTCCGTCGCCGTCTATGAACACGTTGATCTCGCTGCGCACGCCGAAGTCCGGGAAGTAGACGCCGGGCTCGATCGTGAACCCCAGCCCGGGTCTCAGCAGGCGCTCGTCCCGCGTCTCGAAGTCGTCCAGGTGGGCTGCCAGCCCATGCGCCGACACGGTGCCCAGGCTGTGACCGGTGCGGTGGGTGAAGGCCTCGCCGTAGCCCGCCTGTACGAGCACCTCCCTGGCAGCCCTGTCGACCTCGGCGCCGGTGGGCCAACGACCCGCGGCGTAGGCGTCGACGACGGCCCGGAAAGCGGTGTCGCGAGCCTCTCGGACGGCCCCGAAGGCCCGGCTCACGCCCTGAGTGGGTGGCCCGGCATGGCCCATCCACGTGACGTCGGCGTAGGGCGCGGTCACGTGGTCCACCTTGCACCACAGGTCGATCAGGACTACCTCACCCGGCGCCAGCGAGCGCTCGGGCGAGGGCGCGTGATGCGGGTCCCCGGCGTGGGCCCCGAAGCTCACGTTGGGACCGTGGTCGTACACGCAACCGGCATCGTGGAAGACGTCGGTGATCACGCTCTGGACCTCGGCCTCGGTGATGGCCCGTCCCAGCGACAACGCCTCGCCCAAGAAGCCGAACGCCGCGTCCTTCGCCTTCAGCACCACCTCGGCGGCGCGCAGGTGCTGCTCCAGCTGCTCCTCGGTCCAGACCTGCATGACCTGCGCGACGTCACCGGCGCTGACCACGTCGACCCCGAGGGACCGCACACGCTCTACCGTGCCGGCGTCGACGCTGCCCACGTACGGGTTGTCGCCGCGCGGCGAGTAGTCCATGGCCACCGTCTTCGCGCCGGCCAGGGCCCTCCTCAGCTCAGCGTCGAGGCTCTCGGTGCTCGAGTAGATGCGCGTGTCCACGCCGCGCGCCCCGCTCAACGTGCCGGCCTCGATGGCATGCGCCAACAGGACGGGCGTGCCCTGCCTCGGAACGTAGAGGAAGACCCGGCGGGAGCCCAGCTGGTCGCCGAGCAGCGCCCTCAGCAGCGGCCTGGCGGGCGCGTTGGAACCCCTGAAGTCGTACACCAGCCAACCGTCTATGCCGGCCCTCTCGAGCTCAGCCGTGACGGCACGAAGTTCGTCCATGGCGCGATGTTACGCCGCTCGCTGCGCCCCTGACGGGACCCGCGGCTGCGGCGGATAGCGTTAGACTCTGCCGTCACAACGACGGGGCGGTGAACCGGAGGCAGGTTTTGCAGATCATCGAGACCAACGCCGTGCAGTCGGAGCTCGACAAGCGCGCCGAGACGGACGTCTACGTGCACCTCGAGACCACCACCGGCTCGTACACGCTCATGGGGCCCGAGAAGCGGCCACCCGTCATCGCGTTCATCCGCAACGCGCGCGTGAACTACGGGCGCGGGTCCATCAAGGGCACAGGGCCCTACCGGGTAGGCCTCAAACTGGACGACGGCTGGGTCTACGCCGACGGGCTCACCCACTACGAGATCAACGAACGCGACGAGCTGCTCATGGCTGGGTACGACCCGGAGGGTCAGCTGACGGTGGCCCTACAGGTCTCGCGCACGCCCTTCCGGGAGGCCTGAGATGACGAGCTTCGATCCCACTTCGGAGCGCGGCCTGCTGGTGGTGCTCCCCCATCCGGACGACGAGTCGTTCTCCGCCGGCGGCACCCTCGCCCTCGCGTCGGGGGCCGGTGTGCCGGCCACCTACCTGTGCGGCACCTACGGCGACATGGGCAGGCGCATGGGCAACCCGCCGATGGCCAACCGCGAGTCGCTGCGCGACATCCGCACCTCGGAGATGGCCGCGGCCGCGGAGGCGCTGGGCATACAGGTCGAGTTCATGGGCCTGCGCGACAAGTGCGTCGAGTTCGAGGACCCCGAGGAGCTCGGGGCACGCATCCGCGAGGTGATCAGGGACCTCGAGCCCAGCACAGTGATCACCTTCGTGCCCGGCTTCGGCGTGCACCCCGACCACGATGCGATCGGTCAGGCGACCGTGCTGGCCGTCAGGGGCTTGCCGGCCGTGGAGAGGCCCCAGCTATTGGGTGTAGCGGTGGGCGGCGAGAACAACCCGCAGTGGGACAAGCGCGGTGAGTTCCTGCCGGAGCCCAAGCTGACCGTCGACATCCGCGGCGTGTACCGGCGCAAGATCGCGGCGCTGAAGGCGCATCACAGCCAGACCGTGGTCGTGTTCTCGCAATGGGACAAGACCTGGGACTTGGAGACCCTCCAGAACAAACCGGGGGCGCCCGAGCCGGACGAGCAACAGCTCGCCTGGCGCAAGCGCCTCACCGAAGAAGAGTCGTTCTACGTCCTCGACCCGGACGCGCGCACGCTGCTCGATACGGATCCGGTCGCCTAGGCCCCACGCCGGGCCGGCACGCTCGGGCCCAGCGCAGCGCGACTAGACCCTAGTCGCTGTCGTCTCCCACCCCCGGCCGTGGTGGCGTCGGCGTCCCGTCGGCCTCTGCCGGCGGCATGGCGGCGGCGGGCCGCTCCGGCGGCGTAGTCACGGCGGGCGGCGCCTGCTGCTGGGTGGTCGCCGCACCGTCCTGAGCCGTCACCACCGGACCGTTCGCGCCCGTGCCGGCCGCCTGCCGGGGCTCGCCGTAACGGGAGGTGACGTCCTTCAGGAGGTCGCGCCCAGAACCGCTCCTCAGCAGCAGGTAGGCGCCCACGGCCACCAGGGCCAGCGGGAAGATCCAGCTGCCGCCGTCCACGATCGAGAGCAGCGCGATCAGGCCGAGACCCGCGGCGGGCCAGATCGCCCATGGCTGCGGGTCGACCTCCAGGCGGGTGAGGGCGTAGAAGGTCAGCGCCAGGCCGGCGAGGAACAGCCAGCCGGACGACGGCCCGAAGACGGCCTCGAAGAAGCTGACGAGGCCGAGCGAGGCCAGCGTGCCGGCGGGGATGAGCGCCCACCAACGCGTCCTGTCTTCCCGCCAGTACACGGCGAACGCCAGGCCCAGGGCCGCGAGGAACGCGCCGCTGCCGAGGCGCCAGGGCGCGATCGAAGCGATCGCCAGGCCGGCCAGCGGGTAGGCGGCCAGGTGCCAGGCGGCGCTGCCGCGTCGACGACCCTCGACGTAGGCGAAGTAGGCCAGCCCGCCGAAGAGCAGCGCGCCCAGGATGCTGCCGACGAACTTGAAGACGCCCAGCGTGCCCAGGAGCGCCAGCACGCCGACGGCGATGAGCACCATGGCGGCGGTGTTGTTCTTGTTCCGATCTACGAGGTTCATGCCCTCCTCCTTCTTCGCCTGACGAGCGTATGGCGCGGCAGCCCGTCAGCAGTAGAGAACTAAGTCCACCCGGCAGTGGTCCTCATGCACTACGGCCTTCTCCATCCAAAGTAGGACGTCTCTCGCTCGGCACGGGGGTACCCTGGGGCCGGAGATCCCCATGAGCGAGACGGTCCGTGTCCTGCTGGTAGACGACCACACCGTGGTGAGGAAGGGCCTCCGTCTGGCCTTCGGTCTGGAGCCCGACCTCGCGGTCGTCGGCGAAGCGGCCAACGGTCGCGAGGCGCTCGACCTGGTGGCGGAGCTGCAGCCCGACGTCGTCGTGATGGACCTGCTCATGCCCGTCATGGACGGGGTGGAGGCCACGCGGGAGCTGCGCGCGCGGTTCCCTGAGGTCGAGGTGGTGGCCCTCACGTCCGTGTTGGAGGACCGCATGGTCGTCGACGTCGTCGAGGCCGGGGCGGCTGGGTACATGCTGAAAGAGTCGAGACCCGATGACCTGTTCGATGCGGTGAGGGCCGCCGCCAGGGGCGAGGTCCGCCTCGACCCCAGGGCGCAGGCGCGGCTCGTACGGGAGATGCGGACGCCCAAGCTCGAGGAGCCCCTCACCGACAGGGAGACCGAGGTCCTGAGGCTGATAGCCCGCGGCCTCACGAACAAGGCGATCGCGCAGCGCCTCGACGTGGCGGAGGCGACCGTGAAGTCGCACGTGTCCAACCTCCTCGCGAAGCTGGGCGTCAGGAGCCGCACCCAGGCCGCCCTCCACGCGCTGCGTGAGGGGTTGGTCGAGAGAAGTGGTTGACCCGGCGCAGCCACAGCCGGCGGTGCCCTGGCACCAGCGCCTCTCCACCAGGCTGACGCTGCTGCTCCTCGGCGTCGTCGCGGTCCTGACCGTGGCGATGGGCGTACTCCTGTGGCGGGCGCTGGCCGAGGTCGTCAGGCTGCGCACCGGCGTCGAGATCGAGCCCGGGCTCGAGGGCCTGGGAGCGCTCGCCGGGCAGGACGCGCTGGACGCCCAGGCCGCGGCGGCCGTCCTGCGCAGCACGCTCGTCAACCTCGCGGTCGTCGTCGCCGTGACGCTCCTCGCCGCCACGGCGTTCTCGCGCTCGCTCCTCGCCGACCCCATCGCGCGGCTCACGGCGACCACGCGGGCGCTAGCAGGCGGCGACCTCAGGGCGCGCACCGACGTGCAGGACGCCTCCGAGATCGGTGAGCTGGCGCGCTCGTTCGACACCATGGCCGAGGCGCTGTCGTCGGCGCAGGACAGGTTGGAGGCGCGGGTCGCCGCGCGCACCGCCGAGCTCAGGGCGCTGCTCGAGCTCTCGAACACGATCGCCATCACCGTCGACCTCGAGCCGCAACTGGAGGCGGTGCTGGCCCGGCTCCTCGAGACCGGCACCGCCGTCGCCGCCGAGGTCATGGTGATCGAGCCGGACGGCCGCCTGAAGACGCTGGCGTCGTCGGGCGTCGTGCCACCCAGCGGGTTCGCCGCCCTGGGTGAGGACCCGGAGCGCCCGGCGGCCAGGGGCATCGCGCAGGCCGCTGTCGTGGACCGCGACGAGGCGGCGCTACCGCTGCGGGCGAGAGACCAGGTGGTGGGCGTCTTGCACGCCTACGCCCCGGCGGGCCGGGGATGGGACGAGGAGCAGCTCGAGCTGGCCGCCGGCCTGGCGGCGCAGGCCGCCGTGGCCGTCGAGAACGCTCGCCTGTACGAACGCGCGCGCGGCCAGGCGGCGGACGAGGAGAGGCGCAACCTCGCCCGCGAGCTGCACGACTCCGTGAGCCAGGCGATCTACGCCGTCGTGCTCTCGGGCCACGCGGCCAGGCGCAGCCTCGAGGACGACCCCGCTGCGGCCGGTCAGGCCCTCGACTCCGTGATCGAGCTGGCCGAAGGAGCGCTGGCCGAGATGCGCGCCCTCATCTTCGAGCTGCGGCCCGAGGAGCTGGCCGAGGTTGGCCTGGTCGGCGCCATGCGCAGGCAGCTCGACGGTCTCGAGCTCCGCCACGGCGTCGACACCGAGGCGAGCTTCGGCGAGGAGCCGGAGCTGCCGTTCGCCACCAAGCGCGAACAGCTCCGGGTCGTACAGGAAGCGCTCCACAACGTAGCGAAGCACGCCAAGGCGCAGCGCGTGAGAGACAGCCTCACGAGGGAAGGTACACGGGTCGTAATGAACATCCATGCCACCGGCACAATCTAC
>Ga0079224_100016117_pt1 | contig 10482 bp, 10 predicted proteins | sample Stecom2015_FD_80414 | JGI IMG/M metagenome (GOLD analysis project Ga0079224, IMG submission 80414) | Agricultural soil microbial communities from Utah to study Nitrogen management - Steer compost 2015 | ecosystem: Environmental > Terrestrial > Soil > Agricultural land | place: USA: Utah...
CCCACTGCCTACTGAGCAGACAACCCACTCTCCATCCGAATAATATACCTCCCCGCGCTCCACGGGTCGTCGTGGTAGAATCCGGACAAAATCCGATGGGTTATTTGCTCGATAATAAGCTCATCATCGGACTTACCCTTCTTCCCCCGCCAAAAAACGCGGTTGGGATGGCGTTTCATGTCTTCAACGTAGCTTTTGGCGTGTTGGTACTGGTCGTCAGTGAATTCTATGACGAAGCAGGTTCTTACTTTCCGGGTATTCATGGCACGGAAACTTTTGCAATTGTAATGCCGTTCTTGATCTGCCCATATTAGCCAAAAGCGGCCCTGAAAATCAAGTATTTGCCCGTTTACGGGCATTTCTGTTCGCCGCTGGTACAGTGGGGATTTCCTGATAAATTTGAAGGTCGATGACGGATTGCAGCGTATTTACATTGTCTAACGGGATTCGGGTCGTCCATCGCCAAACCAATACCGATATCGTCCATTGTGGAATGTTCCTGGAAATTGGCAGTCGCGACGAAACCCCCGAAAACCAGGGGATAGCACACTTTTGGGAACACATGGCCTTTAAAGGCACCCGCCGCCGGAAGGCTTTTCATATTATTAACAGCCTGGATTCCATAGGGGGAGAGTTAAACGCTTTTACCGAAAAAGAAAAAGTCGTATTCTATGCGTCTGTGCGTCAGGCGTTTTTCGAACGGGCTATTGACATCATCAGTGACATCACCTTCCACTCGGTTTTCCCTGCCCACGAAATCGAAAAGGAGCGTGGTGTCATCCTTGAGGAAATGGCCATGTACCGCGACGATCCCGACGACACGCTGCAGGACGAATTCGAAGGCCTGATCTTCCACCGCCACGCCCTGGGCATGAATATCCTGGGTAGGGAGGAAACAGTGCGGTCGTTCCGTCGCCGCGACTTCACCACATTCATTTCGCAACACATCAATACGCATAAGATTGTCTTCTCCTGCGTGGGGAACATATCGCGCGACAAACTTGAACGCCTGGCGCGCAAATACCTGGAAGGCGTTCCGCGTCGTGCGGGAAGGACGAACCGTAAAAGCTTCATGTCGTACCGACCGCGCGAATCCGGTTTGCGACGCCCTGTTAAGCAAGCGCGATGTGCTATCGGTCGCGAAGTGTTTTCGCTGCACCATCCGAAGCGTATACCATTCTATGTGCTCACCAACCTGATAGGTGGTGTGGGAATGAACTCACGACTGAATATGGTCCTGCGCGAAAAATACGGGTACGTTTACTCCATCGACGCGCATTACGTTCCATATTCTGATACCGGACTGTTCGCCATCACCTTTGGCACCGAACCGAACCAGTTGAACAAGTGCATCCGGCTCGTGAACAGAGAGTTGAAGCGAGTGGCTGATACCCCTCTCGGAAAACGTCAACTCGCTGCCCTGAAAGAACAGATCAAAGGTCAGCTGGCTCTCAGTGAAGAGAACAACCTGAGTCTCATGCTCATGATGGGGCGGAGTATCCTCGATTTCGGCAGAGTGCCGCCACTTTCAGAAGTCTATCACAAGATTGACGAGATTACAGCGTTAGAGCTGCAAGACCTCGCACAGGAGGTCTTTGTCCCGGATCGGCTTAGCTACTTGGTCATGGAGCCCTCCGGCAATGGCGCTTCCCCCAAAGACAATTGATATGGACATCATTCAGCCGGAACTCCAGCGGTACGCTGAGCGTCATACGTCGCCTGAGAGTTCATTGCTTGAAAAGATCAATCGCGACACGCACGCGCAAGTGCTCATGCCGCGGATGTTAAGTGGTCACCTGCAGGGGAGGTTCCTGGCGATGATCAGTCATATGATCAAACCCCGGACGATCCTGGAGATTGGCACCTACACCGGGTATTCGGCATTGTGCCTCGCGGAGGGGCTGGTGGATGGGGGAACGCTGATCACCATCGACAAGAACGAAGAGCTGGAGGACCGCGTGCGGTCTTACTTCGAGCAGGCTGGAATGAGTCAGCGGATAGACTACAGGATCGGTGATGCTACACAGATCCTCCCAACGTTGGACATGAAGTTCGACCTCGTCTTCATCGACGCTGACAAAGAAAATTACAGCAATTACTATGACATGGTCATAGATAAGTTAAATTTGAAAGGAATTATTTTGGCGGATAATGTGCTGTGGAGCGGAAAGGTTCTCGACGAGAACCCTGACAAGGACACGAGGGCGATCAAAGCCTTCAACAAGAAGGTGACGGAAGACCCCAGGGTAGAAAACGTCCTGCTTCCGATCCGTGATGGTATCATGATGATCCGCAAGCTGAACTGAGTCACGTATTTTTTTCTGACTGGATGAAGTACCTTTTTTCCGCTCTTCTGGCGATGCCCTTGTGGTGCGCGGCACAGTCGCCGCAAGCTCCCCACAAAATGACTTTCGCGGGCATGACCCTCACGATACGCGACGATGCCCGCCGCGAAATCCAGGCCGACGTCGACGCCCTGACGCGCTCGCCACGCCACTTTAACATAAAAGTGGAGCGTGCGAAAACTTATTTCCCTATAATCGAAAAGATCTTCGCTGAAGAAAATCTTCCTGACGACTTCAAGTACCTGGTGCTGCAGGAAAGCGCGCTGATCCCGGATGCGGTGTCAGTTTCCCAGGCCGTCGGTTTTTGGCAGTTCAAGGATTTTACTGCGCAAGAAATGGGACTTCGCGTCGATCGCCATGTCGACGAGCGAATGAATATTGTCTCCTCTACGCGCGCCGCTGCTCGTTATATCAAAAAGAACAACTATTACTTCAACAACTGGTTGTATGCACTGCAGGCCTACCAGATGGGAGCAGGCGGCGCTATGAAGGCGGTGGGTGAAGGAAAACCCGGCGCCAAACATATGGAAATCACAAGCAAGACTTATTGGTACGTTAAGAAGTTTCTTGCTCACAAGATTGCATTTGAAGGTGCAGTTGCTGGTCCCGGCCAAGTAACCGTGGCAGCCCTGCCCAGTTCGGGACACCGCTCGCTGAAGGAAGTCGCGCGCGCTGCTTCAATTTCCGAAGACGAACTTCTTGCCTACAACAAGTGGGTGCGCAATGGCAATATTCCCGATGATAAGGCATACACTATCCTGGTTCCTGTTAACAACAACACGCAGGAGTTTATTGCGTCCGTGCAGGCTGAGATCCCGAAGGCTGCGACAGTGGCATCAGCAACAGCGCCCGCTCCGACTGCCAGTCGCGCACCTGAACCTCAGGGCATCAAGAGTATCAACGGTGTACCCGTTATAGCAGCGCGACAGGGAGAAACGGCAGCGGCACTGGCTAAACGTGCTGGCATATCGGTGTCGAAGTTTCTTCGCTACAACGATCTCACGAAAGGACAACGTCTTATTGCCGGTGAATACTACTTTACAGCAAAGAAGCGCGCCCGTGCCGAGGAGCAGTACCACAAGGTACGCGCGGGTGAGACACTTTGGGCTGTGAGTCAGCGTCACGGCATCCGCCTCAGCAGTCTGCTGCGGTTTAACCGGATGGACCGCGACGAAAAGCTCAGTGAGGGAACCATGCTTTACCTGACGAGCAGAAGGCCCGCCGACGAACGTCATGTAGAGGAGGTGGTGGAAGTCGACCGCGGAAGCGTTTTTGCCTGGTCGGCCGATCCTGCAGAGACAACTTCATCCAGGCAGAGTCGCGCCGAACAACGACCTGTTTCCAGGATTGAAGAACCAATTACCCGAGAAGTGCGTGAAACGGTCGAGCCCCTTCCTGCTCAGGATCCGGAACCGAAAGAGAATAGACCTACCGTTACCTACTCGCCTGGGGAATCAGACGATTCTGAAACGAGACAGCCGGCGACTGTTCCTGCTGGCAGTGACAAACACGAAGTGCTTCCCGGCGAAACCTTATATGCTATCTCACGCCAATACCAGGTGTCGGTATCGGACCTCGTACGGTGGAATAGTTTAGACATGAACACTGCGCTGAAACCTGGTCAGGTGCTCGTTGTAAAAGGTGAGGCAGTAGTGGAGGATAAGACAGCGTCCGCTTCCGGACCAATTATTCACGAAGTGCGTCCCTCCGACACGTTATACAGTGTGGCGCGCAAGTACGGCGTCAGTATTCGCGAGCTCATGGAGTGGAATGGCAAGAGCGATTTTAACATTAGCGTTGGCGAGAAACTGAAAGTCCATCCACGCTGACTGCGGTATCAAAGTCAGGTCTTTACGGGCCTTTCACCCGTTAATGGGGTTATGCAAGTAGGGCCTGTCCGGATTTTGTGCGTTTTTGGCCATTTTATTACGCCTGGCCGGAAAATCTCTTTCTTATCACCAAATTCGCGAAAAAGGATATTTTTGTATTCCTCATAAAAATCTTGTAGCCCAAACCTGACAATGCATACAGATACAAAGTCCATCGACCTGGTAATGCTGGTGGATGACAACGACACGGATAATTTTATCAGTAAGCGCATTATCGAAATAACAGGATTTGCAAAAAGGGTAGAGGTAAAGGGTTCCGGAAAGGCGGCGTTGGATTACCTGCGGGAAAACGAGAATAAACCCGAAAACTTACCCAGCCTGATCTTTCTTGACATCAACATGCCTATTGTCGACGGTTTTGTGTTTCTCTATGAGTTCGAAAAATTCAGCGAACTCGTAAAGAAGAAATGCAAAGTCATCATCCTCTCCAGCTCCGACAACAAGCGCGACATTGACAAAATCGTCAACAACAACCACGTCATCAAGTTTATCACGAAGCCGTTGACGGAAGTGGCGTTGGATGAGATCAAGTTGAATAGCATTTAGGGGTAATCGGTGATAGGTAGTTGGTGGTCGGTGGTGATCCGATGCAGTGATCCGATGTAGAATTCCATGTAGAGACGTTGCATGCAACGTCTCTACTATTGCGCAAACTACTATTACATACCCTACTACACATACCGCGGCTGGAAGTTAGTCCCTATCTCCGCATACCCGCGGTGCTCCCGTCAAATATTTGTATTTTCGCGCAAAAATTTTGCGGACTAATCAGGGAGCAATGAGGACAATCAAGTTGTGCGCGATCATGCTGGGGATCATGGTCGTGGCCGGGGAATTGCGTGCACAAGACACACTCGCGAACCGTGATACAATCAATTACTGGAAGAAAAAATTAGACCTCGGTATTAACGTCAACCAGGCATCGTTCACGTCGAACTGGACGGGCGGTGGTGTGAATTCTATTGGACTGAGCGTTGCGTTTAATTATACAGCGAACTACGCCCGCGGTCCGCACAGCTGGGATAACACCATTGGTCTTCAGTACGGCTTCGTCAAAAATGAAGGGCAAGGATTCCGGAAGACCCTCGACCGCATCTTCTTCGATACAAAGTACGGCTACAGGCTGTCGGACCATTGGAACGCGTTCACGTCACTGAACTTCCTGTCTCAGTTCGCGCCTGGATATACGTACACGCAAACGAATGGCGTCGAAACGGCAACGCATATTTCCGATTTCTTCGCACCCGCATTCATCACTTCAGCGTGGGGTCTTGAATATCACAAGGGTGATCACTTCAAGATGCGCTTTTCTCCTTTCGCACCGCGACTTACCATTGTGAGAGATCCGGAAAGGTTCGTCACGACCGTCGGCGAAAGTCCTTACGGTGTAACGCCACCCGACCAAACGCGATTCGAATGGTTGGCGTTGCAAGTTGTCGCTGAATTCAACAAAGACATCGCCGAAGATCTTAACCTGAAATGGCGATACGCACTGTTCGCCAACTACGAAACGCTGGAATTGGATCAAATCGACCACCGCCTGGAAGTCATGCTCCTCGCAAAAGTCAATAAGTTTATCAATTGCAGCCTCGGTGGTGTCGTCCTCTACGACTACGACCAAATCGACGAGATACAATTGAGTCAGGTGTTTACGCTTGGATTTGCGTACAAATTCCAGAACTACACAGACCCGAAGTAGGTTTCCGTACTATTGCGAAGTGTCCGACTGCCTGCTACTGGCTCCCGATAGCTTTCGGGATGCCCATTGCCAACTGCAGATTTTTTTTATTGACGACGATTTCTCAATTTTAGCTATGGACAAAGCCGCCTTTATCTCTTCCATCCAGAAATCCTACACCTTCAACACTCCCTCTATCTGTCTTGGGGCAGGCGTTCTTAGCGGAGAAATCCTTCCTGAGGCAAAGGTGAACCTGGCGCTTAAGATGATGAATCGCCACGGTCTCGTCACTGGCGCAACGGGATCGGGAAAGACGCGGACGCTGCAACTCATCGCTGAACAACTTTCAGCCGCAGGTGTGCCGGTGTTCATGCCGGACATCAAAGGCGACCTTTCTGGTCTTGCAAAGCCGGCTGCGGAAAACGAGAAACTTACTGAACGGGCGAATGCCATTGGGATTGCTTTCAAACCGGATGGTTTCCCGGTGGAGTTGTATTCTCTCAGCGGGAAGTGTGGCGCCCAGATGCGCGCGACCATCACCGAGTTTGGGCCCGTGTTGCTGAGTAAAATTCTCGATCTCAACGAGGTCCAAACCGGCGTTATGATGATTCTCTTCAAGTACGCCGACGATAAGAATTTGCCGGTCGTTGATCTGCGCGATTTGAAAAAACTCCTGGCGTATTTGTCGGATGGTCCGGGTGCCGCAGAAATTAAGAGTGAGTACGGTACAATATCGTCGTCGACGTCAGGAACGATACTGCGCAAGATTGTGGCGCTGGAACAGGAAGGCATCGAGCACTTGTTTGGTGAGCGTTCGTTTGATATTAACGACCTGTTTCTGAAAGTCGATGGCCGCGGCGTAATTTCTCTATTGAATTTATCGGATGTACAGGATAAACCCCGCATCTTTTCAACGTACATGCTGGCGCTATTGGCCGAATTGTATGAGAAGCTGCCTGAGGTGGGTGATCTCGACAAGCCCAAGCTTGTTTTCTTCTTTGATGAAGCACACCTGCTGTTCAAGGACGCGAGTGATGCTTTCATGGAGCAGATTGATCAGGTCATACGGCTCATTCGATCAAAAGGTGTCGGCATTTTCTTTTGTACGCAGCTAACGCAAGATGTTCCTGGCTCAGTGTTATCCCAACTGGGAAATCGCGTACATCACGTCATTCGCGCTTTTACGCCCAACGATGTGAAGGCTTTGAAGGAGACCATCAAGACCTTCCCTCACTCGGAGTATTACGACATGCAGCAGCAGTTCACCCAACTCGGCACGGGCCAGGCGTTTATTACAGTACTCAACGAAAAGGGGATTCCTACCGAAACGGTGGTGACTCACCTGCGACCGCCGGCGTCTGTAATGGGACCGCTTGATGAGTCAGAGTACAAGTCGCTGATGACTTCATCAGATGTGTATCGCAAATATCAGGAACAGATCGATCCTGAAAGCGCTTTCGAAATCCTGAGCAGGAAAATGGAAGAAGCGGCGCGTAAGGAAGAGGACCCTGCACCGCGGAAGGCAACATCGCGCCGCGCACAAAAGTCCACGCTCGAAAAAGTACTGCAGTCTTCTGCCGCGCGACAGGTAGGCAGAGAGGTAGTCCGCGGCATTTTCGGAATGCTCTTCGGCAAAACCACCCGCTCCCGTAGCATCTTTTGATATCGGCACGATTTAAATTTTACGCACAACCTTGGATACCGCACTCACCCAACTTCAACGCCTCCCGAGGAAGTACCTGCCAATCACCGAATCTGGGTACGCACTCACAATAGCTTACAACATAAACACCTACGCACGAAAACACGTAAACACCTTATATTTCCCGCACGCCCTGAGATACCAGACAACTTCAACACTTCAACACTTGAGCACTTCAACACCTTATCATGTGGGATGACGACGACGAACCGGATTTCGACCCCGAAGAAGAACGACGGCGGCTCGAGGCTACCCCGATCTTTCAAAAAGCGGAGGAGATCAGGGATCTCACGCAACGTATTGTAGAGACGATGGACAAGAACGATCCCGAATCAGAGATTCAAAGTTCGCTGATGCTGGAGGATTCGATGATCATTCCCGCCAAGATCGCCGGTGCGGAAGCGGTGGATGATTACATTCTGAAAATGGAGAATGCGGTGATTATCAAGATCCACGCCCGTAGCCTGTTAACGCGAACGGCTTCTTTGAAATATTTGGAACTAGTCGCGCCGGCGTATCTACAGTTGCTTCGCGATGAGATCGAAGCCTTCAGGTTATTGTTCCGGAAGTGGGTCGCGTCGTTTGAATTGAATACGACGAAAGAAGGTGATGGCTGGGGGCTGTTTGTTGAAGACGATGATTAGATAGGAAAGGTTTTAACATTCCGTCCCTACGGGACGGTGTCGATCCCTCCATCGATTTTTCTACAAACATTCGGTCCCTACGGGACCGTGAATTGTATGACGAGACCATCAGACGGTGTTCATCGTCACCACCGCATCCCGCTAGGGATGCCATGTTTGTCGAAAGGGTGTTGAGGTAGACGAGCGTCCCGTAGGGACGCAATGTTTGTCCGTGATATCGAGTTTCCTTTGAAAGGTCTTTAACATTCCGTCCCTCTGGGACGGGTTAACCCTCTGTTGTCTTTTCTACAAACATTTGGTCCCTACGGGACCCCCAATTACACAATGAGACAATCAACGTTGTCATTCGGAACTACTGCATCCCGTTAGGGATACCATGTTTGTAGAAAGGGCGTTGATGTGACGTGGGTCCCCGTAGGGACGCAATGTACTCTGCATCTGCAACTAAAAATCTGGATCCAATCCCAGCCGATCCTTCAACTCCTTTAGAATCGGATACTTCTCAACCAGGTGATCAAACTTTTCCTTATTCGTATACAGCAGCTTGCCCGTTTCAATTTCCTTCAGCTCTCCAACAACATTCACGGTTCTGTTTTGAAGACGTGCGCGCAGGAAGGCCACCAGGTCACTTCGTAGGGTACTGAGAATGGTTTCCTGCACGGGGTTGTGGAGATGTACTATGATTTCATGGTCTCTACGGTCGATGGGTTGTGTCAGCAGCTGATACTCTGCCATATTTCGACGACGTGTTTCCGCGAAAGCGTTCCACGCTTCCTGGACATTTTCGTCCGTGAGCTGCTTATCCGCAGGTCCTGCCGATTGCGGCTCGACCGTCTGCGCAACTGCAGCGCCGCCATTACGTGCCGGTTTAGTGGCGCCGACCAGTTCGGATAACCGCGGCGTTTTTAATGAAACGGCGCTTCTCGGCGTTGGAATGGGAGGAGGGGTGGGAGTAGATGCAGATGCACCCCGATGGCTATCTGGGGCAGCTGCAGACGCAGGGGCAGATGCAGAGGCAGAAGTAATGCCGGAGTTGATTGACGGGTCGTCCGCCTGCGTTACACTAATTTTTTTTTTAACCCCGCTTCTGCGAGTTCGGCGGGACGAAGGACGGAGTGAACGTGGGCCATCTTCATGAGACAAAGCTCGATGAGCAGCCTCTGGTTCTTACTCGTTTTGTAATTGATGTCGCACTGACTCGTAAGGTTCAGCCACGTGAGCAGGAGGGAGGACGACGCGGCAATTGCCTGTTCGTGATATTTCTGTTGTACGGATTCGGGGACTTCCAGGAGCTTCACCATGCGCGAGTCCTGCGAAACGAGAAGATTCCTCAGGTGTTCTCCCAGGCCCACGATAAAATTGTGACCATCGAAGCCCTTGCGTAGGATTTCATCCAGGATCAGCAGCGGATCAGTATGGTTTTGTGCCAGCAGGGCATCCACGACGCGGAAGTAGTAATCGTAGTCGAGGATGTGCAGATTGGCCAGCGTTTGCCGGTAGGTGATGCCCTTGCCGGACGAATACGTGACCATCAGGTCGAAAATGGAAAGCGCATCGCGCAGGGCGCCGTCGGCTTTCCTGGCGATCAGGTGAAGCGCTTCGGGCTCTGCGGGAACGTTCTCGCGTTCGGCGATCTTTTGCAGATGTGCTGCAATGTCGGCGATCTGGATTCTGTTAAAGTCGAATACCTGGCAGCGCGACAAAATGGTGGGCAGCACCTTGTGCTTTTCCGTCGTGGCCAGAATGAAAATGGCATATGGCGGCGGTTCCTCCAGCGTTTTGAGAAAAGCGTTGAAGGCCGCGCTGGAGAGCATGTGAACTTCGTCGATTATGTAGACCTTGAAGCGACCGTACTGAGGCGGGTAGCGCACCTGGTCGATCAGGTTGCGGATATCGTCGACGGAGTTGTTGGACGCGGCGTCCAGTTCGAAGATATTCAGCGCGTTGAGTTCGGGCTTGTCTTCAAAGCCGTTGATCAAACGCGCAACGATCCGGGCGCAGGTCGTCTTTCCCACGCCGCGGGGACCGCAAAACAGGAGCGCTTGCGCCAGCTTATTGTTGTCGATGGCATTTTTGAGCGTGGTGGTAATGTGCTCCTGCCCAACCACCTCGTCGAACCCAGTCGGGCGATATTTCCGTGCCGATACGACAAAATTCTCCATGGGCTGGCAAGATAATGGGGCTGAGGGAAATTTCGCAATGTAGATCGGGAATTAGTTCGAGA
>Ga0079224_100016118_pt1 | contig 10482 bp, 8 predicted proteins | sample Stecom2015_FD_80414 | JGI IMG/M metagenome (GOLD analysis project Ga0079224, IMG submission 80414) | Agricultural soil microbial communities from Utah to study Nitrogen management - Steer compost 2015 | ecosystem: Environmental > Terrestrial > Soil > Agricultural land | place: USA: Utah...
CATGTATTCCAAAAGCACATTAGAGATTACTACGACATCGAAGGACTATGGGGTGATGCCAAATTAACTACCATACCTTCAAATTAAACCAAATTAAATTTCTGACAATCAAAGAACAAAAAGCAAGCTATTGTAATACTTAGCTTTAAGCTAAACTATTAGAAAGTAAAAGAAAGAATTAATGGCAAAAGAGAACAACAATAACAATACAGGCCCGAAACGACCTAAATTTAGTTCATATTGGATTTATGGCGTTATACTAGCAATCATCATTGGTATGCAATTTTTCTCAGGAGGTAGCAATTGGCAAACTCCACCTGACACTACCCCTGCTAAACTACAAGAGTACTTAAAAGAGGGCGATGTCAGTAAAATTGTAATTATCACCAACACTAGACAGGCCAAAGTTTTTTTAACCGAGGAGGCAAAGTTGAAAGAAATTCATAAAGATGCCGTCGATAAGTCGCTATTTCCATCAGGAGATACACCACAATATCAATTAAATTACGGGGATCTTCAGAATTTCGAGAACGATATCAACACAACAATTCAGCAAAACCATCTTTCAGCTTCTGTAAAATATGATACCGATTCAAATATCTTAGGGGAATTAATATTTTCAATTTTACCCTTTGTGCTTATTATTGGTATATGGATTTTCTTGATGAGACGCATGTCTGGCGGAGGAGCTGGAGGAGCTGGAGGACAAATTTTCAATATTGGTAAATCAAAGGCGCGCCTATTCGACGAAAAAACTGACATGAAAGTTTCCTTTAAAGATGTTGCAGGATTAGAAGGCGCTAAAGAAGAAGTACAAGAAATCGTTGAATTCTTAAGAAACCCAGAGAAGTATACTTCCCTTGGTGGGAAGATTCCAAAAGGAGCCCTATTAGTAGGATCTCCAGGGACTGGTAAAACATTACTAGCAAAAGCAGTAGCTGGAGAAGCACAAGTTCCGTTTTTCTCACTATCTGGTTCTGATTTCGTGGAAATGTTTGTAGGGGTTGGTGCATCAAGAGTACGAGACCTTTTCAAACAAGCCAAAGATAAATCACCTTCAATAATATTTATTGATGAAATTGATGCTATCGGTAGAGCTCGAGGAAAAAACAACATGACTGGAAGTAATGATGAAAGAGAGAATACCTTAAATCAGTTACTAACAGAGATGGATGGTTTCGGCACCAATACGAACGTTATTGTTTTGGCTGCTACAAACCGTGCAGATGTTCTTGATAAAGCACTTATGAGAGCGGGACGATTTGACAGACAAATCTTTGTAGATCTTCCAGATGTTCGTGAGAGAAAAGAAATCTTTGAGGTCCATTTACGCCCTATTAAAACAGCAGAGACTCTCGATGTTGAGTTCTTAGCAAAACAAACACCTGGATTCTCAGGAGCAGATATTGCAAACGTTTGTAACGAGGCTGCTTTAATAGCCGCTAGAAAAGATAAAAAAGCTGTGGACAAGCAAGACTTCCTAGATGCCGTTGATAGGATCGTGGGTGGTCTAGAGAAGAAAAATAAAATTATCACTCCAGGTGAAAAGAAAACCATTGCATATCACGAGGCAGGACACGCTACAGTGAGCTGGCTTTTAGAACACGCTGCACCGCTTGTTAAAGTTACCATTGTACCTCGAGGTCAAAGTCTAGGAGCAGCATGGTATTTACCTGAGGAACGCCTGATAGTTCGTCCAGAACAGATGGCTGACGAGATGTGTGCTACCCTAGGGGGTCGAGCAGCAGAAAAGGTGATGTTCGATACCATTTCAACTGGAGCATTAAGTGATTTAGAAAAAGTGACCAAACAGGCAAGAGCCATGGTAACTATTTACGGTCTAAACGACGCTATTGGAAACTTAACATATTACGATTCCACTGGGCAGTCTGACTTTAACCTCTCCAAGCCTTATAGTGAGCAAACTGCTCAATTAATTGACAAGGAGATCTCCAAATTAATTGAAGAGCAATACGAAAGAGCTATTGAGTTACTAAAAAACAATAAGGACAAATTAACCGAGCTCGCAGATAGATTGCTAGAGAAAGAAGTTATTTTCAAAGATGACCTAGAGCGCATCTTCGGAAAGCGACCATTTGAAGGACCATTCGCTGAAGAAACAGAAAAGTCACAAGAGCCTGAGCAGGAAAAGGAAGAAAAAGAAAATCTTGATCAAGAATAACGACAAAAATGCAAGGGGAAACAAAATTTCCCCTTGTTTTATACGTTATACCTAAGAATTTCTTACTTTTATACAACAACAGGCAAGTGAAATAAATAATAACTCCCCCGCTAAATTTACAATGAGCTTATTTAAAAAACTTTTCGGATCCAAACAAAAAGATGATACCTCTGGCACTGGCGCTGATCAAAGAGGAAAGTTCATGCCAGAAATAAAACTTCCTACGGACGAAAAATTCACAATTAATTTCAAAAAAAATGGAGGTAAGTTCCTCTATTGCGATTCTTTAGATGAGATCTACGAATGCTTCAACAATATTCTTCAAGAAAATAATTGGTCATCTCAAACGGTTTGTTGTTTAGACCCACAACTGCCACAAATATTTAAAAACTATACTTTTAGCAAGCACTCAAATTGTCATCATGCGAATATTTTGCTTTCACGTTGTGAGAACCTTGTCGCAGACAATGGAGCTATTTTAATTTCATCCAATCAAATTAAGGAAAGTAAACTAAACGACTTGCCTGATAATTTTATAATTTTTGCAACCACGAGTCAACTGGTAGATACCATCGGTGAAGGCTTAAGGGGCATTAAGGCTAAAAATAAAAATCAGATCCCTACCAACATTACTACTATTAAGCATTTTAGCATAAAAGAAGAAAAAGATTTCCTCACCTACGGAAGTAGCTCAAAAAACTTATATTTGCTGCTGCTTGAAGATCTCTAATCTATTTTAGAACTTCACCTAAAAGCTAACCCTAAAAAATCAACCTTTGTGAGAGAACTGTTAAAAAGGTCCTTGACTGGCATTATATATGTATTTTTATTACTTGCAGCAGTGTACTTGAGCACTTCCGCGTTTGACTTTCTTTTCCTTATTTTCGGAATTACCTGCATTTATGAATTCAAAAAACTCATCCGTTTGCAAGGCTATTATATCTTTATCGCCTTTCTAGCACTATGGTGGGTGTTTATTTATCTTCTTGGAGAGTTATCACAACAAGAAGTTCTACGCAATATCTTATTGGCAGCAACACTCTTAGTTAATATTCTCTTATGCTTAAATCTCTTTAAGACAAAGGTTCCAAGGTACTCCAATACCCAAAAATTTCTAATTACCATATTTTATATTGGTGGTGGATCTATATTTCTAACCATGATTCCATACAAAGAGGATTTTGTCAAATCTCTTATCATCGGTGTTTTTGTTCTGATTTGGGTCAATGACTCCTTTGCATATCTGGTTGGGAAAGCAATAGGTAAAAACAAATTATTCCCTAGTGTATCACCAAAGAAAACCATTGAAGGCTTTTTAGGTGGATTTATATTTGCTTTAATTGCGGCCTATTTACTATCTTTATCGGGTAATGAACTAACATCAATACAATGGCTCATTTTAGCCGCTGTACTGGTAATAACGGGAACTATTGGAGATCTCGTAGAATCAAAATTTAAACGTTTGGCAGGTGTAAAAGACAGTGGAGCTATACTCCCTGGCCATGGTGGATTATTAGATAGATTGGACAGCCTAATTTTCGCTGCACCATTTGCTTTTTTAACCCTTCAAATTTATAACTATGTTTCATAAAGAAGGCTTCAAGATCATCATTGGCGCATTTGTAATTCTTGCCGCAGGGATTCTGCTGGCTAAATTATACATTGACAACTTTTATATTCAGAAAGCTGTCCAAGTCACTTTACTAATCATATTAGTGGCTATTCTTCAATTTTTTAGAAATCCAAAGCGTGCAACTATATTAGATGACACACAGATTATTGCACCGGTGGATGGCAAAGTGGTAGTCATAGAGGAGGTTTACGAGAAAGAATACTTTAAAGATAAACGCATACAGGTGTCCATATTTATGTCACCAATCAATGTACATGTTACTCGTTACGCTCTTGGAGGACTGGTAAAATATAGCCAATACCATCCAGGTAAATACTTAGTTGCATGGCACCCCAAAGCATCAGAAGAAAACGAACGTACCACTATCGTGATACAGAACCCTACTTATGGTGAAGTTTTGTATCGACAAATTGCCGGTGCTATGGCAAAGCGAATTGTTAATTATGCCAAGGTAGGAGAAAGCGTTGTACAAGGAAGTGACGCTGGGTTTATAAAATTCGGATCACGGGTAGATTTATTTTTACCATTAGATTCAGAGCTCAAAACAAAACTACATCAAAAAGTAAAAGGTGGAATTGACATCATCGCATCTTAAAATGGACCAAGAAGCACTAAATAAAGAATTTGAACAGGCTGTCGACCGGGTAAATAATTATCCTGAACTTTTTCCTGCAGATTTTCTATTACGCTTATACGCCTACTACAAAAAGGCAACTCATAATATTGACCCCCCAGGTAGCAGACGTGCTATCATTAATGCTTTTAAAGCAAATGCACTCTTTCAAGCTAAGGGGATTTCAGAATCAGAGGCAAAAGAAAAATATGTAAAACTGGTCAAGGAATTTTTTGAGGAAAAAAATTAAATAGCCTATCCTTATAGCAGCTCAAAATAAGGTAGTTATCCCTTCTCCTTAAAAATACACTCTTAATAACCTTTTATTTATAATTAAAAAGAGTAATCAACCCCAGCAGTAAACAATTACAAAAAAGTGGATCCGATCTAAAAAATAAAAATCTCCCCCAAAACGTAATAGGAGGAGATCTTTAATTCAAATATCGAATTGTAGTTTACTTTTTAAGGTTCTGCAAACTCTCCTTAAGAGTTTGAATTGTAGCTTGAGCGTCAGTTTGTTTTTGTTTCTCCATATTAACTACCTGCTCAGGAGCACTATTAACAAAGCGCTCATTGGAAAGCTTTTTCTCAACAGACCTCAAGAAACCTTCTGTATATTTCAGTTCTTTTTCAATTTTTTCAATCTCAGCCTCTACATCAATTGCGCCACTAATAGGAACAAAATACTCATTTGACTTTACCCTATAAGAAAGGGCTCCTTCAAGCTTAGAATCAACATAATCGATATTCTCAAGATTACCCAGTTTTTGGATGATAGAATCAAATTTAGTATCGGTGTTCTCTTTATTCATTACCGAAAGTGAAATCACCTCTTTCATAGGAATATTTTTCTCCTTACGAATGGTACGTATTCCAGAGATAACCTCAGCTGCCATATCAAAACCTTCCACTATTGAAGTATCTATGGTTTTTCTCTGTGGCCAAGTGGCAACAATTAGAGCTTGATTAGGCTCTCTCCTATCTATAAGTTGCCAAATTTCTTCAGTCAAAAATGGCATAAAAGGATGTAATAATTTGAGATTCTCCTGGAAAATTTCAATAATCGCTTGATAGGTTTTTGCATCAATTGGCTGCTGGTATGCTGGTTTTACCATCTCCAACAGCCAAGAACAGAAATCATCCCAAACAAGTTTATAAGTTGCCATTAAGGCATCTGAAATCCTATATTTAGCATAATGATCTTCTATTTGAACTAAAACAGATTGAAACTTATTCTGATACCATTCTATAGCAGTTTCAGCATATGAAGGTTGTGGAATATCAGCGACCTCCCACCCTTTTACTAAACGAAACGCATTCCATATTTTATTTGCAAAGTTTTTACCTTGTTGACAAAGCGCCTCATCAAATAACAAATCATTTCCGGCTGCAGAACTAAGCAATAAGCCCACTCTCACACCATCGGCTCCATACTTTTCTATGAGTTTCAGAGCATCAGGAGAGTTTCCTAAGGACTTGGACATCTTTCTACCCTGACTATCTCTTACAAGTCCAGTAAGGTACACATTACTAAAAGGCTTCTCATCGCGGTATTCGTATCCAGCAAATATCATTCTAGCTACCCAGAAAAATAAAATATCTGGACCAGTCACCAAATCATTGGTTGGATAATAATATTCAATATCCTTATTGTTAGGCTCTAAAATTCCATTAAATACACTAATTGGCCATAACCAAGAAGAAAACCATGTATCCAAAGAGTCTTCATCTTGCTTTAAATCGTTTAACTGCAAATCAGAATTTCCAGATTTCTCACGAGCTTTAACTAGAGCACTTTCATGCGATTGAGCAACTACAAAATCATCCTCTCCATCCCCGTAGTAATACGCTGGAATTTGCTGTCCCCACCATAACTGTCTTGAGATATTCCAATCGCGAATGTTCTCTAACCAATGACGATAGGTGTTTTCAAACTTCGATGGGAATAACTTAATTTCCTTATCTTCCAATACAGCCTTTAAAGCAGGTTGTACAAGGGTTTCCATTTTCAAGAACCACTGATCAGACAAACGAGGTTCAATAACCACCTTTGTGCGCTCAGAAGTTCCTACTTTATTTATATGAGTTTCGGTTTTAACCAAATGGCCTTTTTCCTCTAATTCTTTAGTAATCTCTTTACGCACTACAAACCTATCCTTTCCTTGGTAGTGAAGACCAAAACTATTTAGAGTAGCGTCCTCATTAAGAATATCAATAACCTCTAATTGATGCTTATCTCCTAATTTTTTATCATTTTCATCATGCGCAGGAGTCACCTTCAAACACCCAGTACCAAATTCTAAATCCACATAACTATCCTCTATAATAGGGATAACACGATTTGCGATAGGAACAATAGCCTTCTTCCCTCTTAAATGTCTGTAGCGTTCATCGTTGGGATTAATACAAATTGCTGTATCCCCTAAAATGGTCTCAGGTCGAGTAGTTGCAATGGTTAAAGTTTCATCACTTCCTTCTATGGCGTACGATATATAATACAATAGTCCTTGTCGCTCCTCGTAAATCACCTCCTCATCAGAAAGGGTCGTCTTAGCCTCAGGATCCCAATTTACCATTCTAAATCCACGGTAAATCAATCCCTTTTCATATAAATCAACGAAGGTTTTAATTACAGATTCCGATAAAGCCGGATCCATGGTAAATTTACTTCGATCCCAATCGCAAGAACACCCTAACTTTTTCAATTGTTGAAGAATAACCCCACCATATTGGTTTGTCCATTCCCAGGCATGTTCTAAAAATTCTTCTCTACTTAAATCTGATTTAGAAATCCCTTGCTCTTTAAGCTTAGCCACCACTTTAGCCTCTGTTGCAATAGAAGCATGATCCGTTCCAGGTACCCAACAGGCATTTTTTCCAAGAAGGCGTGCTCTACGAATCAACACATCTTGAATGGTATTGTTCAGCATATGCCCCATATGTAAGACCCCCGTCACGTTTGGTGGAGGGATTACAATCGTATAAGGCTCACGCTCATCAGGTTCTGAATGAAAATATCGGTGTTTCATCCAGTAATCATACCACTTACTTTCTGCCGAATTGGCATCGTATTTAGATGGAATATTCATCTTTGGAACACTTTTTGGAGTTAGGAGAGCAAAAGTAGCTATATCCGCAGGATTTTGAAAGATAAACACTAAATTTTGCACGGATTGTAAAAAGTAATTAAATTTGATATTCACTTAAATCTGAAAAACGATGAAAAATTTCCTAATGCTATTATTTGTTGGCGTTCTTAGTTTTGCCGTTCAGGCACAAGAAAAGACAGCAAAAATAGAGTTTAAACAACAGGTAATTGATTATGGTGAAATCGCTAAAGGCAGTGATGGAGTTCGCGTTTTTGAATTCACAAACACTGGAGATATACCTTTGGTAATTTCTGATGTACGCTCAAGTTGTGGCTGTACGATACCTAAGAAACCAGAAGCACCTATCGCCCCAGGAGCCACAGGTCAAATTGAAGTAAAATACGACACAAATAGAGTGGGTCCAATTCGTAAAACCGTAACAGTTCAGTCGAATGCCGACACGCCTACTGTGGCCGTGAAAATTAAAGGGAAAGTACTTGCTAGCACTTCGAAGTAAGCCTGTGATTTAAAATCACCTGTATCATATACCAAACCATGCTTAAAAACATTTTTTAGCATGGTTTGTTCTTTTTAAAGCACTTTTACAAGCTCAAAAGCAAACTTTAGATTAGAACCTTTACGATTTATCTCCAGTTGAATCGTTTTACCAGGCTTGGCATTAATCATATGTGTAACTTGTTGCAGGGAATAACTACTAATATCCTTTCGATTCACCCTTAATATCACATCTCCTTTACGTAAACCCACCTTATCTGCAGGGCTATTGAGTCGCACCTCCGCAATTTGAATAGCGGGATGCAGTTCAAACTTAAAATTATCTTCAAGGGCGATGTAATTACTATTTGCTTTGTTGACAATCCTACTACCCTGATCTATATCCTGAGACATCGCCTTTACAATCCTCATCCCATTGTGCTGAAGCTGAATCCCGCTCATATTATAGAGAAAGGGATCATTAAAGTCACCATTCTTTTTAAGGGTTAATTTTTGGTTTGGGTAATCAAAAACCACTTTAAAACGCCTTAATATTTCTGAACCAAGGGAACCATTTCTATCACCCATCACATTTAAGTATCGCAATGATATGGAATCAGGATATGATACTTTGGTTTGCTGAACTTCAAAACCTCCAATTGTAAAACGCTGCAAGCGAGCACGCTTACCATGAATTTTACCACTGAGTCCAAACCCTAATAAATCATCAAAAAACTTCACAGGACCTGCTATTTCACCTTCAGTATTTTCAAATAACCACAATGCATCACAGCTTCCACTATCCAGGAGTAACTTCACTGGGATCTCTTGCATATGAGAATACTGCTTTATATACCCATGCACATATGCCTTTGAGCCCTCGACTTCTATAGGCAGAGTTTCACAATTACGGCAATTCCTATAACGATACTGTTTAGGATCATAAAAACAAATACGTTCATTTTTATAATTTATCTCGACAATAAAATTTTTAAAAAGGTCAAAACCAATTATACCATGAACTCTATAACCGATTTGTTGAGAGAAATTCACATTAGCATCTCGGATGAGATAAAAATCCTGTTGCCTGTTGACAACCTTTCCTATTTTAAATAAATTGTTCTTACTATGGATTGCCCGAAGAGGTTCCCCTCCACCTAAGCCTTTGATATGAATATCTTTTGGACTGTGAACCTCTAATGAATCTTCTGGAGAAATATCAAATAAGATAGGTTTGTTGACACCTGTATCTACAATAAATGAGAGTGGAATTTTATTGACCTCAACCTCTAATACAATTAGATTATTTACAAAGTCGAAGGATACTTTTTCACTGCGATCACCATCCAAAAGCTCGAATTTATTCTGGCCATATGAAACACATACAGCAAACAGGATGAGCCAACGGATATATTTAACAGCGTTCATAGTTAGTATAAACCTATGATTAACCTTCTAAAGGTATTAAAAATCAATGAATTAACATAGTTTTTTAACATTAAATCGCGCTGTAAAGAAGCCTGTGGTTTTATAACAAATTGTGGAAATAATTTTGCAAATTTGCAATTCGTAAAATTAGATTTATGCCAAAAATTTCAAAGAAAGGGCAAAACATGCCTGAATCTCCGATTAGAAAATTAGTACCCTATGCAGAAACCGCGAAGAGCAAAGGGGTCGAAGTTATACATCTAAACATTGGTCAACCCGATATAAAAACTCCTGAGGTTGCCATGGATGCGGTACGAAATAACACCCTAGAGATTCTAGAATACAGCCGTAGTGAAGGCTCACAAGAATACCGTACTAAATTGGCAAATTACTACGGAAAATGTGACATCGATGTCACTGCGGATCAAATAATTGTCACCACAGGCGGCTCTGAGGCTTTGATGTTTGCTATCGGTTCTATTGCGGATACTGCAGATGAAATCATCATCCCAGAACCTTTTTATGCTAATTACAATGGTTTTGCGAACGCCTCTGGAGTGGAAGTTGTTCCAGTGGTGTCTAATTTTGAAGATAATTTCGCCCTTCCTCCTGTGGAAGAATTTGAAAAGCTAATTACCCCTAAAACAAAGGCAATTCTAATATGTAACCCAGGGAATCCTACTGGTTACCTATACACCAAAGAAGAAATTAAAAAATTAGCTGCACTTGTTAAAAAACACGATTTATTTTTAATCTCAGACGAGGTCTATAGAGAGTTTGCTTATGACAATGTAGAACACTATTCGATTCTACAAGAAAAAGGAATTCAGGACAATGCCATCGTAGTGGATTCTGTATCCAAACGCTACAGCATGTGTGGCGCAAGAATAGGATGTCTAGTCACTAGAAATAATGAAGTTCATAAAACGGCTTTAAAATTTGCTCAAGCGAGATTATCCCCTCCTACTCTAGCGCTTATCGCTAGTGAGGCTGCTCTAGATACACCGCAGTCCTATTTTGACCAAGTTATCACAGAATATGC
>Ga0079224_100016119_pt1 | contig 10482 bp, 10 predicted proteins | sample Stecom2015_FD_80414 | JGI IMG/M metagenome (GOLD analysis project Ga0079224, IMG submission 80414) | Agricultural soil microbial communities from Utah to study Nitrogen management - Steer compost 2015 | ecosystem: Environmental > Terrestrial > Soil > Agricultural land | place: USA: Utah...
CCGGACCTCAAGGCGAACCAGAACATGATGCAGGTGAGCGAGGAGCTGACCTCGACGGAGAACCGCATCGCGTTCGCTCGCCAGGCGTACAACGACGCGGTCACGCAGTACAACACCGCGCGCGAGGTCTTCCCCGCCAGTGTCATCGCGGGCGCGTTCAACTTCCAGGAAGCGCCGCTGCTGGTCATCGAGGACGCGGAGCAGCGCGAGGCGCCGCGCGTCTCGTTCCGCTGAGCCGCAGCGGGCCGCGCGTCCACCTGACGGGCGTGCGGCCCGCGCGCCATGGACCCGGCGATGGACTTCTTCCAGGCACAGGACGACGCGCGTCAGCGGACGCGGGTGCTGATCGCGCTGTTCGCGGCGGCGATCGTCGCGATCGTCGTCTGTATCTACATCGTGGTCGCCCTCGTGGCGGGTCTGGGCCTCCGTTTCGAGCCGGGCGTGTTCCTCGCCGTGGTCGCAGGAGTGGCGCTGGTGGTGGGCGGTGGCAGCACGTACCGCACGATGCAGCTCCGGCAGGGAGGACCGTCCGTCGCCGCGATGCTCGGCGGCCGCGCCGTGGACCCGGCGACGACCGACGCCGACGAGCGGAAACTCCTCAACGTCGTCGAGGAGATGGCGATCGCGTCCGGTGTGCCGGTTCCGGCCGTCTTCGTGCTGCCGGAGGAGAGCATCAACGCGTTCGCGGCGGGGTACGGCATCCACGACGCGGCCGTCGCCGTGACGTACGGCGCGCTGCGCCACCTCACGCGCGACGAGCTCCAGGGCGTGATCGCGCACGAGTTCAGCCACATCCTGAACGGGGACATGCGGCTGAACATCCGCCTGATCGGTCTGCTGCACGGGCTGCTGGTGCTGGTGCTGGTCGGGCGTGTGCTCCTGCGCAGCGGCAGCAACGGCTCGAGCAGCCGCCGCGGCAAGAAGGGCGGGGGCGGTGCGCAGATCGCGCTGGTCGGGCTCGCGCTGGTCATCCTCGGCTACATCGGCGTGCTGTTCGGGAAGCTGATCAAGGCGGCGGCATCGCGGCAGCGCGAGTTCCTCGCCGACGCGGCTGCCGTGCAGTTCACGCGCAACCCGGAGGGCATCGCGGGCGCGCTGAAGAAGATCGGCGCACTGGGCTCCGGCTCGCGCATCCGGCACCCGCGCGCGGAAGAGCTGAGCCACCTCTACTTCGCGAGCGGGCTGAAGTCGGGGTTCGCGGGCATGTTCGCGACGCACCCGCCGCTCGAGGAGCGCATCCGCCGCATCGACCCGTCGTTCGACGGCAGTTACGCGGGCGTGCTGGATCAAGCGGCAGTGGAGCGCGTAGCAACGGAGAGCGCGGCGCAAAGGCGCGCGGCAGCCGGGCCGCGTGTCGAGCCACGGACGCCCCTGGCCACGATGCGGTCGCCCATGGACCTGGGTGCGCTCATCGCCGCGGTCGGCGCGCTGGCGTCGGAGCACCTGGACTTCGCGCGCCAGCTCGTGGAAGGGCTGCCTGCCGAGCTGCGCTCGGCCGCCCATTCGAAGGATGACGCGCCAGCCCTCGTGTTCGCGCTACTGCTCGCGGCCGAGTCGGAAGCGGACGCGAAGGAGCGGGACGCGGTGCGCTCGTTCGGCGGCGACGAGCTCCTCACGAAGGTCGACGAGCTCGTTCCGCTCGTGCGGGCTGCCGGCCAGCGCGTGCGGCTGCCGCTGCTCGACATGGCGTTGCCCGCGCTGCGCCGGCTCGGGCGCGAACGCTCGGCCGCGCTGGGCCGCGCCGTCCGCACGCTGATTCTCGCGGACGGCAGCATCAAGCCGCTCGAGTTCGCCGTCTACCGTGTCCTTGCCCGCGAGCTGGGCGGCGCACGCGCGCGCGCGGCGGCGAACGCCAGGGCGATCCATTCGCTCGCGGCGCTGCGCGACGAGTGTGCCGTCGTGCTGTCCGCGCTCGCGTACGCGGGTGCACGCGACGAGGCGGACGCGCACGCGTCGTTCGATCACGCCGTGAAGAGTCTTCCGTCCGGTGTCGGCGAGCTGCGCATCCGGCCGGCGGCCGAGGCGGGGCTCGATGCGGCCGACCGCGCGCTCGAGCGGCTCGCGCACGGCTCGCCCGGCGTGCGCCGGCGCTTCCTGGTCGCGGCCGGGCAGGCGATCGCACACGACCGCATCCTCACGCCGGACGAGGTCGAGCTGTTCCGCGCGGTCGCCGAGGCGCTCGACTGCCCCGTGCCGCCGATGCTGGCGACAGCCACGCTCGAGGCCGCACCGGCGCCGGAGGATCCGCCCGCGGGCGCACCCATGCAGCAGGCATAGCGATGTCGACGCAAGATCGTTCGCCGTTCCGGTTCCGCGCCGCCGCCGACGCGGCCGAGGTCCAGTGCCGCCGCTGTCTGCGGCTGCGCCCGTTCGCCGACCTCGACCGCATGTTCTGGTGCGAGGAGTGCCGCACGACCGCGCGCCGCCTCGCCGCGCGCTGGGGCCGCATCGGCGCGCTCGCGGGCGCCGCCCTCGTCGCGGTCTGGGTCGGAATCGGCGTGCGGCCGCCGTCCGTCCGCCTCCAGATCCTCTACGCCGTCGCCGTGCTCGCGGTCTACCGCATCGGGCGACGGCTTGCGGAGGAGGTGGTGTACGGCGCGATGCGGATCAGGAACCGGCAGGGCGCGAGGGCGCAGGCGCGAGCTGAGCCGTAAGCGCGCGGTGCCGGGATGCAAACCTTCATCGCATTGATCCGCGGCCTCGGCGGCGAGTACACGTTCCCCATGAAGGAGCTGGTCAAGCTCCTCGAGGAGCTGGGCCTCGAGGACGTGCGGACGTACATCCAGAGCGGGAACGCGGTGTTCCGCAGCAAGCGGACCGCCGTGCCGCGACTCGAGCAACGCATCACGGCTGCGATCGAGGAGCGCTACGGCTTCGCGCCGCGCGTGATCATCCTGACGCCGCAGGAGCTGGCGGCGGCGGTCGCGGCGAACCCCTACCCGGAGGCGGAAGCGTCGCCGACGTCGCTCCACCTCACGTTCCTGGCGGACGTGCCGGCTAGCCCCGATCTGGACACGCTCGAGCGGTGGCGGAAGCCGAGCGAGCGGTTCACCTTGAAAGGCAGGGTCTTCTACCTCCACGCGCCCGAGGGGGTCGGCCGCTCGAAGCTGTTCGCGCGCATCGAGAAGTCGCTCGGCGTGCAAGGCACGTCGCGCAACTGGCGCTCCGTGCGCAACATCCTGGCGCTCGCGGAACAGAAGGGCTGAGCCGCTCGTAAGGTCCACCACGCCGCGGACGTGACCGGCCGGCAGCGGGCGGGTGATCCCGGACGACCGCCGAGGCTGCCCGCGCGCGGCGCGTCGCACGCTGTGGCACCGGGCTACGGAGCAACGAGGAGGTTCGGCCGTGGGCAGGTGGTTCGGCGGCGTTGGGCTGCTGCTGCTCGCGCTGTTCATGCTCGTGGGATTCCTGCGCGCGGACGTGGACGCGTCGGCGCCAGCGACGCTGGTCGCGGTGCTGATCGGTGTCGGGCTGCCAGCCGCTCCTGCCCGGAGGCGCGATGCGTCGGGTTGCGTGGCTGGCTCGAGCCATCGGGGCAGCGATCGCGCTCCTGCTAGCCGGGTGCTTCGGCGCCGGCGACGCGGATGCGCCGATGCTGCGCATCATCGGCGAGCCGATCGAGGTCGGGCGCGTGCTGCACCGCAACGAGGCGGCGCTCGACGACGACTCGCTCGGCCTCTACCGCGTCCGCGACCTCGCGCTGTTCGGCGACACGATCGTCCTGATCGACGGGAACGACCGCGTGAGCTTCTCGGCGCTGTTCAACGGCATGCGCGTCAACGAGACGACGGGGGAGCTGATCGTCGTGCTCCCGTTCCACGACGCGAGTGCGCTCGTCATCGACCCCGCGACCTACGAGGCCCGCGCGATCGCGAAGCCGCCCCAGACCACGCCGTATGGTGCGCTGCGCGGCGCACGGGCCGTCGCGCTGCTCGAAGACCGGCTGATCGCCGCGCACAACGACGGCGTTGTCGTTTACGCGCTGAAGCGGTAGCGGCGCGCGCCTGCTGAGGCGGGACCGCCCTCGTGCGGCTGGCGCGCCGCTCGCCGGCGCGCGTCCAGCCCCGTGCCCGTTGCATTCCGCCGAGCCCCGGATGGGTTCAAGGTTGAACCATTCGGATCGGTGCGGAGCCGGGGCTCGGCGGGCTTTGCAGAAGTGGAGATGGTTCAAGGTTGAACCACCCGGTGCGCGGGGGAGCGCGGAACTACGGGCCTCGCCGAGGCGCAGATGGTTCAAGGTTGAACCATCCTGGTTGCTGCTGAGGGCGGAGTTACGTGCCTCGCCGAGCCCCCAAATGGTTCAACCTCGAACCATCCACGCGCGGGGTGGAGGCGCCACGAGGCCGGACCGGGCAGCCGCGCGGCGCCAGGCCCACCCGGCGACCCGCCGGGCACACGCGCCGCGCCGGACCGGGCAGCCGGACCCGTGCGCTGGGTCCGTCGCGCGGTCACCGCAAGCGGGCGCCCCGCGGGCGAGCGCCGCAGCGCAGCCCCCCGCGCTACTCCGTCACCGCCACCTGCCCGCGATCCTCGACGCGCGGCCCGCCTGCGGACGGGCGGATGTCGAACTCGAAGATCTCCATCGGGATGTAGAGCGTGCAGACCGCGTTGGGGATGTCCACGATCCCGCTGATGCGCCCCTCGACCGGCGCGGTGGCGAGGAGCATGTACGCCTGCTCGCCGGTGTAACCGAACTGCTGGAGGTAGTCGATCGCGTTGAGGCACGCGCGCCGGTAGGCGACGTGTGCGTCCAGGTAGGTCTGCCGGTCGTTCTCCGTGACCGAGATCCCCTCGAAGACCAGGTAGCGGCTGTAGCGCGGCTCCACGGGCCCGGGCTCGAAGATCGGGTTCGCGTTGGGGTACATGTTCATCCCGTCCTTGATCACATCCACGTGCAGGTCCACGAACCCTGCCATCTCGATCGCGCCGCAGAACGTGATCTCGCCGTCGCCCTGCGAGAAGTGGAGATCGCCGATCGAGAGGTTGGCGCCCGGGACGAAGACGGGGAAGTAGATGCGCGAGCCGCGCGAGAGGTTCTTGATGTCGCAGTTGCCGCCGTTCTCGCGGCCGGGCACCGTGCGCGCCGCCTCGCGGGCGATCCGGTCGAACTCCGCGCCCTTGACCTGCCCGAGCAGCGCGGACTCCGGATCGGGTGGGAGCGCGAACGGCGGGACGCGCTCCGGGTCGCGCGAGAGCAGCTCGCGTTCGCGCCGGTTCCAGCGGTCCAGCAGCTCCTGCGACGGCGCGGTGCCGATCAGGCCGGGGTGCGTGATGCCGACGAAGCGTACGCCCGGGATGTGGCGCGAGCGTGCGTAGATGCCCTCGAAGTCGAAGATCGCCTTGCGCGCCTCGGGGAAGTAGTCGGTCAGGAAGCCGCCGCCGTTGTCTCGCGCGAAGATCCCGTTGAACCCCCACTGCATGCCGGGCAGCGGGCCGATGTCCAGGATGTCGACGACGAGCAGGTCGCCCGGCTCGGCGCCTTCGACGCGGATCGGGCCGCTGAGATAGTGGACCTGGAGCAGGTCGACGTCGCGGATGTCGTTCGCGCTGTCGTTGTTCCCGATCTGCCCGCCGGTCCAGTCCAGGCACTCGACGCGGAACACGGCGCCGGGCCGCACCGAGACGACGGGCGGGATGTCCGGGTGCCAGCGGTTGTGCGGCGGGATGGGCTGGTCTGCGGGCGCTTTGTTCAGGTCGACGGGAATGATCGTCTCGGGCATGGCGGCATCCCTCCGGTAGGCGGTAGCGTGGAGCTGGCGTAAGCGGCAGGTCCGAATCGCTCGCGGCCGCGTCGCCCCCGATCCTCCTCCTGCCGACCCGATGAGAAAAACCAGCGGGGGCGGAACGCCATTGGCGCCCGCCCCCGCCGGCCGCATCCCCCCGTTCCTGCGCGTACGGCGACTAACCTACGGGCGGTGGGCAGCCGGGTCAACCGCGCCCGCTCACCGGTTGCGGCGCACGATCTCCGCGTTGAGGGCGGAGGCGAAGCCGACCCAGCCGAGGTACGGTGCCATCATCCACGCCGCGGGCCGGTCGACCCGGGCGCTGGCCGCCGTGTACGCGCCGATCGCGGGGAGCAGCAGCCCCAGATCCAGGAGCGCCGCCGCCGGCCGGCGCGCACCGAAGAACAGCGGCGTCCACGCCGCGTTCAGCGCCAGCTGCACCAGCCAGAGCCCGAGCGCGCGCTTCCGCTGCGGCGACGCCGGGCGCTGCGCGACCCGCCACGCGGACATCGCGATCAGTGCGTACAGCGCCGTCCACACCATCGGAAAGACCGCGCCCGGAGGCGTGAAGCCCGGCTTCTCCAGCCGCCGGTACCAGCGCATGGTCTGGGGCCGCCCGCGGGTGAGCGCGTTGCCGATCAACGCCGTCACGAGCACCGCCGTCGACACGCCCGCGAGCGCCTTCGCAGCACCGATCCCGCTCGATTCCTGTGCCGTCATCCGCCCCTCCTCCCGGTTGGAACTCGCACTTGCCCAACGACATAGCGGGCAAGCCGCGTACCGCCGCGCGGGCGCGGGGGCGCCGGCGAGCGCGCCGCTGCTGCCCCGGCATCACGGCCGCACGACGCACCTGAAGCCGAGGTGACAGGTGGAGGTGTCCACGGCTTGCGGCATGCGGGCAGCCGGGCGGTACCGCCGGCAGTAGTTCGGCGCGCACAGGTAGGAACCGCCCTTGATCACCTTGCGGGGGATGCGGATGTCCGGCGTGTGCGGGTCGTAGCTCGCGTCGCGTTCCCCGCCGCGCGGGTTCGTGCTCGCGCAGCAGGAACGGACAGCGTCGCCATGCTCCTGGTACCAATCGCTCGTCCACTCCCAGACGTTGCCGGTCATCTCGTAGAGCCCGTAGCCGTTGGGCGGGAACGAGCCCACGGGCGCGGTCCACTCGAAGCCGTCCAGCACGAGGTTCTGGATCGGGAACTCGCCCTGCCAGGTGTTCGCCATGATGCGCCCGCCCGGAAGGAACTCGTTGCCCCAGGCGTAGGTCGCGCCGTCGAGCCCGCCGCGCGCCGCGAACTCCCACTCCGCCTCCGTGGGCAGGTCCTTGCCGGCCCAGCGCGCGTACGCCAACGCGTCCTCGTAGGCAACGTGCACGACGGGATGGTCGCCCAGCCCATCGATCGAGGTGTCCGGGCCGCGCGGGTGCCGCCAGTCCGCGCCGGGGACGTACGTCCACCAGACGTACGGGTTGCGCAGGTCCACACGGCGCTCCGGCTTGCGGAACACGGCGGACCCGGGCACGAGCAGCTCCGGTTTCGCGCCCGGATAGTCCGCAGGGTCCGGCGCGCGCTCGGCGACGGTGACGTGGCCGGTCGCGGCGACGAAGCGTGCGAACTCGTCGTTCGTCACGGCGTGCGCGTCTATCCAGAAGCCGTCCACGCTCACGCGGTGGGCCGGCCGCTCCTCGGGGTAGTGTCTGTCGGAGCCCATGAGGAACGTGCCGCCCGGGATCCAGACCATTCCCTCGGGCGCCGTCCGCGCGGTTTCCCCACGCGACGGTTCGGTGCGGACCGGGTGATTCATGGAGTCCTCCAGGGTGTGCGCCAGCGACACGGGCAGCCCGACCCGGCGGGTCTGCGTCGCGAGCTCTCTCTACCGATGCCTCCAACGAAGGCCTCGACGGAGCAATCCAGGCGTGTGCCTCAGCCGAGCGGCCCGATACTGAACGCCATGCTGATGATCGCCGCGAATCCGAGGAGCAGCAGGAGGACGGCGGCGATCAGCGTGAGCGACACCGGAAAGGCCATCTCGGCGTGGATCAGCCCCTGTTCGGCCATGCGCCTGCGCTCGGCGCGCAGGTCGTACATGAACTTCATGTGGTACGCGATCCCGCCGATCAGCAGCAGGATGCCGAGCGTGACCAGCGCGATGCCGAAGTTGCGGAGAGGCCTCACGTTGGCCAGCACACCCCGTTCGCGGAGCTTCTCGAAGAGCTGGAAGATCGTGAAGCCGAAGCCGATCAGGGACAACGAGGTGCGGATCACGGACATCAGCGTGCGCTCGGCGCTCAGCCGCGTGCGCTGGAACGACATGCCCGTGCGGCGCATGGACAGCTCCGTCCGGTGCGTCGACAATCGCGTGCGGTGCTGGGAGAGCTGGACGGATGCCTGGCCCGGCTTCGACTCGTCGACCGCCGGGATCGGCGGCGTGTGGGCTTCCTCGAACCGTCTCGGCCCACGCGGCTCCGCGGCAGGCGCCCCGTCCGACATGTGCTCTCGTCCTTCGCGCATCTGAAGTCCTACCGGGTGCTGCGGACGGCCGCGGCCGGTGGGCTCAGAGCCGGATCGCCACGCCGATCACCCATCCGCCCGTGCCGGTATCGTAGATGAACCCATCGTCCTCGTCCTCGAAGTCCACATCGAGGTGGCGGTAGCCGGCGAACAGCGTGGTGCCGGACGCGACCTCGTACCCGGCCAGTCCGATGAGCTGCCAGGTGAACTCGGAGCCGATGCCGAAGCCTCCCAGATCGCCACGGCCGTTGAGCCGCCAGCCGCCTCCGGGCTCGGCCAGCGCACGCACACCGATGATCGGATCGACCCACAACTCGCCCGTGCCCAGCGTCAGCTCGGGCAGCAGCGGGTCCGCGGGGTGGAGGGTGAGGGTCGTGCTCAGGTGCCAGAGCCGCAGGCCGGCCAGCGCCTCGAGCGTGAGCGGGCCGGGCCGCGTGAGACGGTAGCGCGGCGAGAGCTCGATGAGGGTCTGGTCGCTCTCGAAGTCCACGCGATCGAACACGCGCCCCGGGCGGCCGCGCTGGTCCCCCAGCTTGATCGCGATGACCTCGAGCACCGCCGCCCAGCGCCCCTTGCGCAGCTCGAGCGGCAGGAACAGCGCGCCATCCAGGTTCTCGACGACGTCGCTGAAGCTGATGTCCACCTCGATGACGTTGCCGCCGACGCCCACGCGGCCCTCGATCCCGGATGCCCAGAGATAGATCGGCCAGAGCACCGTCCAGGCGTCGTCGCTCGCCTTGCGTGCGCCGTCCTGCGCCCGCGCCTGGCCGCCCGCCAGCCCGAGCACGAGCACGGCTGCGGCGACGCCGATCGAACGGCGCACCAACGGAACACGCCGTCCCGGCAGCGGTCGGGCATCAAGCGGTTGCATGGCGCGCGGTCCTCGTCGTTGCGGGTGTCATTCCGGCGCGCGGTCAGGCGGCCCGGCGCATCCGCCGCGCGCCAGGCCCGATCCAGCGCCGCGCGATCCGCGTCACGGCGCCCCGAAGCAGGAGATACGGAAGGACGGCGAGCACGAGCGCGATGAACACCGCCTCGAGCGGGCGCAGCCGGGGCAGCACGATCACCTGGTAGACGATGTCCAGAGCCAGTGCGAGCAAAGTGACCTTCCCGATCGACTTCCAACCGGAACGGAGCAGCTCCCTGCGGTGCCCGCGCTCCGTGAACAGCGCCCAGAAGTAGGGCGGTGCGCCGACACGGGCGTCCCGTAGCCCGTCGCGCACGGCGAGAAAGGCCGCCATCGCCGGCTGGAGATAGAACCGGAACGCGAGCGGCCCGGTGGGACGCGCGGTGATCTGCTGCCAGGCCTGGCTGAACACGTCCTGTAGCATGCGGCTACCATCCTCGCTGTGCCCGACCTCGAGCAGCGTGCAGAACGAGCCCGCGCTCGACCGACGGCGGCTCACCGGCTGCGGGCCCGCGCCGGCGCGCCCTCAATCGCGCGTCAAATAGCGCTGCACCTCCTTCTCGTGGTCGACGTAGGGGTCGCCCGTCACGTCGACGACCACACGGTCGATGGTCCCACCCTGGAACTCGAACGGTGGGCCGTAGTCGGGGGAGACGCTGGACCCGCTGTCCCGACCGACGCACAGTCCGTCACCCGTGAGCGAGAAGTGCCCCGGTTGGGTCATGATCTCGGCTTCGCCGACGGGCTGGTCGTCGATGTACAGGGTGAGCTTCCCCTTCGCGCTGTGCGTCTTCTCATCCTCGCCGGTCTTATGGAATTCGGCGCTGAGCACGTGCTTTCCGCTGGTGAGGCCGTTGGTGGACGTGACCTTCTGGATGCGCTCGCCGAGCCAGTTGTAGACGTAGTGGAGCTGGCCGTCCTTCACGTAGAGGCTGTGACCTCCGCCGACGCCGCCGTGCGCGAACAACACACCTTGCGCGTCCGCCGAGTCGAGTTTCACGCCCGCGGCGATCGTGTAGGACCGGCCGCGGATGTTGACGGCGACCTCTTCGCTCACCTCTGAGGTGTCGGGGTAGTAGACGTAGCGGTCGCGGGGCTTGCTCGGCTGCGGCCGCGGCGTCCCCAGGATCTCGGCCGCGGTCCGGTCATCGAGCGGGAGGCCCTTGTAGAGCTTGGCCTGCTCGAACCACAGCTTCGTCAGCTGTTTCAGCCGTTCGGGCTCATCGCGTGCGCGGTTCTTCAACTGCGAGCGGTCTTCGGCCAGGTGGTACAGCTCCCACTCGTCCTGGTCGAAGTGGCCCCAGCCCGAGAGCGGCGGGTGGAGCGTGCACGCCAGCCAGCCGTC
>Ga0079224_100016120_pt1 | contig 10482 bp, 10 predicted proteins | sample Stecom2015_FD_80414 | JGI IMG/M metagenome (GOLD analysis project Ga0079224, IMG submission 80414) | Agricultural soil microbial communities from Utah to study Nitrogen management - Steer compost 2015 | ecosystem: Environmental > Terrestrial > Soil > Agricultural land | place: USA: Utah...
AATTATTGCAGTACTTGTAGCTGTTTTTTTAGTCCCTGCATTATCCTTCTCTCAAAGCAATCAGACATACAATTTCCTTAATCTTGACGTTGATGCAAGGTCATCTGCGCTTGCCGGTAGTGTAATTTCAGCTGAAAATGAGTTAAGCTCCATCTTTTATAATCCTGCAGGAATATCCACCATTACCGAAACAAAAGCGTCAGTAGGATTCTATAAATATTTACTGGATATTAACGCGGGTAATGCTGCTTTTTCGACCAAACTCAAAGATAAAGGCTGGCTGGGTGCAGGATTAACATATGTCAATTATGGAAGCTTTAAAAAGTTTGACGAAAATTATAATGAAGTCGGCACATTTTCCGCTAATGACCTCGCTCTAAACGTTGCATATTCCAATTTTTTCACACCTCAGTTAAGTTACGGTGTGGGAATAAAGCTGATATATTCCAGCATAGACGAATACAACTCGATGGGCGTAGCCACGGATTGGGGTCTCTTATACAGGATGCCTGAGCAAAGCTTTAACGTAGGAATAAGTTTACTAAATCTTGGAACACAGCTTTCCAGTTATGCGGACACAAGAGAGGAACTTCCTCTGAATCTTAAAATTGGCGCAAGCAAATCACTCGAATACTTACCGCTCACATTTAATGTTGCTCTGAACAACCTTACACAGGATACAGACAGCTTTTTCGACAGGTTCAAAAATGTAACTGTTGGTGGAGATTTTCGATTTAATGAAAATTTTAGTTTGAGGATCGGTTACAATAACCAGTTGAGACAGGATCTGAAAACAGGCAGCACTACCGGAATCGGTGGATTCTCCGCGGGTCTGGGATTCAGGGTTGCTAAAAGATATGCTCTTGATTATGCTTTTAATTCTTTGGGGCAGGTCGGAGCAGCTCACAGATTTAACGTCGGATTCCAGTTTTAAAAAAGATCCAGTTTTACGCCTTTTTTTCTGATGCTTTCGGAGAGTTTCTCTATCTCTTCCAGCGTCTTATTAATGTTTTTATATAGCTCATCGTTATATATTATCTTACCAGCAGTTCCATCCTTCGTCTTAACATCTGTTACAAGCCCGTTTAGATTCATAATAAGGCTGTCTATCCTCATTGTCATAGTCTGTATCTCTACAAATGTCTTCTTAAATTCAGGGCTTGTTTCATCCACAAGATCGCTTACATTGGTCACCGTTCTGTCAACTTTGCTTGTTATGTTCGATATACTTGACCTGTTTTCCGAAACAAGAAGATTGAGATTTCTAGAGGTGGTTTCAAAATTTGACATAGTGCTTTTAAGGTCCATTTTCAATTGACCATCACCAACTATTTCATTTACATTGACCAGTACATCATTTAGCCTGTCCGAATTTCCCTGGAATTTATTCAAAAGAGTATCAACTTCATTCGCAAGGCCTGACATCTGCTTCATTAGCTCATTTATGTCACCGGAGCTGCTTCCTACCAATGGAGCATCATAGTTTATCTCCGGAGCGATTTTACCCGGTTCAATATATAGCTGTTTTCCACTTGTAAACGATGTCATAGCTACCTCAACCGTATAATCCGACTTTAAAATAACATCCTTCTCAAGTGTAAAATTGATCAGAACAGAATCTCCAACAAGCTGTATACTTGTAATTTCCCCTTTTCTCACACCCTTTACGGTTACCGGGTCCCCTTCATTTAGTCCACTGATGCTGGATTGGAAGTATACCTGCATCTCATTCTGACCCGCGCTGATTACAAAACCTTTCGTCCAGAAAACTGTGATTAGAACTATTAATATAGCCACAGTTACAAAAATCCCTACCTTAAGAGTTGACTGCTGTCGTGCCATCTATGATATTTTGGAAATTTCTAGAATTTTATATTCACTTTTACCTGCTTGTGCATCTACTACTGCAATATCATTCACCTTCTTGCCCAGTAATGCCTGTCCAATAGGTGATGTTATGGATATTTTATCCTGCTCGAAATCAGCCTCTTCCGGTGATACCATGGTAAAGGTAACCTCTTCTTTATAACTTATGTCCAGAACCTTTACTACGGATAATATATATACCTCACCGTCAGGAATTTCGTGGTTATCAAGAATTTTTGCCCTCGAAAGCACATTTTCAAGCTTGCTTATTTTCATCTCCAGATGCGATTGCTCTTCTTTGGCAGCATCGTATTCAGCATTTTCACTTAGATCTCCGTGAGATCTTGCTTCTGCAATTCTTTCGGCAACTTCCTTACGTGCATTCAATCTTAGATCTCTTAATTCTTCTTCAAGCTCCGATAATCTTTTTCTTGTCAGATAAACTGTTCCCTGTGACATCTTTAAATTAATTTAGTTAATTGTATTTTTATTTGCTTGATGACTCGTTCACTAATATAAGATGACCGAGTTTATCTCGCTTAGTTGAAAGATAATTCTTGTTTTCAGGATTTGATTGTATCTCAATGGGTACTCTTTCTATTATATCGAGTCCATATCCTTCAAGTCCCACCACTTTCTTTGGATTATTAGTAAGTAATTTAATTTTCCTAACTCCCAGATCTCTCAATATTTGCGCCCCAACACCATAATCCCGCAGATCAGGCTTAAACCCAAGCTCCACGTTTGCTTCTACTGTATCTCTTCCTTCGTCCTGGAGCTTATAGGCTTTGAGCTTGTTTAATAAGCCGATGCCTCTCCCCTCCTGGCGCATATAGAGTAAAACTCCGTTTCCCTCTTTCTCAATAATCTTTAATGATGATTCCAGCTGTTCACCGCAATCACATCTCAATGAATGAAACAAATCTCCTGTGAGGCACTCTGAATGAACCCTCACCAGAACAGGCTTTTTAGGGTCGATCTTACCTTTCACAAGCGCAATATGCTCTTTTGCGTCCACACAGCTTTTGTACATCACCGCTTTGAAATTACCCAGCTTCGTAGGCAGCCGCGTTTCCACAACTCTCTCGACAAGCTTTTCTTTCTCAAGCCTGTATTCTATAAGGTCCTTAATGGAAATGAGTTTCATTTTAAACTTCTTCGCTATCTCGCTCAGTTCAGGCAGCCTTGCCATTTCACCGTTCTCTTTAAGAACTTCACATAATACACCAGCAGGATAGTGTCCCGCAAGCACAGCAAGGTCTACAACAGCCTCTGTATGACCTGCGCGTCTGAGTACACCACCATTGGTAGCCTTTAAAGGGAAAATATGTCCCGGTCTCCCAAGGTCAGCAGGTTTCGTATTCTCATCGATTAATGCGCGTATCGTTTTATCCCTGTCAAATGCTGAAATACCTGTCGTAGTGTCTACTTTATAATCCACGCTCATCGTAAATGGTGTCTCGTGCAGAGAAGTATTCACCTTAGTCATCATATCCAGCTCCAGTTCTTTGAGCCTGGACTCTTCCATTGGCACGCACATCAGTCCCCGCGCATGTTTTGTCAGGAAATTGACCAACTCCGGTGTACATTTCTCAGCAGAGAATATCATGTCCCCTTCATTCTCACGGTCGTCATCGTCCACCACAATAACGATCTTACCTTTGCCGAAGTCCTTTATTGCAGACTCTATCGTATCAAATTTAAATTTCTCTCTGCTTGTATTCATATAAAATTATCTTTTTGGCTGCTCGTGCTCCATAATACCCTTAATGGTTGCAATGGAGCTTCTTTCTAAGTTTACATTTACGTTATCTGCAATTCTGACTGTTACCATTGTATCGGTTATTGCCTCCACTGTACCGTGAATTCCGCCGGCAGTGATCACTTTATCACCTTTCTTTAGTGAACTAAGCAGGTTCTGTCTTTCTTTTTGTCTTTTTTGCTGTGGTCTCAGTATTAAAAAATAGAATACCAATATTATAAGCAAAAACGGAAGAAATGACATTAGCATTCCAAGAGGACCTTCTCCACCCGGCTGCTGTAATATGATTGATAAATTCTCCAAAAATTTATTCCCTCCTTAAGGAATAAGCTAATTTTAGCTTCTAATTTAAATTTCTAATTAACTTCTATGAAACCTTTTTCGATAAATATTTTTCTAAAAACTTCTTCTTAAAATCCAGAAACTTATTCTCCTCAATAGCGCTTCTCATATCTTTCATCAGTTTCAGATAAAATCCAATATTATGGATCGTAGCAAGCTGAAACCCAAGTATTTCGTTTGACATTATAAGATGCCTGATATACGCCAGCGAAAAGTTCTTTGAGGTATATGTTTCACACTCTTCGTCAGGTGAATTAAAATTATTCTTATAACCTGCATTCTTTATGTTTATCTCACCATAAGTGGTAAACAATCTCCCGTGTCTTGCATTTCGTGTTGGCATTACGCAGTCAAACATATCCACCCCTCTTTCAACGCATTCTATCAGATCTATCGGCGTTCCGACACCCATCAGATATCTGGGTTTATCCTTCGCCATTATGTCCGTGCAATGATCCGTTATGTCATACATTATCTCATTCTCTTCGCCAACCGCAAGGCCGCCGATTGCATTTCCTGCAAAATCAAGCTCAGCTAATTGCTCGATGCTCTGTGTCCTCAGGTCTTTGTAAATGCTTCCCTGGTTAATGGAAAAGAGCTTCTGGTCAAAGCCATATAAACCTGATGTTACTTTGAAATGCTTAAAGCACCGTTCTTCCCAGCTTTTTGTCAGCTTGATGGACTTCTCCGCGAGGGATTTTTCAATTGGATAGCTCATGCATTCATCCAGCGGCATCATAATGTCACTTCCTATCTGTCTCTGAATGTCTATGACTTTCTCAGGAGTAAAGAAGTGTTTCGAACCGTCTATGTGGGAAGAAAACTCTACCCCGTCATCTGTTATCTTTCTGAGTGTATCCAGGCTGAATACCTGGTACCCGCCGCTGTCCGTAAGGATGCTTTTATCCCAGCTCATGAACTTATGCAGCCCACCTGCTTGCTCCATCACTTCCATTCCCGGTCTCAGAAATAAATGATATGTATTCCCAAGTATGATACGGGTATCGAATTCATCCAGCTCTCGCTGCTCTATCGCCTTGACCGTCCCTTGTGTGCCCACAGGCATAAATACCGGTGTTTGGATTTCAGAATGAGCAGTTTTAATTACTCCGGTGCGGGCTTTTACACCTGTCTCCGAACTATTTGAAAGAACCTTAAAAAACTCTGTATCAGCCATAAGCCGAATCTATTCTAACTACGCTTTTATAAAAAAAGAAGAACATCACCGAATTTATCTTGCAGTGATGTTCTTAAAACCATTTGTATGTTACTTTACTATAAAAAGAGCATAAAGTTTCAGAGGATTAATCCTGAAATAATACTCTGTAACCTTTTTTATCTATTGTTCTTAAAGCCTTAGCAGAAACTTTTACGGTTTCCCATCTTTTCTTTCTTTCATTCCAAAGTCTTCTTTTTTGAAGATTTGGCTCCTGTACTCTGCGTGTCTTGTTATTCGCGTGAGATACGTTATTTCCTGAAAGGGGCTTTTTTCCTGTTAATTGACAAACTTTTGACACCTGGTGTTTCTCCTGAAATTAATTAATTTTTTTAACCGTGATACTGCTTGTAAGTTGATTCATATACCAATGCATTTCTGTCTAAAAACTTAACTGTACCCTTTTCGGTACGTACTGCTTCTACGAGCCTTACATTGATAAGGTTTGTTTCTTGATTAGTATCGGGGCAGATGGCTGTTTTGACCTGCTTACCCTTACCTTTATTTACTTTATCAGCAAATGATTGTGTTTTAGCCATTATTCTAAGTTATTTATCTGTTAAATATACCTTAATAAAAATTCAAATAAAAGACATTATTTCGCCAGAGAATCCGCGATCTTTTGATTTACGCCGCTTTTTATCACATTTACTGCAGTAAAAATCATGTTTTTTATCGCCAGTGGAGTGGATTTTCCATGCCCGATGATGGAAACACCATTTACCCCTAAAAGCGGTACTCCGCCAACATTCTGATAGTCAAAATCACTCAAAAGCTTCTTTAATGTCTTATACATCATTCCAACCCATACTTTCTTAAATACGTTCTCAGCAGCATATTTTATGAATTTCTGCTTTAGGGTCGATGGTACACTTTCAGCGAATTTCAGTATGATGTTACCTACAAACCCATCGCATACTATTACATCTACTGTCCCCGCTAATATATCCCTTCCCTCTACATTGCCTATGAAATTTAGCCCGGATTTCTCCAGCAGCTCGTATGCTTCAAACGTAAGCTCGTTCCCTTTGGACTTTTCTTCACCCACGTTCAAAAGCCCAACGCTCGGATTATTAATTCCCAGTACCTGGTTCATATAGACACTGCCCATTACACCATACTCCAGCAAATGCTGTGCTTTACAGTCAACCGATGCCCCTACATCGAAAAGCATCGTCGAGCCGTTATCGTGTGGGAATAGAGCGCCTATTGAGGGTCTTCCCACTCCCTTTATCCTGCCAAGCTTTAAAACCGAAGCAGCCATCATTGCGCCGGTATTTCCCGCGCTGATAGTCGCGTCTGCTTCTCCCTTTTTTTGGACGTCGAGTGAAATTACTAAAGATGAATTGGGTTTGTTTTTATAGCTTTCGGTAGGCGAATCTTCCATCGTTACTACTTCATCGGCATTCACTATCTTTATTCCGCTGCCTGTGTAATTTCTTTTGGACAGCTCATCTTTCAGAAGGGACTCTTTTCCTGTAAGGATTATTTCTATCTCACTGCCCTTCTCATTCAACGCAAGAATTGCTCCGTCTATTTCATTACCGGGAGCAAAATCACCACCCATCGCATCTACAGCTACTCTTATCTTACTGCTCATTGTCTCAGATGAATTCGGAACTACTTAACCGTGGAAAATTTATTTCTTTGGAAGCTCTACGCTCTTGCCGTCATAAAAACCGCAGGAAGGACAGACTTTATGAGTCATTTTCATTTCACCGCAGTTTGGACAGGCCATTAATGCCGGTACTGACGATTTATAATGAGTTCTTCTTTTTCTGCCTCTTGACTTTGATTGTCTTCGTTTCGGATGTGCCATTTTATATTAGTTTATTTCTTTAGCTTTTTTAATTGATCCCATACCGGATTGGAGGAATCTTCTTCATTTATTTTTAAAATCTCGTTAATGTTCTTTCCGCAATAAGTGCAAACACCGTCCTTTTCCTCGGGAGCTTTCTTCATAGGAATACTGAGTAATAAATAATCTCTCACATCCTCTTTAATGTCGATCATATTGGTTTTTGATGATATGAACTTAAGGTTATCTTCCTTCATATCATCATCAGCTTCATCTCCGGAAAACTCCAGCTTGTATATCATTTTAAAGCTGTTGCTGCGGTTCGTTTCGTAATTCTCCAGGCATCTGTCGCACTGGAAAATAAAATCAGCCAGCACGGTTATGTCTAGATTAAACTGGTTTGCTACTTTATAAAGAACAACATCAACCTTTACTTCTTTGGAAGGGTCAAGTTCTTCCAGATCAAACTCGCTTCCTTTCTCAATAAAATCGAACTTATGTTCGCCGTCTTTTAAATTTGAAATATTGATTTCCATCTCGCATACAATCAGTAATTTTTAAACTATTCTCCGATCAATTCTTTATAAGCAGCCGCGTCAAGTAATGTATCAAACTGGCTCTCATCTTCATATTGTATCTTTATGATCCATCCGTCTCCATAAGGATCCGTATTCAGCAATGATGCTTTTTCCTGAATATCCATATTGATATCCTGGATATTACCGGTTAGCGGACTGTAAATCTCAGATACAGTCTTTACAGCTTCTATCGAACCAAGCGGCGCGCCCTGCTCGACTTCCATCCCAAGTGATTCAGTTATATCAACATAAATAACATCACCCAGTTCCCCCTGGGCATAATCGGTTATTCCTACAACAGCAGCATCACCCTCGATCCGCACCCACTCGTGCTCCCGGGTGTACTTTAGATCCTCCGGAATATTCATTGATATAAATGTTAATGGTTTTTAAATAGCTCCAAATTTACGGATTAAATATATGTTTTTCAATTCACAAAATTCCACAGTACCAAAGAATATTCAATAAAGATAAGTCTAACATTTGCAGATACTTTTAAATTTGCATAAAGTTTTTTACTACTTTCTACGTTATTCCCTTGACAATAACCGTAAATATTACTATATTGTCTATGAAATTGTGTGTTGCGATTTATTGATTCAATGATTCGTTCAAATTCATCGAATAAAAATTATGGGAGGAAAGTTGTTTAACCAAACTCTTGTAAAATCAAATCAAATTTTCTGACCAAAAACAAATTCAGTCTAAGCACATATAAAAACAATCAAAGCATTTTAAAAACTTAAATCTGCCATCAATGAAAAATCAACACTTTAAAAAACAGAGTTCTAGCACTAAACTTTATCTACCTGAAAAATCAATGCTGATTTTGAAAACTCAACTTTGAACCTATGACTTAAACTTTTATGTCATTTAAAATTATAATTATTAAGCCTATTTTAATGTTTTTTACTAATTCAATAATCGATACATATTTTGAGATCTTCTGAAATACGAAATACTTTTCTGAAATTCTTCGAAGAAAGGGGACATAAGATCGTTCCATCTTCACCTGTCGTGCCATTTGACGATCCTACGCTGCTCTTTACTAATGCGGGAATGAACCAATTTAAAGATGTTTTCCTGGGTACCGGCAAAAGGGACTATACACGAGCTGTTGACTCTCAGAAATGCATCCGCGCAGGCGGAAAACACAACGACCTGGAGGAAGTAGGACGCGACGGATACCACCACACATTTTTTGAGATGCTGGGAAATTGGTCTTTCGGCGATTATTACAAAAAAGACGCTATTAAATGGGCCTGGGAGCTGCTCACTGAGGTTTATAAGCTTCCCAAAGATAGACTATGGGCTACGGTGTATCAAGACGATGACGAGGCTCTTGAACTATGGAAAACTGAAACTGACATAAACCCCGATCATATATTAAAATTTGACGAAAAGGACAATTTCTGGGAAATGGGTGATACGGGTCCCTGCGGTCCTTGTTCCGAAATACACATAGACCTCACAGAAAACGGTTGCTCACCTTCAGATATTAATGCTGATAATGAAAATGTCATCGAGATCTGGAATCTCGTATTTATTCAATATAACCGCGATGACACCGGAACTTTGAATCCCCTGCCGAAGAAGCATATCGATACCGGCATGGGCTTTGAAAGAATAGTTCGTGCATTGCAGGGTACAAAGTCTAATTATGAAACAGACCTGTTCTTACCTATTATAAATCAAATCACTGATTTAACAGGACAGAAATACGAAGGCGAAAATCTATACCCCTTCAGAGCAATAGCCGATCACATCAGGTGTCTGACTTTTGCAATAACAGACGGAGCAATCCCATCGAATGAAGGACGCGGGTATGTACTCCGCAGAATACTCCGCCGCGCTTCACGGCTTGCAAGAAAGCTCGGCAGTCACGAACCGGTCTTATACAAGCTTGTTGATACGGTAGTGGATAATTTCGCAGGTGCATATCCTGTATTAAAAGAGAGACAGGAATTTGTAAAGAATGTCGTTAAATCCGAAGAAGAGAGCTTCAATGTAACTCTGGACAGAGGAATTGAGCTTTTTAATGAAGTTGCTGAAACTATTGAGAAAACAGGATCAAAAACATTTCCCGGTGATGAAGCTTTTAAACTTTATGATACTTATGGCTTCCCTCTCGACCTTACACGAGTAATGGCAGAAGAACGAGGCTTATCAGTTGATGAAGATATCTTTAATTCAGAAATGGAAAAGCAGAAGGAAAGAGCACGAAGCGCGAGAGAAGTAACCAAGTATGATACAACTGATGATTCACAAAATCTACCGGATATAGAATACGATCCCTATAACGTCTTAAAAGAAGGCATTATCACTGAAAGTATCATAGCTGACCCGGTCAGTCAAAAGGAAATAATCATTCTGAAGAAGAATCCTTTCTTCCAGGAATCAGGAGGACAGATCAGCGACACAGGTAAGTTGATATTTCCATCAGGTGATGAGGTCCATATTCTGGATTCTAAAAAATCCTTTGTTATTGCAGACAAACCTGTAACACTGGAGAGTGGTGCACAGGTAAAAGCGGTTATCGATTATGACCGCAGGCAGGACATCCAGCGAAATCACTCCGCTACCCACCTTATGCACGAAGCATTAAAACGCGTACTCGGTGCTCACGTTAAACAGAAGGGATCGCTGGTTCACAACGAATATCTGAGGTTCGACTTCCCGCATTTCAAGAAACTGGAAGATGCCGAGATAAAAGAGATCGAGGAAATGGTAAACTCATATATTATCAATTCCGTACCGGTTGTGACTGAAGAAATGAGCATCGAACAGGGAAATAAGATTCCGAATGTAAAAAAATTCTTTGGCGAGAAATACGGTGATATTGTGAGAGTAGTTACTATTGATCCACAATTCAGCATAGAGTTTTGCGGCGGCACTCACGTTGTTACCACGGATGACATTG
>Ga0079224_100016121_pt1 | contig 10481 bp, 11 predicted proteins | sample Stecom2015_FD_80414 | JGI IMG/M metagenome (GOLD analysis project Ga0079224, IMG submission 80414) | Agricultural soil microbial communities from Utah to study Nitrogen management - Steer compost 2015 | ecosystem: Environmental > Terrestrial > Soil > Agricultural land | place: USA: Utah...
CGCGCCTGATTCGGAAGCCGCTGGCTTTCGGATCAGGTGCCTTCTTTCTTCCCAGGCCTGCGCATCACGCGAGGTGAGCGATCAACGGGCAGCAACCCGCGCGCTTCCTCCGCCACGGGCCGCGGTCGCTCGCGTAGAACCCGCTCCGCCCTCGTCAAAGAGCTCCGCCAGCTTCTCCATCATGATCCCGCCCAGCTGCTCCGCATCCACTATCGTGACGGCGCGGCGATAATAGCGGGTGACATCGTGGCCGATACCGATGGCTACCAGTTCCACTGGGCTGCGAGTCTCGATGTAGTGGATCACTTCACGGAGATGGCGCTCGAGGTAGTTGCCGGGATTCACCGAAAGGGTCGAATCGTCAACCGGTGCACCATCGGAAATGACCATCAAGATCCGGCGTTGTTCGCTGCGAGCAAGCAGGCGATTATGAGCCCAGAGGACGGCTTCCCCGTCGATGTTCTCCTTGAGAATTCCCTCGCGCAGCATCAGGCCAAGATTCTTTCTGGCGCGCCGCCAGGGCATGTCCGCGTCCTTGTAGATGATGTGACGCAGGTCGTTCAGGCGACCCGGCAGCGGCGGCTTGCCCGCCATGATCCAGCGTTCGCGGCTCTGGCCGCCCTTCCACATGCGGGTCGTGAAGCCGAGGATCTCTACCTTCACTCCACATCGTTCGAGGGTGCGGGCCAGAATGTCGGCGCTGAGAGCGGCAACGGAGATGGGCCGCCCGCGCATCGAGCCCGAATTGTCGATCAGGAGCGTAACCACCGTGTCCCGGAAGTCGGTGTCGAGTTCGCGCTTGAAACTGAGCGCATGGGTAGGATCGACCACGACCCGGGCGAGGCGTGCCGTATCAAGGATGCCTTCCTCGATATTGAATTCCCAGGAACGTGTCTGCTTCGCCAGCAGCCGCCGCTGCAGGCGATTGGCAAGGCGTGCCACCACCCCCTGCAGATTACTGAGCTGCTGATCCAGGAGATGGCGCAGGCGCGCGAGCTCCTCGGGATCGCAGAGCTCGGATGCATCGACCGTCTCATCGAACTCGGTACAATAGGCGCGATAGCCTTCGCTGGCCGGCATGTTGCGCCCATCCCATTCCGGACGGCGAGCCTGGCTTCCGGGGCGGTCATCGCCCTCGGCCGCCATCATGTCACCGTCAGGATCGCTTTCAGCGCCCTCTTCGGAATCGCCGGCTTCGTCACTGTCCGCCGCCTCGCCCTGGTCCGTCGCACTGACTTCGGTGGAATCCTCCTCTCCACCTTCTCCCCGAGAATCGGGAGACTCGTCGGGCCGATCCTCGCCTTCGCTTTCCTGCTTTTCCTCTTCCAGCGGTTCCTGATCGTCCGGCAGTTCCAAGGATAGATGCTGGAGCAGGCGACGAAGAACCTGAGCGTAGCGCTGCTGATCCTCCAGCAGGCCGCAAAGCTCCTCCAGATCATCCTGTGCCTGGCTATCGAGATGGGGCTGCCAAACCTCGACGAGCCGCTTGGCCTCTGCTGGCAAGGGCCGTCCGCTCAGCTTTTCCCGCGCCATGAGGCGTAGCGCTTCCGCAAGGGGGATTTCTTCATGGCTGCGCGCACGTGTCAGGCCCCTGGCCTTGAGGTACTCCAGCAGCGCCGCATCTAGGTTGGCCGCGCAGCCTGCGAGCCGCCGCATTCCGAGCGCCTCGTAGCGCGCCTGCTCGACCGCGTCGAAAACTTCTTGTGCTTCGCCCCCATGAGGCTGCAGCCGAGCATGCTGTTCCGGGTCATGATAGCGCAACCGCAGGGCCAGGCTGTCGGCTTCGCCGCGCACCAAGGCAATGTCTTCGGGCGGCAAGTTCCCGCCCGGTTGCCGCAGGCGAACCTCATCCCCTGACAGGCCATGCCCACCGGGGGTGAAATTGACGCTCAGCCCCTCACGCTGCGCGATCGCGCGGATAGCCGCACCCGTCACACGCTTGAAGCGTTCGATCTCGGTTTCTCTTTGTGCCATTTCCAACCAGAAGATAGGTGCTGCCGTAGATCGCTCCAAGCCCACTCAAAGCTCGCGCGCGATCGCCAGAAAAGCGGCTATGAGCTTCGGGTCCTTGAGCCCCGGCCGTTGTTCGACACCGGAGGAGACATCTACCGCGGGCGCTGCGGTCAGTTCTACTGCCTCCTTCAGATTATCGGGCGTGAGTCCCCCGGAAAGCATCCAAGGCCTCGGCCATTGACGCCCCGCGATAAGGCGCCAGTCGAAGGAAAGCGCATTGCCGCCCGGCAAGGCGCCAACCATGTCCTTCGGTGCCTTGGCATCGAATAGGATCCGGTCCACGACCCCGGCATAATCGGCGACGGCCTCCAGGTCAGGTTCCCGAGCTATCTTGATCGCCTTCATCACAGGCAGCTGCCAGCGTGCACGTATTTCCGCAACCCGCCGAGGACTTTCGGCGCCATGCAATTGCAACGCATCCAGTTGAACCCGCTGCAGCGTTTCCTCCAGAAGGGCGTCATCCGGATCAACGAAAAGACCCACGCGTTCAATCCGGCCTTCCGCCTGCGCAGCCAGGTGCGCTGCCTGATCAAGGCTGAGGGAGCGCGGTGACGGCGGATAGAAGACGAAGCCCACCCACCGGGCGCCCCCGCTGATGGCGGCCTGCAGCGCGGCTTCGTCAGTAACACCGCAGATCTTGCATTCAACGCTCATGAGGCTTGCCTCGCTTCCATCATCCGGCTTGGTCGCTGCCATCCGGTACGCTTCGCAAAGGCAATGCCCAGAACTCCGGTGGCAAGGGTTACGGAAAGATAATTGGCAGCGGTCCCGACCGCAGCCCGCGGTATGACCAGATTGGTGGCCAGCTCCAGCCGAAAGAGCAGCAGGTCGAGCAGGACGATGGCCAAATCGACCGGAAGGACGATCATCACGAAAAGCCCAAAGAGCTGAAAAAGAGCGCCCTTCGACTCGTTCCATGCCCTCTTGTAGCCATAGCCCTTGCCCAGGGCCGCCGCAGGCAAGCTGAAGCTCAAGCCCATTGTCGCGATGACGGCGACAAGCAGTGGTCCCAGCATCCACGGGCCGGGCTGAGGGCCCTCGGGCCCGACACCGCCCCCCAGGGAGCCGAAGAGCATGCTGGCCGGCATGGTAATCAGCATGACCAAACCCATGAGGCCGAAGCCGCGCAGGGCCAAGCGGCCCTCAGCCGCTCCCCACCTCGGCATCGGGTGGCCAACCTCGGGCCCCGGTCCCAATAGCAACAGCCGAAAGACGGCGGTTGAGAACCAGATCAAGAGGTAAAGATTGACACCCGTTGCCAGGAAGCGCAGCCAGAGGCCGAAATCAAACAAAAGGACGGTCGCCGAGAGTGCAAAGGAGATCAGCACTGGCACCAAGGCAAGCCGAAGAAAATAGCTTCGGAGCTGATAGAGAATGCCCAGGATCTCGCGCGCCGTCTCCGCCGGCGGCAGGGGCGCAAGGGGCCGCGATTCTGGCAAGCTTGTGAAGTCCACTTCGCTCTGACTGGTCATCGGGCGCATGTTTCTCCCATCACGCCTGATCTAGACGCCAGGGCACAGCTCGGCAAGGTGGCTGGCTAAAGAAGGTCATTCCGTCAACGTTCCTTTGGAAGCAGCAGATGGCGTGTGAGCGAGAGCAGCCAAGCGGATTTTCCAGCTCTTTCGCAGGGGCGTGTCGGGCCGGCGAGCTGCGAAGAGGGGCAAGTATCGCCCTTGCAGCGAAACCCTTCAGGAAAGCTCTTCCGCGATTCGCGCGACGGCCTCGCTCGGATCATCGGCGGCGGTGATGGGGCGCCCGATCACGCGAATATCGGCGCCCGCCTCCAACGCCTCCCGCGGCGTCATGATCCTCTTTTGATCACCAACTGCGGCCCAAGCAGGCCGGATACCAGGGACGATCAGCTTGAAATCCGCTCCACAAGCCTCACGCAGGAGCGCAATTTCCTGCGGGGAGCAGACGACACCTTCCAGTCCGCATTCCTGCGCAAGCTGTGCCAGCCTTTGAACCTGGGCGCCAAGGGGGCCCATCTGGCCGACCTGCTTGAGGTCATCCTCGTCAAGGCTGGTAAGGACGGTAACTGCTATCAACCATGGTTGCGGCAGCCTCAGTTCCTCGGCGCCCTTCCTTAGAGATTCCGCGCCGGCCTTCATCATGGCCGCACCGCCTGAGGCGTGGAGATTGACGATCGCCGGCTTCAGCGGAAGCAGCGCACGCAAGGCAGCTGCAACGGTGTTGGGAATGTCATGAAACTTCACGTCCAGGAAAAGAGCTTCCTCCCCCACCACCTCGCGGGCCTTCGCGGCGCCCTGAGCGGAGAGAAACTCCTTGCCGACCTTGAAGCCCCCTACCCGGCCGCGCAGGGCTTTGACGAGGTAAGCAGCCCGATCGAGATCAGGCGTATCGAGACTGACATAAACCCGTTCCATCCCGGCGGGTAGCTGCTGCGGGGTCACAGGCCTGCCTGCTCCACCACCAGCTTGGCGGCGGCGAAATCCTCCACCGCCGTTCCGACCGACTTGAAAAGCGTGATCTCCTCCTCACTCGCACGCCCGGCGTGGCGGCCCGCGGTCAGATCGAAGAGATCGGCCCTTATGTCACGCTCTTGGATCACCCCTTGCTGCAGCGGCTGAACGATGTCGCCGCCTTCCTTGAGGCAGCCGTCACGGGTATCGACGAAGAGGCTCGCGCGTCGCACCGCTTCGTCATCGCTCTCGCGCATCTCCGGCGTGAAAGCCCCGACCAGGTCGAGGTGCTGCCCCGGTCGCAGCCACTCCCCATGTACCAGAGGCTCCGGTGAAAGAGTGGCACAGGAAATGATATCTGCCTCCGCTACCGCTGCCTCCAGGTCGGTGACGCCGCTGGTGGTGATATTGGGAAGATTGAGACTTCGCGCGACTGCCTCGGCCTTCTCGGGGTTTCTTCCCCAAACCGAGACGCGGCGGATTGGCCGTACCGAGGCATGCGCTTCGATCAGATGCGCTGACAGCGTGCCGGTCCCGACCATGAGGAGATGTTCGCTCTGACGGGACGCAAGGTAATCCGCGGCAAGGGCAGAGGCAGCGGCCGTGCGCCTGACTGTCAGCATCGGGCCGTCGATCAGTGCCAGAGGTGCGCCGGTGCGCCCGTCATTGAGAAGGTAGACGCCAAGGATCGCCGGCAGCCCGCGTTCGGCATTGCCCGGCGTGACCGTCAGCAACTTGACCCCTACGTAGGCTTCACCTTCCCAGGCGGGCATCAAGAGCAGGGTAGCGTCCGGTTCCTGCTGCCTCGCCATAGTATGATGATGGCGCACAGGCACCTCAATGTCCTGCCGAAAGGCCTCGCGTAGAGCTTCTACCGTTTCCGGATAGGGCAAAGCCTGACGGGTTTCTTCGGCGGAAAAGATGCGCATCTTTAGATCGCTCGCTCTTGAGGGCGCCAGCAGCTCTTTCAACTGCCAGGAGACGCGGGGAGCGCGGGTCGCTGTTGGACGCGCTGCAGGTTCTGGACTTCCTGCTCGAGATTGCGCAGGCGGGCCCGGTCGCCCTTCGCACGCCGCCTCTTGCGCGTCGCGGCCATCCAGCTCGCAATGCCGCCGAGGATGAAGCCCACGAAAATCGAAAGCAGCACAATCAGAAAAAGCGGCGCCTCGAGTTGAATATCGAATGGCCAGAGGTTCACCTGAGCCGTTTGCCGATTGACCACGGCAAAAACGACCGCGACCACCATAAGGGGAAGGGTAATGAGCCAGCTTAATCGTCTCACGCCGAAGTCCTTCGATACCTTATGGTTCAGCCACCGTTGAGCCGCTCGCGGAGCTGCTTCCCGGTCTTGAAGTAGGGGACCGCCTTGGCCTCCACCTGAACGCTGTCGCCGGTACGGGGGTTCCGGCCCTGGCGAGCTTCCCGCTGCTTGATGGAGAAGGCGCCGAAACCGCGCAGTTCCACCCGATCTCCACGTTCCAGGGCCGCGCTAATCTCCTCGAAGATCGTGTTCACGATGCGCGCCACGTCGCGGTGATAGAGATGCGGATTGAGCTCCGCAATGCGTTGGATTAGCTCCGACTTCGTCATTCTGCTTTCCCGAGAACAGCCTTGGCAGGAGACCAGCCAGATCAGAACGGAATGTCTACCTCTCCCTGCGGGGAAGCAGCCTGCCAGACCGATGCGGCGGGGTCAATGATGCCTTGCAGAACAAAGACATACATAAAGGGGCGCCGGAACAACCGCCGGCGCCCCTTTAGGCTGCGAAGGAAGGCCTTCCGAGATTAGTTATCGGACGACTCTTCCGCCTTCTTCTGTTCCTGGCGCTGCTTTGCGATGGCCGCACCCAGGATATCGCCGAGGCTCGCGCCAGACTCCGTGGAGCCATATTCGGCCATGGCCTGCTTTTCCTCCTCGATCTGCAGCTGCTTGATCGAGAGGGAGATACGGCGGGTCTTGCGATCCACTGCCGTGACCTTGGCATCGACCTTTTCACCGGGTGCATAGCGATCCGGCCGCTGCTCGCTCCGCTCGCGAGCAAGCTCGGCCTTGCGGATGAAGCCGATGGCGCCGTCGTTCAGCTCGACTTCGATGCCATTGTCCTGAACCTCGCGCACGGTGCAGGTGACGACATCACCCTTCTTGATGTCTCCGGCGGCCGCCTCGAAGGGATCCGACTCAAGCTGCTTGATGCCCAGGCTGATCCGCTCCTTCTCGACGTCGACTTCAAGCAGCTTCACCTTGACGACCATGCCCTTGGCATAGTCCTGCACGGCCTCTTCGCCAGGCCGATCCCAGTCGAGATCCGAGAGGTGCACCATGCCATCGATATCGCCGGGCAGGCCGACGAAGAGGCCAAACTCGGTGATGTTCTTGATCTCGCCCTCGAGCACGGAACCGATCGGATACTTTTCGACCAGTTCCTCCCAGGGGTTCGGCATGGTCTGCTTCAGACCGAGGGAGATGCGACGCTTCTCCTCGTCCACGTCGAGCACCATGACCTCGACCTGCTGCGAGGTGGAAACGATCTTGCCAGGATGAACGTTCTTCTTCGTCCAGCTCATCTCGGAGACGTGGACGAGACCCTCGATGCCCGGCTCCAGCTCCACAAATGCGCCGTAATCGGTGATGTTGGTCACGCGACCCAGGAACTTGGCGCCCACCGGGTACTTCGCTGCCACACCCTCCCAGGGATCTGCCTCGAGCTGCTTCATGCCGAGGCTGATGCGCTGGGTCTCTGGATTGAAGCGGATGACCTGGACCTGCACCTGCTGACCGATCGAAAGCGCTTCGCTCGGATGGTTGATGCGGCGCCAGGAAATATCGGTGACGTGCAGCAGCCCGTCCACACCGCCGAGATCAACGAAAGCGCCATAGTCGGTGATGTTCTTCACCACACCGGTCAGGATCTGGCCTTCCTTCAGATTGGCGATCAGCTCGCTGCGCTGCTCGGCACGATCCTCCTCCAACACTGCCCGACGGGAGACCACGATGTTGCCGCGGGAGCGGTCCATCTTGAGGATCTGGAAAGGCTGCGGCGTGTGCATGAGGGGGGTGACATCCCGCACGGGGCGGATGTCCACCTGGCTGCCTGGCAGGAAGGCCACGGCGCCGGAAAGGTCGACGGTAAAGCCGCCCTTGACGCGTCCGAAGATCTGCCCAGTCACCCGACGCCCTTCGGCAAAAGCCAGCTCGAGCTGATTCCAGGCCTCTTCGCGGCGCGCCTTCTCACGGCTAAGCATGGCCTCGCCGTTCTTGTCTTCCATCCGCTCCAGGAAGACCTCGACCGTGTCGCCGACCTTCAGTTCGGCGTCTTCTCCAGCCTTGGCGAACTCGCGGAGCGGAATGCGGCCCTCCGACTTGAGGCCGACATCAACCACGACGGCGTCGTTGTCTATCGCGACGACGCGGCCGCGCAGTACGTTGCCTTCCAGGCTTTCAGCACCGCCGAGGCTCTCTTCAAGCAGGGCGGCAAAAGATTCTTTGACTTGCGGCTCAGCCGCGATCTGGGAGCTCATCTACTATCCTTTCGAGTTGACGGTTACGGGCCTGCCGGTTGTTTCCGGCGGTCTTCCCGGAAGTGGCCCGGGCTTCGCCTTAATTATTCTCGGCCTGCGCCGAGCACACGCTCTCTGCAGAGCGTCCTGTCCTTTCCTTGATAATTGCCATGGCAGCGGCAAAAGCCTCGTCCGCGGTCAAGTTCGTCGTATCCAAGATGATGGCGTCTGCTGCCGGACGAAGTGGAGCGACCGCGCGATCACGATCCCGGGCATCGCGGGCTTCTATCTCGGCCAAGACGTGCGCGTATATAGTAGTTTCGTCGCGCGCGAGCAACTCCAGATAACGACGCTGGGCTCGGGCTTCCTTGGAGGCCGTCACGAAGAGCTTCACGTCGGCATCGGGACAGACGATCGTGCCGATGTCCCGGCCATCCAGCACCGCGCCACAAAAGGCTCCAGGCGGCCGCTCGGCAAAACGGCGCTGAAAGTTCAGGAGTGCGGCACGCACCGCCGGATGGGCAGACACCTTCGAGGCAGCCTCTCCGACTCGCTGGCTGCGTAAGTCCGGACGTGACAACTCCTCGCTGCGCAGGCTCGCCGCTACTTCAGCCGCCGCGACCGCGTCCTCGGGATCCCTCCCCTCCTCCAGCAGCCGTGCAGCCACGGCCCGATAGAGGCTGCCGGTATCCAGGTAGGCAAGACGCAGGGCAGTGCCGAGACGCCGCGCCAATGTTCCCTTACCCGCGGCCGCCGGGCCGTCGACAGCGATTACCAGTCGAGACATGACGCTGGCATAGCCCGTCCCGGCGGGAGACGCAATCATTGGAAGTACTTGGCCTTCATATACTCCGGCCCTCGCCAACCATTCACCCTTATAGGTTCTTGAATGGCCCGTTTCATTGACTTGCCCGACACTGGGCACTAAACCAGCGATGAGGGTTAGGAAAGAAAAAAGGCTCCCAAAGCAGGAGCATAAATGTCGAGGGGAATAGAGCCATGTCACCGAAAGGGCGGCCTCTTTCGCCGCATCTGCAGATCTATCGGCCTCAGCTTACCTCGGTGATGTCCATCTGCCATCGCTTCAGTGGCATCGCGCTCGCTGTCGGAACGCTGTTGCTGGTCTATTGGCTTGCCTCCGCTGCCGCCGGCCCCGACGCCTTCGACCGGGCCCAGAACTTTGTTGGCTCCTGGTTCGGCATCCTGCTCCTCTTTGGTTGGACCGTGGCCCTCTTCTACCACCTCTGCAATGGCATCAGGCATCTTTTCTGGGATGCTGGCTATGGCTTTGAGCTGCCGCAGGCCTATGCCTCGGGCTGGGCTGTCGTGATCGCGACCGCTGTACTTACGCTGCTGGTCTGGGTCATCGGCGTAATCGCAATTTAGGAGCCGAAGAGAAGATGAGCCTGAGAAGCCCGCTTGCCCGCGTTCGACATCTCGGGTCGGCAAAGGACGGCACGAATCACTGGTGGGTACAGCGCCTCACCGCCCTTGCTCTTGTTCCCCTGACGCTCTGGTTCGTGATCTCGATCATTGGACTGCTCGGTGCCGACCATCGCGCGATGGTGGACTGGGTCAGCAACCCCTTGACCGCGAGCCTGCTGATACTGCTGCTGGTCGCCACCTTCTATCACGCGGTCCTGGGGCTGCAGGTGGTGATCGAGGACTATGTCCACGATCGAGTCGCCCGCCTGGCCTCGCTCCTGCTGGTTCAGGGGCTGGGCTTCCTCCTGGCCACGATCGGCATCGTCTCGGTTCTCTCTCTCTTCTTCTGATATCTCCCGAGCCGTCTATCGGCTCAGGAAGGCACGAGCAGGAAGGCACTCTCCATGCCGCAAGCTTACACCAAGATTGACCATACCTATGACGTCGTCGTCGTCGGGGCCGGCGGGGCCGGCCTGCGCGCGACGCTGGAACTGGCGCGCTCCGGCCTGAAAACTGCCTGCATCACCAAGGTCTTCCCGACCCGGAGCCACACGGTGGCGGCCCAGGGTGGTATCTCTGCTGCTCTCGGCAACATGGGCCCCGATGATTGGCGCTGGCATATGTACGACACCATCAAGGGCTCCGATTGGCTGGGTGACCAGGATGCCATCGAGTACATGACCAAGGAGGCGATCCCGGCAATCATCGAGCTGGAGCACTTCGGTGTGCCCTTCAGCCGCACGCCTGATGGCCGGATCTACCAGCGCCCCTTTGGGGGCATGACGACGGAATACGGCAAGGGCACCGCCCAGCGGACTTGTGCCGCGGCCGACCGCACCGGCCACGCCATGCTCCACACGCTCTATCAGCAGTCGCTGCGCAACAAGGCCGAATTCTTCATCGAATACTTCGCGCTCGACCTGATGATGGAAGACGGCGAGTGCCTGGGCGTCGTGGCCTGGAACCTGGACGACGGCACGATCCATCGCTTCCGTGCGCAGCGTACGATCCTGGCCACCGGCGGCTATGGACGTGCCTATTTCTCTTGCACTTCCGCCCATACCTGTACCGGCGACGGCGGCGGCATGGTGGCGCGCGCGGGCCTGCCGCTTCAGGATATGGA
>Ga0079224_100016122_pt1 | contig 10481 bp, 5 predicted proteins | sample Stecom2015_FD_80414 | JGI IMG/M metagenome (GOLD analysis project Ga0079224, IMG submission 80414) | Agricultural soil microbial communities from Utah to study Nitrogen management - Steer compost 2015 | ecosystem: Environmental > Terrestrial > Soil > Agricultural land | place: USA: Utah...
CCATAAACCGGAGAAATATGGAAAGAGAGAACTGGCATGGGTAGCGTTTATCGGTGGTAAGCGGGAATCTCGGCGTTTGATCGGCGACCACATCCTCACGCAGATGGATGTACAGGAGGGCAAGTTGTATCCGGATGCGACTGTAACAGCAACCTGGACCATAGATCTACACTTCCCCAATGAGAAAAATACTCTTTATTTCCCCGGGGAGGAGTTTTTTGCCAGCACGAAACATATACGGGTAGCGCCATACACCATTCCATACCGTTGCCTGTACAGCCGTAACATTCCTAATCTGTTTATGGCGGGACGTAACATCAGTACTACCCACGTGGCTTTTGGAAGTACCCGGGTGATGCGTACCTGCGGCATGATGGGTGAGGTAGTGGGCATGGCGGCGTCAGTTGCACGCCGGCATGGAACCACCCCAAGAGGAGTTTATGAACAGCACCTCGATGAGTTGATTGCAATGATTAAGGATTAGTTTTCTGCGGCGCTCCCGTCTCAGCGGAGCGCCGTTTTCAGACCATCCATACATAACAGTTTTTTATAAATTAATTGTTACATTTGCTTTGCCGGTGTAATTCCCGCTGTATATGGTCAACACGTGCAGTTTCGGGAATGAGCGGAAGTAGCTAACCAATTGATTTACAATGACTGTTAAGTATCTTCCAGAACCCGCATTTTGCAACCGATTAATAAGCGGCGATGAGCGCGCATTCCGGGAATTTTTTGATCGGTACCACAGGAAAATTTATCAATTTGCTTTTAATTTTCTGAAAGATAAAGAGCAAAGCGAGGAAATTGTACAGCATACATTCCTCAATTTTTGGCTCAACAGGTCTACGATGGATCCGGATCGTCCCCTGGCCCCCTACCTTTTTACGATCGCTCGGCGTGTGCTTACGGATGCTTGGCGCAAGGCAGTCACGTCGTCCCGGTTCAAAGAACATGTATTGCAGCACATGGAATCGGTTTCCAATGAAACCGAAGAACGCATTTTTTCAGTGGAATTAGAGGATATCACCCGCGATGCACTTAATAAACTTAGCGAGCAGCAGCATCAGGTATTTACCCTTAGCCGACAGGAAGGGCTGTCTTATGAGGAAATTGCTGAACGTCTCCATATATCCAAGCATACCGTCAAATACCACTTGGTGAACGCTCTGAAAATTTTAAAAGCCCACTTTCATAAACACGATATCATTTTCTTTTTACTTCTGTTGTTTCATTGACCTTAATTGTCGCTCCTTCCTACCCACATTCATCATTGATCCGTATTACTGTGTATGTGTAAAGGCTTGACTGGATAGCCACGCCGATAACGATGCAATGACATACAAAAAGTTACTTTTCATGCTAGCCTCGATGATAACGAGCATCGCGGTGTTTTCGCAGCAGCCGGATACAAGTCGGCGGCGATGGTTCCCTTTCATCCCCTCCACCAACATCGATGGCGGAAACATCGGAATGCAGTCATGGCTCGATGGTCCGGCGGGCCGGCACGGCTTCGTACAGATGAAGGACGACAAGCTGGTGTTCGAAGATGGGCTCCCCGTGACCTTTTGGGGAACCAATATATGCAGCCAATTACCGTTCACGGATAAGGCGCGTGCCGATAGTTTCGTGAACTTTGTAGCCAACTATGGGATGAATGCCATCAGGTTTCATAAGTTCTCCTGGTATATGTACCATAACGATTCCTCTACCGAATTGGATCCGGAAAAGTTTGATCGATTCGATTACTTCCAAGCCTCCCTTAGGAATAAAGGGATTTATTATGGATGGTCGCACATCTACGGGCATCGGGTTTTGCCCGCAGACAGCACCCGGCTGCTTGCCTATGCGGAAATAAAAAACCTATCCTACCCGTGGTCGCATTTGAATGGGTCAACGTCCAGTTTGGTTAACTTCGCACCGGACCTGCAACAATTGAGTATTGACCTTACGGTTAATATGCTTAACCATGTAAATCCTTATACAGGACTGCGGTATGCCGATGACCCGGCGTTGGCATTTATTGAATTCCAGAACGAAGATAACATTTTTTGGAGCGCAATCGGGATGTCACTGAAGCAAGCGCCGACCTATAGAAAGCTGTTGTGTGAACAGTTTTCCCAATGGTTAAAAGATAAGTATGGTAGCCAGGAGGCGTTGGAAAAGGCATGGGGAACCGGCAATATTCCGGAGGGGGAATCGTTGGAAGCGATGAATATCTTTCCCAATCCAAATCACAGCGTGTTCAGCGCCGAATACGAATCGGCCTTGAAAGAAATGCGCCCGATGGCCCGCCACATACTGGACAAGATGCGGTTTTTGTACGAAAGGCAGCTCGACTTCTATCAAAAATTCGAACGTGCAGTGCGCGCTACAGGCTACCGGGGCTTGTTGGTAGGGTCTTGCTGGCAAGCGGGTTCAGGCATTTCTCATATGTATAATCTGCATGCCGACTACGAAGTAGGTATGATCGATCGTCATAATTACTACGGAGGCGGAGCCGGCGGCCATCGGATTCAGGTAGGGGAGGTAAAGAATGGTACACAGTTATCATCACCGGCATCAGGCTTGCTGAGCACCGGATTACAGGATGTTGTCGATCGCCCTTTCTCGTTTTCCGAATGGATGAGCTTGGTGCCAAACGAATGGACGGCAGAAACGGCCCCTCTAATAGCCGTTTATGGGATGGGATTGCAAGGCTGGGATGCGTCATTTTCTTTCGCTACGGACATCCCGCGGTTTTCGTCTCTGCTGCAATCGGAGGCGCACGGAGTATATAATGCGACGAGTCCACTGCATATTGGGTTGTACCCCGCCCTCGCACGGATGGTGTATCGGCATGACATTACCGAAGGGCCGGTGCTGGCTACCCGAAACGTGCATGTTCCTTCTCTTGCTGACGGGAAATTGGGATTCAACGAATGGGTAGATCAAGGCTACGACGACAAGCAATTTTCGGGTACAATTCCGGCAGAAATGCTTGCCATTGGCCGTTTCCCGATAGCGTTTACCAACGAGTTTACCGCGACCGATTCAGTTGATGTATCGACATACTGGAACCGTAAGTCGATGTTTATCACATCCGCGACCGGCGAGTTGTCCTGGAGTTATGGCGAAAAAAAATATGTCGCTATAAATACCGATGGTACGAAAGGCATTATCGGCTTTGCACCTAATGAAGGCGTCTCTTTAGGGGTTTGGAAAGTAAAGGTGGAGAATCCCTTCGCCGTTGTCTTGATTACCGATATCTCCAAAAACGGGAATCTCCAACAAGCAGATAGTATATTAATAACTACCGTGGCAAGAGCCCGAAATACGGATATGGAATATTCTTATCACGCGGGCTCCACAATGCTGAATGCAATTGGTCGGGAGCCGCTATTGCTGGAGCCTGTCGTCGCAACCATCGAAACGGATTTCCCCCCAGGAACGGAAATCATTGCGCTTGATCACAGTGGGGCACCAACTTCGGTACGGCTGCCGATAATAGATGGACACGTGCGACTGGAAGGAGAAAAGTACAAGACAATGTATTACCTGGTTATTCAGAAAAAAAATAAATTTTGACTACCCGGGCACGTAAGTGGACCGTATTACCTATAAACATGTTGCGCACCACTTGCTATTTGTTACATGGAGAAAAGTAGGTTACAGAAGCTGGTTTTGAAGTATACCTCAGGGTACATTAATAGGTCCGAACTGACGGAATTGTTTGAATATGTGGCAGCCAATGGTGATAGCCCAGAAATGCAGTCCCTGTTAGAGGAACTGTTGGAAACGACCATTCCTGATGACCGCCTGCAGCTGGACGCACAGGCCTTGTACCAACGTATCACGCAAACGTATGAATCGACTCAACAACGGAAGCCGCCATTCAGGACTTCGTGGTGGACGTATGGTGCAGCCGCGGCCCTATTGGTTGCCTTCAGTGTGTGGCTATTCAACAGGCTGCTGTCGGGTGGTGATGCCAGTGAGGCCGTGGAAATACGGACGGTAACGACAGCACCTACCGATAAACCGCTGCTCCGTTTGGCCGATGGCCGGACCATCTACCTAGACAGCGTATCAAACGGGGTACTAGCCTCTGAAGATGGTATGCAGATCCGGTTTCAAGACGATGCAATTTATTACGTCGATACCTCTGAAACCAATAAAAGTGGCAACGAACCATTGGAAAACACAATTATCACCCCGAAGGGGAGGCAGTATCAGGTTGTGTTACCTGATGGTAGCAGACTGTGGCTCAATGCGGCTTCCATGGTGCGCTATCCGGTACGTTTCGATAGTGGACAACGGGAAATATCTATCAGCGGTGAAGTTTATTTAGAGGTTGAACGTGCAAAGGATTGGCCTTTTGTAGTACATACAGAGGCACAGCGCATCGAAGTGTTGGGTACTAAATTTAATATTTCAGCCTATCCTGATGACCTAACGACAAAAACTACGCTAGTGGAGGGGCGGTTGAGAGTGTCATTGGCCGGAGGCTCGGATGACGATGTCCAACGAAGTTTGGTATTGAGCCCGGGACAGCAGGTGGTAAGTTCCGATGGCGATGTATTCCTTCGAATGAACAGGGTTGACCCTGAAGAAATAGTATCTTGGAAAGACAACCTGTTTGTTTTTTCCAATGAAGAAATCAGTGAGGTGATGAAAAAAGTGAGTCGGTGGTACGATGTAGAGGTTGAATATAAAGACGGAATGGCTGGAAAGCGCATCGGCGGTGATATTCCCCGGTTCGGCAACATTAGGGACTTGATGGAGGCACTGGAATTTACAGGGCTTTTACGGTATGAACAGAAAGGAGGTGTGATCGTGATTATGAAATAACCTTACCCATTATCATGTCAGTAATGGCGACAAGTGTTCCAGCACCTGCCGCCATGGAGTGACCGACTTGGTCGGCGCTCGACGTTCAATAATCGTTATCCAATAATTATTAAACCTAGTACAAATGTATAAAAAATTTGCAGCTAACCAGCGTATTGGTGGGCTATGCCCGATACGCATTAAACCCTTGCTCATGCGATTGTTTATAGTGTTATTTACTATCTGCATGCATATAAGCGTATTTGCGCTTGGCCAGAAGGTTTCCCTCTCCCGGAAAGATGTATCCTTGTCGACAATCATTAAAGAAATTAAACGGCAAAGCGGATATAATTTTTTATATGACGCGGGGGCATTGTTCAATACACCAAAGATCAGTGTCGATGCGAAAAATGCGGACGTGGCCGAAGTTCTGGATCAATGTTTTGCCGGGCTCTCACTTAACTATGTGATTCGTGATAAGTACGTCATTATTTCCAAAAAGGTATTACCCTTGGAGGACCAGCCTGCGATGCAGCAACGTACCCTAATTGGCCGTGTGGTCGACGAAAAGCGCGAGCCGCTCGAAGGCGTTACCGTTCGGATGGTTCAATCCACCGTCATGACCACCACAGATGCGAGTGGTGATTTCCGCCTCCAAGTTCCGTCCACACCGGTCACTCTTGCGTTTTCACTGTTAGGATTTCAGCCTCAGGAAGTTTCGGCTGGCGCCGACCAAGAGCAACTCTCCGTCGTGATGGTTCCTACCGTCAGCAACCTGGACGAAGTGGTGGTAGTGGGTTTCGGAGAACGGCGAAAAGGCGATTTGACCGGTTCGATTTCTACGGTAACGGCCGCCGATATCGGACGGATTCCGCAAGCGTCACCTCAGTTTGCTCTCCAAGGACATACCACAGGTGTACGGGTGGCTCCGGTAAGCGGGAATCCGAATGAGGCTCCTCAAATTTTTGTCCGTGGCGTCGGTACCTGGAACGGTACATCGCAACCGCTGTATGTGGTGGATGGGCAGATTTTTGAACCGCCCAGAGACGGAAATGAAGACGTGATTAGCTCCGGATCGCTCCGTACACCACCGAATATCTTTAATCTGATCAATGCGAACGATATAGAATCGATTTCGGTGCTTAAAGATGCATCTGCGGCAGCTATATACGGCAGCAGGGCAGCCAACGGTGTGGTACTGATCACCACCAAGCGAGGAAAATCGGAACGGCCTATTATTGAGTTCGATGCCAACATGGCTGTTCAGAATACGCCAAAGTTGAGCATGCTGAATACCGACCAGTATGTCAGTTTGATACATGAAATGTACGAAAATAGCCTGAATCCGGATGTAAACGTTGAGAGAAACCTTTACGGACGGGAAGAGGCACAGGAATTTGTGAAGCTGACGACATATAATCCTCAATTTGATCCGCAAAGTCCGTATTATATATCGGACCGGACTACATATAACTGGCAGGATGAGTTGGTGGATGACAATGCGCTGAATCAGAATTATTCGCTGCGGGTATCCGGTGCTACGTCAAGGGTAGACTATTACGTTTCGGGAGGGTACTTTGATCAGTATGGGGGCATCAACCAAAATCGCCTGAAACGGTATACGGGGGCTATCAATCTGAATGTGAAAGCAACGGACTGGGCAAAAGTGGGCGTGAACTATAAGTACACTAATCAGACTTCCACCAATTACGGAGGCGATCTGGAAGCATTGGCGTATGCACCGCCTTGGCAACCGATCTATAACCCGAATCACCCAACCGGATTCGAAACGGTAATTGACCCATACTTATTGGGTGACACATGGCAGGGACTCAAAAAATATGGCCAGGGAACGATTCAGAACCATGCTGCTCTGGCGGAATTCAACACACCGTATTTCGATTTGAATAGGAATTTCGGACAGTTTTTCGTTGAGTTTACGCCCTTGAAGGGACTTGTCTTACGGGGAAGTCTTAACCTGGATTACACCAAGCAAGACAGGTGGGGACTGGATCAAATGGTTATTACGAGTTATTTTTTGCCGACCGGCCAGAATCCTCGGACACAATATCCTAACGCTCCCAACAGCGTGGCACGGTTAGAACACCGAATTAACAACTCCTTCAACTATCAAAGTGATTTCACGGCAAGTTATACAAAAACGTTTGCCGAAAAACATAATCTGAATGTTGTGGTTGGCGTACAGGATCAACGTCACCGGAGAGAAACGGTCAACCTAAACACCGATAATCTTAATAATATTCCTGAAAATCCCAGATATACGGGATGGGGTGGAGATTTGGCAAATAACAACTCTTTTTACAGTTGGAACCATCGTTTCTGGTTCGGAATGGTAGGAAGGGCAAGTTACAATTATGATTCGAAATACTACCTCGATATTTCCATGCGCAGGGACGCGAGCAACGGTTTCGCTAGAGAGTACCGCTGGGGGAACTTCTATGCATTTGCTGGAGCCTGGCGGATCAGCAGTGAGCCGTTCTTTGACGTTGACTGGGTGGACGATTTGAAATTACATGGCGGCTGGGGAGAAGCAGGAAACGACGAAGCGGCGGTAGGTAGATACGCATTCCTTTCGCGGGTCAATACCGGCCTGACCACGTATCGTTGGGGATCCGGAGAGGGGGATCCGATAGGTGTATTGAATAACGGAGCCACGGTTGCGGACTTCCCCAATCCGTCGCTTTCATGGGAAGTGGCAAAGACTGTGAATATTGGTGTAGACGCAACTCTGTTAAAAAACCGCTTAAACGTGAGTGCCGAATGGTATAGAAGAATTACCAGCGGCATCCTTCAAACGGTATCCCTGCCACTTTCGGTTGGCACAAGTAACCCTCTCTTTAACATCGGCGAGCTGGAAAATAAAGGCGTTGATCTCATGATCGGCTTTAAAGACAGGGCCGGTGCTTTTAACTACGGTGTTTCAGGCAACATCAGCTTCGTTACGAATAAGGTTACGAAGCTGTATAATGACCAACCTTTATTGATTGCCGGTCTTCACAGAAGACACGCCGATAACGTGGTACGGATTGAAGAAGGACGATCCATCGGTACCATTTGGGGCTACAAAGTGGGAGGGATATTTCAGTCGCGCGAAGAGATTGAGGCATATTATGCAGCTCATCCGGATAATAACGTAACCAACACTGATCTCGTTGCTCCGGGAGATATGTATTTTCTGGATGTGCAGGGTAACCCTACCGACGAGGAGCCTTTTTATAGCAAAACACCGGATGGCCAGATAAACGACTTTGATCGCACGGAAATCGGAAATGTGCTGCCTGGGTATACGTATGGATTGAACCTGAATGTAGGATGGAAGGGTTTCGACTTAGTAGCAAATTTCTACGGCGAAGGGGACGTGGATCGGGTGAATTCGACAAGACGCCGTTTCGAGAGCATGACCGGTGTGCACAACCACCTGACAACGGCCCTTGACCGGTGGACTCCCTCCCATACGAATACCAGTGTTCCTAGGGCAGTGGTAGGCGACCCGGCAGGCAACAACCGGATCTCTGACAGGTGGGTTGAGGATGCTTCCTTCTTTCGGTTAAATACCTGGCAACTGGGGTACTCCCTTCAGAATTCAGCATTAGCGAGTCTGAGGAATACCGTCAGCTCGTTGCGGATTTATATTGGCGGGAATAACAATATCTACCTGCACAGATGGAGTACAGTGGATCCCGTAAATGACCAGTTTCCATTGCCGAAAACTTTTACGGTAGGACTGAATGCGAGATTTTAGTCAGTGGTAGTTGATGTGTTACACGCATAAAAATTATTGTAATGAAAAAATATATTTTTCTGGTTTTGTGTTCAATTGGAAGTATACTGAGCAGCTGCGACCCCTCCTTGGTTGATCAGGCTCCGTTTTCTCCCACTGAGTTGAGTTATTTTTCGTCCGTCAAAGATTTTCGCGGACCATTGGTGGCGGTATATGCTACCATTTATGACGATTATCATTTTTCAGCGGTGGGATACAACGGCTGGATTTCCGGTATCTGGCTGCTGCCCGGCGATGACTTAACTGAAAGTCGGGGCGCGAATACGTTCTTTGAACTTTTCGATGGGTCGCTTAACCCAAATAACTCCAGGTTGCAGTTTGCATTCAGTTCGGCTTATAAAGGAATAGCGAGAGCCAATGTAATGATAGACCGAATTAATAACGTGGATTACGCCGGGTTTGACGGGGCGGAAGAGATTGCTATGATGGAAGGTGAAGTGTTGTTTCTGCGGGCATATCAGTACTTTAAGTTGTTTAATATTTTTGGATCCGTTCCTATTGTAACGACGCGACTGCAGACTGCGGAGGAAACCAATACACCTAAAAGTGCTCCCCTTGAAGTGCTTACTCAAGCAATAACGGACCTCCAAAATGCGCTCTCTAAGGTCCCCGAAAATTGGTCGGCGGAAAATAGGGGGCGGATTACAAAAAACGCAGTACGCGGGTTGCTGGCGAAAGCATTGGTCTTCCGGGGTAATTACAGCAACAGCACTGCTGATTACCAAGAGGCTCTTACGACCGCTAATGCGATCACGGCGTCATTGGTGCCTGATTTCCTTCATAATTTTATGGCTACTACCGAAAACAACGATGAATCATTGTATGAACTTCAGGCGGCCATGCCGAGCAGTGGCAATAACAACCTGAATCTGGCCCATGGCGGCGCTTGGCGTGGCGTGGAAAATATGAGTGTGTTTAGAGGACACTCCATGGAAGTTCGGGGTGCGGGCGATTTCAACGACGCTACCAATACCAAATACCTGATCACCGAAAAACTCTTAAACGCATACGGTACGGATCCCCGGATTAGTGTGTTCTTGAATCCGGCGGACGGGTTGTCAGGCAGAATTTTTCAAAAGTATAACAAACCGGATGGTTCGAATGATTTAAGAGGGGGCTCAGGAGGGTCGGCTAACAACGAGCGTATACTTCGATACGCCGATGTAAAGCTGCTTGCAGCCGAGGCAGCATTGAAAACGGGTAATCCGGGCGCAGCAATCGGTCATATTAACGACGTCCGTTCCCGTGCCCGAGCGTGGGCACAATCTTCCGGATTTGGTGACGGCAGTGTACCGGCGGCTTATCCGACCACAGAAACCAGCACGGGCACCATCATGCAGTGGATCATGGACGAGCGGTTGATTGAGCTCGCAGGGGAGGGTCACCGTTGGTGGGACCTGAAACGGTGGCATGTGGCCGGTGATATCAGCTTAGCAGGCTGGACAGGGGATATAAGCGGCTTCAGTACCTACCTCTCCTCGCCCGTACAATTTGATGTAGCCAAACATTTGTTGTTCCCATTGCCCCAAGCTGAAATTGAACGGAATAGTGGCATCACAGAAAACAACCCGGGCTATTAAACAATAGGCCGGTTATGAAGGGGTGGCTTTTATGGGTTTTCGCTTTGGGCATGTGTTTCTCACACGCCCAGGAGCGGTCCAATGTGCTGGTATTGACAGATGTCGGTGGCGATACGGACGATCAGCAAAGTTTGGTGCGACTGCTTTTGTATTCCGATGTGTTGAATATCACTGGTATCGTTGCTACAAGTACCATGGGGCATGGATTGAAAACCTATCCAAACATCGTACAAGAAGCCATCTCCCGATATGAACAGGTATATCCCGCGCTCCGGTTCTATGAACCTAGCTACCCG
>Ga0079224_100016123_pt1 | contig 10481 bp, 13 predicted proteins | sample Stecom2015_FD_80414 | JGI IMG/M metagenome (GOLD analysis project Ga0079224, IMG submission 80414) | Agricultural soil microbial communities from Utah to study Nitrogen management - Steer compost 2015 | ecosystem: Environmental > Terrestrial > Soil > Agricultural land | place: USA: Utah...
ACAAAATGCCATCCAAATTCATTGTCGATCTTACTATCAATGGAATAGGTACCATCAATAATTAATTCAAATGGAATATGATAAAAACTACACTGAAGATAATTTTGTGCAGAATTAAAGTGCTTCAAAGTAGCTGGTAAATTATTCAAACTAATTTTTTCTTCTCCTATTTTTATAGAAAGTAATTCACCCTGTTGCAACCTTGACAACGTTTCATCTCGATCATATTGCCCTACACTAAGTGTGTCGTTCTTATAAGCTTCAGGGGTGTTAAAATAAACAGAACCATTGTTACAAAAATCTTCTGCGTAACCTTTATACTTGAAGAACTTCAAAAGCATTACATTTTTCATATATCTTCAGATTTGTTAGATAACATCATTTTTTATTGTTTTCAATGATTTTAATTTCCTCACTAGTCAAGTAGTTAAGGTCGTAAACCGATTGGTCTATTTGATTTTCAAACCCGGTGTTGGCGGATGCAGAATTTTGCTTTTAAAAAAGCCTTGTTTAGCGCCTTTCTTGGTCTCAGTATATCAATTGCGCCTAAACCATTAAAATTCATCATCGATACTTTTAAAAACGCTGCTTTTGTACGAATCAATTAACGCATCAAAAACGGCGTTAATCTCACCGACACGATGAACCCAAGCGTCTATTGTTTTTTGGCTCTTCTTGTTTCGGTAGCTGCGATCAATGGCCTCTATAGCGATACCATTTAAGTATTCATCAGCAAGCTCCACCGAATAAAACCTCAGCCTAACCTTATCATCACGGGAGCTTATTGAGAATTTGTACCCAATATATTCATTTGGGATCATGGATATTCGTATAACATGGGTTAGGTTCGATTCGCTATACCCCTTTCCCATAAGCTCGCCATCAACCAAGTTTTCTGATTGTATAACTTCAGACGATTGAACGAAAATGTCATCCACCCATTTCCTTGAATACTTATGAAGATCATCTTTACTTTGACCTGGATAATCCAGAATTCGTTCGTATACTGCCATCCCGCTATTGTTATAGGGGAGCTCTTGAGCAGATAGTAAAGAGGGTATTAATAAAAAAAGTAATAAGGTTGTTCTCATTGTTTAGTTTTTAAGAGTTAATTTAGCTAGCTGTTCACATGTTACAAACGTAATAAAATCCTGCATGTAATCCGACAGGTCCTCTAAAAGTATAATACCCCTCGCGAGAGATGTGATAACTCATTTCAACCTCTTCTGTTGGCTTCCGATAACTCACATCGCATGGCATTTGGTTCCAGATCATGAATTGTGTTTACGTAGCGCATAGCATGTTGTAAGGTCAGAAGCTGCCCCCAGATATTCTTATTTTCTGACGAATAACATTGCGGTAACTTGACACTAAGTTAATTGTGGCAGCTGACTCTTCATTACGGGAAACCGGAAATAGTTCTCTGTTTCAAAAAACGACCGTTTTATGAAACATTGAGGCATCTAGCTTTTATCGATCAAAATGACGAAAAAACTATATCAAAAACTTGTAACAGAAATTATTTGTATCTTAAAATGAGAAACACCCTTATTTGAAACAATCAAAGATGTTATTTCATAGGGCCACAGGGGAAAAAAGAAGATAAAACTAAAGACCTTTCTCCGGAAAGAAATCCTTGAAGGGCACATCAAGGACTTTTGAGATTTGATTCAGATGGTTCAAGTTCCACTTGGCGATGTGTTTTGGATTCTCCACATTTCCTACAAAGCCGGTCGAGATGTCCATAAGATGAGCTAGCTTTGCCTGAGAGATATTCTTCTTAACACGAATCTCCTTTACTCGATCAATGACATATTGCTCGATGTCCGTTTTAATCGCTTCCTTTTGCATCCAACTGCAAATAGCAGAAAGAAACCATCTTAAACACCTACATATATGCGTGTATTATTGTATCTTTACTCCGAGTAAAATTCGTAGCTTATGAAAATTCCCAACCACTACTTTGCACTCAAACCATTTTTAGATCAGACACTTTTTGATTGCAGTGATATCGACAGTTATTTCAGGACAACGATGAAATTGAAGTTCAGTGATCTGTTCGTTGATTACCACCTGCATTTTCTTGATAACCGTAAAGATACTCACCTACTGCTTTTGACCGATCTTTCGAAATATTGCAAGAAAATAGGCGCACCTGAAAGGGAGAATATCGTTAAGGTTATTTTGGAAAACGAGCTTATCACCAATGCCACCGCTTTTGCGGTCTGCCTCAATGAAGGCAAGATACCCGACAGGGAACAATATACGGTTACGTTGCTAAGAGGTCTACAAAAGTTTGTCAAGGACGGCGAACTAAATGCGCAGATGGCATATTTTTTCACGATATTCTTCCGTAATTTCGAAAATATCGATCCAAGAAAACACACTAATTACGAAATAACCAAACTGGAATATGAAGATTTAATCGTAGGTCACCTGAAATATCAAACTGATTTCAGTTTAACTTAATAGCGAAGTAATCACCTTAGTTTCTTTATACTTATTTAAAAGCAATATTCATTAAATTCACCTCCACTATGAACTACAAAACACTTATTACCATTGTCATCGCAGCCGTTTCCCTTTCAGCCAACGCTTCAACAGTACCCACAGAACAGCAGACCTCTATTACCGTTTTGGACGAACATCCGTTCCCCTACCGGCTGTACAAGGTCGAGTTTCCTGGCGTTTTCCTAAGACTGAATACCCGCAACGGAACCATCGACCGCATCAACCTCTCAAAGGCCGATCCTGAACCATACATCACTGAGCCACTCGTTACGCCCGGTGATGAGCTGGATGGACGGTTTGCACTACATTTCTCCGAAACGAAGAGCACCCTTGTCCTTATCGACAGAATAGATGGCCGCATGTGGCGTGTGCTGATTATGTCCAGTAACCCCGAAAAAAGGCTAGTACCGTACAATTATTAATATCGAGGAATCCCCGTACTCAACAAATTGTTGCCGATGAAAACACTATAAAAATCATGCTAAGGCTATACATAAAGAGTTGGAGTGAAAAATGCCCCGAACTGGGATTCCTGTTTACTTAAATTCACTAAAAACTAATAGACATGAAAAAATACAGACTTTACCTTTTATGCGGATTAATGATTCTCTTGACAGCTGCCTGTAATAAGGATAGTAGGATTGATCCCAACAACATCGCTTTTGTAGAAAAAACAAAAGAGCAACAACAAAAAACGCTGACAACATATTTGGAAAAATTTGCTGGTAAAAAGTATAAATTAAGAAGCAGAATCACCTATGATAAATCAGGTGAATATGTCACTCAAGATTCGCCTTCTGAATGTGAAAAGGATATATATATAGAATTTCCAGAGCAACTGAATGCAGATCAGTATATAGCCCAAATTCCGACTAATCCATCATGTGGATTGGCGTCGGATAGGAATGTCCCTTTCGCAATATTCGAATCGCCTTTCAAAAATTACCAATGGGAAATTAATATGTTCAGTGTAATCCGTGATAGTAATACTGAAGCGATATTCCGTGGGTTTGTTTTAATTCAACCCGGTGTCGACGTTAAAAACCCCGATATAGCCGACTACTTAGAAATACTAGAACCTTTTATAGACGATTTAAAAGAAGCCGATAGGGCTCCTGGAACTATTGATATGCTCCCTTACCGCAAGTATACGTTCGCGAGAGTAAATTAAGTTTTACTGATATCTTCAATCTTCTCTATAAACTCAAATGATACTGCGAGTTAAGATATACTTATCTATTATGATAGAAACAAGTTTCCGTGTGATTTTGCCCTAAAGACTCATCAACCATGATGTCTTTTATATTTAATAAAGTATAGGTTATTCCAATTCAATTTCCACAAAAATGGCTATAGTGAAAACAACAAGCAGGAAATTCCCTGATAAACAAAAACACTTTTTCGATTTGGCTGACCAAGGAGTAAAAGTCATCATCAAAAGAGGCAATAAACAGGCTTATGTACTTACACCCGTCGATGAAGACAATTTATATTTCACACCCGAAATGGTGCAGCGTATAAAGGAAAGTCAAGAGCAGATTAAAAAAGGCCAATCGACTACTGTCCGCAACAAGGCCGACCTTGATGCCTTTTTCAAAAACTTATAACTAACCGTTATTTTTGGATAGTAATTAAATAATCATAACCTCCTACTTACTGGAGGTATCCATTACCGGTACACAACGTCGAAATTATTTTCTATCTTTATATTTTCAATCATGGTGACAACATTGACGAAATTATAATCGGAAAAATGGAAGTCGAACGAAAAATAGAGCATCTATTAACCAAAGAAGACTTAGCTTCTTTCGCAGGTAGATTAGACAAAATGCAATCAAGGTTGACTTGGTTGATGTTCATCTTCTGGATAGGTCAAATGATTGCGGTGGCTGGGATATGTTATTATTGGCACTAATAGAGGAAACATGGAAACTACTGAGCGGAAAATAGCAGATATTGCCACGAAAGAAGACTTAGCTACTATGACGTCTAGACTGACTAAATGGATGTTTGCTTTTTGGATAAGTCAAATGGTTATAGTAGCAGGAATATGCTATTACTGTCTATAGTAAGGAAAAAATGGAAGCTACTGAACAGGAAATCGAACATATTGCTGCCAAGCAGGATATCGCCGAGGTTAAACATGCACTATCTACCTTAAACAACCGCATGGCAGCTAAATTCAGGAAAATGACTAGGTGGATGTTTGTTTTCTGGATAGGCCAAATGATTGCAATGGCTGGCATGCTTTATTACTTCGTCAAATAAATTCACCCAGTCCTTTTGGTTTTAAATTTGTCCTGAAAATAAAACACACAACTTATGGAAAGAGTAGTTTACGACGGTGATCACCAAGCATTCATCCGCGCCTTATTCTCGCCGTCATTCATCAACGAAGCGGAAGTAACCACCAAAAGGATATTGAGACACCTTTTCAAGAAACTGTCAATCAATAAACAGAAAGGGGCATGCATTTACACAACAGCGTTGTTTCAGTCGCTGAATTATCACCTCGGCTCCCGGTGTTATGAATTGGATTCCGAAATCAGAACTGATTATCTGGAAAAGTTAAACCTTACTTCAACGGAAATCTTGCACATTATCGTTACGGATTTGATATCAACGCCTGAGCTCGAAAGAAATCTCCCTGATTTTGCCGACTCAGACACCTTAATACAAGGTGTGATGCTAGAGTGGGAGTTGTTCGCAAAACAGCATGAAATATTTCCTTACTACTTCGAGGAAAAGTTGCTAACGATGATTTATCTTTTCGCCAGTGAATTCGACCTACCGGATGGCCAAATAAAAGACTACTTCTTCAATGACGTATTTGACCGCTACACCGACCTACCCACCTATAATGCGGATCGGTTTACCAACTCAATCCTGGCTAAGTAAATCAATAAAACTGATAATATCAGCATCGTTGTTTATCAGGATAGTTGATAATATTAGGATATCTGATAATTTGCTGCCATGATAACGCAGATGAATCACCAGCTATAATTTTGGACGGTTTTTCCGCCTGTTGTTACGTTTCGTGTTCAAACCATCCTGATGATATCCAGAAGTAATAACAGCCCCAACGCGATCAATAAGAGAAGAAAGCGGTTTTTCCACTTCATTTGATTGTTTGATATCTCCACCAGCGACACTTGGACCCTGTCCAAGGTTTCGTGTAATGAACTGCCCTGCTGCTGAAGCTTTTTGATCCCATATTTCCCCTGCTTGAAAATGACTACCTGATTCTTTTTCAGAATATAGAGGCTTTCTTGTACGTGCTCGCGGAATTTCATTTCCGAATCTTTCTCTTGTTCTAAGGTTTGCCGCACTAACTGCCGCGCTGTCTCTAGCTTGCTCATAATTCAACTTGTTAAATATTTTACCGACACTCAGCTGCCGGTGGATATCGCTTGATTTATACATTTTCCCTTGGTAAATAAGGCTTAGTCCGGTCACACGGCCAGTTTTCGCAACATTGAATAAGCAATGGATTTCATCTCCCTCAAGGTTCCTCACGAAATCCTCCAGCGAGTTGTTTCTTGCCAACGCATATTCCACCTTCTTCCTAACGCTCCCGATGGATTCCCGCTCACTGTCGAGGTCCGAAGTTCCGGACTTCTGGAAAAACCGGCTGTTTCTGCTGTTTACACGGGTTGCGAACTCTACTAACTTCGGATGACCCGACAAGGAGAAATATTTAAGGATTCTGGTCAGTGATAGTTCCTTCCCCAGTTTAGATCCGGGGATGATAATCCCCTTTCTATTTGCAAGTAAGATACCCACCGGTTTCCCTCTCGAATCCTGCTTAAAGTAGGCACGGATCCCCTGCTGCTCCAACCGGCGTACGAAATCGATAATGTCTTTGGCTTGTCCCAAGGCATCGGATACCCCCGCTTCTAATTCCATCTTAGCCGTCGGTTGTCCGGTTCGCAACATGTACTCAATTTCATTCTTGGTTACATTTCTATTCTTCGAACTATAGATGGACTCTACCCGCTGCAGGCCGTACTTTTTCTCAAGCCCGCGGACGATGTTGTCATTCAAAAGGTAGCTGTTGCTATCCGATACCGTTTTACCGTCAAGTCCCGTCCGGTGGGCCACGATATGGCAGTGCGGATGCTCAGTATCCCGATGGCGTACGATGACGTAGAGATTATCATTAAAACCCATGCCGCCCATGTATTCCTTTGCTACGGCCAGCATCTTTTCATCGGAAAGGATTTCACCCTTCCCAAAATTCAAGCTCGTATGGAAAGTCGTCCGTTTCAGCCTCGGGTTGAGTGCCGTCAGGTAATCCAGTTCCCGCTTCACATCATCGATCTGCAACGATGAAAAATTGGTTTCCAGAATTACAGCACATTTGGATCTATCCTCGCTCTCAACCTTATCAAGGTTATACTGCAACGCACCGATAAAGTCTCTTCCGATTTTAATCTTTGCTATCATGGTGTACTAGATATTGGGTAAGCCGGTCGAGATCTTTCTGGATTGCTTGGACGCTCGGGCTCATCTGGTCAGGATTCCCGTATCCGGAATTAATGGCCTTGGCAATTTGGTTTATGTTCGTACCGATACGTTTCAGTTCCACAAACGACTGCTGGTCTATCAAGGGGATTTGGGGCGACTTGATACGTGCCGTAAATACAGCCATCCTTAGTAGACCAGATACGTTTACACCGGCGTATTCACAAAGTTTGTCGATCTCCTGCATCTCCTCTTCGGAGACACGGAATGTTAATCTAATGGGTCTATTACTGCTATTCATATCAATGCGAACGAAGTGAGAATTGCCCTGGAGCAAGCGTGGTTGTCTGACAACCACATAGCTTGCTCCCTCAAAGTCTATTAAAATTCAGTTTGATTTTCCACAAACTCAGCAACATCTTTATATTGACGATACAATTCATTTAACGGAACAACCTTGTCACCGTAATGGCATGTGAGTTGCTTCAACACTTGCAGGCCTGCAGCATCATTATCCGTCGCAGAATAAATGGTATCATAATCCGATTTATTGATTTGATTTAATAACCGAACCTGCATGGAAACACTATTCAAGATAACGAAATCATTGCGCCTTTCCATTTTTGGATAAAGAGTTAATAGAGCAAGAAAATCGCTCCATGATTCAGTGACAACCAGGCTATTACATTTGTTGTCAAAAAAACTCATGTCTTTGGATAAGAGACAGGATTTCACACGGATATAATCGCCATTTTCGCGACCCTTATATTCATAACTGACTTCGTATCCTTCGCTTAAATTGCGGAAAGCTATACCAAAATAGCTGCGTCCCTTGATGCGATAGTTAATCTGATTCAAGTATTTTGTTGCTAAGGTTAAATTCAGCTTTCGTCTTTTCAAGTAATCCTGAAGTGCCTTGTGTTTTATAGAGCCTACAGAGGTAATCTCATAGTCTTCCATGTTTTCTTCTTTCGCAGCAGTTACATTTCTAGAAACACAATGCTGGGGAAAAGAAAAAGATAGATTGAAGTTGTCCAGAAGTGTGAGTGCCTTAGAAATATCACAATTATAATATGAACACATATAATCGACAACAGTTCCCGACAACCCGTTGCCGTAATCATAAAATGTATTCAATTCGGTATTAACGGAAAAGCTTGGCTTTGTTTCCTTTCTGAAGGGTGACATAAACCAATAATAGAGCACTCCTTTACGGGTCTTCGAAAAGGCTGGATTAAAGCCCTGCCTGGCCAGTAATTGTATCAGTGGAATTCGTTTTGCATTACTACAGTTCATACTTAAAAAGTTTACATATTTCAAAAAACTGCCTACCTAGTTACCTTAACCATATTTTCTTCTGATTATCAATTGATTGTACCGATTATAATAACTTACCTAAGGTTACCTAGCTTACCTAAATATATTAAAATGGTAAGTTAGGTAACTACATTTTACAACTTACCTACCTAAACAAAGCACTGTGTTACAATATATTATATCCTATTAGGTAACTAGGTAAGTACTTTTCAATTTTTTAATTAAATCTCAACGGTGGGTCAATGAAATTCGGACGAGCGAGGTACCCGTAAATTTGCTTTTTAGGATGCTTAATTCGCCTGAAGCCATACTTTTTAAATGCAGCCCCTATTCTTATATTATTTAGTTTTATCCCAGTCATTGAAAGCTCTGACACGACTTCCGTGGCAGTTCTGAAGTCTTCCAAAGACTCGCTCTTCTCATAAAATTTCAGTACCGATTCACTTTCTACAGAAAGAACCATAAAACGTTCATTCCTTTCTTCGTTGATTCGAACATCTTCAGCCGACAATGCTGAATTGAATGTGGGAACATGCATATAAATATGATAAGCTTGTGCCCAAAATTTATCTATATCAAATTCTATATTATAGCGTTCATAATTTATACGACCATAAACTTCAAATACAATCCACCTAACGTTCCCTGTCTCATCCACCAAGAATTCTGACTTATTAGTACTACCGACGAAACTGCAGGTTCGAGAAAGGAACGAGTTTTTCTTGTCAAATGGCAGTCGATCGTTAACTGTCTGTAGAGAAATCATCGCTTTCGTTTTATCAGTATCCATCCTGTTTAATCCCTGCAATTCCTCTAAATTGATAATGAAAGTCTTACAAACCTTAATACGCCCATCTTTATCCAACGACAAATTCTCACCGTAGTATTTCATTAGTGCCGGAGGTACCAACTTCTTTAAATAGGTGCTTTTTCCGGCATTCTGATCCCCATTTGCCAGTATAATTGCATGCTTATTGATTTCATCAGGCAACAACACGGTTTTGATGGCACGCACGGCCCATTTTTTCATATGGTAATAGAAGAGCTCATCGTCATCCGTCTTCGCATAGCTACAATACTGCCGGATATAATCGAAGCCGTCCCATTTTGGCAACGCTTCGAAATATCTTTTCATTGGATTATATCTTTTAATTAGGTCCGACCTAAGGTAACTTAGGAACTTTTCACGGCTAATCTTAATCTTCGCCTGATCCAATTGGATCAATAAGGAATGTTCGTTCAATTCATGCACTAAACTTCGGTTATCTTTCGGACTGATTTCATACGACAAACTCAGCTCATTAAAAAATATATAGTACCTCTCATTTATATACTCATGTACTTGATTATAAATCGACCCCGATTTGTGGTCGAAATGATAGATTACATCCATTTGATTAGAAATTATTTGGGTAAGCGGGCGGAATAATCTACCTTTGAACTGTAAGATAAAGGGAGTTATTCCATCTAATAGAAATTGAAGGCAGGTATTGACAGTACCTGCTTTATTTATTTTTTGTGACTTCCAATGATCGTATCACTTTATCTAAGTTATATCGGATTGTACCGCCGATTTTCAGATACGGGATTATTCCTTTTTTCTTGTACCTAATCAATGAAGCTTCTGAAATTCCAAGGATGCCCTGAAGTTCCTTTGCATCCACAATACGAGGAGTTGATTGTAAATTATCCATATTTATTGCGTTTTATTGTTATTGCAAATTTTTGGATAATGTAGATGCATGCAAAGTAATTCCTATGTCCAGTATTGTCCACCAGAAATAATCAGTGTTTAATTATAATTTTGATATCTGGACATTTAATAAAAAACACCTTAATTAAATCACATATACAGCGCCTGGTTCTGGAGGAACCTGATAATGAAATGTGATTGGTATCGATTTGTCAATCGCTTCCGGTGTGTCTCTTAAAAACTTAATGGCATCCCTAATCGAGCTTTCACTTATATCGACTCCAAAATCGTTATAAGCTGCTTTTTTGAAAATAGCGCGGGCGCTTCTATCAGTTAAATCGGGCCAGAAATAATTCAAAATATAAAAAGTTGCTATAGCAACACATAGAGCGGACTTAGTATTATCTCGAGGTTTCGTACTGGTTCTGTCTTTATAATAAATAAACTTTCCTGAATAATCAATCAATTCATTGTTTTTTAAATAGTTATAAAA
>Ga0079224_100016124_pt1 | contig 10481 bp, 13 predicted proteins | sample Stecom2015_FD_80414 | JGI IMG/M metagenome (GOLD analysis project Ga0079224, IMG submission 80414) | Agricultural soil microbial communities from Utah to study Nitrogen management - Steer compost 2015 | ecosystem: Environmental > Terrestrial > Soil > Agricultural land | place: USA: Utah...
AAGCGCTCACCCGGGCACCACTGCTTCGTCCCAGGCGGGCACTGACTCAATCGCGGCGGAGGGCGGCGAGCAGATCCTCGACGACCTCGACCGGGCTCGCCGGACCGTGCTCGTGCTTGGTCAGGTGTCCACCGAGCTCGAGGTCGACGGCGCCGTGCACGGTCGAGCGAATGAGGTCGGCGAGACGGACGGCGCCGATCGTCACCGGAAGCCGCCCGGCCCGCTGCTCGGCGCTCACCGTCTCGACGAGGCTCGTCCATGCGCGCTCCGCAGCCTCGCCGAGCTGTCCGACGCCGGCGGGCCAGGGACCGTAGACGAGCCGGAAGCGGGCGGGGTGGGCGAGCGCGCGGGCGACGTAGGCGGCGACGGCGCGGGAGAGCCCGCCGTCGTGGCCGCCCGCGCGCAGCGCCTCGGCATAAGCGTCGAGTTCGCGCGCCGCGACGGCCGCGAGCAGATCCTGCTTACCCGTGAAGTGCTTGTACGGCGCGTTGTGCGACACCCCGGACCGCCGCCCGACCTCCCGGAGGGTCACCCGTTCCGGGCCGCCCTCGTCGAGCAGGTCGGTGGCCGCGGCGACGAGGGCCTCACGCGTCGATGTCGGCATCCGCTCATCGTAGAGAGGGTTGACGCCGTCAACCTCGATGGAGGATCATGGCCTGCCTCGGGACCCGCACCCACGCGGCTATCGCCGTCTCGGTGCTGACGCTCGCGACGCTGACGACCGCGCTTCGTGCGTTGCAGCCGCCGACCGAGCCACCCACGTATCCCGGCGCGCGCCCGGAGGTCCGGCGACACGGTTACGCGAGCGCACGGCACGACGTGCTCGTGCATGCCACTCCGGAGCAGGTCCTCGCCTGGAACAACGCCCCGGGCCGCAGCCTCGAGGAGATCGTCCGTTTCGAGAACTTCCCGGCGGTCGTGGCCACCACTGCGCTGGTCGGCGACTGGACTCCCGGTACCCGGGAGGGGGACCGGCGTCGGGTGCACTTCTCGGACGGTCACTACCTCGCCGAGGAGGTCCTCGTCGACACTGCCGAGGCGTTCCGGTACATGATCTGGGGATTCACCGGTCCGCAACGCCTCACCGTCGATCACGGTGTCGCCGAGTTCCGGTTCCACCGAGTCGACGGCGGCACGCGGATCGAGTGGGTCTACTCGTTCCTCCCCCGCACCCGAGTCCTGCAGCCGGTGGTCCAGCGCTTCCTCGACCGGGTCATGACGCCGATGATGACGGCCACCCTGGACGCTATGCGTACCGGGATCGAGAACGACCACCACCAGGGTCAGTGCCGCTCCGGCAAGTCTTCTCAGGCACGTCCCGGCACCAGGAGCTGACGGCGCCGGTCACCCGCTCAGGTCTCCAGCAGAAGCGCCCGCCCGCGGTGCGCCGGCGTGTAGCCCATCCGCTCGTAGAGGCCGAGCGCGCCCGTCGGGTTCTCGGTGTCGACGTCGAGGATGGTGCCGTCGAGCCCGGCGTCGCGGACGGCACGCATCTGCGCGGCCATGACCGCCGGGGCGAGCCGCTGCCCTCGACGTTCCCGGCGCACACCGATGAGGTCGACGTAGGCGAAGCGCCAACCGCGCACCGCCCAGTTCTCCTCGTCCACTGAGGCCATCGCGAAGGCGAGCACCCGCGGCCCGCCGGCCGCCTTCTCGACGACCACCCGGGAGAGATCGGGCCGGAAGTGCTCGTTGTCGATGAGGTTCTGTGACCAGCGCTCCTCGTGGGTGGGTTGGCTGCCCCAGTGGTCGCGGAAGGCGTCGTTACGGGCATGCCGGGTCGCCTCGGACAGCTCGCGGGTGAAGGGCACGATCCGCACGTCGTCCGGCACGGCGACATCTGGAACGTGGCCCCCGTGCCACTCCATCTCGGTGAAGTAGCGCCGGGTCTGCAGACCGAACCGGGCCATGAGCGCGAGGACGTCGTCCTGATGGTCCTCGGTGAAGTTGCCGATCGAGCCCGGCAGGTCCGAGTCGACGCCGGCCAGCTGCTGGCGCGCCCGGTCGACCTGCCATCGGGCAAGCTCGCGCCCGAGCCCACGTCCCCGCCAGGTGGGGTGGACGGTGCCGGCGATGAACGTCTGGACCTCGGTTGCCCGGCCCGCACCGAGCGTGGCCGAGCCGGCGGCCACCACGTCACCGGACGGTGTGATGGCCATCATCGTGTCGCGCGCAGGGCCGACGGTGGAGCTGGAGAACTTCCCGGTCACCTCGTGCCGCGGCACGACGAAGTACGGGTGGTCGACGGCTCCCGCCGCGCGGTAGAGCGCCAGGACCGTCTCGACGTCGGCCGCGGTCGCGGCGCGCCAGGTGACCTCGGGATGGGTCGGCTCATGGACGGTTTCGGGCGCGGCGGCACGCTCGCTCAGCGGGGTCGGCATAGCGCCACGGTAGCGAGCGGGCGAGACGACACCGCACCGATGTCCCTTCCGCGGCACCGACTCGCGTTCTACGGTCTGCGTCATGCTCACTGCGGCAGACATCGTGACGTTCGACGACACTCCCCCACCCCCGGGATCCAGCCCGTGGGTGGACAAGGGACCGCAGCGCGAGGTCGCCGTCGTCGACTACGACCCGACCTGGCCGAACAGCTTCGAGCAGCTGGCCTCCCGGCTGCGCGGGGCGCTCGGTGCGACGGCGCTCGCCGTCGAGCACGTGGGATCGACCTCGGTGCCGGGACTTCCCGCCAAGCCGATCATCGACGTCGACCTCACCGTCCCCGACTCCGCCGACGAGGATGCCTGGCTCCCCCCGCTCGAGGCGGCCGGGTTCTCGCTGCAGATCCGCGAGCCGTGGTGGTACGGCCATCGGTGCCTGACCGCCTCCGACCCTGCCGCGAACATCCACGTGTTCTCCCCCGATTGTGCCGAGGTGGCGCGGCACCGGATCTTCCGCGACTGGCTGCGTACGCAGCCGCAGGACCGGGAGTTGTACCGGGACGCCAAACTCGCTGCGGCGGAGGCCGCCAACGCCGGGGGTGAGCATGTCATGCAGTACAACGCCCGCAAGCAGCAGGTGATCCGCGCGATCTACCACCGCGCGTTCGTCGCGGCCGGGCTGCTCCCTTAGCGTGCCCGCCCGGCCACCACTCAGCGCAGCGACTTGTGCATGACGTGCAGCCCGACGAGTCCGTGCGTGCGCGAGTCGAAGGCCTCGGGCACCGTGCCGACGATCGTAAATCCGAGCGACTGCCACAACCTGACGGCCGCCGTGTTCGTCTCGACGACTGCGTTGAACTGGATCGCCCGGTAGCCCGCCTCGCGGTGCCAGGCGATCACGTAGTCGGCGAGCGCTCGGCCGACGCCGCGCCCGCGCGCCTCGGGGGAGACCATGAACGACGCCGTACCCACGTGGCTGCCTCGGCCGGGGCGGTTCGGCCCCATCATGGCACTGCCGCGGATCGCGCCGTCGTCGTAGACGACGGTCTGCCCGGGAGCAGGTGCGGACCACAGCGACCACGCCTGGTCGGCCGTGAGGTCGGCCGGGTAGGCGTACGTCTCCCCGTCGCGGACGATCTGATCGAAGAACGGCCACACCGCCGGCCAGTCGGCCTCCGTCATCGGGCGGATCCTGGTCCCGGGTGTCACAGGGAGAGCTTAGACATCTTGCCGTTTTATAAGTTTGCACCTATATTTTGTCCGACGCCGGAGCCAGGAAGAAGCCATGATCGATGTCAGCACCCGGATCGCCGCCGTCGACCGCACGATCGAGGCGGGCCAGGCCCGCACCGTCACCCTGTCCACCACCTATCCCGCGACGGTTGAGGATGTCTGGGAGGCCGTCACCGATCCCGAGCGGCTGCCGCGCTGGTTTGCGCCCGTCTCCGGCGAGCTCCGCCTGGGCGGGCGCTACCAGGTGGAGAACAACGCCGGCGGCACCATCGAGTCCTGCGAGCCGCCGCACCGGTTCAGCGCCACCTGGGAGTTCGGCGGCGGGATGAGCTGGATCGAGGTGACGGTGGACCCGCAGGGTGAGGACCGTACCCGCCTCACGCTCGAGCACATCGCCCCCGAGGACGAGCACTGGAAGACCTTCGGTCCCGGGGCCGTGGGCATCGGCTGGGACCTGGCGCTCATGGGGCTGAACCTGCACCTGACCACCGGCGGGGGGCGTGGCGAGTTCGACGAGGACGCATGGGGCGCCTCACCGGAGGGTCTGGAGTTCGTCCGTCGCAGCGGCGACGGGTGGTACGCCGCCGACGTTGCGGGCGGCACCGAGGAGCCGATCGCCCGCGAGCGCGCGGACCGCACGATCGCCTTCTTCTCCGGCGCCGAGGTCCCCGACGACTGACGATGCGGCCCTGAGCTGCGTCGGTGGACGGGACCGCTCGTCTGCTGTGAGCAGAAGCCGCTGACGGCCCCGCCCCCGCGATGGTTGAGTGCTCACATGGGCGAGATCACCCGCATCGGCGAGGTCCGGCGTCGTGCCGGCGGCAGCGACGTCCCGGGCCGCCGGACCGACCGGCGCGAGCCGCTCTGGCGCGAGCTCCTCGGCGGACAGATCAGGCGACGACGCCGGGCGGTGAGCAGGACGCTGACCGATCTCGCCGAGGCCGCCGGCATGTCGCCGCAGTACCTCTCGGAGATCGAGCGCGGCCGCAAGGAGCCCTCGAGCGAGATGATCGCGGCGGTCGCGCGCGCGCTCGACACCACACTGATGGATCTGACGGCCGACGTGACCCTCGAGCTGCACGGCGCGGCCGGTGCCCGCGACGTCGCGGCCCCGGCGCGACGCTCGGCCGGCGACGGTCAGGTGCTCGCCCTCGTCGGGTGAGGCCTTCTCTGACATTCATCACTGCCCCGGACGCACCGGGCGCGTCTACGCTTCTCGGGTGAGTGAGTTCTGGCAGCACGCCTTCAGCTACTGGTGGCTGATCTTCCCGATGGCGGGAATCGTCGGTGGCTGGCTCAAGGGTGCCCAGCGCTGGGACGAGCGACGACGCCGGGACAAGATCGAGCTGTACCGGCTCAAGCACGCGGACAAGGTCGCCGCCACCGAGGCCGCAGAGGCCACCACCGCCGAGATCGACCGCGTGATCGCCGAGCACGAGGACACCACCAAGCGGTGGCTCGACTACGAACTCGACACCATCAAGGTCCTCGAGTACCCCGTGATGACCGACATGCGCGAGCAGGTCACCGTCGACTTCCACCGCGCCAAGCGTGACGCCGACGGGCTGCGACCCGACGACGTCGACGAACTTCGCGACCCGCACAAGCTCGCTCGGTACCGCGAGGCCGTCCGCGAGTTCCAGGTCCGGTTCGACGTCGCCGAGGCGGAGGCCAAGCGCCGGCGGGCCTCGGACTTCTCCACGGAGGAGCGGGCGGCACTCGAGCGCGCGAAGCGGCTGCTGGCAATGGCCGAGGACTCTGCGGCCAGCCAGTCGGAACGCCAGACCGCTTACCGTCAGGCCACCCGCGAGCTCGAGGGGCTGATCGTGCTCCCGGACGCCGCGACCGAGGCGCTCCAGCAACGCATCGCCGGCTCACTGGAATCGGGTCGGCAATCCTGACGGCCTGGTTCGTGCGCCCAGCCATAGGCTGAGCCCGTGCCACGTTCCGTCGACGACGACCTCAGCACCTTGCGCGCCGGTGGAACGGTCGCTCTCGAGGCACGGGCACGTCATGTGCTCATCGAGGTGATCGGTGCCTCCGTGTTCGCCGGGTGCGGCGTGCTCATGCTCGTCGCCGTGGCACAGCGCGATGGCGGAGGTGCCGCCACCGTCGGGGCAGTGCTCATCGCGCTGCTCCTGGTGAGTTTCGGCCTCGCCGCGGCGTGGATCCTCATCAGGATGCGGCGTCGGCCGCAGCGCCTCGTGCTGACGCCTACGGAGCTCCGCGTCGAGCGGCGACGCGGCGGACGGTGGAGCATCCCCGACCGTTGGGACGTCATCGGCCGCGTGCCGTGGCCCCAGGTCAGGGACGTCTTCCTCAGCCGGTCACCGGTGATGCGGCCGCCGTTCAAAGGCTTCCGGGTGGTCGCCTACCGGCTGCACGACCGTGAGGCCACCCGCCGGGTGGCAAGCATGGGCCGGATCGCCGGCGGTGATGCCGCCGAGATTCATCTGCCGCGGATGTACGGCAGACCACGCGAGCTGGTCCAGTTGTTGCGCGCCGCGCACCTCGAGTTCGGCGCGCCCGCAGGCTGACGTCCGCGCTCGAGCGCGCCGCACCTGCCGACGCTCAGGTCGCGGTGGCCACCGGACGGCGATCGAGCACGGTGTCGACCAGGCCGTACTCCAGCGCGGCCCGAGCCGTGAAGACCCGGTCACGATCGGTGTCACGACGCAGCGTCTCCACGCTCTGCCCGGTGTGCGCGGCGAGCACCTCCTCGATCTCGCCACGCACGCGCACGAGCTCGTCCGCATGCAGGATGAGGTCCGGAATTGCGCCCTGACCCCGCACAGCCGGCTGGTGCAGCACGATCCGGGTGTGTGGGAGCATCGCGCGCTGACCCGGCTCACCTCCGGCGAGCAGCACCGCGCCGGCGGCGAACGCCTGGCCGACGCACGTGGTGGCCACCGGCGCACGCACGTACTGCATCGTGTCGTAGACGGCCAGCATGGCCGCCGGGTCGCCGCCCTCGCAGTTGATGTAGAGGTTGATCGGGATGTCGGTGGACAGTGACTCGAGGTTGAGCAGCTGGGCGATGACGGTGTTGGCGACGCCGGCGTCGATCGCCGTGCCGAGGTAGATGATCCGCTCGGACAGCAGCTGGGAGTAGACGTCGAGGATCCGCTCCCCGCGCGGGCTCTGGGCGATGACGTTGGGGATGGTGTAACTGCTCATGACGGGTTCGCTCCCAGGCCGACGGGGTGCTTGCGGGTGGGGGGCATGAGGTCGGCGAAGCCGGGGGCGACGTGGTCGACAAACCCGTACGCGCGGGCTTCCTCTGCCGTGTACCAGTGGTCGTGGAGCGAGTCCTCGAAGACCTTCTCCAGGGGCTGGCCGGTGTCCTCGGCGATGAGCCCGAGCACGGTGTCCCGGGTCTGACGCAGGTCGTCGGCCTGCAGCTCGACCTCGGCCGCCGAACCGCCGATACCGGACGAACCCTGGTGCATGAGGACCTTGGCATGCTCGAGGGCGTACCGCTTGCCCGGCGTGCCCGCGGACAGAAGAAACTGGCCCGCGCTGCACGCCAGGCCCATGGCGACCGTCGTGACGTCGCACGGCACGGTGCGCATGAGGTCCCGGAGGGCGAGCATGGCCGGCACCGAACCACCCGGGGAATGGATCCACAGGGAGATGTCGGTCTTCGGGTCGTCGGCGGCCAAGGTGAGCAGCCGGGTCATCAACTGCGTGCCGTTGTCGTCCTCGAGGACGCCGTCGAGGACGAGGATGCGGCGGTGCGCGAGGTCGTCCCGCATCCGTTCGGTGAACGTGGGGCGCTCGTTGTCATCTGCCATACCTCGAGCCTGAGCCCCCGATGACAGGGTGCGCGAGCGATCCTGCCCTCGGCAGATCTGCCCTCGGCAGCGAAGCGCCCGTCCCACCACTGAGGTTGCTGAATCTGTCGATTTTTCGACGGATTCGGCAACCTCGTCGAGCCGGGACCGCCGCCGTCGGCTTTCGACGTCGCGAGGGCTGCGGGCTAGGACTCGGGGCGACCCACCCGCGGCATGAGAGCCACGGCGAGGAGCATGAGGACGGCCGTCGCCACGGCGCACCAGAACACCAGGTGCACGGCTCCGGCGAGACCCGGGCCCGCCGGCGTGCCGTCCGGGCCGACCGTCGTGTTGGCGTTGACGACGGCACCGAAGACGGCCACGCCGACCGCAGAACCGAGCGACCGGGCGAACATGTTCGTCCCCGTCACCGCGCCACGCTCGGCCCAGGCGGCGCTGGTCTGGGCGGCGATGAGCGTGGGCACGGCGGTCAGGCCCATGCCGCACCCGATGACGAAGACGAAGGCCGAGATGTGCCACACCTGGCTGTCCTCGCCGAGCAGCAACGTCAACGTCGAGCCGAGGATGACCAGTCCGGCACCGATGAGCCCGGTGCTCCGGAAGCCGATCCGCAGGTAGACGCGGCCGGAGAACGAGGCGGTCAGCGGCCAGCCGAGGGTGAGGGCGGCGAGCGCGAACCCGGCGACCAACGGTCCGACGCCGAGGACCCCCTGGGCGAAGATGGGCACGTACGTGGACAGGCCGAGCACGATCACCCCGACCATGAACGAGGCCGTGGTCGAGGTCGCGACCACCCGGCGGCGCAGCACCCGCAGGTCGACGATCGGGTACCGCGCCCGGCGTGCCCACACCACGAACGCGCTCAGGAGCACGACCGCCGCGGCGAACGCACCGACGATCACCGGCGCCGACCAGCCGATCTCGCTGCCCTCGAGCAAGCCACCCACGAGGAGCGCGCTCCCGCCCGTCAGCAGCACAGCCCCGACGTAGTCGATCGGCTCGCGGGCCCCGTCACGTTCGGGATCGCGGAACTTCCGCCACAGCAGCACTCCGGCGACCAGGCCCAGCGGCAGGTTGATCCAGAAGATCCAGCGCCAGGAGACGAACTGCGAGAAGACCCCGCCGAGGGTCGGGCCGGCGACCGAGGCGATGGCCCAGACGCTCGCGAGGTATCCCTGCGTCTTGGCACGCTCGGCAAGGGTGTAGATGTCGCTGACGATGGTCATCGACATCGGCAGGATCGCGCCGGCGCCGAGCCCCTGCACCACACGGAAGACGATGAGGGCCGGCATCGACCAGGCGACGGCGCACAGCACCGAGCCGGCGACGAACAGCGCGACACCTGCGAGCATGACGCGCTTGCGGCCGAGGACGTCCGCGAGCCGGCCGTAGATCGGCACGGTCACCGCCTGCGCGAGCATGTAGCCGGAGAACAGCCACGGCACCTGCGCAAAGGCACCGAGCTCGCGGGCGATGGTCGTGGCTGCCGTGGCGAGGATCGTGGCATCGAGCGCCACCAGCGAGGTGGCGAGCATGAGCGCCCCGAGGACGGGGCCACGTTCCCGGTCCGCTCTCAGGCCGACAGCGCCCGTCGTGGTCGTCGGGGTGGGACCGGTCATGCGGCACGTCCTGTCGGCACGTGAGCAGGAAGCGGCGCCGTGGCCGCGAATATTCCCGGCTGGCTCGGTTCGCGGATCGAGGTGACGATTCCGCCGTCGTCCGATCGTCATGACGGTGACGGGCCGCACCCGAGCGGCCACACTGAAGGAGACGAAGGAGACACCGATGCGTTACGCACTGCTGCTGCACAACGTCGAGCCCGCTCCCGGCGAGGTCCCCGCCGAGGGCCTGGAGGAGATGGAGCGTCTCTTCGACGAGTACGCCAAGGCCCTGGAGGCGGCCGGTGTGCTCGTCGCGGCGGAGGTCCTGCAGTTCTCCGACGCGACGACCACCGTCACCCGCCGGACGGGAACCACTCAGATCCAGGACGGCCCGTTCGCGGAGACGAAGGAGGCGCTCGCCGGCGTCTTCCTCATCGACGTCGCCGACGGCGATGCCGCGCTCGCGTGGGCGGAGAAGTGCCCGGGCGCCACCTACGGCTCCGTCGAGGTCCGTCCCGCCGCCACCTCGTTCGTCGGCGGCGCCTGGACGGCCCCCGGGCCCGCCGAGTGACCGACACGTGAGCGAGGACGCCCACGCCGCGGCGGCCGCGACCGCCCGGGACGGTTACGGCCGTCTCGTGGCGATGCTCGCGGCCGCCGACGGCGATCTCGCCGCCGCCGAGGATGCCGTCGGCGACGCGCTGGAACGCGCGCTGGCCACCTGGCCCGAGCGCGGCCTCCCGGAGAACCCGGCGGCGTGGCTGCTCACGGTGGCGCGCAACCGCCGTCGTGATCGGTGGAAGTCCGCCGAAGCGACCCGCACCGAGCCCCTCGACCTGGACGAGACCCGCGTGCACGGCGCCGTCGTCGACGAGGTCGATCCGGAGGCGATCGGCGACCACCGGCTCGAGCTCATGCTGGTGTGCGCTCACCCGGCGGTCGATGGTGCGGTCCGCACACCACTGATGCTGAACACGGTGCTCGGCTTCACAGCCGAGCAGATCGCGGGAGCGTTCGCCGTGCCGACGGCGACCATGGCCACCCGCCTCGTCCGGGCGAAGCGGCGGATCAAGCAGATCAGGATCCCGTTCGAGGTCCCCGACCGCTCCGCGCTACCGGACCGTGTGGCTGCGGTCCTGGAGGCGGTCTACGGCGCGTACGTCATCGAGTGGGCCACCGCCGATGCCGAGCCGCGCGCGCTCCCACCGGAGAGCCTGCGCCTCGTCGAGGTCCTCGCCGAGCTCGCTCCGGAGGATCCCGAAGTGCGCGGCCTGGCGGCACTGGTCCTGCTCTCGTCGGCACGGGCACCAGCCCGGACGACGGCGGACGGGCAGTTCGTCCCGTTGGCCGACCAGGACCCGGCACGCTGGAATGCGGCGCTGATCGCGCGTGCGCACGACCATCTACGCGCCGCGCACGCCCGGCGCACCGTCGGGCGGTTCCAGCTCGAGGCCGCCATCCAGGCGACCCACTGC
>Ga0079224_100016125_pt1 | contig 10480 bp, 7 predicted proteins | sample Stecom2015_FD_80414 | JGI IMG/M metagenome (GOLD analysis project Ga0079224, IMG submission 80414) | Agricultural soil microbial communities from Utah to study Nitrogen management - Steer compost 2015 | ecosystem: Environmental > Terrestrial > Soil > Agricultural land | place: USA: Utah...
GGCGTCCGGCTTGTCGATCTTGTTGACCGCCACGATGATCGGCGCCTCTGCGGCGCGCGCGTGCTGAATGGCCTCGACGGTCTGCGGCATGACGCCGTCGTCCGCCGCCACGACCAGTACGATGATGTCGGTGACCTGCGCGCCGCGAGCACGCATGGCCGTGAAGGCCGCGTGACCCGGCGTATCGAGGAAGGTGACCATGCCCTTCGGCGTCTCGACGTGATATGCGCCGACGTGCTGCGTGATGCCGCCCGCTTCGCCGGCCGCCACCTTGGCGCGGCGGATGTAGTCGAGGAGCGAAGTCTTGCCATGGTCGACGTGACCCATGACCGTGATGACTGGCGCGCGCGGCTCGAGCTTATGCGAAGCGTCGGTCGCCTGCAGTTCGTCCTCGATAGCGCTCTCGCGCACCACGATGGGCGTGTGGCCGAGTTCCTCGACCACGAGCACCGCCGTATCCTGGTCGATGGGCTGATTGATGGTGGCCATCACGCCCATGTTCATCATGACCTTGATGACTTCGTTCGCCTTGACCGCCATGCGCTGCGCCAGCTCGCCGACCGTGATGGTCTCGCCGATCTGCACGTCGCGCTTGACTGGCGCGGCTGGGCGTTCGAAGCCGTGCTGGGTGGCCACATTGAGCTGCACCGGACGGCGTGAACGCGAGGCCTGCGAGGCGCGCTTCTTCTTGAAGCGTGCGCTGGCGTCGCTCGAGACGTGCAGCTCGGCCCGGCGCGGCGTCTCGCGGGCCGCGCGCTGCGGGGCCTCGCGCACCGGTTTGGGCGCTTCGAGCTGCTGGCGGCGCTCGGCTTCCTCGCGCTCGCGATCCTCGGCGAGCCGCCGGGCTTCTTCTTCCGCCTGCGCCAGCGCCGCCTCGGCCGCACGCCGACGGGCTTCTTCTTCCTCCTGTTCGCGGCGGCGCCGCTCGGCTTCTTGCGCCTCCGCCTCGAGGCGCTCCTGGCGCTCACGTTCGGCGAGCTTTTGCTCCTCCGTCATCTCGACGACCGGCTCCGGCGTCGCCGGCGCCGCCGCCACAGCCGCCGCCTCCTCCTCTTCGTAAGGCGTCTGCTGCGCCGCGCGCTGGCGATCCTGCTCTTGGTGCTGCACGCGCGCCTGCTCTTCGAGGACGCTGCGGTTCAGGTAGGTCTTCTTGCGACGCACCTCCACGTTGACGGTGCGCGCGCGGCCCTGGGGCGATGCAACCTTGATCTCGCCCTGCGACTTGCGCTTGAGAGTGATTTTGCGGGGCGCGGCCGATTCACCGCGCCCGTGCGCGCGGCGCAGGAATGTCAGCAGCTCCATCTTGGCGTCGTCGCTGATGGTGTCCTCGGCGCCGGACACGTGGATGCCCGCCTCATCGAGTTGCGTGAGCAGGCGCTCGACCGGCACCTTCAGCACCTCGGCAAACTGGCTAACCGTCACATCCGCCATGTAGCGTCCTCCGCTGTCTACGCCGGCGCGGCAAACGCGTCGGCGCGGTGCGATCGCGTGCGCCGCAGGCCCCGAGGGCCGCCTCGTGCGATCGTCCCAATATCTGTATCAGTATCCGAATCTGCAATCCTGTCTGCCGCGCTGCGCGGCGCCTCCTATGCCTGCTGCTCCGCGGCGTCGAACCAATGCTTGCGCGCCTCCATGATCAGCGCTCCAGCGCGCTCGGCGTCCACGCCCTCGAGCTCGAGCAGATCGTCGATGGCCTGTTCAGCGAGGTCCTCGCGCGTAACGATGCCCCGGCTGGCGAGCTGCAGCGCCAGCTCACGGTCCATGCCTTCGAGCTCCAGCAGATCCGCCGCCGGCTCAGCGCCGTCGATCTTCTCCTCGCTGGCGATCGCCTGGGTGAGCAGCACATCGCGCGCCCGGCTGCGCAGCTCCTGCACGATTTCCTCGTCGAACTCCTCGATGGAGGTCAATTCCGAGGCCGGCACGTAAGCGATCTCCTCGATCGACGAGAAGCCTTCCTGCACCAGGATCTGCGCGACGTCCTCGTCAACGTCCAGCTGCGTCTTGAACACCTCGGCGAGCGCCTGCGCCTCGCCCTCGCTCTTGGCCTCCGCCGCCTGCTGGGTCATGACGTTGAGCTCCCAGCCGGTCAGCTCGCTCGCCAGGCGGATGTTCTGCCCGCCGCGGCCGATCGCCTGCGAGAGCTTCTCCTCCGTCACGGCGATATCCATGGAGTGGGAGTCCTCGTCCACCACGATCGAGACGACTTCCGCCGGCGCCATGGCGTTGATGACGAACTGCGCGGGATTCTCGTCGTACGGGATGATATCGACGCGCTCGCCTGCGATCTCGTTGGAGACCGCCTGCACGCGCGAGCCGCGCATACCGACGCACGCGCCAACCGGATCGATGCGGCTGTCGTTGCTCTTCACCGCGATCTTGGCGCGCACTCCTGGATCGCGGGCGGCGCCGAGGATCTGAATCAGACCCTGGCCGACTTCAGGCACTTCCAGCTTGAACAGCTCGATCAGGAATTGTGGGGCCGTGCGCGTCAGAAACAACTGCGGGCCGCGCGGCTCGGAGCGCACCTCCTGCAGGTACGCCTTGATGCGGTCCTGCGCGCGCACCGGCTCGCGGGGGATCATCTGGTCGCGCGGTATGAAACCCTCGGCGTTGCCGCCCAGATCGACGAACACGCCGTTGCGATCGACCCGCTTGACGATTCCCGACACCAGCGTGCCGACCCGCCCGCGATATTCCTCGACGACCTGTGCGCGCTCGGCCTCGCGCACTTTCTGCACGATGACCTGCTTGGCGGTCTGCGCGGCGATGCGCCCGAAGGCCACCGATTCCATCGGGGCCTCGACGTAGCCGCCCACCTGCGCGTCCGGCGAGATGTCCAGAGCATCCTCCAGGCGCAGCTCGCTGTCCGGGAACTCGAGTTCGGTCGAATCGTCGGCGAACACCTTCCAGCGACGGAACGTCTCGTAGTCGCCGGTCTTGCGATTGATGGAGACGCGCACGTCGATGCCTTCCCCGTGACGCTTGCGCGTCGCGGAGGCGAGCGCCGCTTCCAGCGCTTCGAAGATGATCTCCTTGTCGACGCCCTTCTCGTTGGACACCGCGTCGACCACCATCAGAATCTCTTTGTTCATCGTGCGAACTCCAGGACCGGGCTGCAGGGGCCCGCGGCCCCGTCCCGGTCAATAGAAACACCAGCTCCTCGTGCGTCCGTGATCGGCGCGTCCTCGCCTACCCGTCCGGCGCAATGCGCGCGCGGTGAATGTCGTCGATCGGCAGGGTGACGGCCCCATCCTGCATCTGCACGGTGATCTCGCCGGCGCCCACGCGCGCGAGACGTCCGTGGAAGCGCTTGCGCCCTTCGATCGGCTGGATCATCTCGACCCTCACCGGCTCGCCGACGAAGCGCTCGAAATGCGCCTGAGTGCGCAAAACGCGGTCGAGACCAGGCGAGGAGACCTCCAGCGTATAGCTGCCGGGGATCGGATCGGCCGCATCCAGCGCCTCGCTCACCGCGTGGCTCACGCGCTCACAGTCATCCAGGGATATGCCGGCGTCCGAGTCGATGTAAAGTCGCAACAGACCGCCGCCGGCTCGCGGCGCGAACTCGATCTCCCAAAGCTCATAGCCGAGGTCGGCCACGATCGGGGCGAGCAATTCGCCCAGCTGTTCTCGCAGCATTGATCCACCTCCGGCTTGCCGCTGTGCCGATTCGCCGGGCCCGGCCGGGATAATCCCGCGCCGAGGCTGCGATTCGGGCCGTTTCCGTCTTTTCACCGCCTCTGAAACGAAAAATGGGCCGGAAGGCCCATTTTCGTTCTCCATCCCTTCCTTGCCGGACGGCCCAGCCGTCACGGCGTCCCTAGAATCGAAAAAGGCCCTGGAACTGGGCCTTCTTCATCCGCTCGAGAACGACTCAAATGAGCCCTTCTCAACACTGCGTAAGAAGACCCGCCGGGCCTCCTTCACGCCGATGAGCGTGGTAGCGGGGGCAGGATTTGAACCTGCGACCTTCGGGTTATGAGCCCGACGAGCTGCCAGACTGCTCCACCCCGCAACAGAGGGCGCGGATTGTAAGGGCCGCTGAGAGCTAATTCAAGGCGAGTCGTTGCGCTCGCCTCTCGGATTCCACCCGCCCGTCGTCAGGGCAGCACCCGCGCGCACAGGTCCATGAGGACGGAAGGGAATACGCCGAGCGCCAGGACGGCCAGGCCGTTCGCGCTGAGCACGGTGCGCAGCGTTCCGCCGGCGTCTATAGCCACCTGATCGGCGGGCTCGTCGAAGTACATGACCTTGACGACGCGCAGGTAGTAGAAGGCGCCGACCACCGACAGCAGCACGGCTACCGCCGCAAGCCAGGCCAGGCCTACGTCCAGCACTGCGCCGAGCACGGCGAGCTTGGCCCAGAATCCCAGGAAGGGCGGCGCTCCGGCGGTGCTGAACATCAGCATCAGCATGACGGCGGCGAACCACGGGCTCTTGCGATTCAAGCCGCGGAAGTCCTCGATCCGATCCGCCTCGAACCCTTGCCGCGCGAGCAGCAGGATCATACCGAAGGAGCCGACCGCCATTATCACGTAGGTCAGCGTGTAGAACATCGCTGCACGGTAGCCGGCGCTGGTCCCGGCCAGCACGCCGAGCAGAATGAAGCCCACGTGCGAGATGGTGGAGTACGCCAGCATACGCTTGAGGTTGCGCTGCGCGATGGCGACCACGTTGCCGACGATCATCGACAGCACGGACAGGGCGATGAGCATGTCTTGCCAGCTCGCCACCATGGCCTCGAGCCCCTCGGCGAGGACTCGAATCGCCAACACGAAGGAGCCGATCTTCGGCGCTGAGCTGATGAACAGCGTCACCGGCGTCGGGGCGCCGTGATAGACGTCCGGAATCCACATGTGAAACGGCGCCGCGCCGAACTTGAACGCCACGCCGACCATGATGAACGCCAGCGCGAACGTCAGGCCCACATTCCCGGCGCCGATTTCGCCGACCGCAACCGCCAGCTCGTGGAGTTGCAGCGTGCCGGTGAGCCCGTAGACGATCGAGAACCCATAGAGCATGGTTCCGGAGGCGATCGCGCCCAGCACGAAATATTTCATCGCCGATTCGGCCGAGACGCCCGATTCACGGTCGAACGCCACCATCGAGTACAGCGAGAGCGACATGAGCTCGAGCCCGAGGTACACGGTCAGGAGACTCCCGGCCGAGATCATCACCATTACGCCAAGCAGCGCCATCAACCCCAGAATGAAGATCTCGCCTTTGAAGAGGTCGCGGCGCTGCAGATATTCGCGCGCGTACACGAACGCCACAGCAACCGCGCCGTACGTGAACAGCTTGAGCACATCGCCCATAGGATCGGCCACCACCATCCCGTCGAGCCCGAAGATGCGGCTGTCGACCGAGAACCTCAGCGTGACGTACGCGGCCCCAGCCAAGCTGAGCAGAGAGAGCGCGTAGGTGATCCAGCGATTGCGGTCGCTGAGGAACACGTCCACCAGCAGGACCACGCAGACCGCACCGAGCAGGAAGATTTCCGCCGCCACAGTTTCGAGGCCGAAATTCGCCATTGCCGCCTGCATCGCCTGTCAGATCCTGTACTTCAGATTTTCGACGTCAGAACCTGCTGCACCAGGTTCTCGACCGTGGGACGCATCACATCGAGCAGCGGCGCCGGCCACACGCCGAGCGCCAGCACCGCCAGCGCCAGCACGCCGAGCACCACGAACTCGCGCGCGTTGACATCCTTGAGCGATGCGACTTGGTCGTTGGCGACCGCGCCGAATACTACCCGCTTCACGAGCCACAGCGTGTAGGCCGCGCCGAGAATCAGCGTAATGGCCGCCAGGAACGCGTACCAGAAGTCCGCGCGGAAGCTCGCAAGGATCACCAAGAATTCGCCGACGAAACCGGACGTCGCGGGTAGACCGGAATTGGCCATCGCGAACAGCACCGCGAATGTGGCGAACACCGGCATGGTGTTGACCACGCCGCCGTAGGCGCCGATTTCGCGGCTGTGCACCCGGTCGTAAAGCACGCCCACGCAAAAGAACATCGCGCCGGAGATGAGTCCGTGCGAAATCATCTGCACCATGGCGCCGTCGATTCCCATCGCCGCCCCGCGTACATCCCCGTTCACGCGCACCAACTCGAACGTCAGGAACGAGCCGAGCGTCACGAATCCCATGTGGGCGATCGACGAATACGCTATCAGCTTCTTCATGTCCTGCTGCACGAGCGCCACGAAGCCGATGTACACCACGGCGATCAGCGACAGGGAGATCACCAGCCAATCGAGCTGGGCGCTCGCATCCGGAGTGATGGGCAGCGAGAAGCGCAGGAAGCCGTAACCGCCCATCTTCAGCATGATCGCCGCAAGGATGACCGAGCCGCCGGTCGGCGCCTCGACGTGCGCATCGGGCAGCCAGGTGTGCACCGGCCACATCGGCACCTTCACCGCAAAGGCGAGCAGGAAGGATACGAATATGAACATCTGCGCAGTCAGACCGATCGGCAGCGCCTGAAAGTCGGCGATTGCGTAGCTGCATTGCCCCGCTTCGCAGGTCTGCAGATACATCCAAATCAGCGAGACCAGCATGAACACCGAACCGAGGAACGTGTACAGGAAGAACTTGATCGTGGCGTAGACGCGCCGCGGCCCGCCCCACACGCCGATGATGATGAACATCGGGATCAGCATCGCTTCCCAGAACACGTAGAACAGCATTGCGTCCATCGCAGCGAACACGCCCACCATCAACCCTTCCAGGATCAAGAACGAGGCGTAGTACTGCGCCGGCTTTCTGCCGATGGTCGTCCAACTCGCGATCACCACGAGCGGCGTAATGAATGTAGTCAGCAGAATGAGCGGCATCGAAATGCCGTCCACGCCCAGCCAATAGCGAGCGTTGAACAGCTCGATCCACGGGCGCTGCTCGACGAACTGCAACTGCGCAGTAGTCGGGTCAAAGTTCGTATAGAGCAGCGTGGAAAGCCCGAATGTCACAGCTGTGGCGAGCAGCGCCGTCCAGCGTCCAAGCGCTATGGCGCTATCGCCCAGTACGAGCATGAGCACGCCGGCGGCGATTGGCAGCCAGATCAATACGCTGAGTAGAGGCCAGTCGAATTGCATGGTGAGTTCGTCTTGTTTATCGGCGCGTCGGTGGACACATCTATGGGCGCAGGACGTACCAACCGAGCAGCGCAGACAATCCGATGATCATCGCGAAAGCGTAGTGGTAGAGATACCCGGACTGCATGCGGCGCATCAGTCCGGCGAGCCAGCCCACGGCGTGCGCCGAGCCGTTCACCGCTGCACCGTCGATCAGCGCCACATCGCTCACGCGCCATAACGCCCGACCGAGACTGCGCGCGCCGCCGGCGAACACGGTCTGATACAGCTCATCGAAGTAGAACTTGTGCACCAACAGCCGATACAGCCCCGATAGCCGCCCGGCCGCTGCAGCAGGCAGATCGGGCCGCTTGATGTACAAGAACCATGCGGCGAGCGCGCCCAGCAGAGCGAGATACGTCACCGGCTGCGTCAGCGCATGCAGCACGAAAGCGCCCGGACCGTGGAACTCCTCGCCGATGCGCGCCAGCACATCATGGGTCGGCGTCACGAACAGAGCATCGCCGAAGTAGTCGCCGAACAGCACCGGCCCGATCGTGAACCAGCCGATGAGCAGCGAAGGAATCGCCAGCAGGACCAGCGGAACCGTCACCACCCACGGGCTTTCGTGCGGCTTGCCGTGCGCGCCGCCGTCGGAGTCCGGCTCGTGGCCAGCGTCCTCGTCCGTCAGGAGGTGCGTGCTCTCGTCAACCGCATGATGGGCGCCTTCGCCGAATCGCTCCGGACCGTGAAAGGTCATGAACAGCAGTCGGAAGCTGTACAAGGCGGTGACGAACACGCCGAGCAGGACGCACCAGTACGCGTAACCGGCGCCCGGAACCTGGGATGAATGCACCGCCTCGATCAGAGCGTCCTTGGAGAAGAAGCCCGACGTTCCGGGAAAGCCGATCAGCGCCAGCGTGCCGATCAGCGACGTCCAGTACGTGATCGGTAGATACTTCTTCAGGCCGCCCATCCTGCGCATGTCCTGCTCGTGATGCATGGCGATGATCACCGAGCCCGCGGCCAGGAACAGCAGCGCCTTGAAGAAGGCGTGAGTCATCAGGTGGAAGATCGCTGCGCCGTAAGCGGAGGCGCCCAGGGCGACCGTCATGTAGCCGAGCTGCGAGAGCGTCGAATACGCGATCACACGCTTGATGTCGTTGTTGACCACGCCGAGCAGCCCCATGAAGAAGGCGGTCGTGGCGCCGATCACCAGCACCGTGGACAGCGCCGTTTCCGACAGCTCGAACAGCGGCGACATGCGGGCCACCATGAAGATGCCCGCGGTCACCATTGTGGCCGCATGGATCAGGGCGGAGATCGGAGTCGGACCCTCCATCGAGTCCGGCAGCCACACATGCAGCGGAACTTGCGCCGACTTGCCCATGGCGCCGATGAACAGGCAGATGCAGATCACCGTCATGGCCTGCCACTCGACTCCTGGCAGGATCTCCATGGTGTTGGCGGCGATGCGCTCGCTCTGTGCAAACACCGTCGCATAGTCGAGCGATCCGGTGTAGTACGCGACCCCGGCGATGCCGAGCACGAAGCCGAAATCGCCTACGCGGTTGACCAGGAACGCCTTGAGATTGGCGAAGATGGCCGACGGACGCGTGTACCAGAATCCGATCAGCAGATACGAGACGAGGCCGACCGCTTCCCAGCCGAAGAACAGCTGCAGGAAGTTGTTGGCCATCACCAGCATCAGCATCGAGAAGGTGAACAGCGAGATGTACGAGAAAAAGCGCTGGTAACCAGGATCTTCGTGCATGTAGCCGATGGTGTAGACGTGTACGCAGAGCGAGACGAACGTCACGACCACCATCATCAGCGCGGTGAGCCGGTCGACCAAAAAGCCGATCTCCATGCGGATCCCGTCGCTCACCAGCCAGGTGTATACGCTTTCGTTGAACGTCGGCGCGCCGTCGAACAGCAGCTGCTTGAGCACCCAGGCGGACAGCCCGAAGGACAAGGCGACGCCCGCGATGGTCACGGTGTGCGCCCCGGCGCGCCCGATCAGCCGCCCGGCCAACCCGGCGACGAGCGCCGCGATCAGCGGCGCGAGGACGATGATGAGTAGCGTCTGCTGCATATCAGCCCTTCATCGTATCCAGCTGTTCCACGTTGATGCTCCTTCGCCGGCGGAACAGCACCACCAGGATGGCGAGTCCGATGGCCGATTCGGCGGCCGCAACCGTCATGATGAAGAACACGAAGATCTGTCCGTTCAGATCCCCGAGGTGGCGCGCGAACGCCACGAAATTGAAGTTCACCGCCAACAGCATCAGCTCGATGCACATCAGCAACAGAATGACGTTCTTGCGGTTGAGGAACACGCCGGCCACGGCAAGCGCGAACAGCAGGCCGGCGAGCATCAACACGCTGGGCAAGGGAATCATGGCTCTGTCTCCGCCGGCATCTTCACGATCCGCACGCGATCTTTCGCCCGAACCGCCACCTGCGCAGCAATGTCCTGCGCCTTCAGGCCTACGCGGCGCCGCATCGTGAGGGTGATTGCAGCGATGATGGCGAGCAGCAGGATCGCCGCCGCCAGCTCGAATGGATACAGGTACTTCGTATAGAGCAGCTCGCCGAGCGCACGCGTATTGCTATAGCCCTCGACCGCCAGGCTCGGTGCGGCCTCTCCGAAGTCGACGCCGAGACTCTGCACCCATACGACGCTGCCGATCTCGACGACCACGATCGCGGCGATCAACACGCCGAGCGGCGCGTAGCGGGTGAAGCCTTCGCGAATCTGGGCGACGTTGACGTCCAGCATCATGACCACGAAGAGGAACAGCACCATCACGGCGCCCACATAGACCAGCACCAGCACGATCGCCAGGAACTCAGCTTCCATCAGCAGCCACAGCACGGCGCTGTTGAAGAAGGAGAACACGAGGAACAGCGCCGCGTGGACCGGATTGCGGGCCGTGATCACGCCGACCGCCGCCACGACGAGCACGGCGGAGAAAGCGTAAAAGAGTATTTCGGTGACTGTCATGATTGATGAAGCGGACGGCGGATAGCGGATAGCGGATAGCCCAGAAGACGCGGCCGCGTACTTCTTGTCCGTACATACGTCAAGCGATTCATAAGCGCCTCTCTGACTATCCGCTTTCCCGGCCTCTTACCTGTAGCGTGCATCCGCAGCTTTGTCGGCCGCGATCATCGCTTCGTACCGGTCGCCGATCGCCAGCAGCTTGTCCTTGGTCATGATGTTTTCGCCGCGATTCTCCATGTGATACTCGTGGATGCGCGTCTCCACGATGGCGTCTACCGGGCAGGCTTCCTCGCAGAAACCGCAGTAGATGCATTTGAACAGGTCGATGTCGTAGCGCGTCGTGCGACGCGTACCGTCGGCGGAGACGTCCGACTCGATCGTAATCGCGAGCGCCGGGCACA
>Ga0079224_100016127_pt1 | contig 10480 bp, 9 predicted proteins | sample Stecom2015_FD_80414 | JGI IMG/M metagenome (GOLD analysis project Ga0079224, IMG submission 80414) | Agricultural soil microbial communities from Utah to study Nitrogen management - Steer compost 2015 | ecosystem: Environmental > Terrestrial > Soil > Agricultural land | place: USA: Utah...
GAGCCGCTGCCGCCCGGTTTCACCCCGCTGGTCATCCTCGGCCTGTGGCGCCTGGTGGTCCTGGGCCACATCTGGCGGCACGCCCTGGAGATCCGCCTGCGGCTGGGCATGCTGCTGGCCGTCTCCCTGGCGGTGCTGGAAGTCGTCGTGATGGCCCTGCTGTTCGCCCCGGCGGTGGCGCCAGCCGGCCAGGCCGGTGTCTGAGGCAGCCATGACCATACACATCCTCGGCATCTGCGGCACCTTCATGGCGGGTATCGCCGCCCTGGCGCGCGAACTGGGCGAGCGCGTGGCAGGCAGTGACGCCGGCGTGTACCCGCCGATGAGCGAGCAGCTGCGCGCGCTGGGCATCCCGTTGCACGAAGGCTACGACCCGCGGCACGTCGGTGCGGACACGCGGCTGGTGCTGATCGGCAACGCCCTCAGCCGCGGCAATCCCGCGGTCGAGCACGTGCTCGATGCCGGACTGGACTACGACTCCGGCGCACACTGGCTGGGCACGCGCGTGCTGCGCGGCCGGCCGGTGCTGGCGGTGGCGGGCACGCATGGCAAGACGACCACCTCCAGCCTGCTGGCCTGGATCCTCGACCAGGCCGGGCTGAGGCCCGGTTTCCTGATCGGCGGCGTGCCGGAGAACTTCGGGGTCTCGGCCCGCCTGGGGGCGCCCGGCGCGCCCTTCGTGGTCGAGGCCGACGAATACGACACCGCCTTCTTCGACAAGCGCGCCAAGTTCGTGCATTACCGGCCGCAGGTGGCGGTGCTCAACAACCTGGAGTTCGACCACGCTGACATCTATCCCGACCTGGCGGCGATCGAGCGGCAGTTCCACCATCTCGTGCGCACCGTGCCGGGCCGCGGCCGCCTGGTGGTGAACGCCGGCGAGCCGGCGCTGGAGCGCGTGCTGGCCATGGGCTGCTGGACGCCGGTGACGCGCTTCGGCCTGCATGCGGGCGACTGGCAGGCGCGCCTGCTCGCCGCGGACGGGTCGCGTTTTGCGGTGCTGCACGCCGGCCGCGAGCTGGGCACGGTGGACTGGCCGCTGCTGGGCTGCCACAACGTCCTCAACGCCCTGGCCGCCCTGGCCGCCGCGGTGGCCGCCGGCGTGGATCCGGAGGTCGCGCTGCCGGCGCTGGCCACGTTCCGGGCTCCGAAGCGCCGCCTGGAGCGGCTGGCCGAGGTGCACGGCGTGGCCGTGTACGACGACTTCGCCCACCATCCGACGGCCATCGCCACCACGCTCGCCGGACTGCGCGCGCGCGTGGGTGGGGGCCGCATCCTCGTGGCGCTGGAGCCGCGCAGCAATTCCATGCGCATGGGCGTGCACGCGGCGCAGCTCGCACCCTCGCTGGCCGCGGCCGACCGGGTGCTGATGCTGGCGCGGCCGGGCCTGCCCTGGGACCCGGCACCGGTGCTCTTCGGCCTGGCGGGCCGCGGGCGCGTGGTGGAATGTGCCGATGCACTGCTGGCCGGGCTGCTGAGGATGGTGCGCGATGGCGACACTGTGGTGTTCATGTCCAACGGCGGCTTTGATGCCGTGCAGCGGCGCTTCGTCGAGGCGCTGCGGCAGCGCGGCACCTGAGCGGGCCCGCTCCGCATTCGCGGTCGCCGCTGCCTTGGCGCTAAGCTGGCCCGATGCCGGCTCCCGCCACAACGCTTCCGCTGTTCCCGCTGCGCACGGTGCTGTTTCCAGGCGGACGCCTGCAACTGCGCATCTTCGAACGGCGTTACCTTGACCTGGTGCGCGACTGCAGCCGCAGTGGAACGGTGTTCGGCGTATGCCTGATCATCGATGGCGAGGAGGTCGGGTCCCCGGCCATGCCCGCGCCGGTTGGCACCAGCGCCCGCATCGTCGATTTCGACCAGTTGCCGGGCGGGCTGCTCGGCATCACGGTGGAGGGCGAGCAACGCTTCCATGCCGAAGGCGTGCGCGTGCGCGACAATGGGCTGGTCACCGCCACGGTGCAGTGGCTGCCGGAGGCGCCCGTGCAGCCGGTCGCACCCGAACATTCCCTGCTGGTGCGCCTGCTGGAAACGCTGTTCGAGCACGAGGGCGGCCCGTCCGATGCGGATCAGCACATGGACGATTCGGACTGGGTCGCCTACCGCCTGGCGGAGCGCCTGCCGCTGGACAACGGTGAACGCCAGGCCCTGCTGCAGGCCGGGGACGCGCACGACCGGCTGGAGCGGATCCTCGCCTGGCTTTCACGTGCCAGCGAGGCGGGTGGCTGAGCCGGGGGTTGCGCTGCCCGCACGCAGTACGTAGCTTGAAGCGGCCAGGGGGGCCTGAGCTGGACAAGTTGGCATGCGCTTCTACCTGAAACTGGGAGTGGTGCTGCTGCTCGCGGTCGCGCTGGTTTTCGGCGTGTTCCGCTACGCCGGCAGCCGCTGGTTCGCACAGGCCGCAGAGGCCCTGTCGCCCTTTGCCGAGATCGAGTACCGCCGCAGCTTCGGCTGGCCCAGCGGCCGCATCGGCATCGAGGACGTGCGCCTGCGGCCCCGCATGCGCCCGGGTGAGGAGATCAGCGCCGAGCGCCTGGGCCTGGACCTGGGCGGCCCGCTGCCACTGCTGAGGTTGCTGTTCGCGCGCGCCGACCGCGAGCCGGCGGAGCGCTTCACCGTGCACGTTGACCGGATGCGCATGAGCCTCGGCCTGGAGCGTTCGGTCCGTGCGGCCTCCGGCCGCCTGGGCTTCCTGGCGCCGTTCGAGGCGATGGGTTGCAACGGTGCCGGCCTGTTCCGTGGCACCGACTATGCGGAACTGGGCTGGCTGCAGACCCATGCCGACATCGATGCGGACGTCCGTGTGGACCCGTCGGGCAGGCGCCTGGAGGCCAGGGCGAGCTACGACCTGGATCCGCTTGGCCGTTTCGAGGTGGAGATGACACTCAGTGGCCTGGAACCCGAGGTGATGGCGCGCACGGGCGCCATGCCGCGCGTGGAGCGCCTCAACATCGGCTTCCAGGACCGCGGCATGATGGTCCGCCGCAACGAATACTGCGCGCAGCGGCTGGGCGTGCCGGTACCGAATTTCATTGCCCGCCATATCGACGCCGTGCGCGACGAACTGGAGGCGCGCGGCGTGTTCCTCGATGCCGCTGTGCTCGCCACCTACCAGGACTTCGCCCGCAGCGGCGGCCGTCTGGAATTCCTGGCCACCCCCAATGCCGGATTCGCACTCAGCGAATACCGCCATTACCGCTGGGACGACCAGCTGCGCATGCTCAATGCCAGCCTGCGCCACAACCGTGGTGCCCAGGTCCCCATCACCGCCAGCTTCTATGCCGAGGGCGCGGGCATCAGCCAGGCGGTCCCGGTGGCTGGCGAAAGCGTCAGCGTGCGGGCGTCGGCCAGTGCCGCCGAACGATTCGATCCCGCCGATCTGGAAGAACTGGTCGGCGAGCGGGTGCGCCTGCGCACCGTGCACGGGGTCACCTATGTGGGCCGCCTTCTGGAGTCGGAGGGCGGCATGGTTCGCATGGAGGTCGAGCAGCGCGGCTCGGCCCGCCCGCGCCGCACTGCCATCAATATGCGGGATGTGGTCAGCCTCAGCCTGGTCGACTGAGGCCCCGGAGCGCCAGGTGTGACCGGCATCACGCCTGCGGGCGATCCGGCGAACCCGGTCGCCTGCGGCTTGCGGCCGGGCATGAATGCGCATTAGCGTGTGCGCTGGGGAAGGCTTGGATTGCCCACCGGTGCTCAAGACGCTCATCCGGACGGTCGCTGGCATCGCGTTGCTGCTGGCATCGCTGCAGCTGGTGTACTGGTCGGCCGTGCGCCGACAGGTACGGCAGCTGGCGGAGGCCGTTGCGCCCGTCGCCGACCTGTCCTATGAGAACATCGACGCCTTTCCGCCGGGCAGCCTGGCTCTCAACGGCGTGCGGCTGTCGGTACGTGGATTCGAGTCGCTGCACCTGCAGGCCGACCGTGTGGCTCTGCACCACCTGGACCGGCTGTGGCTGCTGGGCTGGCTGGCAGGGCGGGAGCAGCCTCCCGTGCGGCGTTTCGCCCTGCAGGTCGACGGCCTGAATCCCAGCCCGGCGATGCTGCAGGCGCTGCGCCGACGCGCCGGCGCCCTGGGCCTGACCCTGCCGTTCGAGGCCGTCGGCTGTGCTGATGGCGGAACCTTCGGCCACGACGACTATGCCGTGCTGGACTGGCAGGCGCTTCGTCTCGACCTGCTGCTGGACTGGCGCCGGCGGCCGGAGCTGCGCCGGGTCGACATCGACCTGCGCGTGGACCGGCATCCTTCCGGTGTGCTGCTGGCGCAGCTCGGCTTCGTGGAGGTGTCCGAACGCAACGGCCTGTTCTCGCGCGGGCTGGGAGGCGCGCGGCTGGACAGCGCAAGCCTGCGCTACGACAACGATGACGCCCTGCGCCAGCGCAACCAGCTGTGCGCGGCGCGCGCCGGCGCCGATGCGGACTTCCACGCCGAGCATCTGCGTCGGGTGCACGAACTGCTGCGGGGCCTGGGGGTGGTGCCGGACGAACCCATCTGGGAGGCCTATGCGGCCTGGTCGGCGCAGGGTGGTACGTTGACCCTGACCGCGGAGCCCGCACCCGGCGTGCCCTTCAGCGAATACCCGGCCTTCGCGCCGGAGGACCGCCTTCGCCTCCTGGGACTGGCCCTGCAGGTGGCCAATGGGGAACCCGTGCCGGTGGAGGCCATCGGCGCCCACACCGGTGCCGTGGCCTTCCGTCCGCTGCCGGAGGACCTCGAGCAGGTACCCGGCATGGATGCGGGGCAGGACGACGGCGGCAGCGCACCGCCCGCGGGCGGTGGCGATCCGCCGGGGGAACAGGCCGGGGCGGCAACGGTGGTGCCTGCGCCGCGCCCGGGTATCGTGGCCCGGGCCATCGCCTTCGACGAGCTCGGCTCCCATCACGGCGGCCAGGTGCGTATCGCCACGGTCAGCGGTGGCCGCCACGTCGGCGTCATCCTGGACAGCACCTCCGATGCGGTGGAACTGCAGATCGTCCGCTACGGAGGAGCCGCGCGCCTGCCCATCGCCCGCGACCAGATCAGCCGCATCGAACTGCTGGAGCACGCGGACCCCGACCACTGAGCCGGGCATCCCGCTGGCATAATCGCCGCTTCCGCAATCCCGAGGATGCGCACATGACCAGCCTGGCCGGCAGGACCCTGTTCATCACCGGCGCCAGCCGCGGCATCGGCAAGGCCATCGCCCTGCGCGCGGCACGCGACGGCGCCAACATCGTCATCGCGGCGAAGTCGGCCGTGCCGAACCCCAAACTGCCGGGCACCATCCACGATGCCGCCGCCGAGGTCGAGGCGGCCGGCGGGCGTGCCCTGGCGCTCAAGGTCGACGTGCGCGACGAGGAGAACGTGCGTGCCGCCATGGCGGAGGCGGCCGGGCACTTCGGTGGCATCGACATCCTGGTGAACAACGCCAGTGCCATCTATCTGGCCTCCATGGCGGAAACGCCGATGAAGCGCTTCGACCTGATGCACCAGGTCAACGTGCGCGGTACCTTCCTGTGCACGCAGGCGGCGCTGCCGTACCTGCGGAAGTCGGACCACGCGCACGTGCTGGTGCTGTCGCCGCCACCCAGCCTGGACCCGAAGTGGTTCGCGCCGCACCTGGCATACACGCTGGCCAAGATGGGCATGAGCTTCGCCGTGCTGGGCATGGCGCCGGAGTTGCAGCACCATGGCATCGCCTGCAATGCCCTGTGGCCGCGCACGGTCATCCATACCGCGGCGCTGGCGATGATCCCGGGCGTCAATCCGGACAACTGCCGCACGCCGGAAATCATGGCCGACGCTGCCTGGCACGTGCTTGCGCAGCCGCCCTCGGCCCGGACCGGGCGTTTCCTCATCGACGAGGACGTGCTGCGCGAGGCCGGTGTCACCGACTTCGAACAGTACGCGGTGCGTCCGGGGCAGCCGCTGCTGCCCGACCTGTTCCTGTGAGGGCCCCTCAGGCCAGTCCGTGCATCACCTCGCGTGCCGCCGCGAGGGTGTCCCCGATGTCGGCGTCGCTGTGCGCCATCGACATGAAGCCGGCCTCGAAGGCCGAGGGCGCGAAGTACACTCCGCGCTCGAGCATGCCGTGGAAGAAGCGGCGGAACATGGCCACATCGCTCGCCACCGCCTTGGCATAGCTGTCCACGTACTCGCGGTTGAAGTACAGGCCGAACATGCCCCCGATGCGGGTGGTGCTGAACGGTACGCCCGCCTCGTCGGCCACCGCCTGCAGGCCGTCGGCGAGGGCGATGGTCTTCTGTTCCAGCCGCTGGTGGAAACCCGGCTCCTGCACCAGCTCCAGGCTGGCCAGACCGGCAGCCATGGCGACCGGGTTGCCCGACAGCGTGCCGGCCTGGTAGATCGGGCCGGCGGGCGCCACCTGTTCCATCAGGTCGCGACGGCCGCCATAGGCGCCCACCGGCATGCCGCCGCCGATCACCTTGCCGAAGGTGGTCAGGTCGGGACGCACCCCGAAGCGCTCCTGCGCGCCGCCCAGGGCGACGCGGAAGCCGGTCATCACCTCGTCGAAGATCAGCACGGCGCCGTGCTTCGTGCACAGCTGCCGCAGATGCTGCAGGAAGCCCTCGCGCGGGAGGATGCAGTTGGCATTGCCCACCACCGGCTCGACGATGAGCGCGGCGATTTCGTTGCCGCAGCGCTCGAACAGCGCCGTGGCGGCGTCGAAGTCGTTGAACGGGAGCGTCAGGGTCAGGTCGGCCAGGGCGGAAGGCACCCCGGGCGAGTCGGGCAGGCCGAAGGTGAGGGCGCCGGAGCCCGCCTTGACCAGGAAAGCGTCGCCGTGGCCGTGGTAGCAGCCCTCGAACTTCACGATGCGCGGGCGCCCGGTGGCACCTCGGGCCAGGCGGATGGCGGACATGGTGGCTTCGGTGCCGGAGTTGACCATGCGCACCATTTCCACCGAAGGCACGAGCCGGCAGATGGTTTCGGCCATCTGCACTTCCGCCGGGCAGGGCGTGCCGAAACTCAGGCCGTCGCGGACCGCCTTTTCCACCGCCGCGCGGATGGCCGGATGGTTGTGGCCGGCGATCATCGGGCCCCAGGAACCGACATAGTCGATGAAGCGCCGGCCCTCCACGTCCCACAGGTAGGCCCCTTCGGCGCGGGCGGTGAAGAACGGCTCGCCGCCGACGGAGCGGAAGGCGCGCACGGGCGAATTCACGCCGCCAGGCAGGTACTGGCGTGCACGGGCGAAAAGCTCGGCGTTGCTGGTCATGTTGCGGTCGTGTGCGGGCTGGAAGCGGGAGGGAAGGCGTCGAACAGCGCGGCATAGCGGCGCGCCGCCGCCCCGGCGGCTCCGGGCGGGCCGGCCAGGCCGCCGATCACCGCCAGAAGGTCGGCGCCGGCGGCCACCAGGGCGCCGCCATTGTCCGGGGTGATGCCGCCGATTGCCACCACGGGCAGCCCGAGGGTGCGGGCGGCGGCAAGCAGCCCGGGGCGGGCGCGGCGGGTGACCGCCTTGCTGCTGCTGGGGAAAAAGGCGCCGAAGGCCAGGTAGTCGGCGCCCCGTGCCGCCAAAGCGCGGGCGCGCCCGAGGTCGTCGTAGCAGGACACGCCGACCAGCGCTTCCCTGCCCAGCTGCGCGCGCGCGGTGGCGACATCGGCATCATGTTCGCCCAGGTGCACGCCATCGGCGCCGCAGGCCCGCGCCAGGGCGACATCGTCGTTGACGATGAAGGGCACCCCGGCGGCCCGGCACAGGCGGGCCAGGGCCAGGGCCTGCTCCCGCCGCCGCGTGGCCTCGCCACCCTTGTCACGGTACTGCAGGCACACGGCCCCGCCGGCGACCACCGCTTCCGCCCAGGCGAGCAGGGCCGGTGTGTCCAGGCCGTCCTGGCTAATCGCGTACAGGCCGCGCCGCAGGACCGGGCGGCCCATCGGCTGTCCCCGCGCGGTGGAAGCTGCGAAAATGCCGTTCTCCATTTCCTATGGCTTCTCCCTGCCCGCAATGACTATCCAGTCCGACAGCACCAGCGCACCCTACCGCACCTGGATGTGCGTGGTCTGCGGTTTCATCTACAACGAGGCCGACGGGCTCCCCGAGGAAGGCATCCCGCCCGGCACCCGCTGGGAGGACATTCCCGACACTTGGACCTGTCCCGACTGCGGCGTGGGCAAGGAAGACTTCGAGATGATCGAGATCTGAGGGCGTCCCGGCGCAGGCGGTGGCGGCCGCGCGCTGCCCTGCTAGTTGATACGCCGGCTGGCGGCCCCGCGTTGCGCGTCCACCAGCGCCTGGCGCACCAGCTGGGCGTCCTCCGCCTGCGGTTGCAGGGCAAGGTAACGCGTGAGGTCGGCCACCACACCCCGGTCATAGCCCAGCGCCTGGTACAGGCGTGCGCGCTCGCGGTACTCGACGGCCAGGGTCGGGTCGATGGTGAGCAGGCGGTCGGCGCAGCGCAGCGCCCGCTCCAGGTCCTGCCGCTCCAGGTACACCGAACGCAGGTTGCGCAGCATGCGCGTGAGGATGGCGCGGTGGCTGGCCGGATCCAGCAGGCGCAGCAGCTGCTGGTCGCCCAGCTCCTGAGGGCCCACATGCGCCTGCGCCCGCTGGCGCAGCTCCTCCACGTCGAGAGAGCGGCCGCCCTGGTAGGGGTCGAGCACCATGACGCCGCCCTGCACCAGCAGGCGGACGAGGAAATGGCCCGGGAAGGCGACGCCCTGCAACGGAAGTCCGAGCCGGCGTGCCACCTCCATCTGCATGATCGCCAGGGAAATGGGAATGCCCAGGCGGCGCTCGACAACCTCGTTGATGTAGCTGTTGCGCGGGTCGTAGTAGTCGTCGTCGTTGCCGCTGAAACCCAGCTCCTCGAACAGGAAGCGGTTCAGCGCCTGCAGCGCGGCCACCGGCGTGCCCGCACGCTCGACCTCGGGCGCCAGCGCCGCGGACCAGCTCGCACACAGGTCTTCGTAATACTGCGCGTCCAGGTCGGGATACTCGTCGCTCGCGATCAGCAGCGCCGCCTGGAACAGCGGGATCTCCTCGTCCCTGACGTTTCCGAACAGCGTCCAGTCCGTGCCCATGGCTTCCTACTTAGCGCCGCATGGCCGCAACAATCAAGCATGGCCGAGGCGAAACGCAACGGCAGCCAACCCGCGGCGCCGGCACTCTTGCAAGCCGGTGCGGCAGCACGTAGGATGCGCGCCCCGCTGACCGGTGGCCTTGGAAGGGTGCCGGGGGCTGGTGGGAGGGGTCGGCGCCGAGGAGGCTTGACGGCTTCGAAGACTGGTCTATAATGTGCGGCTCCCCCGGACGAGATGTCCGGACGCTCCCGGAAGGTGGGCGGGCGACCTTGGGGGTTGCGGGAACGGATCTTTGACAGTGTGCGCAGGTGACTTGTGCGGGCGCCTGTATTGGGGAAGCAACCAATACAGAGTGACCCGGACCAATGAGTCACGTCAGTGACACCTAGACAGTAATGTCCAGAGGTCCAGGTTCGCTCTTTGATGGATTGGCCCTTCGGGGCCGGAAGTTCCAAGTGAAGAGTTTGATCCTGGCTCAGATTGAACGCTGGCGGCATGCTTAACACATGCAAGTCGAACGGCAGCGCGGGGAAGCTTGCTTCCCTGGCGGCGAGTGGCGGACGGGTGAGGAATGCATCGGAATCTGCCCAGTCGTGGGGGATAACCTGGGGAAACCCAGGCTAATACCGCATACGACCTCCGGGTGAAAGCAGGGGACCTTCGGGCCTTGCGCGGTTGGATGAGCCGATGCCGGATTAGCTAGTTGGCGGGGTAAAGGCCCACCAAGGCGACGATCCGTAGCTGGTCTGAGAGGATGATCAGCCACACCGGGACTGAGACACGGCCCGGACTCCTACGGGAGGCAGCAGTGGGGAATATTGGACAATGGGCGCAAGCCTGATCCAGCAATGCCGCGTGTGTGAAGAAGGCCTTCGGGTTGTAAAGCACTTTTATCAGGGAAGAAATCCTGCGGGCTAATACCCTGTGGGGATGACGGTACCTGAGGAATAAGCACCGGCTAACTTCGTGCCAGCAGCCGCGGTAATACGAAGGGTGCAAGCGTTAATCGGAATTACTGGGCGTAAAGGGTGCGTAGGCGGTTCGTTAAGTCGGATGTGAAAGCCCTAGGCTCAACCTGGGAATGGCATCCGAAACTGGCGGGCTGGAGTGCGGTAGAGGATGGTGGAATTCCCGGTGTAGCGGTGAAATGCGTAGAGATCGGGAGGAACACCAGTGGCGAAGGCGGCCATCTGGACCAGCACTGACGCTGAGGCACGAAAGCGTGGGGAGCAAACAGGATTAGATACCCTGGTAGTCCACGCCCTAAACGATGCGGACTGGATGTTGGGGGCAACTAGGCCTTCAGTATCGAAGCTAACGCGTTAAGTCCGCCGCCTGGGGAGTACGGTCGCAAGACTGAAACTCAAAGGAATTGACGGGGGCCCGCACAAGCGGTGGAGTATGTGGTTTAATTCGATGCAACGCGAAGAACCTTACCTGGCCTTGACATCC
>Ga0079224_100016128_pt1 | contig 10480 bp, 8 predicted proteins | sample Stecom2015_FD_80414 | JGI IMG/M metagenome (GOLD analysis project Ga0079224, IMG submission 80414) | Agricultural soil microbial communities from Utah to study Nitrogen management - Steer compost 2015 | ecosystem: Environmental > Terrestrial > Soil > Agricultural land | place: USA: Utah...
CCGCGCACCTGCCAGGCCAACGCCAGCGTTTCGCCGGGCGCGAGCCGATTGGGCGACGCGGTGAACAGGTCGATGCTGAGGCCCGATGTTGAGAACGACACGTTGGCCAGCGCGCTGCGAGTGGCCCCCGCCGCATCACGCACGTCGAGGCGGAAAGTGACCAGCGGGCCGTAGGTCGCCGGGTCACCGTCGGCGGGGAAGGTATACATGATGCTGCCCGATGGCGGCAGAGTCTGCGCGATCAGTTCTGGCTGCGACCCTTCCGCCCGTATCAGGTACAGATCGGCGCTGGTCGCCCCGCTGGTTGACCATGACAGGGCCACGGTATCGCCGAGCGTTGCCGAAGTCCGGTCAGTGTTGAAGCTCTCGATCGTCGCGCCAGACCTGATGACCGGCAGGCGGACGTAGGCCGTGCGCCGCGCGGATGTATCGTCCTCGGCGATCAGCAGGAAGGTCGCCGTATCCGCGCCCAGTCCTTCTTCGGCGGCGGCGGGCAGCGTGTATTCCAGCGATCCGCTGGCGTCGAGATTTTCGCCCAATACCTGCGAGAAGAACTGCCCACCCTGTACGCCGACCCGCGAGAGCGTGATATTCTGCGCGCCGCTGACGTCCCAGCTCAGCGTGACGGGAGCGCCCGGCTCGAGGCTGGTGACGTTCGCGCTGAACGCATTGATCGTTATGGCGCTTTCGGCAGGAAATTCGATCACGCTGGACACCGGCACGCCGTTCGCGTCTGTCAGCGCGTTGCCGGCGGTGTCCGTGGCTGTCAGCGTGAATTGATAGCGGTCGCCGTTGACAAAACCGACTTCATCCAGCGGGATGGACAGGGAGTCCAGTGGTTTCAGCCCGCTGCGCGTTACCAGAGTGCCTGCCGGATCGACATACTCGATACGAACCTGTGGCGCGCCGGCAACTTCCCAGACCAGCGTAAACTGCTCGCCGGTTGCCGGGTCGCCAACCCGTGCCGGTTCGAAATAGAAGATTTGCGCCGGGCCTGCGGGTTCGGGTTCCGGCTCTGGCGTCGCTTCCGGCGGCACGGCGGTCGCGGTCAGCATGCCGGCGACCGGCAGCACCAGTTCGCGCGAGTCGAGCGTCGTTCCCGTAATGCCGTCGATGACGCGCAATACCAGCGTCACGCGGGTGTCGCCCGCCGCGACAACAGGGGCAACGACGCCCTGCCCCTGCGATGGGACCCACAGCGACAGCCGCGGCAGATCGACCGCTACGAGCTGACCGTCGGCCAGAATTTGATCGAAGGCCAGATAGGATGCCGGCGTGCGTCCTTCGACGCTCCACGAAACCGGCGTCAGCGCTACGCCGGAAGCATCGGGCGACACCTCGGTCGCACTGCTTTCAAAGGCCACAATTGCCGGCGTTTCTTCGCCAGTGGTGTCGTAGGGAATGACCAGCGTGCGCTGGTCGAGCACGGCGCCTGAGGCATCGAGGATGGAGAGGCGATAGGTGGGCGGCCCGAAGTTGGCGGGATGCGTGACGGTGATCTCGCGCTCACCTCGCGGTTCGAGCGTTTCCCCTTCGGCGAGCAGCGAAACCCAGTCGTTGATGACGAATGCCTCCAGCGCCAGCCGGTGTTCGGGCAGCATATTCAGCGTGCTCCACGAAAGCACCGTGGTTGTTTCACCGGCTTCGGCATCGGCAAGCGCGATGGCCTCCAGATCGGCGCTGAAATCCAGAATCGCGGGTGGCTGCGCGCTGGCGGCCTGGCGCGCGGGCGCGGCGGACAGAGCGCCGCCTGCAAGCAACAGAGAAACGGCGAATAACAGCAACAGGCGTTTCATCGGTTTCCCCTCTCTGCTTTTGCGCCCCGCTCCGGGGCACGCGGTACAGGTCTGTGCAGATACGACGGCAGATCAGAACAACGGCAACTGGCCGCTGTTTTCGTCTGGCTTTTTGCGTGGCTGTGGTTGAAGCAACCCGCGCGCCTCAAGCCAGGCGGCGTCTGGCCCTTCCCAACCGACTTTTTTCAGGTCGCAGGTGTTCTTCGGCCCGAAGACGATGCCTTCTGCTTCCAGACGCTGGCGTTGCAGCCGGGCCGCTTTGCTGCCTTCCGGCAGGCTGATGCCGCCACGCGCGTTGATAACGCGGTGCCACGGCACGGTCGGCTCGTCAATACCCGAAACGGCGTTCATGGCGTCACCCACCCAGCGTGGCCCCAGACGCGCGTAGTCGTTTGCCGCAACGCCGCGCGGCGGCGGGATCATCGACGCGATGAAGCCGTAGGTCGTGACCTTTCCCTCCGGCACCTGGCGCACGATTTCCCAGACCAGAGCATTAAATCGTTCAGCTTCCGGATTTTCGTATGCCATGGCAATAATCTAGCGCGGGTTTGCTTGCAGCGCCAGCCGCGTCGCGCGCAGGATGGTCGTGTAGCCGCCGGAAAAGTTCAACAAAAACAGCCCTCATCACGGCGAAGAGGGCTGTCTGGAGGGCGATCGGGGACCGATTTATGGAATCTGCGCCATCTGTATCAGGTTGCCACAGGTGTCGTCAAATACGGCGATGGTAGCCGGCCCCACCGACGTTGGCTCCATCGTGAAGCTGACTCCCCGGGCTTTCAACCGCTCGTATTCTTGCTGGATGTTATCGACGGCAAATGAGGCAGCGGTGATACCCTGCTCATAAAGCGCCTTCTGGTAGGCCTGCGCCGCCGGATTGTTATTCGGTTCCAGCAGCAATTCGGGGCCGTCGGGCTGTTCCGGCGATGCGACGGTAAGCCACTTGAACTCGCCAGCCGGAAAGTCGGCCTTTTTCACAAAACCGAGAACGTCGGTATAAAACTTCAACGCTTTTTCCTGATCGTCGACAAAAACGCTGGTCAAATAAATCTTCATAGCCGGTTGCGCCTTTCTTTTGGGGAACGGACCGGAACAAATGCCGGTTAATCTGCCAGATTAGATCAATTGTTCTATTTCGTCAAGCAGGCGCGGGGGACTCGCGTCCTGTTTGCCAAATCCGGCCAGCCCGATACAATCCAGCTATTGGAAATTTTTTAAATGGAGTGCGGTGCTTTGGAAGCGAAATTCAGAGAGCTGAAGGCACGGCTGGCGGAAGTCGATGACCTGCGCGCCGCGGCCAGTGTTCTCGGTTGGGACCAGCAGACGTACATGCCGCCGGGCGGAGCAGAAGGGCGTTCGCGCCAGATGGCGACCCTGTCGCGTCTGGCGCATGAAAAGTTCACCGATCCGGCGGTCGGGCATTTGCTTGACGACCTGCGGCCGTATGAGGAGAGCCTGCCTTACGATTCGGATGAGGCAGCGCTTATCCGCGTCGCCCGGCGTGACTACCTCAAGCTGACGCGCGTTCCGGCGTCGCTGGTCGCCGAGGTGATCGGCCATCAGGGGCTGTCCTATCAGACGTGGACCGAAGCCCGGCCCGCAAACGACTTCGCGCGTGTCCGCCCGCTGCTGGAAAAAACGCTCGATTACAGCCGCCAGTTCAGCAGTTTCTTTCCCGATTTCGAGCATATCGCCGATCCCCTCATCGACCTGCACGACGAGGGCATGACGGTGGCAACGGTGCGCCCGCTGTTCGACGCGCTGCGCCCGGAACTGGTGTCGCTGGTGGAAGCGATTGCCGGGCAGCCGCCGGTCGATCTGTCGCCGGTTTACGGGCATTTTCCGCAGGACCGGCAGCTTGCCTTCGGGCTGGAAATAATCGGCGATTATGGCTTTGACTTCAATCGCGGGCGGCAGGATCTGACACACCACCCGTTCATGACGAAGTTTTCGCTGGGCGACGTGCGTATCACAACGCGCGTGCGAGAAGATGACCTGACCGACGCGCTCTTCAGCACGCTGCACGAGGCTGGCCACGCCATGTATGAACAGGGCATCCATCCCGATCTGGAAGGGACGCTGCTGGCCGATGGCGCGTCGAGCGCGGTTCACGAGAGCCAGTCGCGCCTGTGGGAAAATCTGGTCGGGCGCAGCCGCCCATTCTGGGAGCATTATTATCCGCGTTTGCAGGCTTTATTCCCGGAACAACTGGGCGCGGTATCGCTGGATGCGTTCTACCGGGCGGTGAACAACGTCCGGCGTTCGCTCATTCGCACCGATGCCGATGAAGTGACCTACAATCTGCACGTCATGCTGCGGTTCGATCTCGAAGTGGCGCTGCTGGAAGGCAAGCTGGAAGTGCGCCACCTGCCCGAAGCCTGGAATGATCGCTATCGCTCTGATCTGGGCATTGTCCCGCCCGACGACCGCGACGGCGTGTTGCAGGATGTCCACTGGTTTTCCGGACTCATCGGCGGCATGTTTCAGGGTTACACGCTCGGCAATATCCTCAGCGCGCAGTTCTTCGAAGCGGCGACGACTGCGCATCCGGAAATTCTGACGGAGATCGGTCAGGGGCGGTTCAGCACGCTGCATGGGTGGCTGAAGGAGAATCTCTATCGCCACGGGCGCAAGTTCACGACGCACGAGCTCGTCCAGCGCGTGACCGGCGGGCCGATCAGCGTCGAGCCGTATCTGCGTTATCTGAAGACCAAGTACGGCGAGTTGTACGGCGTGGAAGTCTGAACCGGCGGGCCGGGTCGCTCTCTTTGCCTCCGTCCACGTCGTCGATGCCGGCGGGGGCAGGCTATTTCGCCTGAGGGTCGCGCCCGGCTAAAGCGCTTCCACCGCCTGCAGCAGCTCCCCGGTAGTCGGCTGATAGTTGCCGACGCGCCGGACGACCAGCCCGCTGGCGTAATTGGCCAGCATGGCCGCTTCCTCGACTTCCGCCCCGGCTAGCAGCGCCAGCGTCAGCGTCGCGATTGCCGTGTCTCCCGCGCCGACGGTGTCGTAAACATCCGTGACTGCCGGGGCGGGACAGTGCGCTGCCTGCCCGCCGGCCTTCGCAACCGTGATGCCGTACGCGCCGCGCGTGATGACCATGGCCCGGGTCAGCGACAGCGATTGGAAGAGGTCGATAGCGGCCTGCGCGAAATCGTCGTCGCTTTGCAGGTCGCGCCGCAGATAAGCGCGGGCCTCGTCGGCGTTGCATTTCACCAGCCCGAACCCAACATATTTTTCCAGCGCGCCCTGCGCGTCGGCCGCCAGCAGTACGTTTCGTTCGGCGGTCAGCGACCGCACGGTTTCGACCAGCGACGGCGTCAGCAGGCCAACGAGATAATCGGAACATAGCACGGCTTCGACGGCGGCGATGCACTCGCCTATACGCGCCCGTACCTGCCGTTCAATCGTCGGGCCGATCGCCTCCCTAGAGAGCTTGTCCAGACGGGCGACCTGCTGGGGAAAACGCAGGCCCATATGCGCCAGCAGACGGGTCTTGACGGTCGTTGGCCGCGCCGGATCGACCACCAGACCGCCGGTTTCGATGCCCAGCGCCTGCAACACCTGGCGCAGCACGGTTGCTTCATGGTCGGAGCCGATGACGCCGATCTGAACCGGTGTGCTGCCTAGCCTGACGATATTAGCCGCCGGGTTGGCCGCGCCACCGGGGATCAGTTGCCGTGTCTGGTATTCCAGCACCGGAACCGGCGCTTCGCGGCTCATGCGCGTCGCCGTGCCGATGACGTATTCGTCGAGGATGACATCGCCCAGCACCAGCACCCGATGCCCGGCGAGTCGCGGGATGAGCGCTTTCAGGCGGTCGCGTTGTGCCATTTCCGGCCTGCTTTCGTTCATGTCGAATAGCCGTTCAGGTTATCACGATGCGGGACGTTCGAGTAGCACGGCCAGCACGAAGCGCGGCAAACGCAACATGCGCCGCCAGCGCGACGGTTGCAGGTAGAGGCGATAAAGCCACTCTAAACCGAGCTGCTGGAGCCACAGCGGCGCGCGCGGGATGACGCCGGCGATGAAGTCGAACGTGCCGCCGACGCCCATCGCCATTCTGGGGCGCAGGCGCGGCAGGTTGCGCGCGATCCAGACGTCCTGCGCCGGAGCGCCGAAGGCCACGAACAGGATGTCTGCGCCGCTGGCATTGATCTGCTCGACGATTTCGTCTTCTTCATACGAGGCAGGGCTGCCGCTGTAAGTTCCGACAATTTTCAACCCCGGATGCCGCGACACCAACACCTCTGCCGCCTGGTCGGCAACGCCCGGCGCTGCGCCGAGGAAAAATAGCCGCCAGCCTTCCTCGGCGGCCCGCGCCGCGATCTTCGGCACGCCGTCCGAGCCGGTGACGCGCTGGGGCAACGGGCGGCCTCGCCGCCGGGCGGCCCATAACAGGCCGACGCCGTCCGGGATGCACAGAGCCGCGCGGTTGAGGATGTGCTTAAAGTTCGGATCGTCCTGCGCGATCATGATGAATTCGGGATTGACGGTGCAGACGTGGCGCGGGCCGGTCGCGCTCCGGTCGCGCACCCACTCGCCGATCCGGTCCAGCCATTGTTCGTAGGTAATGGCGTCGACCGGCACGCCGAGGATACAGAGGCGTTCCGGCTGTCCCGCGTTTCGCGCTTCAGCCGTTTTCGCCGCCGGAGCCGGGGTGTCGGTCCACGGCGCGGCGCGCACCACCGGCGTTCGCAATTCAACCGGCGTTCCGGCCAGCAGGCTGCGCGCCGCATCGAGAACGTGAGACGGCGTGATCAGGCGCATGCACGTCCGCGCTTCGCAGCCTTCACGCAGGCCGATGCCATGGCCGACATAGCTGCACGGTGAGCACTCAACCCGGCTGATGAGCGCAATCGAGCGCCCGCCCGGCGTCCACGGACGCCACGCGTCAGCATTGCTTGGCCCGAAGATCGCGACGACCGGCACGCCGGTGGCGGCGGCCAGATGCATGATACCGCTATCCGCGCCGATATAGAGATCGCTGTCGCTTAATATGGTCGCCAATTGCGGAAGCGTCGTTTTCCCGGTCAGGTCGATCACGGGGAAGCTCAGGCGTTGCACCACATTGGCGGTGTCGTCCGCCGCCGTGCCGGCGATCACGATTTCGGCGTTGAATTCGCTGGCTAATGCCTCGGCGACCGCCGCGAATTTCGCCGCATCCCAGCGTCGCGCCAGACTGTAGCCGCCGCTGCCCGGGTGCAGCACGATACGCGGCCTGCCCGGTGTTTTCGGCCTGATCACGCCGCTGGCGCTGGCGCGCGCGACGACAGCGGGCCGGGGCCGGGTGTTCGCGCCGAGCATGCCGGCAAGATCGAGCCAGTACTGCGCCTGATGCCGCGCGCCAAACCCCTTGTCGGCCAGTCGCTCGGTCAGGAAATAGCCATTGCCGTTGTCCAGCCCGATCCGCCGCCGGCTTCTCGCGGCCAGAGAGAGCGCGCCGAATTTGAGCGCGCCGAAGCGCGTGGTGAAGTGGTGAAAAAAGACGGTCGTGTCATAGCGCCCACGGCGCAGGCGCATAGCGAGGCCCAGCGCGTGGCGCAGATTGGTCGGACGCAGCAGCGCGCGCGGGTTATCGAAGGTGTGTTTGCTGAAGGTGACGATCTCGTCCACCAGTTGCGTTCCGGCGACGACCGGGGCGCTGTGCGCCGTCGTCAGCAGCGTGAGGTGCGCGTCGGAGCGCGCTTCGCGCAGCGCCGCTATAGCGGGCGTCGTCAGGATCAGGTCGCCAATATCGGCCAGTTGGACGAGCAGAATGCGTTCAGCCATGGGCAAGACTATACGCGGGCGAGAGAGGGTTGGGCAAGGGCCGGATCACGCGCTTTCCAGCGCGGTCAGCGCTTCGCGCGCCGCCCGTTCCCACGTGAATCTGGCTGCCTGAAGGCGTCCTTTGGCTGCCAGTTCCGCGCGCAGCGCGGCATCGCTTGCCAGCCGGTTCATGGCGTCCGCGATGGCGTCGGTGTCCAGCGGATCGACCAGCAGCGCGGCGTCGCCCGCCAGTTCGGGCAGGCTGGACGTGTTGCTGCAAATGACCGGCGTGCCGCAATGCATGGCTTCCAGCACCGGGAAGCCAAAGCCTTCATGGAGGGATGGAAACACCAGCGCCAGCGCTTCCGCATAGAGCGCGCCTTTATCCGCCTCGTCCACATAGCCGGTCAGCAGGATGCCGTCCACGCCGGAGGTCCAGGCTTCATCGTATAGCCAGCCTTTGCCGCCTGCCAGCACCAGCGCCGCATCGTTCTGCGGAGACCGGGCTCGCCAGCGGGCATACGCCTGTACCAGCCGGGCGATATTCTTGCGCGGTTGCAACGTGCCGAGGAACAGAAAATAACGCTCCGGCAGGCCATATTTGCGCCGGACAGCCGCCAGATTGTCGATTCGTGGGGCGTCTACGCCCGGATAAACGACGCGAATTTTGCCGGGCGGCGTGCCATAGAAGCGCGTCAGGTCGGCAGCCGTCGCCCGGCTATCGGCCAGTATGACGCCGGCGCGGCGCGCGCTGAAGGCGGTAGAGAGATGCAGATACAGTCGCGGCCACCATGGGTGCGCCTCCGGGAAATAGCGAAAACCCAGATCATGGACCGTCACGGCCATGCGTCCGGGCGCGATCAGCGGCAGGCTGTGCGCGGGCACAAAGGTCACGTCAGGCCGGTCGCGCCACAGGGCCGCGGCAAACGCCGTGTGTGTCCACAACCTGGGCTGCCGCAGAAGGCGCGTAACCACGCGTTCGTCGCTCGGAAAGAGATCGGGCGGCGGAGTATCGCGAAAGTAGAGCCAGAAGTGATGCGTCGAGTCGAGGTCGATGAGCGCTCGGGTGAGCTGCAGCGCATAGCGTTCGGTTCCGGTGACGCGCGCGCTCGTCGTCCGGCTGGCATCAATGGCGATACGCAAGTGCGTTATCCCCGTCGTTTTGCCAGCAGAGGCAGCAGCCAGAGAAGCGCTATAACGGCAACCAGCGCCGGCCAGTAGGGCGCGACGCCCGCCAGCAGCGTTGCCGGTAGATAGCCGATGATCGCTGCGAGGCTGACGGCGGCGGCAACCAGAAACAGGATACCGGGCAGCAGCAACCGCCGGTCCATCGGTCTGGAGAGCAGGGCGGTCAGCGCGAACGCCAGTCCGGTCGCGGCCAGAATGAGCGGCCCGGCGACCGGAGCTTCGAGGTCGAGCGTTGAGGCGTAATAGACGGAGCCGGCCATCAGCACCAGCAGGATGGCGAAAAAGAACGCGCCGCGCGCCCAGCGGCCCGACGAAAGCCAGTAGGCCAGCAGGGTGATGACCACGGCGGCGAGCAGGGCCGCGCTCACCAGCAGCGGATTGAGCGGTACGGCATCCGGCGCTGTGGTCGCGAAGGTCAGCCACGCGCCGATGCCCATGAGCAGCAGCGCAGGGACGACGGATGCCAGTTGGCCGCGGCGCAGGTTGACGACCGGCGGGGCCTGAATCGACTTGAGCGTCCGGTGAGCGGCTTCTTCGCGCGCGGCTTCGGCGTCCTGTTCGGCGGCTAGTTGCGCGCGTTCCAGTTCTTCACGCTCGGCCAGCTCTTCACCGAGCGCGGCGACCGACGCCAGCGCCGCGTCGATATCGACGAAGTCGAAAGCGGGCGATTCCACATCCTCATAGGTGGCCTGCCCGGCAGCCGCGTAAGCCTCCGGCGCGTCGTCGCGCGCGTCCCACGCGGTATCATACGAACCGGCAGACTGCGTCTCAGCGCCGCCGGATTCGAGGTCTTTGGCCAGCGCTTCGGCTTCGGATACCTCAGGCAGCGGCAAGCCGTCGTCGGGAAGCGATTCCCGGACTTCGGCGTCGCTGTCGGGTGTGTCCACGCCGGCCCGGGCTTCGGTATCGCCTTCAACAGCCGCTTCAGGGTTTTGTGCCGGTGGTTCGTTTTCCGGCAGCGGTTTGTCGTGTTCGGTCATGGTGTGTATTCTGGCGGCTTTTCATAACGGACGCAAGCGATATCTCAGCCTTGCCTCTGTTTCAACCAGACTGTATAATCGCGGTAACGGCGACGTGGCCAAGTGGTAAGGCAAGGCTCTGCAAAAGCCTGATCACCGGTTCGAGTCCGGTCGTCGCCTCTCGCGGGTGTCTCACAGCTTGTGGACACCCGCTTTTCGTCATCGGGAGGGCTGCACATGCCGTCAGATAACCCCGACAGCGACCGTAAACCTTCGACTGCCCGGCTGCAACCGCAGATCGTGCGGCCCCTGCCACAGGCCCCCCTGCTCAACTACACCCTCTCAACCGTTTGCCCGGCCTGCACGGCCCCGACTGTGCGGCGCGCCTGCAAAGTGCGCTGCGAGCGCTGCGGTTTTGTCTGGGATTGCAGCGAACTCTAGGCGATCCAGCGCCAGGTTACAAAGCGCGCGGTGAACAGCGCCATCAACGCCAGCGACAGCGCGATCAGGAGAATCTGCTGCCAGATGCGCGTTGCCCGCGCTCCAGCCTCGACATAAAACGGAAAGACAACCAGCCCGAAACGCGGCATGGCGACCAGCGGTCCGGAAAGCACCGGCACGATGATCGCGCCCAGCGCATACAGCCCCCATGCGACCCGGCGGCGCCGCACCAGCCGCGCCAGCGCGAGAAAACCCAGCCGCGCCAGCAGAGCCAGCCACGACAGCCGCCAGCCAAACCACGAAACGGCGGCACCCCCGGAATCAGCCGCAAACCCACCCACGCACACG
>Ga0079224_100016131_pt1 | contig 10479 bp, 9 predicted proteins | sample Stecom2015_FD_80414 | JGI IMG/M metagenome (GOLD analysis project Ga0079224, IMG submission 80414) | Agricultural soil microbial communities from Utah to study Nitrogen management - Steer compost 2015 | ecosystem: Environmental > Terrestrial > Soil > Agricultural land | place: USA: Utah...
CAGCGACGCGAGCTGCGCGCCCGCCGAGTGCCCCATGAGGACGATGGCGTCGGGATCGCCGCCGTAGCGCGCGATGTGCGCGTGCACCCACTTGACAGCGCGCGCGACATCAGCGGGCTGCTGCTGCCAGTGCACGTCGGGCAGCAGGCGGTAGTTGATGACCGCCGCGCCATAGCCGTGGGCGGCGAAGAAGCGCCCGATGTTCCGGTAGAGGTCGGCCCCGGCCACGTGCAGCGACTTGTCGCCTTCCATCCAGTTGCCGCCATGCACGAACACGACGGTCGGCCAGTCGCGCCCTTCGGGCAGGAACAGATCGAGACGGTGTTTGGTGGGATGCGCGTCTGGTCCATCGACATAGGGGATGTCGGACACGACGCGCGAGGCGGGCAGGTGTTGCGTGCGATAGAAGGGGGTGATGACGACGCGCTTGCCGACCTCGCAGCCGGCGGATGCGAGCGCCCCGACCAGGAGGACGAGTGGGCCGACGCGGATCACAGCGGGATGTTGCCGTGCTTCTTCGGCGGAGACGTCACCCGCTTGGTCGCCAGGCTCGCCAGAGCCCCGATCAGTTTCGCGCGCGTCTGGCTGGGACGGATGATCTGGTCGATGTAGCCGCGGCTGGCGGCGACGAACGGGTTGGCCAGCGTCTCGCGGAACTCGCGCGCCTTCTCGGCGCGCATCGCGGCCGGATCGTCCGCCTTCTCGATCTCGCGGCGATACAGGATGTTCACAGCGCCGTCGGCCCCCATGACCGCGATCTCCGCGGTCGGCCAGGCGTAGTTGAAATCCGTGCGGATGTGCTTGCTGGCCATCACGCAGTACGCGCCGCCGTACGCCTTGCGCGTGATGACCGTGATCTTCGGCACGGTCGCCTCGGCAAACGCGTAGAGCAGCTTCGCGCCGTGGCGGATGATGCCGCCGTGCTCCTGCCGCACGCCAGGCAGGAAGCCGGGCACGTCTTCGAACGTGATGAGCGGGATGTTGAACGCGTCGCAGAACCGCACGAAACGCGCGCCCTTGACCGACGCGTCGATGTCGAGCGTGCCGGCGAGCACGGCCGGCTGATTGGCGACGATGCCGACGCTCTGCCCCGCCAGGCGCGCAAACCCCACGATGATGTTCTTCGCGTAGTGCTCGTGCACCTCGAGGAACACCCCATCGTCAATCACGCGCGTGATGACGTCGTGCATGTCGTAGGGCTGATTCGGCTGCTCGGGAACGAGCGTGTCGAGTTCGGCGTCGGCGCGATCGACAGGATCGACGATGGGCAGCCGCGGCGCCGGATCGAGGTTGTTCGACGGCAGGTACGACAGGAGCTCGCGAATGAGCTGGATGCATTCGCGATCGTCGTGGGTCGAGAAGTGCGCGACCCCGCTCGTCGCGTTGTGCGTCATCGCGCCGCCGAGCGCTTCTTTCGTGACGTCTTCGTGCGTGACGGTCTTGATGACGTCGGGCCCGGTCACGAACATGTAGCTCGAGCCCTCGACCATGATGTTGAAGTCGGTGATGGCCGGCGAGTACACGGCGCCGCCGGCGCAGGGGCCCATGATGGCGGAGATCTGCGGAATCACGCCCGACGCGAGCGTGTTGCGCAGGAAGATGTCGGCGTATCCGCCGAGCGAGACGACGCCTTCCTGGATGCGCGCGCCGCCCGAGTCGTTGAGGCCCACCATCGGCGCGCCCATCTCGACGGCCAGGTCCATGACCTTGACGATCTTCGCGGCGTTCGTCTCGGACAGCGAGCCGCCGAACACCGTGAAGTCCTGCGCGAAGGCGAAGACCTGGCGGCCATCGACACGACCGTGACCCGAGACCACGCCGTCGCCGGGCACCAGCTGCTTGTCCATGCCGAAATCGCGGCACCGATGCGTGACGTACTTGTCGATTTCCTCGAAGGTTCCGGGGTCGAAGAGCAGCTCCATGCGCTCGCGCGCGGTGAGCAGCCCCGCATCGCGGCGCTTCTTCAGCCGCTCTTCGCCGCCGCCCATCTCGGCACGGCGTTCCAGTTCTTCAAGTCGCGTGAGAGGATCCATGAAGGGCTGAGGACTAACGGCTCTGCGCCTTCTGCCAGTCGTCCAGGAACTTCTTCAGGCCGATGTCGGTCAGCGGATGCTTGAAGATCTGATCGAGCACGCCCGCCGGGCACGTGCAGACGTCGGCGCCGAGGCGCGCGGCCTGGACGATGTGCATCGGGTTGCGTACCGACGCAACGAGAATCTCGGTGCCCCACTCGTAGTTGTCGTAGATCTCGACGATCTGCTCGATGAGGTCCATGCCGTCGGTGGCGATGTCGTCGAGGCGGCCGACGAACGGGCTCACGTAGGCGGCGTTGGCCTTGGCCGCGAGAATGGCCTGCGTCGCCGAGAAGACCAGCGTGACGTTGACGGCGATGCCCTCGGCGGCAAGCGCGCGGCAGGCCTGCACGCCGTCCTTGCCGAACGGCACCTTGACGACGATGTGGTCGTCGATGGTCGCGAGGCTCTTGCCCTCTTCGATCATCGCGTGCGCGTCGGTGGCGACGACTTCGGCGCTGACCGGTCCCTGCACGAGGCGGCAGATCTCTTTCAGGATGGCACGTGGGTCGCCGCCCTCTTTCGCCATCAGCGACGGATTGGTCGTGACGCCGTCGATGATGCCGAGGTCGACCAGGGCCTGAATCTCTTTGACGTTTCCGGTATCTGCGAAGAACTTCATTGCTCACGGCTCCAGGCCTCAGGCCACAGGCCTCAGGCGCTTCTGGTTACTTCAACGTCCTGTTTCTTCGACCCGAGTCGACTGAGCGCTGTGGTTCGCGGGTGACGCGGTATCGACCGAGACGACGGCGTAGACGTAGCGGCGGCCCGGTTCGACCGTCGTATCGCGGTAGGTCGTCTCGGCGATCGGCGTCTCGAACAGCGGCGTCAGTGTCTCACCCGGGGCGTCGCCACGCAACACGATGTAGCCGGCGAGATCCGCAGCCTCGACCGAGTCCCAGATCAGACTGATCACGCCTGGCGCCGCCACGGCAGTGAGGTTCGCCGGTACGGGCGGCGGGAAGATGTCGCGCGGCGTCACGCACACAGGTCCCGCAGCGGCGCTCTCGACGGTGGCGCGCGTCCCCGCCGAGGCCGCGCGCACGATGAAGCAGCGCTCGACGCCGAATGCAGCGCGCGGATCGGGCGTCGCACCAGCCTCGGCCGGCGGCGGCGTCATCGGCGCCTCGAACGAGGTACCGGTGATTGGCGTGGCCGTGATCGCGACGTCGGGCTGCCCCGGCCGCACCTCGTAGACGCGATACCGCGTCTGAGGCGAGATACCGAGCCACTCGAGACGAATGCCTTTCTCGGTGAAGCTTCCGCTCAACTGCGAGGGCGCCCCTTCGAGCGGCGCCAGCGGCACGGCAACGAGATCGGAGAGCACGCCGACACGATTGCCTCGGGTGAACCCTGCGACGACGTAGTAGCGCACCAGAGACGTCCCCGCAGCCGGTGCGGTGCTGACGGTGTCGTTCCACGTGACGACCGCACCTGGCATCGGCGTCGTCGTGTCGGCGGGGGCCGTCTCGCCCTCGGCCGGCAGAGGCACGATGTCAATGGACGCCAGGCGGTGGTCCTCACCGACGAGCGTGGCCGGAGCCGGAGCGGGATCGGTGGCCGGACGCGTAAGTGCGAACACGCGCACCGTTGCGATGGCGACCGGTGCCGAGCCGTCGTGATTCACCGACGGCACGGTGAACGACAGCGTGACGGGCTGGCCTTCGATGCGGACGGCGGTCAACGCCTCGGGTTTGCCGGGCGCGAGACGCAACGGCGGCAGCGGGTCGCCCTTCGAACCGCACGCGCCCGCCACCAGCGCGGCCAGCAGGACTGTCGTGATGTGGACGCGGAGACGCATCAGAGGACGTACCGGGAAAGGTCTTCGTTGCGGACGATGTCCGACAGCATGCGATCCACGTAGGCGCGGTCGACCGTGACCGTCACGCCGTCCATCTCGGACGCGTTGAACGAGATCTCGTCGAGCAGCTTCTCCATCACCGTGTGCAGGCGGCGCGCCCCGATATTCTCCGTCCGCTCGTTCACCATCGTCGCGAACTCGGCGACACGGCGGATGCCGCTGTCGTCGAACTCGAGCGTCACACCCTCGGTCTCGAGCAGCGCCGCGTATTGCTTGATGAGCGCGCTCTTCGGCTCGGTGAGGATACGCACGAAGTCGTCTTCGCCGAGCGCCTCGAGCTCGACGCGAATCGGAAAGCGGCCCTGCAGTTCGGGAATCAAGTCCGACGGCTTCGAGACGTGGAACGCGCCGGCCGCGACGAACAGGATGTGGTCGGTGCGCACCATGCCGTACTTCGTATTGACCGTGGTGCCCTCGACGATCGGCAGGATATCGCGCTGCACGCCCTCGCGACTGACGTCGGGACCGTGCGAGCCCTCACGGCCGGCAATCTTGTCGATCTCGTCGAGGAAGATGATGCCGCTCTGCTCGGCGCGATGCACCGCCGCGCGCGCGACGGCATCCATGTCGATCAGCTTTCCCGCCTCTTCGGCCGTCAGGTGATCGATGGCGTCGGGCACGCGCAGCTTCCGCTTCTTCGTGCGCCCGCCGAACATGCCGGGCAGCATGTCCTTCATGTTGATGCCGATCTCTTCGATGCTGCCGCCCTGGATTACTTCGAACGAGGGGAACCCGCGCTCGGTGACGTCGACCTCGACGGTCTTGTCGTCGAGCCGCCCGGCTCGCACCTGCTCGCGCAGCTTCTCGCGCGTGCGCTGCGCCTGCTCACGCGCGGCGGTCTGCTCCGGCGTCTCTGCCCCGTAGGAGACCGGCAGCGGCGGCAGCAACAGGTCGAGCACCCGTTCCTCGGCCGCGGTGCGCGCCTTGTCGCGGACGGCGGCCTCGCGCAGCTCACGTTCGAGCTTGACGGAAATCTCGACGAGGTCGCGGATCATCGACTCGACGTCGCGCCCGACGTATCCCACCTCGGTGAACTTCGACGCCTCGATTTTCAGGAACGGCGAGTTGGCGAGCTTCGCGAGCCGGCGCGCAATCTCGGTCTTGCCGACGCCCGTGGGGCCGATCATCAGGATGTTCTTCGGCGCGACATCCTCGGCCAGTTCGGGCGGCAGCTTCTGACGCCGCACGCGGTTGCGCAGGGCAATCGCCACGGCGCGCTTGGCGGCGGCCTGACCGACGACGTACTTGTCGAGCTCGGCGACGATCTGCCGGGGCGTCAGCGCGGCAGCCGATGCCGCAATCGTATCGGGAGGCGTGGCGAGACTCACAGTTCTTCGATCGTAACGCGGTCGTTGGTGTAGATGCAGATGTCGGCGGCGATTTGCATCGCTTCCTCGGCCACCTGTCGGGGAGCGAGCGTCGTGTGCCGCTGCAGCGCCGTCGCCGCCGCCATGGCGTACGGCGCGCCCGACCCGATGGCTACGACACCTTCGTCGGGCTCGATGAGGTCGCCGTTGCCCGACAGCACGAACGTGTGCGCCGGATCGGCGACGATCATCATGGCCTCGAGACGCCGCAGCATGCGGTCGGTCCGCCAGTCTTTGGCCAGCTCCACAGCCGCGCGCTCGAGGTTGCCGCGGTACTGCTCGAGTTTGGCCTCGAACCGCGTCATCAACGCCATCGCGTCGGCCGCGGATCCCGCGAACCCGGCCAGGATGCGGTCGTTGTAGAGCCGCCGCACCTTGCGGCCGCCGTGCTTGACGATGGTCTTGTCGAAGGTCACCTGACCGTCGCCGGCCACGACGACGTTGGTGCCGCGGCGCACGGACAGGATGGTGGTGGCGTGAAAGCGCGGGTCGGACATCAGGAGGATCGAGTTTATCAGTGGGCGGTGCGCGGTGGGCGGTGGGCGGAGACTTCAGTGGGCGGTGGATGGTGGGCGGTGGGGCGGAAAGTGCAATGGCGGCCGGCGGAGTTCGGGGGCCGTGGGCGGAGCGGATGTGACGCCAGGCGGGGACAGGTCTGTCATGGCATGGGGACGGGGCCGGGCCGCCTGTGCTTGTTTCCTCTCGGAAAACGGCGTAGTTTGGGGCTGTACCCTCTGGCAGCAGAGTTGCGTTGTTTCAGGCTCGAGGTTCTGCCATGCATGCATCAGTCAAGTTCACGCTGAGTGCGGTCGTCGCGCTGGCGCTGGCCACGCCGGCGCTCGCGCAGGACGCCCGCCGGCCCACGTCCGGCGCCTCGTCGAGCGGCAGCAGCGCGGCTCCGCGTGGCGGCGGGTCGTCGACGGGATCGTCGAGCGGCGGGTCGAGCGTGTCGTCGCCGAGCGGCGGCGGCGCGAGCGGCACGGCCGTGCGTCGTCCGAGCCGTGAGCCGCGATCCGCGCGTCGTCCGTCGGCACAGGCTGGCGGTGGCGCGGTCGCTGTCCCGTCCTACAGCCGTCCGCGCGGCGACAACGCCGTGCGCGGCCAGGCCGTCGACCGCGGAAACAATCCGCTGCCCGGCCGCGGCAACAATTACTACTACTACCCGTACGGCTATTACGGCTACTACAACCCGTACTCGCCGTACTACGGCTACGGCCTCTATCCGATCTATACGGGCTTCGGGTTCTTCTACTACGACCCGTACTGGGGACGTCCCTACCCCGGGTACTACCCGGGCTACGGGGTCTATCGCGAAGAGGATCGTGACGACCGCGACTACAACATCGGATCGATCCGCCTGAAGGTCGACCCGAGGCATGGCGAAGTCTTCGTCGACGGCCTCTATCGCGGCATCGTCGACGACTTCGACGGCATCTTCCAGCGGCTGAAGCTCGAAGCGGGCGCGCACCGTCTCGAGATTCGCGCCGACGGCTACGAACCGCTCGTCTTCGACGTGCTGGTCACGCCGGGCGAGACGACGACCTATCGCGGCGATTTGAAGCGGTAGGCGTTCCAGACCTCAGTGCTGAAACTCGTCTCAGCCGTCAGCGGCGTCTACGACCTGGTCGTAGGCGCCGTTCTTTTTTTGTTCACCGCGCAGATGGCCGCCGCCTTCGGCGTGCCGCCGCCGGTGCCCGAGATTCACGCCAGGCTGAACGCGCTCTTCCTGATGGTCATCGGCGCGGGGTACGCGCTGCCCTGGCGCGACCCCGTCCGCTATCGCGCATACCTGTGGCTGATGGGCCCCGTGCTGAAAGGCGCCGGCGCGACAGTGTTCATTGCCGACTACTTCCTCAACAACTCGCCGGCGGCGTTCCTGCTCTTCGCCGCGAGCGACGGGGCGCTTGCGCTCTGGACACTAATCGCGCTTCGCGCGAAGGGCAGAGGGCACAGGGCAGAGGGCACAGGGACGCAAAGGGAAAAGGGAAAAGGGTAAGGCTGCCCTTTCCCCTTGACAGTATCTACATAATGTAGACACTGTTCTCATGCCCCCCGAGGCGAACGCGTTCCTGCCCCTCACGCATCTCGTCTATCACCTGCTGTTGGCGCTGGCGGAGGAGCCGGGGCATGCGTATGCGCTGGTGCAGCGCATTCGCGACAACTCGGATGGGCGCATCGATCCTGGGACAGGGTCGTTCTACTCGATCATCCGGCAGACGGTCGATGCGGGGCTGATTGTCGATGCGCCTGGCGACAAGGACGAGTCGCGCCGGCGCGTGTATGCGCTGACGCCGCTCGGGCGTCGCGTGCTCGAAGCGGAGGCGGCGCGCCTGGAGGCCCAGCTCGCGGCGACGCGACGTTCGCTGGGCCTGGCCGGCCGGCGGCCCCGATGACGCTCTTCGCGTGGCTCTTCGCGCGCATTCTCTCGCTGGCGCCTCCGGCCTTCCGCAATCGCTACGCCGACGAGGCCCTCGACCTGTCACTCGCGCGCCTCGGCGAGACGCATGGAATTACGCGCGTGATGCGCGCACTGCGGGAACTCGTCGATGCCTTCCGCACCGTTCACGTCGAGCGGCGCGCGGCGCGCAAGGTTCACACCTCGCTTGCGGCCACCCTCACGTCACAACCTCGCTCCCTGACTATGGATGCATACCTTCGCGACTTTCGTCTCGCCGTCCGCGCCCTGCTTCGCGCGCCGGCGTTCTCTCTCGCCGCCATCGTGACGCTCGCGGTCGGCATCGGCTCGACGGCGCTGATGTTCACAACCGTCGACGCGGCGTTTCTACAGCCGCTCCCGTTCCGTGAACCGAACCGGCTGGCGTTCGTGTGGCAGGTGACCGAACGGGCGCCGTCCATCCGCATTGCCGGACGTGTGTGGCGCGACTGGCAGCGCGTCTCGAGCTTCTCGTCGCTGGCAGCCATCGCCGGGACGGGGCAGGTCACCATTCGCACCGGCGCCGAACCCGAGCGCACGGTCGCGGCGTCGGTGAGCCGCAACTTCTTCGAGACGCTTGGCGTGAACCCGGCGCTCGGGCGCGGCTTCTCGGGCGAGGAAGCACAGGTCAACGGCCCTGGCGTCGTCGTGATTTCCGACGCGCTGTGGACGCGAGGCTTCGGCCGTGATCCCGGCGTGCTGTCGCGGCAGTTGCTCATCGAAGGCGAGCCGTATCCCATCATCGGGGTCATGCCGGCCGGCTTTCGATTCCCCGACGAAGCAGACCTCTGGCGAACGTTCGAGCGGCTGGAGGACAGCGAGTCACGTACGGCACACAACTACGACGTCATCGGACGTCTGGCTCCCGGCGCAACGGTTGAAAGTGCCTCAGCCGAGATCGCCACCGCCACGCAGGCCCTGCATGCCATCGACCCGGTCATGGCGAGCGAAGGGTACCGCACGCGCGTCGTCGACCTGCGCGAAGAACTGCTCGGCTCGTCGGGCCAGACCGTCGCCCTGCTCTTCGGCGCCGTCGCACTCGTGCTGCTGATCGGCTGCGTCAACGTCATCAACCTGCTGCTCGCGCGCGCAACCGCGAGACAGTCACAGATGACCCTGCGAATGGCCATCGGCGCCTCGCGCGGAGCGATCGTCCGCATCCTCGTCATGGAGAGCCTGGCGCTGGCAATCGCCGGCGGCCTGCTCGGCGCCCTGTTGACCTTCTGGGCCGGCGCATTCGCGGCGAAACTGCTGCCGCCCGCGCTCGTCACCGATGGCACGCTGCGGCCGGGCGCCACGACATTCGCCGTGATGGGCCTGCTCGTCGTCGGTGTCGCCGTACTCTGCGGCGTCGTCTCGGCCTGGCACACACTGCGGGCTCCCATGCGAAACACGGTTGCCAGCGGCCGCGGCGTCGAAGGCGAGCCTGTCGCGATGCGCGTGCTCGTGGCCGTCGAAGTCGCGCTGGCGGTCATGCTGCTCGCCGGCGCCGGCGTGCTCGTACGCAGCCTGATGAAACTCGAAACGGTCGATCTTGGATTCCGGCGCGACGGCGCAGTCATCGCGGCGTTCACGCTCGGATCGTCCTCGCCCGCGTCGCCATACGCCGAGCCCGACGCTCGCGCGCGCTTGCTCGATCGCACGCTCGAGGAAATCGGCGGCATCGGTGGGATCGACACCGTCGGCGTGACGAGCGCATTCCCACTCAGAAGCGGCGGCAATCCGAACGCGCTGCTCGAAGAAGAGGGTGCGCCACCCGGCGAATGGGGACGCGACCCCGCAACCAGCTATCGCATCGTCGGCGGGCAGTATTTCGAAGCGATGGACATCCCGCTCGCCGCCGGACGCTTCTTCGACGCGCGCGATCGCGAGGGCGCGCCGCATGTCGCCATCATCAACGAGCGGCAGGCCGCGCTGATGGGAGGCGTGCGCGAGTCACTCGGACGACGGGTGCGCATGACGAACATAGACGGCTACGACGACTTCGCGACCATCGTCGGCGTCGTCGCAGAGGTTCGTCACCGCGGCGCTCGATCGACACCACTTCCCGAGGTCTTCTTCCCCTATACGCAGCGGCCGGTGCGCACGTGGGGCATGACACTCGTCGCGGAAACCGCTCTCGACGCCGCTGCCATCACGCCCGCGCTGCGCGAAGCCATGCGCCGGCTGGATCCCGAGATCTCGATCACCGTCGCATCGATGGAAGCCACGGTCGCCGAACAGTTCGAACCGGCGCGGTTCCGCACGAGCCTGCTGGGATCGTTTGCGGGCATGGCCACGCTGCTGGCGGTGTGCGGTGTCTTTGCCGTGGTCTCGTACGCCGTCGCGCGACGCACGCGCGAAATCGGCATCCGCCTCGCCCTCGGCGCACGCACATCAGGCGTGCGCTGGCTCGTCCTCCACCGCGCGCTCGTCCCGGTGATCATCGGCAGCGCCATCGGCGTGGGCGGCGCCTTTGCCGGCGGACGGCTGCTCAGCCGCCTGACATTCGAAGTCTCGGGCTCGGACCCGATCTCGTTCGTCACCGCCGTGTGCGTGCTGATTGCCGCCGCCCTCGCGGGCGCCCTGCTCCCTGCGGCACGAGCGGTGAAGATCGACCCTCTCCTCGCGCTGCGGACGGAGTAGAACGGAAGGGGAAAGGGCAGAGGGCAAAGGGCACAGAGACGCAAAGGGAAGAGGGAAAAGGGTAAGGGCGAAGGGAGTGTGCAACCGGAAAGATCGGTAACAGTTCAGACCGATTACATC
>Ga0079224_100016132_pt1 | contig 10479 bp, 9 predicted proteins | sample Stecom2015_FD_80414 | JGI IMG/M metagenome (GOLD analysis project Ga0079224, IMG submission 80414) | Agricultural soil microbial communities from Utah to study Nitrogen management - Steer compost 2015 | ecosystem: Environmental > Terrestrial > Soil > Agricultural land | place: USA: Utah...
AAAACAAATTATTAATTCTGACTTTGAATTCTTTATAATTAACTAAAATTCAATCAAATACAAAATTAAACAAATGAAATCATTTATTCCATACGAAGAAAATTCCGATTTTTCTATTTACAACATCCCTTTTGGTGTGGCGATTTTTGCCGACGACGAAATCGCTTGTGCGACCAGAATCGGACATACCGTCATCAATTTGGCGGTTTTGTACGAAAACGGATATTTCGATGAATTTGATTTGGGTGAAAATATTTTTGAAGCTTTTACGCTGAACGAATTTATTTCTTTAGGAAAATCGGTTACTGTACCGGTTCGCGAACATATTCAAAAATTATTATTGGAAGGTTCTGAATTATCAAAAGACGAAGAAACGCAGAAAGAAGCTTTCCACATCATTCACAATGTTTCGATGCAATTGCCGGTTCACGTGCCGAATTACACCGATTTTTATAGCAGCATAGAACACGCTACGAATGTTGGGAAAATGTTCCGCGACCCTGCCAATGCGCTTTTGCCGAACTGGAAACATTTGCCGGTTGGTTATCACGGAAGAGCTTCGTCAATTGTGGTTTCAGGAACGCCGATTCATCGTCCGAAAGGGCAGACTATGCCGCCAGATGCAGACAAACCTGTTTTTGGGCCAACCAAACGTCTTGATTTTGAGTTAGAAGTTGCTTTTATCACGAATTCTTATACTGATTTGGGTGAAACAGTTTCTGTTGAAGAAGCGGAAGATCATATTTTTGGTTTGGTTTTGTTCAATGATTGGAGTGCGCGCGACATTCAGAAATGGGAATATGTTCCGTTGGGGCCATTTTTGGCGAAAAATTTTGGTTCGTCCATTTCGCCTTGGATTGTAACGCTCGAAGCATTGGAACCGTTTAGGGTAGAAGGACCTGAGCAAGAACCGGAGGTTTTATCTTATTTAAAATTCGAAGGAAATAAAAATTTCGACATTCATTTGCAAACTTTGATTGCGACCGAAGAATCAGGTGAAAATTTGATTTGTACGTCCAATTTCAAATATATGTATTGGAATATGGCGCAACAATTGGCGCACCATACCGTAAACGGGTGTAATTTGGAAGCCGGCGATATGTATGCGAGTGGAACCATCAGCGGAAAAACCGAAGATTCTTTTGGTTCTATGTTAGAATTGACTTGGAGTGGAAGCAAACCTTTGAAATTAAAAGATGGTTCGGAAAGAAAATTCATCGAAGACAATGACACAGTGATTATGCGCGGTTGGTGCGAGAAAGACGGGAAACGTGTTGGTTTTGGTGAAGTTTCAGGGAAAATTTTGCCGACGAAATAAAATATTTCAATTTATAATAAGAAAAATGCTCGAAATCAATTGGGCATTTTTTGTGTTAATATTTTCTCATAATCATTTTCTATTTAATTGATTTTCTTAATTTTAAATAAAAAATATAAATTATGAACTTAATAGAAGAATTACAGAAAGATTTAAAGTCAGAATACGAAATCACCAAGAAATTTCTTGAACATTATCCGGATGACAAAAACGATTGGAAACCCAATCCGAAAAGTATGAGTTTCAAAGTTTTGACAACTCATATCGTAGAAATTTTCGGTTGGCCGGAATTTATGATGAAAACCGATTATTTGGATTTTGCAGAAAATCCTTATTCGCAACCTGAAATTAAAACCCGAAAAGAATTGCAGGACAAATTAGATGCTGATTATGCCAAAGGCGCAGAAGCTTTACAAAATTTAAAACCTGAAGATTTTGATGGTCGTTGGCAACTGAAAAATGGCGATTTCATCATTGCAGATTGGAATAAATATGAGGCGCTTATGCAAGCATTTAAGCAAATCACACATCACCGTGCCCAATTGGGCGTTTATTATAGATTGAACGGGATTTTTGTGCCGGGAAGTTATGGACCTTCGGCAGATGAATTGGGCGGATGAGTTGGGGATTTATTCGATTATTTTTTCAATTCTTTTGTCAGGAATCAGCCACATAACGGCAACCAAAACATACATCAGAATTGATGCCCAAGGAGCGAAAAAACTAAAAATAATTCCTAAAATATAACAAACGGGAGAAATTTTTCCTTTGAAGTCGGAGCCAATGGCTTTCTTCAAAAGAGAATTTTCTCCTTGTTCTTTTATAATCAAGGTTTGCAATATGAAATAAGCGATGGCACACATTAAGAGTACAACTCCATAAAGTGCCACAGGCAAAGATTCGAAATGGTTTTCATCCATCCAAGCCGTTACGAATGGGATGAGCGAAAGCCAAAAAAGCAGATGCAAATTTGCCCACAGAATATTTCCCTTTATGTTTTTTACGGTATGCATCAAATGGTGGTGATTGTTCCAGTAAATTCCCACATAAATAAAGCTCAAAACATAATTCATCAGAGCAGGCAATACCGATTTCAAATCTTGAATTGTGAATCCATGCGGCGCTTTTATTTCCAATACCATAATAGTGATAATTACCGCCATAACGCCATCACTAAAGGCTTCCATTCTTGATTTATTCATTGGAGTTAGGTTTAAAAACAAATATATTAAAAAAGACAAAGTAACTTTTTATTTTTTTCTTACAGGTTTAATGAGATAAAAAACTGATTTTAATCATGGAATGATTGTTGTAGGTTTAAGAATGTATTAATTAAAAAACAATTATTATGAGAAGTATTCTTTGGTTAGTTGCCGTTATTTGTATTATCATTTGGGTGCTCGGACTTGTGGGAGTCGGTGGTGGTATGGGAATGGGTAACCTTATTCACATTTTGCTTGTAATTGCTGTTATAGTTATTTTATATAACTTAATTTCAGGTCGAAAACCTTTGGATTAATATGTACAATTTAACTTTAATAAAAATGCGTCAAAAGTGAATTTTGACGCATTTTTTAGGCAATTCTGCTCCAAATGAATTTTTCTTTGTGGGATTTTAAAAAATAATCTTTCACAGGAAGATTTTCCGGCTTACTCAAATCGGGGTCGTTTTTCAACATTTCTTCGGCAATGAACCTTGCGGTGCTCAACATTTTTTGGTCTTTCGCCAAATTTGCCAATTTAAAATTCAGAATTCCGCTTTGTTGTGTTCCCATCAGATCGCCGGGTCCGCGCAATTGCATATCCACTTCCGCAACCTCAAAACCATCATTGGTTCTGACCATCGTAGAAATTCTCTGAAAAGCATCGTCGGTCAAACCCTCTTTGGTCATCAAAATACAATAACTTTGTTCCGCACCGCGTCCAACACGTCCGCGAAGCTGATGCAATTGTGACAATCCGAATTTTTCCGCACTTTCAATCACCATTACCGAAGCATTCGGCACATTTACACCGACTTCAATTACGGTTGTAGCCACCAAAATCTGCGTTTCTCCTTTTGCAAAACGTTGCATTTCAAAATCTTTGTCGGCAGGCTTCATTTTTCCGTGAACAATACTAACGGCATAATCGGGTAGGGGAAAAGCACGCGAAATGCTTTCAAATCCGTCCATTAAATCTTTGTAATCCAATTTTTCGGATTCTTCAATGAGCGGATAAACCACATAAATCTGACGACCTTTTCCGATTTCGTCTTTCATGAATTTAAACAATCCCAAACGGTCTTTGTCCTTTTTGTGAAAGGTTTTGATGGGTTTTCGGCCCGCCGGCAGTTCGTCTATCACAGAAATATCCAAATCTCCGTACAAGCTCATCGCCAAAGTTCTCGGAATCGGTGTAGCCGTCATCACCAAAATGTGCGGCGGAAGTTTACTTTTCTTGAGAAATCTTGCTCTTTGGGCTACGCCGAATTTATGTTGTTCATCAATAATCGTCAGTCCCAAATTTTGAAAAACTACGTTATCTTCCAATAAAGCGTGCGTTCCGACTAAGATTTGCATTTTGCCCGAATTTAATTTTTCCAATAATTCCCGTCGTTCTTTGGTTTTGCTTGAACCGGTGAGAATTCCGATTTGGATTTCGGTTTCGGACAAATATTCCTTTAAAGTCTGAAAATGTTGTTGTGCCAGAATTTCGGTCGGTGCCATAAAAGCAACTTGAAAACCGTTGTCAATCGCCATCAGCGCGCTAAGCAAAGCAACCATCGTTTTTCCGCTTCCTACATCGCCTTGCAGCAAACGGTTCATTTGAACCGGTTTTGCCAAATCGGCACGGATTTCTTTGACCACGCGTTTTTGGGCATTGGTCAGTTCAAAAGGCAAATGATGCTTATAAAAATCATTAAAATTATCTCCGATTGATTCGAACGAATAACTTTTGAATTTACTTTGATGGTTTAATTTTTTAATCAATAAACCCAATTGAAGAAAAAAGAATTCTTCGAATTTCAGGCGGTTTTCCGCTTGTTTGAGTTCTTCGGAATTTTTCGGAAAATGAATTTGTCTGTATGCTTCTAACCTTTTCGGGAAATTAAATTTAGACAAAATTTCAGATGAAAGATTTTCATTTAAAGATTGAATTTCATATAAAAGTTGGAACTGCAATTTTTGCATCACACGATTTGAAATCCCTTTTTTTTGTAATTTTTCGGTGCTGGAATAAACAGGAAATAATCCTTGCGGCGAGATTTTGTGGTTTTCCAAAGTTTCCATTTCGGGATGAACGATGTTGATTTGTCGGTTGAATTCATTTGGTTTTCCATAAATCAAGATTGGTTTTCCGACGGAATTTTCAATCGTTTCTTTCAACCATTTTGTGTATCGAAACCACACCAATTCGAGTTCGCCTGTTTCGTCTTCAAATTTCGCCGTCAATCTTTTTCCTTTTCCCTGACCGACTTCGGAAACGTTTCTGATTCTTCCGACGATTTGAATTTCTGCTAATGAAGAAGGAAGGATTTCCTTGATTTTGTAATATTTAGAACGGTCAACGTGCCGGAAAGGAAAATAGTTCAACAAATCTTCGTATCGGAAAATATTCAATTCCGATTGGAGTGTTTTGGCTCTTTCCGGCCCAACGCCTTTCAGGTATTCAATCGGTGTTTTGAGGAAATCAACAGACATTCCGCTAAGTTAATCTGAATTTTTATTTTAGGAAATACTCAGAAATTCATTTGAATTAAATTTGTCAAAATTGATTAAGACAACTCATTTGTTCAAAGTCCAAATAATTGCTTTCTCTTTTGTTGCACGATAAATGGTGCTATGTTTTTCTTTGGGTTCGTCCGAATAACTCCAAATCAAAGATTTTGGGGCATCGGATTTGAGCGTTTGGAAAAGACTATTTGTGAACTTATTTATGTCCTTTGTTTTTGAACCTGCGAACCAAAAACGTTTGGTTTCTGTAGGAAATTTAGTTAGCTTTTCTTTGGCTGTTTTGACCAGATTGTGATCGTTCCACCAAAGCGAGGGATCCATTGCGATATAATAATCAAATAAATCCGGTTGGATCATCAAAGTTTCAACAATAAAAAGTCCGGCCAGTGATTCGCCGATGATTCCTTTTTCATTGGTTGTTCTGTATTTCGCATTGATTTCCGGAATTAACTCATTTTGTACGAATGCTCTGAAAACAGCCGAACCTCCCACAACCGGCGCAATTTCTTTGTCTTTCTCCACCTTGGTGGGTGGCGATAAATCTCGGCGGCGTTCCGTATTTTCAATTCCGACCAAAATGAACGGCGGTATTTTTTTGTTTTGGATTAATTCGGAAAGCGTATTGGCAATATGTGGGAAATCTTCCTGAATACCGCCGTCGGGCATATACAAAACAGGATATTTCGTTTCGCTCGAATCATAATCTTCCGGCAACCAAACGTTGATTACTCTTTGTTCTTTTAATTCTTTGGAGTCAATAATAAAACTTTGGTGTTCTGGAATTATGTCCGCTGGTTGGGATTGGACTGGACAGTTTAAAAATAAAAGAAATATAGACAAGCAGTTGAATAATATTTTCATAAGCATGGATCGATTTATTATACATCATAATTGATTTTTAATGCATATTTTATAGGGACTTGGTTCTTTACTTTTTTGAAAAATATATCATTCTCAATCTCATTAATTTTATTTTCGTGAAGTAATTCATCTTTTGCTAAGTCATTTTTACTAAGCTCAATCCAATTTTCATATTTCGAGTCGTCCTTAATGTTTTCAAAATCTAATTCTAATTCAATTTTAACAGTTTCTGTATCATTCAAAAATTTAAATGACCTTATAAAACAAATTTTTAAATAATTGAACGCTTTCGTATAAATGGAAATACTCAAATAATCAAAAGATAAGATAAATTCTTCATTAGGAAAAGCATTCAAATAAAAATCTGTCATCCTAATGTCCTGATAATGATAACGCATAGCTGTAAGCGCATTTTCAGTAGTGAAACTGTCTTTTGAACCAAATAGACCCAAATATTTTTCGACGGATTTAATTAAATTATCAGTCATTTCAGGATAATTATTAGGAAACAATAGTTGTAGAATCTTCAGCTTCGGTTTTCCTCTTATAAGGTCTGATAATCAACCGTACACTTTTGTTGTATTGGAAATATTGGATGACCCAATTCATCAAAGCAATTACTTTATTTCTGAATCCGACGAGCGAAACCAAATGCACAAACATCCAAACGAACCAGGCAAACCAACCGGCAAATTTCCATCCGGGCAAATCCACAACGGCTTTGTCACGCCCGATGGTCGCCATAGAACCTTTGTCCTTGTATTTAAAAGGTTTCATCGGTTTTCCCGATTTTAAGTTGTTTAAATTTTTCGCCAAAAGTTTTCCTTGCTGTATGGCAACTTGCGCCACCATCGGGTCGCCTTGCGGCGATTTTTCGGTAATCATCAAAGCGATGTCGCCAATTGCATAAACGTTTTCGTAACCCTTCACCAAGTTGAACTCATTCACGAGCAATCTTCCGCCTTTTACGTTTTCATCGGTTCCGATTCCGGGAATCATCGCACCTTTCACACCGGCAGTCCAGATGAGCGTGGTCGCTTTCAAATCTTTTCCGTCGGTATCGACATGGATTCCGTCATAATCTTTCACCAAAGTATTGAACCAAATCTGTACGCCCAGTTCTTCCAGGTATTTGCGTGCTTTTTCCGAAGCATTTTGCGACATTGTAGGCAATAAACGGTCGCTTGCCTGAATCAAGTGAACGTTCATGCGTCTGATGTCCAAATCCGGATAATCATTGGGTAAAACGTGCTTTTTCAATTCGCCCATAGCACCCGCCAATTCCACGCCGGTTGGCCCGCCGCCGACGATGACATAATTCATCAAACGATAACGTTCGTCCAGATCATTGGTCAAAAGTGCGGCTTCTAAATTTTCCAAAATCAAACTTCTCAAATCCAATGCTTCCGGAACAGTTTTCATCGGCATCGCATATTTTTGGATGTTTTGATTTCCGTAATAATTTGTTTCAGAACCTGTTGCGATGACCAGATAATCATAATGAAGTTCACCGATGTCCGAATAAACTTGCTGGTTGAGCGTGTCGATTTGATCCACATTGGCAATTCTGAAAAAGAAATTTGCCTTTTTTGCAAAAATCGTACGAATGGCGTGCGCAATCGAATCCGGTTCCAATCCTGCCGTAGCGACCTGGTAAAGCAAAGGTTGAAAAGTATGGTAATTGTGACGATCGAGTAAAACGACCTGAAAATTCTGGTTCGATAATTTTTTTGCGAGTCGAAGTCCGCCAAATCCGCCGCCGATGATGACAATTCGTTTTAAATTTATATCAGGAATGTTCATTATTAAATTAGAAATTAGAAATTAGATTTTTCATTAAATTACATTATACAATTTTACTTTCTACTCTTTATAAACTCTTGTTAAATCCAATAATTTCACGGGATTCATCGAAAATCCTTTTACGTTTTTCTGAAGAAATATACTCGTTTGATCATAAAACAAAGGAACTATCGGTGCGGATTTCATCATCAAGCTGTCCATTTCCCGATAGATTTTTTCCCGTTGTTTTTCGTCGTTTATTTGAAATGATTTCAAGTACAATTCGTCAAATTTTTCATTTTTATAATGCGAATAATTCGGTCCTTCGGGTGCAAAATTTTTGCTGTAATACAAAGACAGAAAATTCTCAGCGTCGGGATAATCTGCGCCCCAGTTTGCCCGGAAAAACGAAAATTTCCCTGTGGCTTTTCCGTCGCGCATCGTCGGTCCCGGCACGACATTTATCTCAATATCCAAGCCAATCTTTGCCATTTGCGCCTGAATAAACTCACAAATATCGGCATATTCCTGAACCGTAGTCAATTGAACCACAGGCAAGTTTCCTTTTTCCTTTTTATATTCTTGAATTAATGCTCTTGCTTTTGCTGGATTGAACTGATAACCAATGCTTTTACCGTGTCCGGGCAAACCTTTCGGAATGAATCCGCCTTCGGCAGCGGTCGCAACTCCGTTCATCATATATTTGACCATTTTGGGTTTGTCGATGCCGTAATTAATTGCCTGACGCAGTTTTTCATCGACCGGATTTCCGTCCTCCAAATAAAAACAAAGGTAAACCGTGCTCAAATAATCGTATTTTTTGAGGTCTAAAACATCATTGTATTTTGGATTTAATTCGCCCAAAGGTGTGAGAATTTCATTCTTGTAAGAAGGATCCAAATCGGCCATCATATCCAGATTTCCTTGAATTAATTCTAAGAATTCGCTGTGTTTTTCCGGCAGAAAAGTCATCGAAACCGCTTCCAGATAAGGCAAAGAATTTCCTTTTTCGTCTTTTTCAAAATAAAGTGGATTTTTTCTCAAAACCAATTTCACGTTATCTTCCCAAAGTTGAAACTGAAACGGACCTGTTCCAACCGGTGTTTTCCGAAATTCTTCCTGACCGTTTTTGAACATTTCAGGCGGGACAACCGAACAATATTTCATGCTCAATAAACCTAAAAATGGTGGAAAAGCTTCTTTCAAATTTATCTGAAAAACAGAATCATTTAAGGCTTCAAAACTTTCAACATTATTCAAAACCCAACTTCCGGCGCCACCGACTTTTGGGTCGGTCAAACGATTGAAACTGTATTCGAAATCTTTGGCGTTTACAGTTCTTGTTGAATCATTTCCAAATACTTGATTTTTATGAAAATATATATCTTTTCTTAAAGTAAAAGTATAAATTTTTCCATCTGCTGAAATTTCCCATTTTTTAGCAATATCTGGCACGATTTGCAAACTGTCATTGAGTTTAACCAAACCGTTGTACATCAGATTACAAACCCAAGTATTGGATTGAAGTCTTGCGAAAGCCGGATCTAATGAATTGATGTTGTCATACCGATTTAAGCGGAAAATTTTGGAATCGTCAATTTTTGGTTTTTGTGAACAACCAGCGAAAATAATCAGCGAAAAGAGTGTTAAAAAAAAGATTTTTAGGTTTCCAATCATCTTGCTAAAATACGGTTTTTAATGAAGTTTAAACCTCGAAAAACGAATTTCATGACAAATATTGAGAATGAACCGTTTAATTTTAAAAACTAAGTTTAGTCGAATGGACATTGCTGAAATTCGGGTTTCGATTAACGTAATTCCATAAAAATCATTTCGCGATTGAATGAAAGTTTTTACCTTGCGGCTATGCAAAATGTTTATGATTTAATCATTGTCGGTGCCGGACCGATTGGAATGGCTTGTGCGATTGAGGCGGAACACAAAAACCTGAATTATTTGGTAATCGAAAAAGGCGCATTAGTGAATAGTTTGTACAACTATCCTTTGTACATGACTTTTTTCTCAACGGCGGAAAGATTGGAAATTGGTGGAATTCCTTTTACGAATATTGGTTCAAAGCCGGGTAGACAAGAGGCGTTGGAATATTATCGCCGAATTCAGGAATATTTTAAATTGAAAATTCATTTTTATGAAGAAGTTTTGAATATTAAACCAAAAGATGAATTAAAATTTGTAAAAACCAATAAATCAGAATATTATGCTAAAAATATCATTATCGCAACCGGCTTTTATGATATTCCGATTGACTTAAATATTCCGGGTGAGAATTTACCGAAAGTTTCTCATTATTTCAAAGAAGCACATCCGTATGCCGGGCAAAAAATAGTGGTTGTCGGCGCAAATAATTCTTCGGTCGATGCAGCTTTGGAATGTTGGCGAAAAGGTGCGGACGTGACGATGGTCATCAGAAAAGGAGAAATTCATCATCGGGTGAAATATTGGGTAAAACCGGACATTGAAAACCGGATTTCGGAAGGAAGCATCAAGGCGTATTTTTACTCCAATCTGGTAGAAATCAAAGAAAGATCGGTGCGGATATCAACACTGGACGGAGAAGTGGAAATTGAAAATGATTTTGTTTTGGCTTTAACCGGTTACCGCCCGAATTTTGAATTTCTGGAATCTTGCGGCGTTGAACTTTCTGACGACGGATTATTTATTCCAAATTACAATCCCGAAACGATGGAATCCAATGTTCAGGGAATTTACCTTGCAGGTGTGGTTTGCGGCGGAATGGAAACGCACAAATGGTTTATCGAAAATTCAAGGGTTCATGCGGAA
>Ga0079224_100016133_pt1 | contig 10479 bp, 11 predicted proteins | sample Stecom2015_FD_80414 | JGI IMG/M metagenome (GOLD analysis project Ga0079224, IMG submission 80414) | Agricultural soil microbial communities from Utah to study Nitrogen management - Steer compost 2015 | ecosystem: Environmental > Terrestrial > Soil > Agricultural land | place: USA: Utah...
ATGCTAATGGATGTCGTTAAAATCCAGAGACTTTCAAATGACAGAAAATTATAATAATTAAAACAGAAAAGGAGAAAAGTTCTTTTACTACCTTTCAAGCAAGAAATAAATAGAAAGTAGGGGATTTTACATGCAACGTTCAAAACGGTTTGAAATTTTAGAAGATAGACCCGTCAATAAAGACGGATTCGTAAAAGAATGGCCGGAAATGGGATTTGTGGCCATGTCGAGCCCCAATGATCCAAAACCTTCGATTAAATTGGAAAACGGAAAGATTACCGAACTGGATGGCAAAAAAAGAGAAGACTTCGATATGCTCGATCAGTTTATTGCAGATTATACAATTGATACGACGATTACCGAACAGGTGATGGCTCTTGATAGTATAGAAATTGCCCGGAAACTTGTTGATATCAATGTCCCTCGAAGTGAAATTGTCGAGCTGTCGAAAGGATTGACACCTGCTAAACTATTGGAAGTACTCAATCATATGAATGTGGTAGAAATGATGATGGCTCTGCAAAAGATGCGGGCTAGAAAAACACCGTCCAATCAATGTCACGTAACAAATGTCAGAGATAATCCTGTACTTATGGCTGCGGACGCTGCAGAAGCAGGGTTATACGGATTTGACGAGCAGGAAACAACGGTGGGAGTCGTCCGGTATGCGCCTTTCAATGCATTGGCTTTACTGGTCGGATCACAAACGGTAAGGGGCGGGATTCTGACGCAGGATTCTTTAGAAGAAGCAACAGAACTCCGATTAGCCATGCTTGGCCTGACTTCATACGCTGAGACCATTTCGATTTACGGTACTGAGCCGGTTTTCATTGATGGAGACGACACACCTTGGTCCAAATCGTTTCTGGCTTCGGCCTATGCTTCCCGTGGTGCTAAAATGCGTTTTACCTCTGGGACAGGGTCAGAAGTTCAAATGGCTGGAGCAGAAGGGAAATCTATGCTTTACCTGGAACTGCGCTGTGTAATGATGGCAAAAGGGGCAGGTGTGCAAGGGCTGCAAAATGGCTCCATCAGCTGTATCGGTATACCGGCTTCGGTTCCGAGCGGGCTCCGCGCTGTTTTAGCAGAAAACTTAGCCACGATGATCTTTGACTTGGAAGTAGCATCTGGAAACGATCAGACATTCTCGCACTCGGAAATTCGACGTACTGCAAAAATGCTTTGCCAAATGTTGCCGGGAACGGACTTTATTTTCGCCGGATTTAGTGCCGTACCTAACAATGAAGATATGTTTGCCGGTTCCAATATGGACTCAAGTGACCTGGATGATTATTTAATCATTCAACGGGACTTGATGGTGGATGGGGGATTAAAACCGGTGGATGAAGAAACGGTAATCGAAGCACGTTATCAGGCGGCCAAATCCATGCAGGCAATTTTTGATGAACTAGGGTTCCCTGCCATTACTGAGGAAGAAGTGGAAGCTGCCACTTATGCCAATAGCAGTGATGATATGCCAGCGAGAAATGTAGTAGAAGACTTGAAATCAGCTGAGCAAATCATTCGAGATGGCATTTCAGGCTTTGATATTGCACTTATATTAGCAAAAAGAGGCTATCGACAAACTGCCGAACGAATTTTCGATATGTTGAAGCAGCGGGTAGCGGGGGATTATCTTCATACCTCAGCCATTATCAATAAGGATAATCTGGTAATGAGTGCTGTAAATGATGAAAACGATTACAGCGGTCCCGGCACAGGCTACCGTCTGAGCCCTGAACGATGGGAAGAAATAAAAAATATTCGCCAAGCAATCAGCCCGAAAGACTTTGATTAGGGGGAATTTGATATGACGACATCGACATTTACTATTGATATGAAATTAACGGAAATAGGACAGGCAACTAAAGGAACCAATCCGAGAGAGGTAATTGTAGTACTGGGGCCTGCTTTTGGAAAAGAATTGAACAAAACAATTGTCAAACTGGATCATGCGACCGTTCTGCGTGAAATCCTATCAGGCATTGAAGAACAGGGAGCCGTTCCAAAAGTCATTCGAAGTTTACGCACCGCTGATTTGGCTTTTATGGCACACGGAGCAGCTCAACTGAGTGGTTCGGGAATCAGTATCGGCTTGCAGTCAAGGGGAACGGTCGTTATTCACCAGCGTGACCTGGATCCTTTAAGCAATCTTGAATTGTTTCCACAGTCGCCGGTTATTACGTTAGACATGTATCGGAAGATTGGGCAAAATGCGGCCAAATATGCATTGGGAGAAAGCCCGAATCCGGTGTTGGTCGTGAATGACGCGATGACACGTCCAAAATATCAGGCGATTGCGGCCTTACTGTATTTAAAAGAATGCCAGTCACTCATCCCGCATCAGAAACCAGTCGAATTAAAAGCGGAATTTTCAATTACCGAATAGGAGGAATGTAAAATGGGAAATCAGATTCAGGAAAAAAACAAGCGATTAACTAAAGAAGATTATCCATTAGGTTTGAAAAGCCCGGATCTATTGTTTACGACAACCGATAAAGCATATGACGAGTTAACGCTGGATGCAGCGCTGGCGGGTGATATTACGGGAAGTGACCTGAGAATCAGCCCCAAAACTTTGGAGATGCAAGCGGAAATTTGCGAAAGTATAGGCAGAACACAACTTGCCAAAAATTTTAGGCGGGCAGCAGAAATGATCAATATTTCGGATGCGCGTATATTGGAAATCTATAATGCGATGCGGCCTAATCGCTCAACGAAAGAGGAGTTATTGACAATCGCCCGGGAACTGGAAATTGAGTATGGTGCCGTGGAAAATGCCAGCTTAATCCGTGAAGCAGCAGAGGTCTATGAAAGAAGAGGACGATTAAAGGAAATTGAGGATTGATTGTTATGAAAAAAATTATAGCAGGCGTAGATATCGGCAATTCCTCCACTGAAGTAGCAATCGCACAGTTAGATGGAGGCTACGCAAACTTTCTTTCTCAACATCTGGTTAAAACTACGGGAATAAAAGGAACGACTGACAATGTGAAAGGTATCTGTGTTGCGATACAAGAAGCAGCCAAAAAAGCATCGATTCCATTAGCTGATATTGAGCTGGTTCGTTTGAATGATGCCGTTCCCGTAATCGGTGATTTAGCGATGGATTTGATCAGCGAAACGATTATCACGGAATCTTCCATGATCGGGCATAATCCGGATACGCCCGGTGGTGCAGGTATGGGAATCGGGATAACGGTCTTACTCGATCAGCTGAGCACACTCGAAGACAAAGAACAGGACTATATTGTTGTTATCCCAAAAGAAATGGACTATGAATGGGCGGCTTACCAGATCAACAAAGCAGAACAGAACGGAATAACGATCACAGGTGCCATTGTGCAAAAAGACGATGGGGTGTTAATCCATAACAGGCTAACAAAAAAAATCCCGATTGTCGATGAAGTTTCCCTTATCGATAAAGTGCCACTTGGCAAATTGGCAGCAGTTGAAGTAGCTTTACAGGGATATGTCATCCGTACATTAAGCAATCCATATGGACTTTCAACTGTTTTCGAACTGGATCCCGATCAGACCAAGCAGATTGCCCTTGTTGCAAAAGCTTTGGTGGGAAACCGATCGGCTGTCGTAATCCGTACCCCTCAAGGAGAATTGGTCGAACGGAAAATAGAAGCCGGGCGCATCATAATGCAAGGGGTAAACAGGCAGGAATCTGAAGTATCCATAAATGACGGTGCTGAATCGATTATGGCGACTTATGAAAAAATTGGGGCCCTTCAAGATGTCCGCGGAGAAACGGGCACAAATGTTGGAGGAATGTTCAATGGTCTGCGCCATGATTTAGCACAACTTACCGGCCAACCGGCACAAGAAATTATGATTTCGGATTTTCTGGCTGTTGACGCAGTGATTCCAACGTCCATTAGCGGCGCAATAGCTGGCGAACTTTCTATGGAAAGTGGTGTTGCATTAGCTTCCATGGTGAAAACTGACAAAGTGCCCATACAAAAAGTGGCCTCTTTATTGGAAGAACAGCTAGGCATACCTGTAGAAATTGGAGGAATTGAAGCGGATATGGCAATTCGCGGCGCCTTAACAACTCCAGGAACCAGAAAACCGATTGTTATTTTGGATATGGGTGGAGGTTCGACAGATGCGGCTTTAATGAATGAAGCCGGGAAAATAACATCCATCCATTTAGCGGGTGCAGGGGATATGGTGACAATGCTCATCAATTCTGAACTGGCTTTGGAAAACAAAGAGCTCGCTGAAAAAATAAAGAAAAACCCGCTCGGTAAAGTGTTAAGTTTGTTCCATATGCAGTTAGAAGATGGCACAATCCTGTTTTCGAAGACACCTTTCCCGCCGCATACATTTGGAAAAGTGCTGATTCGAGAGGAAAATGAACTTACACCTTTACCAAACACCTTATCAATGGAGAAAGTTCGGGATATACGCCGGAGTGCCAAACGTCGGGTATTCGTGACAAATTCGCTTAGAGCCCTTAAAAGAGTGATACCTACAGGGAATTTAAAACATTTGTCCTTTGTTGTCATGTTAGGTGGTTCAGCCCTGGATTTTGAAATTCCGCAGATGATTACAGAGGAATTAGGTAAATATGGAATAGTGGCAGGCTTTGCAAACATACGCGGGTCGGAAGGGCCACGGAATGCAGTTGCAACAGGATTAATCTTGTCCTCGGTTGGAAAAGAGGTTGCTCAATGAGTATGCGGGAAGTTTATATACTGATTCTTCATCATCCTGTTTTTGATGCGGATGCCATCAAAGAAGTTTGTGCCGGACTGGAAGAAGAAGGTGTTCCATATTCACTTCAGGAAGAAAGCCGGTTAGACAATTGCGTTGAACTCGCAGCGATGGCAGCTTCTAGTTCTACATTGCAAGTCGGAATAGGAATTGATCGGACAGGGAATTTATGTGTTCATCATGAAAAGCTGAAAAAGGAAGAACCCTATTTATTAGGGAACTTGCAAAATGGGAGAAAAGCGGGCAAGAATGCAGCCCGTTTAGTCAAAGGGTTGTCATTGACCTTATAGAACATAAGGAAGGGTGAAAATATGAGTCAAATCAATTTAGCATTATCAAAAAAACTGATCGAGGCTGCTGAACAGGAAGCAGCAAAAATCAACGTTCCCATGGTTATCAGTATTGTGGATGCAGGAGGAAACCTCGTTGCATGCCACCGAATGGACGAAGCTTTATTAGTGAGTGTGGATATTGCTCAAAACAAAGCATGGACTTCAGTCGCTATGAAAATGCCAACAGAAAACCTGGCACAAGCAACGGGTTCGGGAAATGAATTGTTCGGTATCAATACAACCAATAATGGACGTGTAGTGATTTTCGGCGGAGGGATTCCATTGATTGAAGACAATCAGATAATTGGTGCCGTTGGGGTAAGCGGTGGCTCCGTTAAAGAGGATATACAAGTCGCGCAAGCTGCAGTTGATATGCTGAGTCATTTAAACGAGACTGCCGGTATTTCAGAATAAAGAAGAGTTATAGACTATCCGAATATGCTTTTAATGGACCTTTAGGAGTTTCGAACTCCTAAAGATCTTTTTGAAAGGGTACATAATATCAAAAATGTTTTTCAGTAAATTTTAAGCAGCGAAGACGGCTTCAAAACTTTTATTCTCAAGATCAAATAAGCTATAATAAGAATAACCTTCCAATAGAAAGAATATTCAAAATAAAGACCCGGTAAGTTTTAAAGAAGGCAAATTTCTGCATAGAAAAAATATTCAAGAGGGAGTTGGAGTTAGACTTTGGTTACATACACTTTAAACCATCTTGTCAATGTTGAGGTTCTTCAGGAAATTCAGGACCGTTTTGCAGCTGCGGTCGGATTAGGTGTCATTATTGCAAATGAGCATGGTGAACCAATTACTGCACCATCTAATTTCACCAATTTTTGCTCTAAAATGCGTTCATCCAAAGAAGGGCTGCAATGCTGTGTTTTTTCGGACCGAAACTTGGGAATCCAAGCTTTCCAGCAAGGAAAACCGGTTGTTCATAATTGCCATGCAGGTTTGATCGATTTAGCTGCGCCCATTCTCCTTAATGGAAAACATCTTGGTTCTGTTTTATGCGGACAAGTATTAATAGAGCCTCTGGACGAAAAGCAGCTGCACCACATGCGAGAACAATTTAAACAGTTGCCTTTTGAACAGGAGCTGCTCGAGCAGTATTTGGCAGAGATTGAATTTACCAACGAGAAGCAAATTGACTCCACCTTGCAAATGCTGCAGCTGATTGCGGATTATATAGCGAAGATCAGCTCTAATACGGTTGTAGAAGAAGAATTGAATGAAAAGCATACAAAGCTGGTGAAAGAGCTTGAAGAGCATACGGAATTGAAATCCCTGCTGAAGGAAATGGAATTGAAAGTACTGCAATCTCAAGTCAATCCGCATTTTCTATTCAACACATTAAATACCATTTCCCGTATTGGCTATTTGGAAAATGCGGAACAAACCCAAAATGTGACGTATTCATTGGCGAAAATCATGAGATACAGTTTGCGTAGTACAACGGAACCGGTGACTTTAAAGGAAGAATTAGATTACATTCAAAGTTATTTAACCATTCAACAATCACGCTTTCGTAATCTGATAGAATATGAGGAACGATTGGAGTTCGATCCCTCCGAAATTAAAGTTCCTATTTTCTCGATTCAACCCATTATTGAAAACGCTATCATTCATGGGCTGGAACCGCAAAGTGGAGACAAGAAAATCAGATTCTACGGGTTTTTAGAAGAGGGAAATGTGATTTTAGAGATTGCGGATACAGGGGTAGGAATATCAGAAGAAAGAATAGCGGCCTTTTTTTCACACGCAGAAATGAAAAGAAATAGTCATACAACAGGAATCGGTATGGATAATGTCCAGAAGCGCATGAAATATTACTTCGGCGAAGAATACGGTATCAGCGTCATTAAAAGTGCAGCAGGTGCAGGTACGACTGTCCGGATTGTATTGCCGTTACAGAGGAGGGGTATGCTTGAATCTTCTGATTGTGGATGACGAACCTTTGGAGCGGGAAGTTTTAACGATGATTATCAATAAAGGGAAATTGGGAATCGATCGCGTTGTAGAAGCGAAAAATGGAATGGATGCCGTTCAATTGGCCACGGAAAAGCAGATTGATCTCGTGCTTATGGATATAGAAATGCCGGTTATGGACGGATTGACAGCTGCCAGGATGATCAAAAAAGATCTTCCGGATTGCCGGATCATTTTCCTTACAGCAAATAATGAAAATCATCTAGCCGAACAAATCATTCCAAAAGAAACCAATGAGTACTTACTGAAACCCGCGCATCCCCAGGAAATTATACAAGCCCTGACAAAGCATATTCCTGTTGAGCAAAGACCGGTGATGAACCCTGTCAGATCGGAAGGATTTAGCAGGCACCCTGAAATTGCCACAATTATGGAGCATATAAAAAATAATCTCCATTTAGATTTAAAGCTGGACTATCTGGCGGAACTGGTTCACTTTAATGGCCAGTACCTCAGCCGACTGTTTAAACAAGAAACCAAACAGACGCTTACGCAATACATTACGGCTTGTCGAATTGAAAAAGCGAAACATTACCTCAGTTATTCAAGTGACTATACAGTTGTAGAAATAAGCAGAAAATGCGGCATTGAGGATTCAAACTATTTTGCCAGAGTGTTTAAAAAATATGAAGGGGTTAGCCCAAGTCAGTACCAGCAACAAGCTCACTTAAATAGAAAAAAGAGAATGAATTCATTCAATAATTTTTTGATGTGAATACGGTGTATATCGTAACTGTAGTTCAGCACATGAAAAGGTGTGCCAAACAAAGGTCTATTTTTATACCGGAATTTCAAGGGACAGTAAAAACCTGCAGCCAATCGATATTGGTTGCAGGTTTTTATGTGCTTACTATACAGAAATTTGGACTGTAACCTTTTTGTAACTCTTTCTATAGAAGTTGGCTATATAATAAACTTATTCCAATTTATAGTGTTCTGAAAAGTTAGGGGTGCGTATGCACATGAGAAAAGGCATTGGGTGGATAACGATTTGTATGATCACTTTGCTTGCGGGATGCGATCTTGTAAAATCCCCAAATGAGTTAATTACTTCACCGCAGCAGCAAGACGAGCAAAAAAGAAATTTGGAACAACAGCTAAAAGTACTGTTGCCACCTTCCAGTGAACTCGTCACACCGGTGCAAAGCGACAAAAATCAATCCATTTTTATCGAGGATCTGGATGGTGACGGACAGCAAGAGGCGATTGTATTATACAAAAATCCACAACAGAAATCGCAAGTTCATGTCATGGTTTTACAAGAAGAAGATAATGAATGGCACGAAGCGGCGAAGATTGAACCAAATGGGCAGGCAATCGATTATTTTGGTCTCCATGACTTAGATAAAGACGGTGTAATGGAAGTAGTAGTCGGTTTAGGTGAAAGTGAGTTTGAAACGAAAAAACAGATGATGATTTATGTTTGGCAGGACAGAAGCTTGAAAAAGACGGTCGAACGCAGTTATGAAGGGCTTGATGTTTCAGATTATAATACGGATGGAAGATTGGAACTTCTACTTGTGGACGGTGAAAGAAGAATAAAGAAACATCCAGTTCCGCTCATACAAAATTAAAAGAAACGAAAGACGCGATTTATTATACGACGATAGAAGAACACCCGGATTTTCCTGTTGAAACATTTCATTTGGAACAATACGAGTTTTAAGTGGGGGCAAATATGACAAACATCCTAGTTGTTGAAGATGAACTATCCATTCGCAGTTTTGTCTCATTAAGTTTGAGAAAGAAAGGCTACGAAGTGACGGAAGCGGAATCAGGCGAACAGGCATTACAGTTATTCCAAAATAGAAATTTTGATGTTGTTTTGCTCGATTTAATGTTGCCGGGAATCGATGGATTTACAGTCTGCCAGGAGATCAGAAAAGTGAATCAAAAGGTAGGCATCATTATGATTACGGCCAAAACACAAGAAAAAGATAAAATAGAGGGCCTTGTAATTGGGGCTGATGATTATTTATGTAAACCGTTTAGTCTGCAGGAATTGGAAGTGAGAATTTTTTCTCTTTTGCGGAGAATAAATGGCGCAGACGAGGCAGCATCCAAAATGACCGATCTGCTGATTTCCGGAGACTTTAAAATGGATTTAAAAAACAATAAATTTTACAGTTCTGATGAAGTAGTGAAGCTGACACCGACTGAATTCTCTCTGCTGCATTTTCTAATGGAGCACCCAAACGAATTGTTTACAAGGGATGAGTTATTGGATGCAGTATGGGGCGAAAATTACGTAGGCGAATTAAAAGTAGTGGATGTCAACAGTCTTTTTTTATAGCGCTCTCAGATGTTCTAATAAAACTTAAAAAGTTCTAATATCCCAAAAAATCTTCTAATAAAATCCGGAAGTTCTAATATAATGGGCAGATGTTCTAATAACCCTGTCAGATGTTCAAATAAACCACTCGGATCTTCTAATAAACCGCCGCCATGTTCTAATAACCGATCTTAAAGTTCTAATAAAAACGGCACACTTTAAAAAGATCCGACAATTCAAAAGAGGAAGTGAGATCTGTTCCAAAAACCTCCCAGATGTTCCAATAAACCACTCGAATCTTCTAATAAACCGCCGCTATTCTCTAATATCCACCTCAAAACTTCTAATAAAATCCCAACCCCAATCGAATCGATTAATCGCTCACCGAACATAATAAGCGGTATAAAATAATGTAAATTAATATTGCTTCTTCAAATAGAATGTTTTAATATGGTCAACAAAGTAATTGTTAGAAAATTTAGAATAATATACGTTGGAGATGATAATTAAATGGAAGAGTCAAAACCTTGTAATGCATCAAGAGTTATTCGTTCAAGTCGGGTATTTCCGAATGACTTCAATAACCATAATACTTTGTTTGGGGGCAGACTTTTAAGCGATATGGACCAAGTTGCCTCAATATCCGCGGCAAAGCATAGCAGGCGTGAATGTGTCACGGCATCGGTCGATACAGTAGAGTTTCTGACACCGATCCGTCCGGAAGAAGCCGTTACATTCGAGTCATTTGTCGTTTGGACAGGGACGAGCTCGATGGAAGTGTTCATAAAAGTGTATGCCGAAAATATGCGCACGGGGGAAAGCAAGATTGCGGCGATTTCCTATTTTACATTTATAGCACTTGATTCAGCCGGGAAACCTACTAAAATCCCGCCAGTTTATCCGGAAACAATCGAAGAACGCTACTTATATGAAAAATCCAAACAGCGTACGAATTTCCGAAACGATAAACGGGTATTCAATAAAGAAACAGTGAGTTACCTTCGAAAAAATCATGCTTGATGGTGTAATCCCACCCATTCAATCAAATAAGCGGCAAGTCCTACCTTACCCAAAAATAAAATTGGACCATCTTGCCGCTGCAATAAAGCAACACAAAATGGTCCGATTTTTATTTATCCCCTCATCCATATCTGTTCG
>Ga0079224_100016134_pt1 | contig 10479 bp, 10 predicted proteins | sample Stecom2015_FD_80414 | JGI IMG/M metagenome (GOLD analysis project Ga0079224, IMG submission 80414) | Agricultural soil microbial communities from Utah to study Nitrogen management - Steer compost 2015 | ecosystem: Environmental > Terrestrial > Soil > Agricultural land | place: USA: Utah...
ATGAATTCCTCCTCATCCACGCGCGTGTGAACGGAACGTAAGCTCCCACTAAGCGTTTTGCGGTGAAGCGACGAGCGTGCGTTACACGATTTCAACCTCCACGCGAGGTGAGTCGAGCGGGAATCATCGATGAGAGACACTGCTGCCAGCGAATCGCGCTCGTCCGAGCTTCCTGAGATCGTCGTCCGCGCGCAGCGGCATGCACGCGAGAGCGGCTTGATCTATGTTTCGGATACGGAGCCCGGGATTCGTCGGCAACGCGCAGGCAAGGGCTTTCGCTATTTCGGACCCACTCGCAAACCGATCCGTCACGCGCGCACGCTCGCACGCATCCGCAGCCTCGCAATCCCGCCGGCCTATACCGACGTGTGGATCTGTGCCACGGCGAGGGGGCACCTTCAGGCGACCGGGCGCGATGCGCGCGGCCGCAAGCAGTATCGCTACCATCCAGAGTGGCGCGAGACACGCGACAGCGGCAAGTTCTCGCGCATGACCGAGTTCGGCCGCAGTCTGCCGACCCTGCGCCGAAGACTGAAGGCCGACCTCGCGCTGCCGGGTCTACCGCGCGACAAAGTGCTCGCGCTCATCGTGAAGCTCTTGGACGACACGCTGATTCGAGTGGGCAACGAAGAGTACGCGCGCACGAACAACTCGTACGGCGTCACGACCTTGCGCGATCGTCACGCGAAGTTCTTCCGCGACGGACGTGCGCTGCTCTGTTTTCGCGGCAAAGGCGGACGTCGGCACGAAGTGGCGCTCGACGATCGTCACCTTGCGCGCGTGATCAGGCGCTGCCAGCAGCTGCCGGGGCAGCAGCTCTTCCAGTACCTCGACGAAGACGGGAAGCGCCAGCCGATCGATTCCGGCATGGTGAACGAATACCTGCGCTCCGCGATCGGGTGCGATTCGCCGGATCAGGAAGGATTCACGGCCAAGGACTTCCGTACTTGGGGCGCGACCGTCCGGGCGATCGCCTATCTCGCAACGCAGCGGTGCGAAGGCGCAGTCAGCGAGCGGGCCTTCAAAACGTGTGTCGCGGCAACCGCCAAGGACGTGGCGCACGCGCTCGGGAATACGCCGGCCGTTTGCCGTAAGTCGTACATCAATCCGATCGTGTTTACGGCGTGGCGTACGAAGCGCATCGAGAAGCTGTGCTCGGGGCGTTCGCTGCCCGCCAGACGCTTGGAAAAGCTGACGCTGAGACTGCTCGAGCAGACAAGACCCTAAGAGGCCAGACGGCCGTGTGCAGCGGATTTCGCGCACGGCCGTCCGCCCGCTAGAATACCGCCCCTTTTCGGAACGGCTCCCATGCGTTTTCCCGATCATTTCGATGTCATCGTCGTCGGCGGCGGCCATGCCGGGACCGAGGCCGCCTTGGCCGCGGCTCGGATCGGCGTGCGCACGCTGCTGCTCACGCAGAGCATCGAAACACTCGGGCAGATGAGCTGCAATCCCGCCATCGGCGGCATCGGTAAGGGGCATCTCGTCAAGGAGATCGATGCGCTCGGTGGGGCAATGGCCCGAGCGACGGATCTTGCCGGCATCCAATTCCGTACGCTGAACGCGAGCAAAGGGCCCGCCGTTCGTGCGACTCGCGCGCAAGCCGATCGGGCACTCTATAAACAGGCCGTCCGCTCGATCCTCGAGAATCAGCCGAACCTGACGCTCTTTCAACAGGAAGTCGCGGATCTGCTTCTCGATGGCGATGCGGTCCGTGGCGTCGTGACGCAGACCGGCATCGAGTTTCGAGCCCGGACCGTCGTGCTGACGGTCGGCACGTTCTTGGGCGGAAAGATCCACGTCGGTCTCACGAACTACCAAGGCGGACGGGCCGGGGATCCTCCATCGAATCGTCTCGCGGAGAAGCTTCGCGCCTTGCCGTTCCGTGTCGGGCGCTTGAAGACCGGCACGCCGCCACGCATCGATGGCCGATCGATCAATTACGAAGGGTTGATCGTCCAGCCCGGCGACGAACCCGTCCCGGTGTTCTCTTACCTCGGCCGCCGCAGCGACCATCCGCGCCAGATCGTCTGCCACATCACCGCGACGAACGAGCGGACGCACGAGATCATCCGCGCGGGGTGCGATCGCTCGCCGATGTTCACGGGCATGATCGAAGGCATCGGCCCGCGCTACTGTCCCTCGGTCGAAGACAAGGTTCATCGCTTCGCCGACAAGACTTCGCACCAGATCTTCATCGAGCCGGAAGGCTTGAACACGCACGAGATCTACCCGAACGGAATCTCGACGAGCCTGCCTTTCGATGTGCAGTGGGCGCTCGTGCGCTCGATCAAGGGATTCGAGAACGCGCATATCACGCGTCCCGGATATGCGATCGAGTACGACTACTTCGATCCGCGAGACTTGCAGCCGACGCTCGAGACGAAGTTCCTGGAAGGACTATTTTTCGCGGGCCAGATCAACGGCACGACCGGATACGAGGAAGCGGCGGCGCAAGGGCTTCTCGCCGGGCTCAACGCGGCGGGAAAGGTCTTGGGGCGCGAACCGTGGTCACCGCGTCGCGACGAACCCTACATCGGCGTGCTCGTCGACGATCTCATCACGCGCGGCACGAGCGAGCCGTATCGAATGTTTACGAGTCGCGCGGAATACCGGCTGCTCTTGCGCGAGGACAACGCGGATTTTCGCCTGACGCCGAAAGCGCGCGAATTGGGTCTCATCGACGATGAGCGTTGGCGCTTTTTCGAGTCGAAACGGGAGGCGACTGCGCGCGAGATCGCTCGACTCGAGAAGACTGTCGTGCATCCCGGCAGCGTGCCTGAGAACGTCGCGCCGGAGCTTTTCGGCGGCGAGCTGACGCGACCGATGCATGCGTTCGATCTGTTGCGGCGGCCCGAGGTTTCGCACGCCGCGTTGACGTCGCTCGCCAGCGTGGGACAAGCCGAATGGATGGCTGCGCACGATGCGGACGAGCGCCTGGTCGAACAGGTTCGCCTGCAGACCGAGGTCCTTGCGAAATACACCGGCTATATCGATCGACAGCGAGAGGAGATCGAGCGCCAGCGCCGTCACGAAGAAGCGAAGCTCCCCGCCGATCTCGACTATGCGGAAGTCCGCGGCCTGTCGATCGAAGTGCGTCAGCGGCTGAAGGAAGCGCGTCCGACGACACTGGGTCAGGCGGCACGCGTGCCTGGTGTTACGCCCGCAGCCATTTCATTGTTGCTCGTGCACCTGAAGAAGCGCTCAGGCGTTCACCGAGCAGCGGAAGCAGTGGGCTAGACAGGCCGAAGTCTCATGCCCGTTTGCGCAGCGCGCCGGACCCGCCTCTTTGTCTAGTCGAACGAACGTCGGCTCGCACACGTCGCGTCATATTCCGTAAAGTTCAGGCCGTTCGCGCCGATAGAGCTTGTGAACTCCTTCATCGTTTGCCCCCGACGATGACTGGTACGCTGCGCGTGCGCCCCCAGGGACTTGTTTGGCACTTATGACGTGGTTTGTAATTTTCGCCTGCTCCGTATTCGGACTCTACTTCTGGCGACTGCACCGCCAGCAGCAACGCGAGCTCAATAGCCCTTTGGCGAGTCATCGCCTCGGACACAGTCATATCGGTCAAGTGGTCGTGCTCGAGAGCGGCTTGCAGAATGGCACGGGCCGCATTCGCCTCGGCAATCGGGAATGGGCGATTCGCGGCCCCAATCTGCCGCCCGGCGCAAAGGCGCGCGTCACCGGCGTCGACGGCACCGTCCTGCTCGTCGATCGCGTCGCGGCCTAGAGCGAACGACCCCGTCGGATCACGGTGCAGGCGGAGTCGCGCTGCAGCCTTGCTCCTTCATCGCGCGAGCGGAGAAGTCTTTCCACAGCTGCTCTGCCTGCTCGCGCGCTTTCTCGACGAGCGCTTCTTCCGCGTTCTGCGTGAGCGCTCTTATCGCTTGGGCGAAGCCGGTCGCGTGCACGATATAGGCATCGCCCATACATCCCGCTTCATTCAATCGGTCGCCGAAGTACTGCCACGCGAGCAGCTGCGCTCGAGACATTCGCCCGCCCCAGGGCATGCGAGCCATAGACAGAAATGCGGTCGGCTCCCCATCGCGTGCGGCATCGATGCCGAACGCGCGTGCGCTCGATGCATCCGCCGGATGTCCGTCGCAGCCGAGCGCCATGCAATTTGCGAGGTCGACTTTGGCTTTCGGCATCGTCGTTCCCGCCTGCTTCAAGTAGAGCCGGATCGATGCCACGTCCTCGGTGCGCTCGGCACGCTGCACATCGATCACGCGACGAGTCGCGACGGCATACATCGCCGGTGCGTACCCCTTCTTCGCGGCCGCTTCTAAGAGCGCATCGCGGATTCTCGGATCGCGCGTGAACTGCGCGAGCTCGGTGGCGCTCGCCGGCCGCCCGGCATCGGCCGCCTCCCGCAGGCGATCCTCGATTGCACCATAGTCGAAGCTTGCTTTGCGGCATCCTTGCACTGCGCGCGGCATGAACGCGGCCTCCGCGTGCAGTACGCCGGCGGCGCGCGCCGCGCGCTCGGGGGGCAGGATGCTACTCAGCTTGTCGATTTGCTCCTCGAGATTCGGCGGCCGTGCACTGCCGACGCGACTACACCAATGCTGGATTCGCACGAGCGCAATGTTCGCCTCTTCGCTCCCCTTTGCTGCCGCGTCGCCGAGCGCCGCGACCGCGCGGTCGGCGTGACCGCGCGCGAGATCGTCGATCGCAGTTTGCGGGACGTGCAGCCCACGCAAGTTCCGCCAGTGCGTGACGCGTTGCAGCTGCTCGTAGAACCGAGCTTCGTCAGTCGGAACGACGTTACCCGCATGGGCTGCTTCGTTCGGCGCCGTCTCGTTCTGAGTCTTCGGCGCTTCGATCGCATGCGCACACGTCGCTGCTAGGAGAATCGCACAAAATCCAGGCAACGAGCTGCGCATGCTGCTTGCTCCTACTGCATGGCGTCGGGGATCAAGTCGTACTCGACCTGCACATTGCCGGTGAAGCTCATCTCGCCGCTTTGATACGTACCCGCAGCGTCGGATTCGGCCATGGCCGCCATCGTACGCTTTTGATAAGGCATGGGCGGCGGTACGAAGCCGGAGCTGGCCGAGATCGTACGCGGCGCGCCCAAGCGCGCGCCCGCAGCCTTCGCGACGGCCTCCGCATTCAAACGCGCATCCTGCACCGCTTTCGCAAGCGCTTCGCGTTCGAGCTCGCGCCGCTTGCTCGAGTCGAGCTGCGGCTCGCTCACTTGGTTGACCCCGAGATCGACGGCACGCTCCAATAATTGCCCGAGCTTGTCGAGATCCCGCAAATCCACTTCGATCTGACGCGAAACGTAATAGCCGATCAGATGGCGTTCGCGTGCAGTGTTGTCCCAGTTGTACTCGGGTTGGACATTGATGCGGGTTGCGCGCACGTACTTCTGATCGATCTTCAAATCGCGTGTGAGCTTCAACGCCGCATCGACGACGCGGGCGACTTCCGCGCGCGCTTCTTCGAGCTTCGGACGGCGCGACTCGATGCCTAGGAGCACGATCGCTTTGTCGGGCTCGGCCTGAATCTCGCCTTGCCCGGAGACGGTCACGGTGCGCACGCCGGATTCGGCTGCGTTTGCGAAAGGGGATACGGCCAATATGCCGATCATCAGGAGCGCCATCTTGTACATGTACTCGAGTCCTCGATCGAGCCGCAGCGCGCGGCGATACGAAGTTTGTCCTGTCCTCGCACCGAGAGTTCAGCCTCCTACTCTCGTGCGCTCGAAGCGACGGAACGCTAACCCAAAAGAGATCCGATGAGCGTTCGTATCTCGGATCGCTTCGCGACCAAGTGCTCGCCGCGCCCGGACGCGATCGCTTCGAGGTCGGCCGTCGCGCGTTCGAAATCGTCGTTCACGACGACATAGTCGAACTCGTCCCAATGCGACATGTCCGCGATGCTATCGCGCAGGCGCCGCGCGATGACCTCTTCGCTGTCCGTTGCGCGCGTTCGCAAACGCTGCTCCAACGCCTCCCGCGAGGGAGGCAGGATGAAAATCGTGCGACATTCGGGCATCGCCCGGCGCACTTGCTGCGCACCTTGCCAATCGATCTCCAAGAGGACGTTCTCGCCTCGCGCGAGCATCTGCTCGACCTGCGCGCGCGATGTGCCGTAACAATTGTCGAACACTTGCGCATGTTCCAGGAACTCGCCGTTCGCGACCATCCGATCGAACTCGGCGCGATCGACGAAGAAGTAATCGTGTCCGTTCTGCTCCGTGTCGCGCGGTCGGCGAGTCGTGTACGAAATCGAAAATCGCAGCTGAGGCATGCGCTTCATGAGCGCACGAACGAGCGAGGTCTTGCCGGCGCCAGACGGCGCTGCGATCACGAACAATTTGCCGCGGGGCGTGCTCATCTAGGGATTCTGAATTGCTGTTGACGTGGATGGCGCTATTCGACGTTTTGTACTTGCTCGCGCATCTGCTCGATCGCCACCTTCATGTCGACTGCGGCTTTCGTCGTTTCGGCGTCCTGCGACTTGGATGACAACGTGTTCGCCTCGCGATTGAGCTCCTGCATCAGAAAATCGAGACGCCGCCCAGCCGGTTCGGAAGAAGCGAGCGCGGCTTCGACCTCGTCCAAGTGTCCGGCGAGACGATCCAATTCCTCGTCTACGTCCATCTTGTGTGCGTACAAAACGAGCTCCTGTTCCAGCCGCTCGCTGTCCGGTGTGAGGCCGAGCTGCGAGATGCGCTCCTTGATCCGATCGCGCACGCGTTGCGAAACCTCCGGTAGCCGCACCTTTACCGCTCGTGTCTGTGCTCGCATCGTCGCACATCGTGCGAGCAGCAGCTCGCGGATCCGTTGTCCTTCGCGCAACCGCATTTCGTTGAGCTCCGTCAGCGCTTCGCGCGTGAGCTCGAGCGCCGCGGCAGTGACCGGTGCAAGATCGAGCTCTGCTTCGCGCACGATGCCCGGCCAACGCAACAGCTCCACAGGGCTGATCGGGGCAGTTTCCTTCAGGCGCTCGCGCACCTCCTCGATGCGCGCGGCGAGCTCATCGAGCAGGCGCGTGTCGAGCTCGAGCGCGCGTTGCGTATCCGCAGCAGGCTTCAGGTAGATATTCGCATCGACCTTGCCGCGCCTCAGCGAGCTCGAGATCGTTTGGCGGATCTCGTTGTCCAAGGTCCGCAGCTCCTCGGGCAGACGCACCGTAATCTCGAGATAGCGATGATTCACCGTGCGCATCTCGCAGGTGAGCGTCCCCCAAGGACCCTGACGCTCGCGTCGTGCGAAACCTGTCATGCTGCGGATCATATTGCCTCGAACCAACGTCGGGTTATGTGCAAGCGAGCGCGTTAAGTCGCAAAACGCGGATCGATGCGACGACTTAAGGCAAAAGCCGTCTTAACTGCGACCGCGCGCCGGTGTATAAAGCGCCGCTAAGATAATCTGATCTGCTGCCAGTGTCCGAGAATCCGCGGATTCGCCACAACCGTCAGATGTCGACCAGGAAGCGATGAAGGCCCAGATAACGGCCCAGGGTGGACCCAAGGTCAACCGAGGTGGCAGGGCACATCGACGCTTTCCAAAGTGTAACAGTTGAGCGCCGTTTCGGCCGGAGCCCGCGCTTGCGGATCGAGCATGCTGACCTGAGTCTGATCGGAGACCGGGAAGACAACCAAGACCGAGTTGCCGTCGCCGCGAACGACCATGCCGTGCTGCTGATCGTCATCGACGGTATGGGAGGCCATTCGGACGGCAGCCGCGCCGCGGACACGGCGCTCAAGAGCCTGCTCGATTCGTTCCACCAGACACCCACGCCGATCTTCGATCCGCTCGGCTTCCTGCATCTGTCGCTGAGCCGCGCTCACGACGAGGTGGCAGGGCTCGGCAATTCACAGAGCATCGACGCGCGCCCCCGCGCGACGACGGCAATCTGCCTGGTACAGGACGGGGCCGCCTACTGGGCGCACATCGGCGACAGCCGTGTCTACCACATTCGGCACGGCAAGGTGCTCGAGCGCACGCGCGATCACAGTCACGTCGAGTTGCTGCTCCGAGAAGGCAAGATCACCGAGGAGGAGATCGCCAACCACCCGATGCGCAACTTCGTCGAGTGCTGCCTTGGCGGCGATCCGGCCATCCCCGAGATGACGATCAACGGTCGCCGGGTGCTGCAACCGGGCGATGTCATTCTTTTGTGCACGGACGGCATTTGGGCGAACTTGCGCGACCCCGACATTGCCGCGTTCTTCCGCGACGACACACAGCATCTTCGCGCATGGCTCGAGGCGCTCGGACGACGCGCGGTGCAGGCCTCGGCCCCCTTCAGCGATAATGCCTCCGCCGTCGTTTTGCGATGGATCGGCGACTGACTGAATGCCAGGACGTGCGATCCTTGCATCATGGATCGGCACGGCAACCCAAGCGCGGATAGCATCCAGTCGCTTTCAGGCGAGATGAAATCATGAAGCGACGACCTAGCGGTCGCGCGGCAGATCAGCTGCGCGACGTCAAAATTACCCGTCACTACACGCGGCATGCCGAAGGCTCGGTCCTGATCGAGTGCGGCGATACGCGGGTGTTGTGCACGGCCACGGCGGAGGACGTCATTCCATCGTTCTTGAGGAACACAGGGCGCGGATGGGTGACCGCCGAGTACGGCATGCTGCCGCGCGCGACGCACACACGGACGCGGCGCGAAGCCGTCAGCGGCAAACAGGGTGGGCGTACGCTCGAGATTCAGCGCTTGATCGGCCGTGCCCTGCGAGCGGTGATCGACTTGAAAGCGTTGGGCGAGCGCACGATCACGCTCGACTGTGATGTCTTGCAGGCGGACGGGGGCACGCGCACGGCTGCGATCACAGGCAGCTACATCGCCCTTTGCGATGCGATCACGACGCTCGTGAACAGAGGCGTGCTACGCGACAACCCAATACATGGGCAGGTTGCTGCGGTGTCGGTCGGCATTTGGGCGGGCATGCCCGTGCTCGATCTCGACTACGCCGAAGACTCCGAAGCGGAAACCGACATGAACGTCGTCATGAACAATGGCGGTGCATTCATCGAGGTGCAAGGCACGGCAGAAGGGCACGCCTTTCGACGCGAAGAATTGGATGAGCTGCTCAATCTCGCAGCGAACGGCATTCGCTTGCTGCAGGCGAAGCAGCTCGAAGCGCTCGGCCAGGATTAGCGCAGGCTGAAGCCGATGCGGCTCGTACTTGCGACCAACAACGCCGGCAAGTTGCGCGAGCTGCGAGCCGTGCTCGCCCCGCTCGGGGTCGAAGTTCTGCCGCAATCGCAGTTCACGAACATCCCGGTAGAAGAGACGGGATTGTCCTTTGTCGAGAACGCGATCTTGAAGGCGCGCCACGCGGCACGAGCCGCGGCGCTTCCGGCGATCGCGGACGACTCCGGTTTGGAGGTGGACGCGCTTCGCGGTGCGCCGGGGATCTATTCGGCGCGATATGCGGGTCCGAATGCGAGCGATCGCGACAACAACGAGAAGCTGCTGCGCGTGCTTCGCGATACGCCGCAAAACGCGCGCACGGCGCGTTATCGGTGCGCGCTTGCTTTCATGCGGTGGGATTCGGATCCGTATCCGATCGTGTCTCAGGCAAGCTGGGAAGGCACGATCATCGATGTGCCGCGAGGCGACGGCGGCTTCGGCTATGACCCGATTTTCGAGCTGCCGGAGCGCGGGCACACGGCGGCGGAGCTGTCGGCCGAGGAAAAGAATCGCATCAGCCACCGCGGCAAAGCGCTGCGCGAGCTCGTGCGGCAACTGGTCGCGAGCGGAATCCTGTCGGACGGCGGCAATGAGCGCACTTGAGCCAGAGCGCGCGCCAGCCTCGTCGCAATGCTCGATGCCGACGCTGAGCTTGCCGCCGCTGTCGCTCTATGTGCACCTGCCCTGGTGCGTGCGCAAGTGCCCCTACTGCGATTTCAATTCGCACGCGGCCCCGTCGGTGCTGCCGCAGGGTGAATACGTCGATGCGCTCATCGAAGATCTCGTCCGCGATCGCGAGTGGGCACAGGAGCGGGCGCTGACATCGATCTTCTTCGGCGGAGGGACGCCGAGCCTCTTTTCGCCGGACGAGGTCGCGCGCTTCTTGGAGGCGGTGCGCGCGAACTTTCGACTCAGCCCCGACGTCGAGATCACGCTCGAGGCGAACCCGGGCACGGTTGAGCGCGGAAGTTTCGGCGCATATCGGGCGGCAGGGATCAACCGCGTGTCGCTCGGTGCGCAGTCTTTCAGCGAGCGCCACCTGCGCCTCTTGGGTCGCATTCACGCTACTGACGACATCGCGCGAGCGGTCGATGACTTGGCGCGCGGCGGAATCGAGAATTTCAATCTCGATCTCATGTACGCGCTACCGGAACAGACCGTTGAGGAATCGCTCGCGGACCTCGAGAGAGCGCTCGCGCTTGCACCGGCGCATCTTTCGCACTATCAGCTGACGCTGGAACCTGGCACGGTCTTCTATCATCGACCGCCTGCGCTGCCCGATGACGACAGCGCTTGGGAAATGCAGGAGCGCTG
>Ga0079224_100016135_pt1 | contig 10478 bp, 10 predicted proteins | sample Stecom2015_FD_80414 | JGI IMG/M metagenome (GOLD analysis project Ga0079224, IMG submission 80414) | Agricultural soil microbial communities from Utah to study Nitrogen management - Steer compost 2015 | ecosystem: Environmental > Terrestrial > Soil > Agricultural land | place: USA: Utah...
AGCCATCCACGAAGCTCCAGTAAAAGATGGTCAAGAAGGTCACATACGCCACAACCGCCAGCAGGAGGATAGTGCGCTGCCGGTGGCGCCACAGGTTGCGCCACGCCAGGCGCACCAGCGGCGCCGCCGGTGCGGGCGGCAAGGCGGGGGCGGCTTCGGTCACGGCCCGGGACACCACCTTTCGCGAAAGAAGCCGGCTCCGGCGGCCGACGACCCGCTATTCACAGCAGCCCTCGGTCTCCCGACCGGACCGGGCCCTTGGTGACCAGTTGGTCAGCACTTTGACCATAGCACGACAGTGACCAGGCGGTCAACACGCGAAACACCGGCCAAGGCGCAAGACGGCTCGATCGCCCCGGCTGGGCCGTCGATCCGTCCGGCATTGATGACGGACCCGAAGCGGCGTGCAAGGGCCAGCGCTCCCCCAAAGGCCTGGGGATCCAGGAAGCGGCCCCTCGCTGCCGAATCCAGCCCGTACATGGCAGCCAGGATCCCCCTTTCCAAGCCATGGCCACACGATAGCAGCGCGGCAATCGCAGCCGGCGCCTATGGCACACGGTTTCAGGAAGGGTGCAGTTCTCATGAAAGCCGGCATGGCGGCGCGGCTTCCGGCGCTTCTTGCCCTTCTCGCGATGCTGGTTGCGTGCGGCGAACCGGACTGGCAGCACCGGCACGGGCCGGTCACCGAAGCCGAAGCGCAGCGGGCGCTGGAGTGGGCCTTGACCCAACTGGGCGCGCCCTACCGGTGGGGCGGGCGGGAACCCCCGGCCTTTGATTCGTCCGGCATCATCACGTGGTCGTATCGGCAAGCCCTGGGCGGGCTGCAGCTGCGCTACGAAAATCAAGTCGTTAGCGACCTGCCCCACCGGCACATCTACCGCTGGAACTTCCAGCCGCTGCCCCTGGAGGAGCTGGTGCCCGGCGACCTGGTCTACCTCACCGACGGCACCGCGGAGGTGACCCACGGAGCACTATTTGTGCGCTGGGTCGAACCCTACACGCGGATGGAATTTCTTGACGCGTCGACGCGGCTCGGACGGGTGGTCATCCAAGAGTGGCCCGTCCACGCAGAAGTGCGGGGACAGCGCCTAGTGGCCGCGGGGCGCCTAAAGGTCGTCCGGTGAGGCCTCGGTTGCATGGGGCGAGGCGGGCTTGCGCGGCGCCGGCCGGGTGGCGTCACGCAGCGAAAAGGTAAGACTTCCCTTCCTCCCGCCCCCACGCCCGCATGTGGCCCCGGATCTCCTCCCTCGCGCCGGCGGCGCCGACGGCGACGATCACGAACCGGTTGGATTCCCGCACGTACTCGATAGGGTACACGGGCCGGCCGTGCTTGGTGCCGCCGATGAGCTTGGGCGCGATGTCGACGAAGGCCTCCACCGCCACGCCTTCCCGCATCAGGGCTTTGCCCAGCCGGCGCCCCGTCATGCCGGCCCCCCAGATGACGACGGGCCCCCGCCCCACCCGGGGATCCCTGGCCAGGAAGTGGGCCTTGCAGCGCAGGAACGCCCCCAGGGAGCAGCGGGGATCCCGAAAGGACAGGCGCTCCGGATCCATGCGCCACCCCAGCAGCACCCGGGGCAGTTTGGCCAACTGCAGCCCGGCGTGGTGGTAGCGCAGCCACAGGTCGTAGTCTTCGGGCCACGGCACGTCGCGGTAGCCGCCAAGGCGCAGCACTTCGTCCCGGCGGTACATGGCCGACGGGTGGACGATGGGGCTTTCCACGTAGATTTCCCGGGCGATGTCCTCCGGGTCCACGAGGCTGTTGGACCAGGCTTCGTAGGCGAAAAAGGCGGGGCTGACCGCCTGAGCGGGAAAGGAGCGCACCCGGGTGCCCACGACGCCCACCTGCGGGTGTTGGCACAGAAACGCGGCCTGCCGCGCGAGCCGCGCGGGATGGGCCACATCGTCGGCGTCCATCCGGGCGATGAGGCGGTGCCGGGCCGCCTCCAGGCCAGTGTTGAGGGCCGCCACGATGCCCCGGTGGGGCTGGGTGATGACCTTCATGTCGGGCCACGCGGCCGCGAGCCGCTGCAGCAGCTCGCGGCTGGCGTCGGTGGAGCCGTCGTCCACGCAGATCAGCTCCACCCGTACGCCCCGCTGGCGGCGCAGGCTCCCCACGGCCCGCTCCAGCGTCGCGGCCGCATTGAACACCGGCATGACCACGCTCACGGCCGGAAGTTCTCCGGTCTCCAGTGGCAACAACGTCACCGGTCTCCATTGGCAACAACGTCATGGGCCAGCGGTCCCGCCGTCCGTCAGCAGCTTTGGGCGGGTGCAGCCGGGGGCGTTACGACAGCAAGGGCTTGCCCAGCAGGGCCCGCAAGGTGAAAACTTTGCCGATGTGGTAGCCCCGGTGCACGTTGATGAAGATCAGGCCGCCGCCCACCGTGGAAAACTCGCTGCCGCTGACGGCCGGGCGGTTCAAGTCGCCATCGGCCAGTTGGAGCAGCCCCTCGTGGGCCCGGCGAAAGGCCGCCCGCACCTCGGCCAAGGACGGCAGCGGGCCGTCGCCGGTGCTTCCCTGCTGGAACAGCTCGGCGTAATGCGCCGGCACCAACAGCGGGCCGCCGATGGCCAGCTCCACCAGCCACGCGTCATAATAGGCCGTGTGCCCCACCTGCCACACGATGGGCGCTAGGCCCTGGGGACGGGCGGCCCCTTCCTCCTCCGACACGCCGGACAAGGCGCCCTCCAGCTGTTGGAAGGTGAAATTCAGCTGTTCTTTGATGATCTCTCGCACGGCGCATGCCACCTCGCCCGGGAGGTTTCGCAGGGCGGCCGCGCCCCGGTGGCCGAGGTCAACCGCGGTGTCGCCCCGGCCCGCCGGCGCGCAAGGCGACCGCCGGATGTTGAAATTTCGTCACGGGGTCCGCCTTCCCTGGGGGACGGCCCCCAATGTTCGACGGGTTTCCGGCTAAGGCCGCTCCACGCCGTCCAGCCAGGCGCGGGCCCGGCGCTCCAGCCGCTCTATCAGCCGGCTCATCCCGATGGCCACCAGCCCGATCAAGACCGTGCCGGTCCAGATCTTGACTGCGTGGTCCTGATAAAGCCCTTGAAACAGCAGCACGCCCAGGCCGCCGGCGTTGATCCACGCGGCCAGGCTGGCCAAGCCGATGATGGAAACCGAAGCCACCCGCACGCCCGCCAGGATGACGGGCATGGCCAGGGGCAACCGCACATCCCGGAACAGCTGCCAGCCGCTCATGCCCATGCCCGCCGCGGCTTCCAGGATGGCCGGATCCACGCCCCGCAGCCCCGCCACGGTGTTGCGCACCAGGATGAATTGGGAGTAGGCCACCAACGCCGCCGCGGCCGTCTTAAACCCCAGCCCCGTCACGGGGATGAGCAGGGCAAACAAGGCCATGCTGGGGATGGTGTAGATGACGCTGAGCAGCCCCAGCCCCACCGTGGCCAGCCGCTCAAAACGGGCCAAGACCGCCCCCACGGGCAACGCCACCGCCACCGATACGAGCAGCGCGACACCGGCTAGATAAATGTGCTCCCAGGTCAGCTGGAGGACGGTGTCCCAGTTTTCCGCCAGGTAGGTCACGGGTCCAGCCCCTTCCCCATCACCAGTCCATCCACCGGGGCGTCAGGGGGCGTCCCTGGTCCGCCCCTCGTCCGTCACCGGCCCGCCGCCGGCCACGGCCCGCACGTCCTCCCAGCGCACGAGACCCACGGGCTCTCCGCTGCCGTTGACGACGGCGACCGGCCTTAGGTCCCCGCTGAGCAGGGCCGCCAGGGCATCCCGCACGCTCGCGGTTTGGGGCAGCGCAGGAGGGGCGCCCGCGAGTTTCCCCGCGGCGGCATTCCCGCCCACGACGGCGCTCCGGTCCGCGGCGCCGGCCGCGGCCCCTCGCGCTCGACCGGCGGCCGCCGCGGGGGCCAGCGCCTCCGCCGCGCCAGCCGCCGCCTCCTCCGCCGCGCCTGCCGTCGCCGCCTCCGCGCCGGTCGCCGCCACCTCCACCGGGCCCGGGGCGGTTGCGCCGGGCCACGGCCGCATCACCCGGCTTACGGGCAAGACCGACAAGCGCTGCAAGAGGTCGTCCGCCCCCAACAGCCGGCGGACAAAGGGCGTGGCCGGCCGGTGCAGCAGCTCGATGGGGGTGCCGCTCTGCTCGATGCGGCCGTCCTTCATGACCACAATGCGGTCGGCCAGCTTCAGCGCCTCCTCCACATCGTGGGTGACAAAGATGATGGTCTTCTTGACCTGCGACTGGATGCGCAGGAGCTCGTCCTGGAGGACCTTGCGGGTGATGGTGTCCAGGGCGCCAAAGGGCTCGTCCATCAACAGGATGGGCGGGTCGGCGGCCAGGGCGCGGGCGATGCCCACCCGCTGCTGCTGGCCGCCCGAGAGCTGGCGGGGGCGACGGTGGCGGAACTGTTCCGGCGGCAGCTGCATCAGGGCCAGCAAGGAGTCGACCCGCTCTTCGATGCGCCGCCGGTCCCAACCGAGGATCCGGGGCACCGTCGCGATGTTCTCCGCGACCGTTTGGTGGGGAAACAGCCCCACCTGCTGGATCACGTACCCGATGTGCCGCCGCAGTTCGATGGCGGACACCGAGCGGCTGTCCTGGCCGTTTATGTAGATGGTGCCCGCGGTGGGTTCCACCAGGCGGTTGATCATTTTGAGCAGCGTCGTCTTTCCGCTGCCCGAGGAGCCCAAAAGCACCACCAGCTCCCCGGTTTCCACGGTCAGACTGCACTCGGACACCGCCGGGCGGGTAGCGCCCGGAAACACCTTGGAAACCCGGTCCAGGACGATGGCCGGCTCCACCCTCGTCACCTCGCTGACGCCTCCTGCGCGGCACCCCGCGCCCCGGGTGCGGCGCTCCGCCGGACAAGCTCAGGGCTCCCGCGCCTCCCCGGGGGCCGGCGCTAGTCGATCATGCCCAACTCCCGCAGGAACTCCCGGGCCACGCGGGTGTATTCCCGCTTGTTGCCGTCGACTTCCCAATTGAGCCGCTGCATGGTGGCGTCGGTCAAGTGCGGCTGGAGGCTGTTGAGGATGGCAGCCACCTCCGGCGCCTGCTCCAGCAGCTCCGCCCGCACCACCGGCGCCACCTGGTACGGCGGCCACAGGCCTTTGTCGTCCTCCATGACGACCAAATCGTAGCCGATGATCTCGCCGTCGGTGCCAAAGGCCACTGTCACGTCGGCCTGACCGCTGAGCAGCGCCCGGTACTTGATGCCGTAGTCCACCATGCGCAGGTCCTTAAACTCAAACCCGCCGTACACTTCCTGCAGGCCCTTGAGGCCGTCGGGCCGCTCGGTAAACTCGGGCACGGCCGCCATGACCAGTTCGTGGGCCACCTCGGCCATGCGGGACAAGGTATACATGTTGTACCGCTCGGCCACTTCCCGGGTCACCGCAATGGCCTGGGTGTTGTTCATGGGCGCGGGATCAAGCCAGACCAAGTTCCATTCCCGCAGGTAGCCTTCCTTCACCGCGTTGTATACGGCTTCCGCGCTGGACATGGGGTCCATGTCGAGCATGTTCATCAGCCCGGTCCCGGTGTACTCGGGGTACATGTCGATCTCGTCGTGCACCAGCGCCTGGTGGGCCACCAAGGTGCCCGCCAGGTTCAGCTTGCGCTCCACCCGGTAGCCGTGGGCCTCCAGCAGCAGCGCGTACATCTCGCCCAAGAGCAGCTGCTCGGTGAAGTTCTTGGAACCGATGCGGATGGTGGGCTTGCCGGTGGACTGGGCGTACACCGCGCCGGCCAGCAACGCCGACGCCAGCAACGCCGCGACCAGCAGCAACGCGAGGCGACGGAACATCAACATCTCGGGAAAACCTCCCTTGGTGGATTCTCGCGGGCAACGCCGCCGCAGCGGCGCCAGCCCCTTTCCCTCATTGGCGGCGCGGCCCGGCGGCCGCCCTGCCGGCCCCGGCCGGTCATTGGAGGCGCCGGCGGGCCCAGTTTTCGGGAATGGCCAGCAGCCCTTCGGCCGCCAGGGCCAGCAGGGCCACCGGGATCCCGCCCGCCAGCAAGAGGCCCACATGGTTCATGGCCAGGCCGTTGACGATGAACTCCCCCAAGCCCCCGCCCCCGATGAAAGCCGCCAGGGTGGCGCTGGCCACCACTTCGCCCGCGGCCGTGCGCAGCCCCGTCAGCACCACAGGGGCTGCCAAGGGCGTTTCGATCCAGCGCAAGATTTGTCCCCGGGTCATGCCCATGCCCGCCGCGGCTTCAACCACCGCGGGATCCACGGTGCGGTATCCGGTGAAGGTGTTGATCAGGATCGGGGGGCTGGCCAGGATGGTCAGGGCCACCAGGGCCGTACGGCTGCCAAATCCCAAATAAGGAAAGACGACGATGAGCACGGCCAGGCTGGGCACGACCCGCAGCGCCTCGACCACGTTCATGGCCCATTTGCCCAGGACGGGGGAACGGGCCGCCCAGATCCCCAGGGGAATGCACACGGCCGCAGCCAGGCCCAGGGCCAACCCCGCGAGCTCCAGGTGCACGCCCACGGCCTGCCAAAAGCGGCCCCAGTTGGCCAGGACGTATTGGATTGCGCTGTCCAGGGCGGTCATCATACCGCCATCCCTCAAGACGGCCCCTCAGCAGAGGCCGGTTTCGCCGCCACAAGCCGTTGACACGTACTCCTTCCCCGCGGGGAGCGGAAGGCCTTCCCAGACCGGCCAACCTTTCGCGGAAATTCGCGACATTATTTCAGAACGTGCCGGATGCCGCCGGCGATCGGCCCCCGTCACCGCCCCGGTTTGGCATACCCGCCCCCGGCAGGGCAGCGCCCCAGGACACCCGGAAGGGAACCCACGGGCGCTAAAGGAATAAGCGGCATGGAGCTGATGCCTTTGCGGGACGCAGTCCTCCCTTCATCGTTGCCTGAAACCGCCTGCAACGCGACCGGCGCCGTCGCCCCGGAGCCAGGGCCGGCCCACCGGCGGCCGCTGAAGCCGGTCCTGAAATGGGCCGGGGGCAAACGCTGGCTGGTCCCTGTGCTGCGGGAACTGTGGCGGCACCACAGCCATCGCCGGCTGGTGGAGCCTTTGTGCGGAGGCCTCGCGGTCGCGCTGGGCCTCATGCCGGACCGGGCCCTCCTCAATGACGCCAACCCCCACCTGATCAACTTCTACCGCTGGGTCCAGCGGGGGCTGGCGTTCACCGTGGAGATGCGCAACGACCGGAGCCTGTACTACGCCCACAGGGAGCGGTTCAACCAGCTCATCCGCCAGGGCCAGGCCCACACCGCAGAGGCGGCGCAGCTGTTTTTCTACCTTAACCGCACGGGCTACAACGGGCTGTGCCGGTTCAACAAACGGGGCGAGTTCAACGTGCCCTTCGGCAAATACCGGCGCATCAATTACGAGGTCGATCTCGCTCCTTACCGGGAAGCCTTTGCCGGGTGGGAATTCCGCGCGGGGGATTTTGCCGCGGTGCCCTTGGAAAAGGATGATTTCGTCTACGCCGATCCGCCCTACGACGTGGAGTTTACCCAGTACGCGCAGCAAGGTTTTGACTGGGACGACCAAGTGCGGCTGGCGGAGTGGCTTGCGGGGCACCCCGGGCCGGTGGTCTTGTCCAACCAAGCCACCGAGCGCGTCGTGCACCTGTACCAGCGCCTGGGCTTTCACCTTGAGTTTCTCGACGCGCCGCGGATGATCAGCAGCGACGGCGACCGGACGCCGGCCCGGGAGGTTCTGGCCTGGAAACACCTGTAGAGGCGGACGATGACCCGCAGCCGGTCGGGTGCTTCGTCCTGTTGCGTCGGTGCTCCGGAGCGTTCCCGGCCATCACGGTTCTGATCCTGGCATACGGGCCGGGCAGCTCGCGGGGGCGCCCCTCGCCGGTCGCCCACTCCCGGCGGCCAGCTGCCGCAGCCGCGGCGCGACGTCAGCCACCGAGGCGGCCAGGGCTTCCAACACCAAGTCTAGATCCCTTTCCTCATGGGCCAGGGACAAGTACCCCTTCGCGCCCGGGTTCACGTATACCCCCCGGCGCAACAGCCCCAGATGCACATCGCGGAGAGCAGCCCCATCCCCGCGCTGGGTATCCCGGTAATTGCGGATGGGACCGGGGGCGAAGTGCATGTGGAACATCGATCCCATGCCGGTCACGGTCCCCGTCACACCGGCCTCGGCCAGCACTTGCTCCATCCCGGACCGCAGCCGCTGGCCTAGCGCCGCCAGCCTCTGGTAAACCCCCTCCCGGCGCAGCTCGGCCAAGGTGGCCAAACCCGCTGCGGCCGCCAGCGGGTTGCCGAACAGGGTGCCGCTTAGGTAGACGGGCAACCGACCCGCCCCCGGCACGCACAGATCCAGGATGTCCGCCGGGCCTACGACAGCGGCCAAGGGCAACCCGCCGCCGATGATCTTGCCGAGGCAGGTCAAGTCCGCCCGGACGCCAAACAGTTCCTGTACCCCGCCGTAGCGAAACCGGAACCCGGTGACCACTTCGTCGAAGATGAGCAAGCATCCCATCTCGTCGGCCAGCCGGCGCAACCCTTGCAAAAACCCGGGTTCAGGTGCGATGTCCCGCTGCACCGGTTCGACAATGATGGCGGCCAGTTCGTCGCGGTGGTCCCGGGCGATGCGGGCCGTTTCCGCCAGATCGTTGAACGGCGCCACCAACACGTCGTCCACGGCCGCCGGCGAAACCCCCGCCGACGACGGCACGCCCCGGGGAAAGGCGGGCTCGCCTTTGGATGACAGACTGATCATGGACATGTCGTGGGACCCGTGAAAACCGCCTTCGAATTTCAACACCCGCCGCCGGCCCGTGGCGGCGCGGGCAAGGCGCACCGCCATGTAGGTAGCATCCGAACCGTCGCTCGTGAAGCGGAGTTTTTCCGCGCCGGGAAACGCCTCCAGAATGGCCTCGGCCAGCTCGACCGCGGGCTTGCTCACCTGGTAGTACGTGGTGCCCAGCTCGGCCTGGGCCCGCACCGCTTCCCGCACGGCCGGGTGGGCGTGGCCCAGGATGAGGGGCCCGGATCCCATGACGAGGTCGATGTACTCCCGCCCGTTTTCATCCCACACCCGGGCTCCTTGCGCCCGGGCCACCACAAACCGCTCCGCGGGGGGCAGCTGCAGCACGTTAATGCTGCCGCCGGGAAACACTTTCTCCGCCCGCTGCACGTACGGGCACGACAGTCGCGGCTCCCCATGGGTGCTCATCGGCCAACGCCCCTCCTCCCGCCTGGGACACCCGCCGTCACGCGTCCGCTGTCTGCTGGGCCGGAGCCTTCCCTGCCAGGATCCGACGGGTGTGGCGACGTTCCAACAGTCCATTGGGCCGGAAAATCATCACCAGCACCAGCAGAATGCCGTACAGAATATACCGGTCCTGCCCGGACACCCGAAGAAGCTCGGGCGCTAAGGTCAAGAGCGCCGCGCTCGCCCGTCCGCCCCTTCTTTCGTTCAACCCGCCGCGCCCGCGGCCACCAGTTCCGGCGCCAAGCGGAACCGGGCTTCGGTGGCGGCCCGCACCTGTTCAAGGGTGACCCCCGGCTGGAGCTCGGTCAGCACCAGCCCGTCTTTGTCCACCCGAAACACCGCCAGCTCCGTGATGACCACGTCGGCGGGCCGGATGCCGGTTAATGGAAACCGGCATTGGCGCACCAGCTTTGGCACCCCATCACGGGTGCGGTGGGTCATCAAGATGATGAGCTTGCCCACGCCGGCAAGCAGGTCCATGGCGCCGCCTACGCCCAGCACGGCCCGGCCGGGTACCGTCCAGTTGGCCACCATCCCCCGCTCGTCCACTTCCAAGGCTCCCAGCATGGCCACATCGATATGGGCCCCGCGGATCATCGCGAAAGACGAGGCGCTGTCGAAGTACGACGCGCCCAGCCGTTCTGTCACCGGCTGCTTGGCTGCATTCACGATCTGGGGATCGACGTGGTCGCTGTCCGGCGGGGGCCCCATCCCCAGCAGCCCGTTTTCGGTGTGCAGGTACACTTGGATGTCATCGGGCACATAGTCGGCCACCAGGAGCGGCATGCCGATCCCGAGATTGACCACGTCGCCGTCCTGCAGTTCGAGGGCGGCCCGCCGGGCAATAATTTCCAGAGGCTTCGCTCCGCTCATGCCTGGCTCGCCTCCTTGGGCACCGGTGTGGATGCCTGGCCGGGCAGCACGATGGCGTCCACGTACAGGTGGGGCGTCACAATGGCCTCGGGGTCCAACATCCCCACCGGCACGATCTCGTCCACTTCTGCCACCACCCAGCGCGCGGCGGTGGCCATGAGGGGATTGAAATTGCGGGCGGTCTTGTAGTAGACCAAGTTGCCCAACTCGTCGGCCTTGTGGGCCTTGATGAGGGCCACATCCGCCCGCAGCGGCCGCTCCAACACGTAGAGCGCGCCTCCCAACTCCCGGACCTCCTTGCCCTCGGCCAGCAGCGTGCCGACGCCCGCGGGCGTGTAAAACCCGCCCAAGCCGGCGCCTCCCGCCCGAATCGCCTCGGCCAAGGTTCCCTGGGGCAGCAGCTCCACTTCCAGCTCCCCCC
>Ga0079224_100016136_pt1 | contig 10478 bp, 12 predicted proteins | sample Stecom2015_FD_80414 | JGI IMG/M metagenome (GOLD analysis project Ga0079224, IMG submission 80414) | Agricultural soil microbial communities from Utah to study Nitrogen management - Steer compost 2015 | ecosystem: Environmental > Terrestrial > Soil > Agricultural land | place: USA: Utah...
CCGTCGGAGTCGTCCTCCGGCGACTCGGTCGGATCGGGCGTCGGCGTCGCGGTGGGGCGCGGGCTGGACGGGGTGCGCTCCTTCGGGTCCGGGTAGCTGGTCGGAAGGTCGTTGGGGGTGTCCGGGTCGGTCGTCGGCGTCGACGGCGAGGTACCGGCGTCGCTGCCCGGTGCGTCCCCGTCCGGCGCGTCGTCGCGGTCGGTGGTGCCGTCGTCATCGGGCGGGCTCGAGGAGTCATCGGTGCCGGAACCGGTGTCGGCATCGTCCTCGGCTGACGGGTCGGTGTCGCGACCGGTCTCGCCGGAGGTTCCCGGGGCGTCGGCGCTCGAGCCGCCGCCTGCGCCGGCGGAATCGGTGTCGTGATCTGATGGGTCGGAGTCAGACGCGTCGTCGTCGAGCGAGTCCGCCGGGACGCGGTCGTCTCCGCCGTCGGCGTCGGACTCGTCGGTCGGCGAGACCACCGGCGTGGCACCGGGCGAACCCGCGACGATCTGCTCCGGCGTCGTGATGTCGGTGATACCCAGTGCGTGATCGAGGCTGGGGACGAGGACGTTGCCGAGGGTGACGCCGGCGGTGCCGGCCAACGCGCACACGACGATGCCCGGGTAGCGGCGCAACTTGGACAGGAACCAGCTGCTGTGCCGGCGTGCGGCATCGGCGGACCGCGGACGGGCGCCGGCTCGAGTGCCGCGCCACCGCCCGGGCGAGTTTCCTTGCCTATTCGTGCTGATTGGACCGAGATCCCTTCTGGTTCCCGGGGGAGATCTGGCGAATTTCGGGCGAAGCCGCTACAGACCGCCCCCCGCGGTGCGCACGATACTCAGAGCGGTTGAGCAGGCAAAAGCGCTTTCGATGAAATCCCAGGTAAGAAGCTTGCCAGTGGGCGGTGTCGCGGGGGCCACGTGAACGCCAGAGGGCCAGAAGTGACTCCGTGTCCGGCCAGCGAAAGGGTGCCTGCGCGGAGGGCGAACCCGCTACCGCGCGCACCAGTCGGACCGCATGCACCACCGTGAACTCGACCGGAGGTGGGACGTACTCCACATAGGGTGTGGTGCGCCATCAGGGACTCGAACCCCGAACCCGCTGATTAAGAGTCAGCTGCTCTGCCAATTGAGCTAATGGCGCAACGACGCTGAAGATTACCACTCGCGCGAGGTGAAGCTGAAATCGAGCGCGGACCAGTGGCGACCCGCCGCTGGCGGCGACTCACGGCGGAGGGCATCGCGCTCTCGCCGGCCGCGCTCAGCCCTTCACGCTGCCCGCGGTCAGCCCCGCAACGATACGGCGCTGGAACAGTAGCGCTACCACCACCATCGGGATCACGACGACTACGCAGGCCGCCGTGATGGTGCCGATTGGCCGCTGGAACTCCACCTGGCCGGTGAACGCGGCGATCGCCACCGGAACCGTCTGCGCGATCTCCGGGTTCCGGGGGGCGAACGTGCTGGCTAGCAGGAACTCGTTCCAGGCGGCGACGAAGATGATGATTCCGGCAGCGAACACGCCGGGCGCGGCGAGCGGGAACACCACCTTGTAGAACGCCTGGAACGGGGTTGCGCCATCCACCTTCGCCGCCTCTTCCAGCTCCTTCGGGATCGCCGCGTAGAACGTCGTGAGGATGAAGATGGTCAGTGGCAACTCAAAGGCCGTGTAGGGCAGATACAGGCCTTCCCACTTGTTCAGCAGGCCGATCGAGCGCCACACCTCGTACAGCGGCGGGACCAGCGCCACCGGGGGAAACAGCGAGACCGCGAGCACACCGGTCAGTAGGATCAGGCGCCGCTTCAACGGCAGCCTTGCCAGCGCATACGCCGCCAGCGAGCCGACGGTGATGCAGATCAGCGTGGTCATCGTCGCGACCGCCAGCGAGTTGCGCAGATTGAGGTGGAAGTCCTGCTCGAACACGTTGCGGTAGTTGGCCAGCCCGAATGGCCCTTGGAAGAGGTCGGGGCTGTTCAGGGCCCGGTCGCCGAGCTTGAGGCTGGTCATGACCAGCCACAGGAAAGGAAACAGGCACCAGGACAAGATCACCAGCAGTGTTGCGGCCTTCACCCACAGACGTCGGCGACCGACGGGCCGGGGCACGGGCACGGACGCCTTCCTGGTCATGGTGGTGGTCGTGTCGCTCATCGGGCCCCCTCGGTCCGGCCGATCGCGATGTCGCGGCCCAGCGCCCGGACGAATACCAGCCCGATGCCCAGGATCAGGATGAACGTCAGCGTCGACAGCGCCGAGCCGTAGCCGGGGTCAGGTGTGCGGACAACGTACTGCTGCACCAGCACCGACAACGACTCGGTGTCGAACGCGCCGCCGGTCATCACCGCGACGAGGTCGTACACCCGTAGCGCGTCGACGGTGCGGAAGAGCAACGCGACGAGGATCGCCGGTCTCAGCAGCGGCAACGTGATGTACCACAGGCGCTGCCATCGCCCCGCGCCGTCGACCATGGCGCTCTCGGTGATCTCGACGGGAATCGTCTGTAACCCGGCGAGCAGGAGCAGCGCCACGAACGGTGCCGTCTTCCACACGTCGGCGAAGACGATCGCGAACGTCGCCCACCCCGGCTGCCCCAGCCAGTTGAAGTCGCCCAGGCCGAACACGCTGTTGATGAACCCGGGCGTCACGTTGAACATGAAGAACCACATCTGCGCCGCGATCACCGTCGGGATCACCCAGGGAATGAGAATGGCCGCGCGCGTGATGCCGCGGCCACGGAAGGTCTGGTTCATCAACAGCGCGAACCCGAGGCCGATGACGAACTCGGCGGCCACCGACGTCACCGTGAACACGATCGTGAACCACAGCGCCGACCAGAACCGATCGTCGCTCAGTGCCGCGACGTAGTTGCCGAGCCCCGCGAATCCCTGGCGCTCACGCCGGGTGTACTCGAACAGGCTGAGTACGACGGCATACAGCACCGGAAACAGCGCCACCAACGCCATCAGGATCAGCGACGGCGCGACGAACACCCGCGCCAGAGCGCGCTCGGACAGCCCCGAGCCGCGCCGCCGCGGTGGCGCGACGTCCGACCGCGTTTCGTCCGCCGTGGCCGGTCGCACCCGCGTCATCGGGTCCGCCTCATTCGACGGCGCCTTCGAGGGCGGAGCGCACCTGCTCGACCGCCTCTTGGATGTCGGTCTGCCCGTTGACCGCGGGGAACAACGCGCGTTGCATCTCGACACTGATCTCGTTCCACGACGGTGCTGGCGGTCGCGGCTTGGCGTCGGGCAGGATCTCACCGAGCAGGCTCATGACGGGATCGTCGGCCAGCTGATCGTAGACGGAGGCCATGGTCGGCGGTACTGAGCCCTCGGTGGCCAGCATCGACTGAGCCTCCTCGTTCGTCGCCGCCCAGGTGACGAAGTCTTTCGCAGCGTCGATGTTGTCTGAGAACGCGCTCACGGCGTTGTTGAACCCGCCGAGCGCGGAGATGGTGCCGTCACCATCGAAGGTCGGCAGCGGCGCGATGTCGAAGTTGCCGTTTGCCGGGCTGGCGGTGTCCTGCTCGATCAGCGAGTAGACGTACGGCCAGTTCCGCATGAACATGGCGTTGCCCTGTTGGAACTCGTTGCGCGCCTCTTCCTCCTGCGCGGTGTTGAAGCCTGGCGCATAACAGCCGTCGCTGATCGCGTCGGCCATGAACTGCGTCGCCCGTGCGGCGATGTCGGTGTCGAACAGCACCTCGCTCTGATCGTCGTTGAACAGTTCGCCGCCGGCGCTCCAGTAATACTCCAGCCAGTTGACGACGAAACCTTCGTACTGTGCGCCCTGGCCGATGAACCCGCCGATCTCGCCGCTGCCTTGCGTCGCCGTCTGACACAGCTGGTCCCAGGTGGTGGGCGGCGTGTCGACCAGGTCGCTGCGGTAGTAGAGCAGGCCGGCGTTGGTGTTGTACGGCGCCGCCCAAAGCTCACCACCCCAGGTGGCGGACTCGAAAGCTCCCGGGATGGAGGCTTCCTCGATCTCGTCGCGGACGTCCTCGAGGCTCTCCAGCCAGCCGTTCTCGGCGTACTCGCCGGTCCAGATGACGTCCATGCCGAGCACGTCGAAGCCGCTGCCCTCTGACTGCAGCTCCAACGCCTGCTGCTCGCGTTGCTGGTCCGCGGCCTCGGGGAGCAGCTCGATCCGGATGGGCGTCTCGGGATTCTCCTCGTTCCACAACTCGGCGACTTGTTGGTGGACCCCGCCGGGTTGCGCCTCCGCCCCGCCGATGGCCCAGACCAGCTCACCACCGGCGGTTTCGCCGCCACCGTCGTCACCAGCCGGCGTGCACGCAGCCACGATCAGGGCGGACGCGCCGCCGACCACTAGCCACCTCGTGCTCTTCCTCATGCTGAGGCCTCCTCCACCGTCATCACGCCCGATCTTGTTCCCCGCGTCGGGCCAAGCCGACATAGTCGATAACACCATTCTGAGCGACGCCGGCCAGTCGCGACAGGTGTCTGATCGGTTCGGGCGCTCCCGCCCGGGCGGCCCGGGCAGCGTGGGCGTCCGCCGAGGGTGTCGGTGCGTTGTGGCACTGTTGAACCATGGCCAACCAGCCCGAGCGGCGCGAGTACGACATCGACATCCCCACCGAAGTGGAGGCGGGTACCTACGCCGACTTCGCCTCCATCTGGCACACGGCTGATTCGTTCGTGCTCGACTTCGCGGTCCTCAAACGTCCGCCCAAGCCGACGGTGAACGATGACGGCAGCCGCGTGGTCAAGGTCCCTACCCGGGTGGTCACACGCGTGCGGGTGCCACCGAGTCAGGTGTTCGAGATCATGAAGGGGCTGGAGAAGCAGTTGTCCATGTGGGAGCGCAGTCACGGCGCTCGACGCAGGCCGCCGGCGGATTCCTGAGGCCCATCTGCTGCCATGGGCAACGTCATCCGCATCGTGGTGGGTGTCGCTGGACTGACGGCGGCGGCGTGGGCGGGCGGTCGGGCCTGGCGCAGGCGCCGCGCGGGTGCCGACGCGTCGTTCCGCCCAGCGTGGATCGTCTTGGTGGCCACGGCCGTCGTCATGGCCCTGACGGCGGTGCCGACGATCTGAGCTGTCACCGGATCGCCGCGTGGTCCTCCAGCCGCTGCAGCACCCGACTGGACACCGCGTTCATCGTCGCGATGTCGTCATCGGTCAAGATGTCGAAAAAGAGCCGGCGCACCGTCTCGACGTGCGCGGGTGCAGCCGACTCGATGGCTTTCCGTCCGGTCGGGGTGAGGGCGACGAAGGCGCCGCGTCCGTCCTCGGCGCACTCCTCGCGCGCGACGAGCCCGCGCCGGGCCATCCGAGCGATCTGGTGGGACAACCGGCTTTTCTCCCACTGCAGCGCATCGGCCAGGGCGGACACGCGCAGCCTGCCGTTCTCGACATCGGTCAATCGCACCAGGACCTCGAAGTCCGGCAGCGACAGCTGAGAGTCCGATTGGAGCTGCCGTGCGAGCGCACTTTCGAGCACCCTGTTCATCCGCAGGTAGTTGCGCCACGCCCGTTGCTCGTCGGTGGTGAGCCATCGGGTCTTCGTCATGCTGACAGTCTACGAGATAGTTGACACGTCATCCAAATGCGCGTTAGTCTGTGACGTGTCAACTATACCGACGACATCAACGGAGGACTCAGGTATGACGACCGCAACAGACTTGCGCCAGCTGACCGGCAACTACACCCTCGACCCCGCGCACACGCGGATCGGGTTCGTCGCCCGGCACGCGATGGTCACCAAGGTTCGTGGTGGCTTCAACGACTTCGAAGGCGACCTGTATCTCGACGGTGAGGACCCGACGAAGTCCACGGCGTCGGTACGCATCAAGACCGCCAGCATCGACACGCGCAACGAGCAGCGTGACGAACACCTGCGCACCAACGACTTCCTGGACGTCGAGAAGTATCCGGAGATCACCTTCGTCTCCACCGGCGTCGAGCAGCTGGACGAGACGACCTACCGGCTCACCGGTGACCTGACCATCAAGGACGTCACCAAGCCGATCAGCATCGACTTCACCTATGAAGGCGTGGCGACCGACCCGTTCGGCAACGTCCGGGTGGGCTTCGAAGGCTCGGTCACGATCAACCGCAAGGACTTCAACGTCCAGTGGAACGCGCCGCTGGAGACCGGTGGTGTGCTCGTCAGCGAGAAGGTGACGCTCGAGTTCGAGGTGTCGGCCATCAAGTCGTCCTGACCGCGGTTCAGCCGTGAACACCCGGCAGGTGCCGACACGGACCGGCCCCAGCAACGAAGCTGGGGCCGGTCTTTGTCGTTGGCGGGCTAGGTTGGCTTGACCTTGACGCAACGTCAAGGTTTTTGATGGTGTCATGCGCATCGGAGAACTCGCCGCCCTCGCCGGGGTGACCACCCGCACCGTCCGGCACTACCACCGCATCGGCCTGCTGCCCGAACCCGCACGGCACGGCAACGGCTACCGCGACTACACGCTGCGCGACGCGGTGGAGCTCACCAGAATACGCAAGCTCACCGAACTCGGTCTGAGTCTGGACGAGGTCGCAGACGTTCTGGCCGACGACGCCGGAAAGGACCTCTACGAGGTTCTCAGCGAGCTCGACGCCGACCTGGCCCGCCAGGAGGCAGCCATCTGGCAGCAGCGGGTTCGATTGGCCGAACTGTTGAAGCAGGCGAAATGCGACGACGGATTACCGGTCGAGGGACCCGTCTCGCCAGAAGTCGCGGCGCTGTTCACCCAGATGGCGCAGGCGTCTGCGGAGCTGCCCGGCCCGGAGCCGGCGATGGCCGCCAAGGAGCGCGAGCTGTTCGCACTGCTGGACGGATCGACGTCAGCGAGCAACAAGGCGTGGCTGGCGAACATGCAGCGCGTCGTGGGCTCCGATCCGGCGTCGATGCGCCGGGTCTACGAGGTCTATGCCCAGATGGACGAGCTCGCCGATGCGAACGTGGACGATCTGCGTATCGACGACGTCGTTCAAGCCATCCTGGCGCTCATTCCCGAGGACGTCGCCGGGTCGATGATCGACGCGGACTTCGACATGGACGCCGCGGAGAGCGACCCGGACGGATTCGTTGCCGCCTTTCTCGCCGACTTCCCACCTGCACAGCGCGAGGTGGTCCGCCGGGTGATCCGTACGTTGCAGGAGCGGATCCGATGAGCCGGGGGAGCGCTGTGGTCGTGCGGGTGGTTCCGGTGTGGCTGCGCCGCCTCGTCCGCCACGAGTTCGCCCTGTGGGCCAGCCTGCTGCGCTGGATGGCAAGACGAGGCCCGCATGGCGTTCGGGCCGGCGACACCGCTGCCGGTTATGCCCGCGGCCAAGCGGTCATCATGTTCGGTTTCCTGTTCGCCTCGGTCGTCGAGACCGTGGTGCTGGCGCTGATCATCCCGTGGCCCCTGGTGCATCTGATCGCCTTGGGCCTCGGCCTGTGGGGCATCTGGTTCGTCCTGGCCCTCCACGCGTCGTGCGTGGTGCGTCCGCACGTCATCGAGGCCGACGGCTCGCTGCGGGTGCGGTACGGCGCGCTGATCGACATCCGGATCCCCGAAGAGCTGATCGCCACGGTGCGTCGCGAACGGCGCCATCCCGACGGCAGCTTGCTCACGGTGGACGATGGCGGCGCGGCCAATCTGGCGGTGTCGGGGGAGACGTCAGTGACCGTCGAGCTCACCGAGCCGGTCGCGATCGTGCGCCCGCTGGGTCGCGTCGAGCGCTGCCGAGTGGTGCGCTTCTACGCCGAAGACCCCCGGGCGGTCATGGCGGCGATCGCCGCCGCCGCGCCGCCGCCGGAGGAGCGTGCCAGTGCCTGAGGCCGGGGGAACCGCTCACACGATGAACGACAAGACGAACACGCCGACGGAGAGCGTGAGCATGCCGAGACAGTTGAGCCAGAACGCCCGCCCGAGAAACCGGGCCCGGACGTGCGCTGCTGCCGCGGCCAGGAAGTAGGCGATGACGCCCACGTTCGCTGCGACCGCGATCCCGTCGGCCCAGGCGCCAACGATCAGCCCCGCCGCTGCCAGCGACTTGATCACGATGAGCGTCCACCACCAATCCTCGGGGAAGTTCACGCCGTTGAGGCAGTCCCGGACGAAGCTCAGCGGCCGGATCGACACGGCCACGTCGGCGAGCAGGGCGGCTGCGAGGATCACCGGCAGCCACCAGTGGTTCGGCAGAAGCTCGATGAAGTCCATTCAGTCACCTCTCGGTTGTGTGGTGAACGACACGATCGATCGGAAGGTCTCCAGTGACTCGGATGCATCCGGTGTGCCGCTCGCGGCCCAGGCGAAGATCGCCCCGAGGTACGACATGTAGATCGTTCGGGCAGCCCTCGGTGTGTCTGCTTCGTTCATGCCGTCGGCGCGCAGGATCGTCTCGATGTCGCGTACCAACATCTCGCCCAGTCCATGGAAGACCGTGGAGCCGTGGTTGCCGCTCATGAGTACGGCCCCGTATTCGCGCGCGAGTTCGACGTCGGCGGCGAACACGTCGAGAAACGGTGAGATGAGCTCCACGACGTGGTCGACCACGTTGCCACCGGTGGGAGGCGGCGCGTTCGAGCTGGAGCGGCGGCGATGAACGTCGGCGATCGCGCGGTCGAACAGCGAGACCAGCAAGGCCCGCTTGTCGCCGATGGCCATGACCGAGCCGACACTCACGCCGGCCGCAGCGGCAATGTCTCTGACCGTCGTCGCCGTGAAGCCGCGCTCGCGGAAGAGCTGCTCGGCGGCTGTGGTGACCTTGTCATGCGTGATCTGTCGTAGCTCGGCTCTGGTGGTCATCAATCTGCCCCATCGAACGAACGCATTCAGTGAACGTGTTCATCGAACACGTTCATTCAGTTTGCACCAGCTGCGCGTACGGGGCAAGGCGCCGCCTCGGTCGCGTAGCCTGAGGGGCCAGTGGCCCGTGCGGGCGACCGGGCAGTCGCCACGTCGTGGGGAGACGGTGCAGGATGGGGACCGCCGACCGGGTGCGAACCGCGGTGCGGGGTTTGACGCCTGGCTACTTCGCCCTGGTGATGGCCTGCGGCATCGTATCGCTCGGGTTCCACCTGCAAGGGCACGTCGCCGTGTCGATGGGGCTTCTCGTCGTCGGCGTCGTCGCGTTCGCGGTGCTCCTCGTCCTCACGGCCTGGCGCGCGCTGGCCTACCGGGCCGAGCTCGTCGCCGACTTCATGCACCCCGGCCGGGCGTTCGGGTTCTTCACGTTCATCGCCGGTACAAACGTGCTGGGTACCCGCCTGGAGATGGAAGGACTGCACGCCGTCACCGCCGGCCTGCTCGCCGTCGGCGGATTGGCCTGGCTGGTGCTGGGGTACGTGATCCCGTGGACCGCCGTACTGGGCAACGACGAGCGCCCGGTCATCATCAACGCGAACGGCACGTGGTTCATCTGGGTGGTGGCCAGCCAGTCCGTGGCGGTCTCCGCGGCGTCGATCGAGCCGGTGTTCGACGCCGCCAGGGATCAACTGGCGGTCGTAGCGGTGGTTTCGTGGTCGGTCGGCATCATCCTCTACGCGGCCGCGGGGATCTTCGTCTCGGCCCGGCTGATGGTCTACGAGCTGCGTCCAGAGGATCTGAATCCGCCGTACTGGGTGGCCATGGGCGCCAGTGCCATCACGGTGGTCGCGGGTGCACGCATCATCGAGATGAGCGACGCGCCGATGGTGAATGCCACACGCGGGCTGGTCGGCGGGCTGTCGGTGACGTTCTGGGCCTTCGCGACCTGGCTCGTTCCGGTGTTGGTGGCCGCCGGATGGTGGCGCCATGTCCGGCGGCGGGTGCCGCTGACCTACGAGGCGACCTTGTGGAGCATCATCTTCCCGCTGGGGATGTACGCCGTGGCCGGCATCTACCTGGGCCGAGCGCGAGCCCTGCCGTTCGTCGAAACCATCGGCGCCGCAGCGTTGTGGGTAGCGCTCGCGGCGTGGCTGGTGACGTTCGCGGGCATGATCGTCCATCTGTTTCGTACGGTCGTGCGCTGAGGCCCGCCTCGCGGGCGGTGGAAAGCGGTGATCGTCAGGGCGCGGCGGCCAAACGCCTCGCGGCAGCGACGACGGAAGCCCGGCGGCGGGCGTGTTCGGCGTCGCTCTCGGCTGCGGTGATCATGCGAGCGACCTGTGGCACCGCCGACCACCAACCTGCCAGCGAGAGCACCAGGAACATCAGGTGGTCGGCGTCGATATCCGAGGTGACGTTGCCGTTGGCCTGACCATCGGCCATCGCCGTGACCTTGTATCCGTAATATTCCCGCCGCTCTGCCTCGTCCGGCACCTCGGTGCTGAACATGAGCCCTTCCCACCGCATGAGGCGGCCGAGTTCGGGGTGTTCGCGGTGGTAGTCGTAGACGCGGCCGGCATAGTCGCCCACGTCTTCGCTGGCGAACGACTTCACCGGCACGTCGCGGGCGACCTTCGCGAGTTCCTCGCGCAGCACCCGCGCGAACAACTCGTCCTTGCCGCCGAAGTAGGCATAGACGCGCTCTTTGTTCACTCCGGCAGCTTGTGCGATCCGCTCGATGGTGGTGCCGTCC
>Ga0079224_100016137_pt1 | contig 10478 bp, 13 predicted proteins | sample Stecom2015_FD_80414 | JGI IMG/M metagenome (GOLD analysis project Ga0079224, IMG submission 80414) | Agricultural soil microbial communities from Utah to study Nitrogen management - Steer compost 2015 | ecosystem: Environmental > Terrestrial > Soil > Agricultural land | place: USA: Utah...
AGTTCGAGGAAAAGCGCGGCGCCGTCCGTCCCATGGCCTGAACTCCCCGGCGCAGCACCCGTTCGATAGCAGCAACATCCCCCGAGCGAGGAACAGCCCATGCGTGCCCTTACCTACCACGGCAGCCACGACGTGCGCGTCGAGACGGTGGCCGACCCGGTCCTGCTGGCCGATGACGACATCATCCTGCGGGTCACCGCCACCGCCATCTGCGGCTCTGACCTGCACCTGTACCGCGGCAAGATTCCCCAGGTGAAGGACGGCGACATCTTCGGCCACGAGTTCATGGGCGAAGTGGTCGAGGCCGGCAGCGCAGTGACCCGGGTGAGCAAGGGCGACCGGGTGGTGGTGCCTTTCGTCATCGCCTGCGGCACCTGCTTCTTCTGCGCGATGAACCTGCACGCCGCCTGCGAGACCACCAATCCCGGGCGCGGCGCCATCCTCAACAAGAAGCAGATTCCGCCGGGCGCGGCGCTGTTCGGCTACAGCCACCTGTACGGGGGCGTGCCCGGAGGCCAGGCCGAGTACGTGCGCGTGCCCAAGGCCAACGTCGGGCCGATGAAGATTCCCGACGGCCTCGACGACGAACAGGTGCTGTTCCTCACCGACATCCTGCCCACCGGCTACCAGGCGGCGGTCAACGCCGGCATCGGCCCGGGCAGCAGCGTGGCCATCTACGGCGCCGGCCCGGTGGGCCTGATGAGCGCGGCCTGCGCGCGGCTGCTGGGCGCCGAGCAGATCTTCATGGTCGACGAGGTGCCCTACCGCCTGGAGTTCGCCCGGCAGATGTACGGGGTGATCCCGATCAACTTCGACGAGATCGACGATCCCGCCGCCGCCATCATCGAGCAGACGCCCGGCCACCGCGGGGTGGACGCGGCCATCGATGCGGTCGGCTTCGAGGCCAAGGGCAGCGTCACCGAGACCATTCTCACCAGCCTCAAGCTGGAGGCCAGCAGCGGCAGGGCCCTGCGCCAGTGCATGGCCGCCGTGCGGCGGGGCGGCACGGTGAGCGTGCCCGGGGTGTATGCGGGCTTCATCCACGGCTTCCTGTTCGGCGACGCCTTCGACAAGGGGCTGACCTTCAAGATGGGCCAGACCCATGTGCAGGCGGTGCTGCCGCAGCTGCTGGAATACGTGCGCCGCGGAGAACTGAAGCCGGAAGTGATCATCAGCCACCGGCTGCGCCTGGAGCAGGCCGCCGAGGGCTACAGGATGTTCGACAAGATGGAGGACGACTGCCGCAAGGTGATTCTGCGTCCCGAATGACGCGGTGCCGGTCGCCGGCACCCTTTGCCTTTGGAGGAGGCCCGCGCGGGGCCTCCCGATCTCGGGCCAGGTTACTGGCCGCCGCCCTGGCGGCCGCCACCATGGCTGCTCTGACCGCCCTTGCGTCCGGCCTCGGAGGCCTTCTCGCGGTCGTTGGCGAAATTGCCGCCGCTGTTCTGCCCGCCTTTCCTGCCGGCTTCGGAGGCTTTCTCACGATCATTGGCAAAATTGCCGGGGTTGCGATTGGTCATTTCAATTTCTCCCGATTCTGAAATCGCAGGAGCGCCATTGCCCCTGTGTTCAATGGAGGGGCGAGCGGATGCGGATGTTCAGGTCGTTTCCACGCTTCGCCAGGCTCCCGCCGACCAGCGGCGCCCCAGCGCAGCGGGGCTCTAGTCCGCCACTTCCGGCTCGGTCACCGAAAGCCGCAGGCACGACCGGCATGGCCCTGCCAAGCTGCAGCGGCCCACGGGGTCGAGCTAGCCCAGCTGCGGCAGCACCGAGGCGGCGAAGGCGTCGATGAAGGCTTGCTGGCGGCGGTTGACGTTGTGCAGGTAAAGACGCTCGAAGCCCTGCTCCAGGTCTGCCTGCAGCCGCGCCGCGTGCCGGCCCAGATCGCTGCCCACGCGCACCTGCTCGAACAGGTCCTCGGGACGCACCAGACTGGCCGCCGCCTGGAAGTCGGCAAGGCCGGGCAGGTCCTGGCCCAGCTGGCCGGGCAGCACGTTGGCCCGCCACTGCTCGTGGGCGCCGCGCAGGGCCTCGTGGTCGTCCGCGTCGTAGGAGACCTTCACCTGCAGCAGGAGCGGCTTGCCCTCGCCGCCGCCCTCGCGGAAGGCGTCGATGATGCGCTGCTGCTTCTCGGCACTGGCGCTGACCGTGATCATGCCGTCCGCCCAGCCGCCGGCCCAGCGTGCGGTCTGCTCGGAGAGCACCGCGGCATACAGCGGCGGCGGCGCCGGCGGCAGGCTGTACAGGCGCGCCCGCTCGACCCGTATCGGCCCGCTGCGGGTCACCTCCTCGCCGGCCCACAGCGCGCGCATGATGCCGATCGCCTCGGCCAGCCGCGCGGTGCGCTCAGCCTTGGGCGGCCAGCGCTCGCCGGTGATCGATTCGTTGAGCGCCTCGCCGCTGCCCACCGCCAGCCAGAAACGCCCGGGGAACATCTGCGCCAGGGTCGCGGCGGCCTGGGCGATCAGCGCCGGGTGGTAGCGGAAGCACGGCGCGTTGACCACGCCCAGGTCGAAGCCGGTGCCCTGCAGCGCGGCGCCCAGCCAGGACCAGGCGAAGCCGCTGTGGCCCTGCTCCTCGCTCCAGGGGTGGAAATGGTCCGAGCACATGCCGGCGGCGAAACCGGCGGCTTCGGCCCGCTGCAGCAGCTGCAGCAGCTCGGCGGGCGAGAACTGTTCATGGGAGGCGTGGTATCCGATGACGGGCATGGCGGGACCTCGGTCGGGCTGTCTCCTATCGAGAAACGCCGTGCAAACGGAGTTCCGCCAGTTTGCGACCGTTCGGAAGTGCGGCCGAACTTCGCCGCCGCGGGCGCCTCGACACTAGGGAAAGCCATCCACCCACCACGGAGACAGAGCATGAAAGTCCACGAAATCATGAGCCGCGAAGTGCGCACCATCGAACCCACGGTGACCCTGCGCGAGGCCGCCCAGCTGATGCGCCAGGCCGACATCGGCGCGCTGATCGTCAACGACAACGACCGCATGAGCGGCGTGCTGACCGACCGCGACATCGTCGTCCGCGCCGTGGCCGAGGGCATGGACATGTCCACCCCGGTGCGCGAGGTGATGACCGACGAGGTCTGCTACTGCTACGACGACGAGGAGGTCGACCACATTGCCAAGAACATGGCGCAGATCGAGAAGCGCCGGCTGCCGGTGGTCAACCGCGACAAGCGCCTGGTGGGCATCGTCTCGCTGGCCAACATCGCCACCTGCAACACCGACAAGCTCAGCGCCAACCTGCTGCGCGGCGTGGCGCGGATGCACTGAGCCGGCGAATTCTGGTGGAACACCGGGCGCCGCCCGTTTTCTTAGAGGTGACCCCGCGCCGATTTCCGAGCCAAGACATGGAACAGCCGTTCGACAACGAACCCGGCCAAGCCCACCACCAACGTCCCGCCTTCCGGCGGGACGGCAGCAGCATCGAACAGCTGATGCGCAACCTCGACTGGTCGACCTCGCCCCTCGGCCCGCCCGAGGCCTGGTCGCCCAGCCTGCGCATGCTGATGACCACCATCCTCCCGGCCCAGGCACAGATCGTGGTGTTCTGGGGCCCGCAGTTCGTCGCCCTGTACAACGACGCCTATGCCCCCACCATCGGCGCCAAGCACCCGCGCGCCCTCGGCCGCCCGGCGCTGGAGAACTGGCGCGAGCTGTGGGACGACCTGGAACCGCTGCTGCGCGGCGTGTACCAGACCGGCGAGACCTTCTCGGCCAAGGACCGGCCCTTCTATATCGAGCGCCACGGCGTCGGCGAGACCGTCTACTTCGATGTCTCCTACTCGGCGGTGCGCGAGACCGACGGCCGCGTCGGCGGCGTGCTGTGCCTCGTCACCGAGACCACCGCGCGGGTGCAGTTCGAGCGCCGCCGCGCCTTCCTCCTCGACCTCGGCCAGACCCTGCCGTCGATCGTCGAGCCTGAGGAGATCGAGGCCACCGCCCTGCGCCGCCTGGGCGAGGTGCTCGGCGCCTCGCGGGTGTTCTTCGGCGAGGACAACGGCGACGGCGTCAGCTTCGCCGTGCGCCAGGACCATGCCCCGGGCGTGCGCTCCACCGCCGGGGTGCACCGCTACCGCGACTTCGGCCGCGACCTGCTCGCCTCCCTGCGCGCCGGCAACAGCGTGGCCCGTCCCGACCTGGCCGCCGAGCCGGGTCTGAGCGTCGGCGAGGCCGGCCTGTGCGCCGAGCTGGAACTGGCCGCGGCGCTCTACGTGCCGGTGGTGCGCCGCGGCAAGCTGGAGGCGATGCTGGCCATCCACTACCGCCGGCCGCAGGCGTTCGGCGAGTTCGAGCTGCGCCTGGCCCACGAGGCCGCCAAGCTGTCCTGGGGGGCGATCAGCCACGCCCGTGCCGAGGCCGCCCTGCGCGCCAGCTCGGCGCAGCTGTCGGCGATGTTCGACCAGGCCAGCGCCGGCATCGCCCTGTGCGACCCCACCTGGCGCTTCACCCGGGTCAACGACCGCTACTGCGAGATCGTCGGCCGCTCCCGCGAGGCCCTGCTCGGCCTGCGCATGCGCGACCTCGCCCATCCGGACGACCTGCCCGGCGCCGAGCCGCCGGGCGAGCGCGACCTCGGCGACGGCTCGCCCTTCGAGATCACCCGCCGCTACACCCGCCCCGACGGCAGCTCGGTGTGGGTGCAGAAGCAGGTCACCCCGCTGGTCAACGAACACGGCGAGAGCACCGGCGCCCTCAGCGTGTGCATGGACATCACCGCGCGGGTACGGGCCGAGGCCGAGCTGCGCGAGCTCAACGAGGGCCTGGAGGAGCGCGTCGCGGCCATGGTCGCCCAGCGCGAGGCCGCCGCCGCGCAGCTGCACGAGGCGCGCAAGATGGAGACCATCGGCCAGCTCACCGGCGGCATCGCCCACGACTTCAACAACCTGCTGACGCCGATCATGGGCACCCTCGAGCTGATCCGCCGGCGCCTCGACGACCAGCGCTCGCGCGACCTGGTGGACGGCGCGCTGCAGGCCGCCGATCGGGCCCGCACCCTGGTCGGCCGCCTGCTGACCTTCGCCCGCCGGCAGACCCTCAAGCCCCAGGCAGTGGTGCTGCGCGCGCTGATCGGCGACATGCGCGACCTGATGGCCCGCTCGCTGGGGCCGATGATCGAAGTGGCGCTGGACATTCCCGGGCGGCTGCCGGCGGTGCTGGTGGACCCGCACCAGCTGGAGCTGGCGATCCTCAACCTGGCGGTCAACGCCCGCGATGCCATGCCCAACGGGGGCCGCCTGGAGATCGCCGCGCGGCCCGACGAGGTCGCCGCCGGCCAGATCGGCGGCCTGGCCGCCGGGCGCTACGTGCGCCTCACGGTCAGCGACAACGGCAGCGGCATGGGCGAGGAAACCCTGCGCCGCTGCGCCGAGCCGTTCTTCTCCACCAAGGGCGTGGGCAAGGGCACCGGCCTCGGCCTGTCCATGGTCCAGGGCCTGGCCGCACAGTCCGGCGGCGGCCTGAACATCGATTCCACGGAGGGCCGCGGCACCCGGGTGAGCATCTGGCTGCCGATCACCGAAGCAAGCGTGGCGAACCTCGCCACCGACGCCGCCGACGCGCCGCTGGCACCGCGGCCGACCCAGGTGCTGCTGGTGGACGACGAGGAGATGGTGCGCCACACCACCACCCTGCAATTGCACGACCTCGGCTACCAGGTCACCGAGGCCGCCTCGGCGGCGGCAGCGCTGCGCCTGATCGATGCGGGCCTGACCCCGGACGTGCTGGTTACCGACCACATCATGCCGGACAAGACCGGCGCCCAGCTGGCCCAGGAACTGCGCCAGCGCATGCCGCAGCTGCCGGTACTGATCATCACCGGCTACGCCAACCTGTCGCCCGCGCAGATGCACGGCTTCGAGGTACTGGCCAAGCCGTTCCGCCGCGCCGAGCTGGCCGAGCGACTGTCGCAGCTGGTCAGCGCCGCCGGCTGAGCCAGACCGTCTCGAGCTGGCGCATGTGGCGCTTGGTCGCCGCATCAATGGCTTGAGCCGCCAGGATCGCTCGGTCGTAGCTCATCATCAGCTGCCACGCCATACCGGCAGCCTCCCCCGCTGCGCCAGAGCCCCGGCAGCTAGGCGATGGAATGAGCGAAGCGCTACGACGACCTGTCCCGTCCCGCGCGCAGATGCCTCAGCACCCGTCCCAGCAGCACGCCCAGCAGATAAGTGCCGACGATGGGCACGACCAGGCCAAGCAGCGCCTCGGCCAGCAGGTTCCAGTTGAGCAGGCTCTCCCGGTCCCGCATGCCCCAGACCTCGGCCACATAGAACAGCACCGCGCCCGTCCACAGAACAGAGAACAGCATCCAGAGCCGCTGCCACCCATTCATGCCCGCCCCCAGCTCAACCTGATGATCCATATCCGCAGCCACTCACCGGCCGCCCCTGTTGCCGCCAGGGAATTCTAGGAGGCGGATGGGCAACGGGACAGTCGATGAGATGGGGAGTTTGCGCAGTTGAGGCGCTGGGCCACGGCTGGAGCCGTCAAGAGGGAACCGGAGGCGGCCGTTTGGCGCTAAACGGCCTGGAACTTCTGCTCCAGAAACAACAAACCCCTGACTTCTATTCGAAGTCAGGGGTTTGCGTTCATTCGATCTGGCGGTGAAGGAGGGATTCGAACCCTCGATACGGTTTCCCGTATACACACTTTCCAGGCGTGCTCCTTCAACCGCTCGGACACTTCACCGGATCTCGCCGTACCAGTCTGGTTCGTCGAGGCGCGCTAATGTAGCCGCAGGCATCGCCGAATGCAAATTTTTTTTCAGTCGATTCATGCGCTTATGCAGAACGGCGGGTTTCCGGCCCGGGCGCATCGAAGCGCTGGCCACCGAACAGCAGGAAGCCGAGGGAAGCGAACAGGCTGAACAGGAACAGCTGCAGCACCCCCGACTCGCTGTGGCTGTGGGAGCTGCAGGCCAGCAGGGTCAGGCCGATCAGCAGCAGCGATACCAGGGACGGGATCAGACGGGTCATGGCGATACTCCTCGAGTTGCCGCCCAGGCTAGGGCCGAGCTCGGGATGGCGGCCAATTGCCGATGCCGATGGGCCCGATAGGCGCCGGGCCGATGACCCTCCGGTCAGCCAAAGCGCTTTACCCCCGGGTCGGTGCTGGGTAACGTCAGCGCCACTTCCCGCAACCAGGACTAGGATTTCCGCCATGAGCGACCTGATCAGCTACCAACTCGAAGACGGCATCGCCACCCTGACTCTCGACAACGGCAAGGTGAACGCCATCTCGCCGGACGTGATCGCCTCCTGCAATGCCGCCCTGGATCGCGCGGAGCAGGATCGCGCCGTGGTGATCGTCACCGGCAAGCCGGGCATCCTCTCCGGCGGCTATGACCTCAAGGTGATGACCTCCAGCCCGCAGAACGCCGTGGCCCTGGTCACCGCCGGCTCCACCCTGGCCCGCCGCATGCTGGCCCACCCCTTCCCCATCGTCGTCGCCTGCCCGGGCCACGCCATCGCCAAGGGAGCCTTCATCCTGCTGTCGGCCGACTACCGCATCGGCATCGAAGGTCCGTACAACATCGGCCTGAACGAAGTACAGATCGGCATGACCATGCACCACGCCGGCATCGAGCTGGCCCGCGACCGCCTGCGCAAGTCCGCCTTCCACCGCTCGGTGATCAACGGCGAGATCTTCGACCCGGCGGGCGCCGTGGATGCCGGTTTCCTCGACAAGGTGGTGCCGGCCGAGCTGCTGCAGGCCAGCGCCATCGCCGTCGCCCAGCAGTTGAAGAAGATCAACATGACCGCGCACCGCAACACCAAGCTGAAGGTGCGCAAGGCGCTGCTGGAGGCCATGGACAAGGCCATCGAGCTGGACCAGCACCACCTCGGCTGATTGCAGACTGCCCCGACGAGCCCGGCCCTGCGCCGGGCTTTTCGTTTCCGCCCCTGACCGCCTTGCGCCCTTGGGTTAAGCTCCCGCCATCGCCATGCCGAGGACAGCCCATGGGCCAGGTCGTTGCAGCCGCCGCGTATCACAAGGGAAAGAGGGTCGCCGACATCGCCCTCGACGAGGGGCACAGCTGGGCCTCTAAGCCGGAGCACTTCGTCTGGATCGGCCTGCGCGATCCCGGCCGAGACGAGTTGAGTCTGCTGCAGCGACAGTTCGACCTGCACGAGCTGGCCATGGAGGACGCCATCGCCCAGCACACCCGCGCCAAGCTGGAGATCTTCGGCGACGCCCTGTTCATGGTGCTCTACTCGCCCATCCGCGGCGCCGACGGTGGCCTGGAGTTCGTCGAGACCCAGCTGTTCGCCGGCAAGGGCTACGTGATCAGCGCCCGCTACGGCCACTCGGCGCCCTACTCCACCGTGCGCCAGCGCTGCGAGGCGCGGCCGCTGCTGCTCGAGCATGGCGAGGACTTCGTGCTCTACGCCCTGCTCGCCTTCGTCATCGAGAACTACCGGCCGCTGCTGGACAGCATCCTCGGCGAACTGGAGGAGATCGAGCAGAGCGTCCTCAGCCGGCCACTGAGCCAGGCCGACGTCGAGAGCATCCACGGCCTGCGCCGCGACCTGCTGCGCCTGCGCCGGCAGCTGGCGCCGCTGTCGGAGATCTGCCAGGAGCTGCAGCAGCTGGAATTCCCCTTCATCGACAAGCACATGCGACCGTACTTCCGCGACATCGCCATCCACGTCAACCGTCTGCTGGAAGACCTCACCGGGCTGCGCGAGATGGCCGACCATGCGATCGAGATCGGCCTGCTGCTGGAGTCGTCGCGGCAGAGCCTGACCCAGCGCAAGTTCGCCGCCTGGGCGGCGATCCTGGCCTTGCCCACGGCGGTGACGGGCATCTACGGGATGAACTTCCACCACATGCCGGAACTGGCCTGGCAGCACGGCTACTTCGCCGTGCTCGGGGTGATCGGCCTCGGCTGCGCCGGCCTCTACGCCAACTTCAAGCGTCTCGGCTGGCTGTAACGGGGCCGCGACGGCTTGCCCGCCGCGCCGCGGTCAGGCCGACTGGGAGCGCTTGCCCTGGGCGACGAAGCGCATCATCCACTCGGCCACGGTGGCGCCCTGGTGATCGTCCGCCAGACTCTCCACAGCCTTGCTGTAGAGCGGCTCGCCGATGCACTGCTGGCGAATGTCGAGCAGTGCACGGGAGTAGTCGTGGACGAATTCCGGGTGGCCCTGGAAGCACAGCACCTGGTCCTCGATGCAGTACGCCGCCACCGGGCAGAATTCGCTGGAGGCCAGCAGCGTGGCCTTCTCCGGCAGCGCAGTGACCTGGTCCTGGTGACTGATCAGCAGGGTCAGGCGCTCCAGCGCCGGGGTCATCCACTGGGCGCGCTGCTTCACCTCGTAGTGATGGATGCCCACCCCCCAGCCCTGGGGAGCGCGTTCGGCACGGCCGCCCAGCAGCAGCGCCAGCAGCTGGTGGCCGAAGCAGATGCCGAGCAGCTTGTCGCCGTTCTGGTAGCGCTCCAGCAGGAAGGTCTTGAGGGTCTGGATCCACGGATCGGTGCCGAACGAATCGGCCTTGCTGCCGGTCACTAGATAGGCGTCGTAGCGCTCGTCGGCCGCCGGGTACTGGCCCTGCACCACGTTGAACACTTCGAACCTGGCCTCCAGCGGCTGCTGGGCGAACAGGCGTTCGAACATGCGGCCGTAACCCTGGTATTGGTCGACGAGTTCGGGACGGAGGATATCGGTTTCCAGAATGCAGATGCGCAGCGACATGGAGCGGAACTACCTGAGACGGCCGGAGGTGGAGGGAGAGGCGTTTAGCGTGCGCGAAGCGCTGGCGGAACGCAACAGCCCCGGGGCCTGGAGCGATGCCCGGCAATCATCAGCGGCCTCGATACCTACCATGCCCAGCATTCACTTCTGCCGCTGCCGCGGCTCGGCCAGGATGCAGCCATGTCCCGCCATCGCCAGAGGAGATACAGCATGAGCAGCTTCGCCGCCATCGCCAGCCTGATCGCCGCCTCCGCCTTCCGCAGCGCTCCGGCCGCCAATCCGCAACAGCAGCAACAGGCTCCGGCCCGCCAGTGATCCTGGCGGCGCCCCTTTCGGAGGATCGACCATGACCATCACCGAAGCCTTTTCCAGCCGCAACACCTACGGCATCACCTATGTCAGCCTCGACGAAGGCCGCCTGCACTTCGAGTCCGAGGCCGCCGTGCACCTGGAAGACGGCAGCCTGCTGACCCTGCGCATGCCCACCCGGCAGAGCGAGAAGCAGGCCATCCACTCGCTGGTGTGCCGGAACCGCGACAGCCAGGCCGCCTGAGCGGCCTCACCAGGCGTTCAGGCGCCGTGCCAGCTGGTCGCCCAGGTGGCGCGTGAGAATGCGCTGCCAGCTGCCGTCGGCGCGCATGGCGGCGAATCCCCGTGATGGTGTGCTCGACGAACAGCATCGCGTTTATGGTACAAGAGGATTATACGTGATGGATGGTAGTGCGGTGCCGTCGTCCCTGGGCGCCAACCCCCAGGTGACGATCATGCCATTGGCCACCCGGGC
>Ga0079224_100016139_pt1 | contig 10478 bp, 12 predicted proteins | sample Stecom2015_FD_80414 | JGI IMG/M metagenome (GOLD analysis project Ga0079224, IMG submission 80414) | Agricultural soil microbial communities from Utah to study Nitrogen management - Steer compost 2015 | ecosystem: Environmental > Terrestrial > Soil > Agricultural land | place: USA: Utah...
CCGCCCGGCGCCGGGTTGACCGAGTACGCGACGTCAGCCCGGACGTGCTCGGCGGACTCGATGCGGAAGGCCTGCACCCCGTCGAGGCCCTCGCCGGCGTCGCCGACGGCCACCACCTCCACCCGCAGGCCGGACCCGCCGGTGCTCGGGGCCTCGGCGGTGGCCTCGTCGCTGGTGCCGCCGGTGCCGCAGGCGGCGAGCAGCGCGCCGGCGACCGCGACGGCGACGAGCGGCCCGCCGGCGCGCCTCACGTGGCGCTGCCCTCGAAGGCGGCGGCCTTGATGCCGATGTGGGCCAGCTCCCGCAGGAACCCGACGGTGTCCTCGAGGATGGCGAGGCCGTGGGCGCCGACCGGGAGCCGCTCGGCGAGCGCCCAGCGCAGGGCCAGCGCGGCGACCGCGCCCGCAGCCACGGCGGGACGGTCGAGCACACCGAGGACCACGACGTCCTGGGCGCCCTGGTGGCGGCCCCGCACCTCGACCCGACCGGCGCCGACGAGGCCCTCGGGGTGGGGCTTGCGCAGCATCGGGAGGTGGGCGGTGATGCGGTCCCGGCGGGTGGCGGCCATGCGGGCCGTCACCCGGTTGACGCCAGGGAACGGCGGCACGAGGAGCAGGGCGTCGGGCAGCTGCGCCCGGTAGCAGTCCTGACCGCCGACGGGGTCGGGGAACCAGCACAGCTCGCGCCCCGAGCCGGCCGGGCGGCGCTGCCAGCCGCCGTCGCGCCAATCGAGCGACGTGCCCGACAGCGCCCGGTGGTGGGCCCGGGCGCAGGCCGGTCCGCCGGTGCCGCTGCGGGCCACGTGGATCTCGTCGACGACCTCGAAGCGGCGGGCGGCGTGGCGGGCCAGCACGCAGGTGAGCCCGGGTGAGAACCCGGCGCCGACCACGACGCGGGTGCCGCGGGCTTCGGCTTCGGGCCCGAGGTCGAGGAGGCCGGACACGTCGGGGATGCCGTCGGCGCAGGACACGACGGTGCGACCGAGCGCCAGGTGGCGGCGGGCCTCGTCCAGGTGGGTGCCGTTCGGTCCGGCGAGCAGGACGGCGTCGACCGCGCCGGCCACGCCCTCGCTGGAGGGGCCGCCGTCGGTGGCCTTGTCCCCGCTGCTGGTGACGACGGCGGACCGGCGGGCGCCGTCGGGCTCGACGATCACGACCTCGTCGACGTCGTCGGCCTCCACCAGCTGGCGGGCGGCGCGGGCACCGACGGCGCCGGCGCCGACGAGCAGGACCCGGGCCGCCACTACTGCAGCTCGGGGCCGGACAGCTCTCGCCAGCCCCCCTCCTGCGGGGGCGTTCCACCCGAGCCGCGCAGGCGGAGCACGGCGGCGATCAGCCCGGCGATCCCGAGGGCGGCGAGCGCACGGCGGAGGAGGACCATGCGCGCACGGTAGCGCGACCGCTCCCGCCGCCCACCCGCCCGGGGCTGGGCGCCCGGCCCGTCGGGAAGCACCCCCGCACGGCCTGCCGGCGTCGACCCTGCGCCAAGCCACTGGTAGACCGTCGCGGGTGGCCGACGTCCCCGAGGTGGCCGACCCGCTCTACGGGCTCCCGGCAGACGAGTTCGTCGCCGCTCGCGACGCGCTCGTCAAGGAGCTCCGGGCCGAGGGCGACAAGGAGCTGGCCGCCCAGGTGAAGGCGCTGCGGCGGCCGAGCGCGGCCGCGGCGGCGCTCAACCGGGCGGTGCGGGCCGAGCCGGGGCTGCTCGACGCGGTGCTGACCGCCACGGCCGAGCTGCGCGACGCGATGGGCACCGGCGACCGCGACGCGCTGCGGGCGGCCACGCGAGCCGAGCGGGAGGCGTCGAGGGCCCTTCTTGCCGCAGCGGCGGAGCTCGCGGGCCCGGTGTCGGCCGAGGCGGCCCAGCGGATGGCCTCGACCCTGCGGGCCGCCGCGCTCGACGACGACCTCACGACCCTGCTCCGCCGTGGCGTGCTGAGCGAGGACCTGGAGGCCACCGGCCTGGAGCTCGTGCTGGGCGGTCAGCCGGCGGCCCGCTCGACCCGAACGGGAGGCGAGGCACGGTCCCGGAAGCCGCCGAAGCGAGGGGAGGGCGCGAAGGCGGACGGGGACGATGCAGCCGCGGAGGCTGCGGCCGCGGCTGAGCGGGCGACACAGCGGGAGGCGGCCGAGGCGGCGGTCGCGGCGGCCGGGGCGCGAGCCGAGGAGCTGGCGGCGGCGGCCGAGGCGGCCGAGCGGGAGGCTGAGGCCCTCGCCAAGGCCGCTGCCCGCGCCGAGCAGGAGGCCACCGACGCCCGCGCTGCCGCGGTGGCGGCCGCCGAGGCGCTCGCCGCGGCGAAGGCCGAGCTCGAGTCCCTCGACTGAGTGGCGCGAGGGCCGCCACGGTGTCAGGCGCCGTCCGGGTCGTCAGCGTCGGGCTCGGGGGCGGTGACCCTCGGGGGCTGCATCGTGGAGGTGGCTGCCTGCTCGGGATGCTGCTCGGCCTGCGCTTCGAGGACCTCGTCGACCGTGGGCGGATCGTCGACGGCTGCGCCCTCGGCCGGCACGGCGCCCTCAGCGGTGTAGTCGGTCATGGCGCGCGCCTACCCGCACCGGCCGGGTGCTAGGCGTCCTCCTGGTGGAGCCCGCGGGCGCGGCTCAGAACCGCTCTTGGCCGTGGACCCGCTGGGGGTCGGGGAAGTCCCGGTAGAGGGCGGCGGCGAAGCCCACCACCCTGGAGTTCACGGCGTAGTGTCAGCCCTCGATCGGCTCGGTCCGGGTGGACACCTGCTGGAAGGCGGCGTCGAGCTGCGCGAGGTCCCGCGTCTCGATGAGCACCTTGAACTCGCTGCCGCTGCCGAACCCGAGCTTGCGGCGCAGGAGGCGCCACGACTCGATGAGGCCCTCCGTGCGCAGGGCGTCCAGGTAGGTGCGGATGGCGTCGGCCAGGTCGAGGTCGGAGGAGCCGGGCGCCAGGTCGAAGGAGAGCTCGTAGACGTCCATGCCCGCATCCTCCCCGCTCGACGGTCCGGCACGGGGTTTCCGCGGCCCCGCGGTGCGGCGTCAGCCCTCGCGGTGGTGGCGGTAGAGGCGCAGGAGCAGCCGCCGGTAGGTGGCGCGGTCGCGCTCGCTGAGCGGCTCCAGGAAGGCGTCCTGGGCGGCGGCCAGCTCGGCATCGAGGCGCGCCAGCTGACGGCGGCCGGCGGCGGTGATCGTGATCACGTTGCGGCGCCGGTCAGCCGGGTCCGGGGCTCGGCTGATGTGGCCAGCTGCCTCGAGCTCGCGCACGGCGGCGACGACGTCGCTGCGGTCCACGCTCACCCGGCGACCCAGCTCGGCCTGGCTGAGCGGCCCCGCCTCCTCGAGGGCGGCGAGGATCCGGAAGTGGTAGCCGCGCGCTCCGCAGGCGGCGAAGGCCTCCCCCACCAGCCGGTGGGCCGCGGTGGCCACCTGGGTGGTGAGGAAGGTGGGGAGGGCGACGAGGCGGTCGGGGGCGGACTCCACGACGGAGACCGTAGTGGTTGTTGGTCCGACCAACGACTCAGTATCGTTGGTGCGACCAACGATCAAGGAGGGACGACATGGCCGTGACGACGATCGACGACCGGCTGGCCATCACCGACCTGGCGGCGCGGCACGGACGCTGGCTCGACGGCGAGGCGGGCCGCTCCGAGGACTTCTTCACCGACGACGTCGAGGTGGTCAGCCCCCGGGCCCGGCTGTCCGGCCTCCCGGCGGTGGCCGAGTTCCTCGCCCGGGCCCGCGACGAGCACAGCCACCACCGCCTGACCGACGTGCTCGTCGAGGTGGACGGCGACCGCGGCCGGCTCCGCGCCAACCAGGTCGTGGACTTCTTCGAGCCGGGGCGTCCGCCGCACCGCACGGCGGGCCTGCGGGTGACCTACGGCGTGGTGCGCACGCCGGCGGGCTGGCGCATCCGCCGATCGGACATCGAGCTCGTCTGGATGGTGGGCGAGCTGCCGCCTGGGGCGGGACCGGCTCAGGTGAGCTCGCTGCCGTCGTAGCGGGCGGTGAGGGCCTCGAGGAAGCTGCCGCCGGGGTCCTGGAAGTAGACGCCCCGGCCGCCGAGGTCCGTGCTGATCTCGCCCGGCCGCTGCATCTGGGGGTCGGCCCGGTAGGGGACCCGCCAGGCCTGGACGGGCTGAGGCCGTGGTGGGTGAAGCGCAGCTCGGTGCGGCCGTCGCGCTCGTCGATCTCGAACTCGATCTCGGTGCCGACCCACTCCCGCTCGTCCTCCAGGAACTGGAGGCGGGCGTCGAGGGTGGCCCACACCACCTTGCGTTCGTCCCCGGGCTGGCCCCGTTCGAGTTCTCCCCGGACTCGAGCTCGTCGGGGCTGACCACCACGTAGGTGCCCTTGGAGATCTCGTAGCCCTTCACGATGTCGTCGTAGTCCACCTCCCGGTCGGTGCCGGTGGCGAAGCGCCGGTGGTCGATGCGCTTGCCCGAGTCCTTCTCCAGCTGGTGGAAGCTGACGTCCTTGGACTCGGTCGCCGAGTAGAGCTTCACCGGGACGCTGACCAGCCCGAAGGAGATCGCCCCCGTCCAGATCGCGCGTGGCATGCCCCCACGTCTTCCCCGCGGCCGAGGCCCTCAGCCCCGTCCCGCAGCGGGGCAGCGCTCAGGCCGGGGTGAACTGCACGGGGAGGCGCTTGATGCCGTTCACGAACGGCGAGTGGAGGCGCACCGGCGCGCCGACCACCTCGAGCTCGGCGAAGCGCTCGAAGAGCAGCGAGAACATCACCCGCAGCTCGAGGCGAGCGAGGCTGGCACCCAGGCAGAAGTGCGCGCCGCCGCCCCCGAAGGCCACGTGCGGGTTGGGCGTCCGCCGGAGCTCGAACACGTCGGGGCGCTCGAACGCCCGCTCGTCGCGGTTCGCCGAGACGTACCAGAGCACCACCTTGTCGCCGGCGGCGATCTCCTGTCCGCGCAGCACGACGTCGCGGGTCGCGGTGCGTCGGAAGTGCATCACCGGTGAGGCCCAACGGAGGATCTCCTCGATCGCCGTCGGCGCGAGGCCGTCCACGTCTGCTCGCCAGGCATCCATCTGCTCCGGGTGCTCGCAGAGGGCGAGCAGTCCGTGGGTGAGCGCGGTACGGGTGGTCTCGTTGCCGGCCGTCAGGAGCAGCAGGAAGTAGGCCCCGAGCTCGGCGTCAGCGAGCGGGGCGCCGTCGACCTCAGCGTTGCCGAGGATCGTCGTCAGGTCCCCGCCGTCCGAGCCTCGGCGCTGCCGGGCCAACTCGATGCCGTACTCGCAGAGGTCGGCCGCGGCACCGTCGGCAGCGGCGATGGACCCGCCGTACTCGGGATCGGTGGAGCCAAGGATCACGTTGGTGCACTCGAGCATGAAGGGGTGGTCCTCCTCCGGAACCCCCAGGAGGTGGCAGATCACCCGGAGCGGGAACGGCGCGGCGACCGCCTCCACGAAGTCGACCTCACCGTCGCGCTCGGCGACCGCGTCCAAGACGCCCTCGGCCACCTCCCGCACCGTCTCCCTCAGTCGGGCCACTGCCCTCGGGGTGAACCCGCGGTTCACGATGCCTCGCAGCTCAGCGTGGCGGGGATCGTCCAGCGCGGGGAGCGAGCCGTAGAGGTGGCGCACCTCCTGCGGGAGGTCCACGATGTCGAACCCTTGGGCCGAACTGAAGAGGTCCGGCTGACGAGAGGCGCCCACGACGTCTTCGTGGCGCACCAGCGACCAGAAGCCGGGTCCATCCGGGTCTCCCGTGAACTCGCTCTCGCGGTGGAACGACACCGGGTCGTCCCGCCGCAGGATCGCGAAGCCCTCGTCGCGGTTCGGGCTGGCCCAGAACCCGGGGTCCGCCAGGTCGACCCTGGTCATGTCCGAGCCGCCATACGGCGGTGGAGCACTCCGCTCAGGAGTACCGCCACGATGAGCGCCAGGCCGTTGAACACCGGCTGGATCCACACGTCCACCCCCATGAGGTTCAGCCCGTTGACCGACACCGCCACGAAGAGCAGGCCCACGATCGTCCCGATGACGTTGTACTGGCCCGGTCTGATGACGGTGGCACCGAGGAACGTGCCCGCCAGCGCCGGCAGGACGAAGCTGAGCCCGTTGGCCGGCACTCCGCTGCCCTGGCGAGCGGTGAGGAGACAGCCAGCGCAGGCGGCGAGCCCCCCACCGAGGACGAAGCTGGCGAGGACGACGCGGCGCACCCGGATCCCGACCAGCTGCGCGGCCGCGGCATTCGACCCGATGGCGTGCAGGCGGCGCCCGTAGGGCGTGTGCGTCAGCACGTACCAGACCACGAGGGCCACCACGAGCGCGAGCACGGCGGGCATCGGCACCCCGAACCACGTCGCGCTGCCCAGGTCGCGCACCGCCCGCGGCAGTCCCGTGGAGATCGTCTGCCCACCCGTGTACCAGGTAGTCAGGCCGCCGAGCACGATCGTGGTGCCCAGCGTCGCGATCAGCGACGGGACCTCCAGGCCCACGAGGACGCCGTTGACGAGACCGATCAGCGCGCCCACCCCCACCGTGACGAGGAGGGCGACGATGGGGGACAGGCGCACCGAACCGACGATCGGCGCGTCGTACCCGGAGACGAGGCCCGCGAACAGCACGCCGCACGCCACGACGACACCACCAGAGGAGAGGTCGTACTCGCCCGCGATCAGCGGCAGCGTGAACGCCAGAGCGGTAACGAGGAGCACGGCCTGGGAGCCGATCAGGGTCCGCCAGTTGGCCGCAGTCAGGAAGGTGTCCGAGGTCTCCGGGTGGAGCCCGAAGAAGGCGATCAGCGCGAGCAGCAGCACCACCAGCCCATAGGTGGACGCCACGCGGACCAGGGCGGTGAGGGCGGACCCGGCGCGCGGAGGTGCGGCCGGGACCGCCGGCCGGTCAGGGCGACCATCGACGGTGACGGACACGGAGGGTTCCATCGAGCGCAGGCCTCCCGTCATGCGCAGATCCATGCGGCAGCCTCGTCGAGGGTGAGCGCGTCGGTCGGCGCCTCGCCGCTGACCCGCCCGTCGGAGATGGCGACGAGCCGGTCGCACAGCGCGAGGAGCTCCTGGAGGTCGGAGCTGGCGACCACCACGGCCGTGCCGTCCGCTGCCGCACGGCGCACGAGCTCGTGGATCTGCGACCGGGCGCCGACGTCCACCCCGGCGGTCGGCTCGCTGAGCAGGACAACGCGCGGGCGCTGCTCGAGCCAGCGAGCCACGACCACCTTCTGCTGGTTGCCACCGGACAGGGTGGACAGGGGTGCACCGGGGCCGGCAGCGGCCACGCCGAGCCGGTCGATGGCGCGCGTGGCGCTGTCGGTGATCTCGCGAGCCGAGATGCGCCCGCGGCGGCGATACCGCCCGTAGTCGACCACGGCCAGGTTCTCCCCGATGCTGAGGTCGGGGAAGGTGGCCTCGAGGTCACGGTCCTCGGGGACGTAGGCCAGCCCCGCGGCGATCGCGTCGGCCGGGCAGCGCAGCCGGACCCGCTGGCCCGCGACACGGACCTCTCCCTGCGCTCCGGCCAGCGCGCCGAACAGCACCTTGGGGACGTCGGCGGCGCCGCTGCCGAGCACTCCAGCGAGGCCGAGGATCTCGCCAGCGCGCACGCTGAGGGAGACGCCGTCGAGCGCGCCACCCCGAAGCTCGGTCGCCTCCAACACGATCGGTCCGCGAGCACGCGGCCCGCCCACCTCCGGTCCTGGTACCGACCGCGCACCCTCGGGACCCAGCATCATCCCGGTGAGGTCCCCCTCGTCGAGCTGGGCGGCCTCTGACTCCGCGACGACCCTCCCGTCTCGCAGCACGCTCACGCGGTCGACAAGCGCGAGGACCTCGGGCAGCCGGTGGCTGACGTACACCACCGTCCCGCCTTCGGCCCGGTAGCGGCGGATGACGTCGAAGAGCTGCTCGGACTCGCGGTGGTGCAGTGCGGCGGTCGGCTCGTCGAGGAAGAGGACCCGGTCAGCGTCGCGCTCCTCCATGTCGGCGAGGACGCCGGCGATGGCCACCATCGTGCGCTCACCCGGGCGGAGCGTGACCACCTGGGCCTCGGGATCCACGGGGACGCCGAGCCGGTCGAGCAGGTCCGCCGCCCGCCGGCGGACCTGGCGCCAGCGGATGCGGCGGGTGGTGGTCGTTCGGTACCCGGCGCACAGCGCCACGTTCTCGGCCACCGAGAGGTCGGGGAAGCTGGCGGGGACCTGGTGGACAAAGCGCAGCCCCAGGGTCGCGGCCCGCTGCCAGCTCAGGCGCCCGACCGGCGTGCGCTGGCCGGCGACCTCGACGGTGCCGGCGTCACCTCGCTCCACCCCGGCGAGCACCCTGAGGAGCGTCGACTTGCCGGATCCGTTGACGCCGCACAGGCCGCGAATCTCGCCGGCTCGGACCTCGAGGTCGACGTCGTCGAGAGCGACCGTCCGACCGAAGCGCTTGCGGAGGCCGGCGACGCGGAGCGCGGTGGTCGTCCCGGTCGTCACCGCCCCCACACCTGACGGAAGGCGGCTCGGTAGTCGACGGAGGAGTCCCACGGGCCGTCATCGGGCAGGTTGTGCTCCCGGGTCACGAGGGTCCACCCGAACCCACCGAAGGCAGGCTCGGCGTCGGCGAAGTGGCGGTTGAGCGCGTCCATGGCGGCCCAGGCCATCCATCGAGCGTCGAGGGCGAGGACGCTCTCGAGGGTGCCGTCGCGCACGAGGTCGAGGCCGCTGGGGTAGCCCTCGGAGCCGTGGACCGACAGGTCGGCAGCGCGACCCGAGCTGGCGATGGCCTGCTGGATCCCGGCGAAGAGGAGGCTGTCGCTGCCGAGCACCACGACCCCGGCATCCGGGTGCTGGCTGAGGGCGGATCCCATCTTCTGCTCGAGAGCGCCCGGTACGCCGAGCTCCTCGAACCCAACCTCCACGGTGGCGGCGATCTCGCAACCGGCGCAGTCGCGGAGACGCTCGACGAAGCCCTCGTACTGCACCGTGTCCGCACTCGTCACCACGATCGGGGAGGTGATGACCTTCACCTGCTCCCCGCTGCTGGTCACCACCACCTCAGCGCGGTCGTACCCGTAGCGATGGATGAAGGTCTCGAAGCTCTCGCCGTCCGGCCCGTACGGGAACGGCACGAAGGCGGGCTCCTCGCAGTCCATGGCGAAGATGCCGACGACGGCCAAGCCCGCCGCGAGGGCTTCGTCCACCGGGGCCTGGAGCTCCGCGCAGTCGTAGGCCACCCAGGCCACGGCGTCAGCACCGTCGGCCACGGCCTGGCGGATCGCGTCGCCTGCCGTCACCGGGTCGAAGTTGCCGTCCACCAGGTTCGTGTCCCAGCCCAGGGTCTCCGCCGCCTCCACGGCGGCCGACGAGAAGTCCGCGCAGGACTCGTTGGACTCGCCGCAGGAGATGACCCACACGGAGCGATCGGGCACCGCCTCGGGCCCTTCGCTGGGCGGGGCGAGGTTCGTCCCCTCGAGCAGCTCGGCGAGCCGCCCCGACGCGTCAGCGACCTCGACGGACCCGTCCGTCGACGAGTCCCCTGGTGCGGTGGCCCGATCGCCGTCGTCGTCGCCGCAGGCGGCGAGACCCAGCAGTCCGGCCACGACGACCATGCCCGCCTTCCAGAACGCTCGATTCCTCAGCACCCGCATCGACCCCCTCTGGTGGCCTGTCCACCTGATGACAACAGTTGTAACGTAGCCAATCGGACAGGGCAAGGAGCCGAGGGAGGCCGGGAATGGAGTGGAACCTGGTGGGGGCGTTCGAGGCCGTGAGCACGGCGGTGCCCACCCGGGTGGCCGTGGTGCACGGCGATCGACGTCTCACCTACGGGGCGCTGCGGCAGCGGGCCTACGCCCTCGGGCGGGGGCTGCGTGCGCTGGGCCTCGGCTTCACCGGCGTGGTCCCGGCTTCGGGCATCACCTCACCGCAGCCCCACGTCGCCCTGTACCTGCGGAACAGCCCCGATCACCTCGTCGCGCTGCTCGGATGCTTCGCGGCGCGGGCGGTGCCGCTCAACGTGAACTACCGATACCAGGTCTCGGAGCTCCGGCACCTTTTCGAGGACGCCGATGCTGCCGCCGTGGTCTACGAGCCGGAGTTCGCGGACCAGCTGAGCCAGGTGGTCGAGCTCCTCGATGAGCGGCCGGTCCTCATCGAGCTCAGCGACCGCCGCACGCCGGTGCTCCCCGAGGCCACGCCCTGGCACGAGGTGCTCGGCGCCGGTGGCGAGATGCTCGACCCCGTCCCGGAGGACCTCTCCCCCGACGACCGCTACCTCCTCTACACCGGCGGGACCACCGGCTTCCCGAAGGGGGTGCTCTGGCGCCAGGCCGACATCTTCGCCGCCATCCTCGACGGGCGAGAGGGTGCGGACGTGCCCGAGCACGAGAGCGTCGAGTCGCTGGTCCAGCAGGCACACGGGAGCCCGAGCCGGCTGCTCGCCACGCCTCCGTTCATGCACGGTGCCGGGCAGTGGACCGCGCTCGGGACGCTCTACCGGGGCGGCACGGTCGTGATCCAAGACGACGTGAGCCGGTTCGACCCGGCGGACGTCTGCCGGACGG
>Ga0079224_100016140_pt1 | contig 10477 bp, 8 predicted proteins | sample Stecom2015_FD_80414 | JGI IMG/M metagenome (GOLD analysis project Ga0079224, IMG submission 80414) | Agricultural soil microbial communities from Utah to study Nitrogen management - Steer compost 2015 | ecosystem: Environmental > Terrestrial > Soil > Agricultural land | place: USA: Utah...
CGAGTATGGCGTGTACAGTCGCGGTGATCGGCGCAGGGTTGATGGGCTCCGGGATCGCCCAGGTGGCGGCGACGGCCGGGTGGGACGTGGTGCTGCGCGACGTCGACGACGACGCCGTACGGCGCGGCATGAAATCCATCGAGTCCAGCACGGCGAAGTTCGTCCAGAAGGAGCGCTTGACCGACGCCGAGCGCGACGCCGCACTGGCTCGAATCACCACGACGACCGACCTGAGCGCTGCCGGCATGGCCGACATCGTCGTCGAAGCGGTGTTCGAGCAACTCGAGGTCAAACGGAGCCTGTTCGCCGAACTGGATGCCGTGTGCCGCGACGAGGCCGTGTTGGCCACGAACACCAGCGCGATCCCGATCACCAAGATCGCCACGGCCACGAGCCGGCCCGAGTCGGTCGTCGGAACCCACTTCTTCTCACCGGTGCCGATGATGTCCTTGTGCGAGCTCGTCCGCGGCTTGCGGACCTCGGACGACACCCTGGCCACGGCCCGCTCGTTCGCCGAGTCGGTCGGCAAGACGTGCGTCGTGGTCAACCGCGACGTCGCCGGTTTCGTCACCACGCGCCTGATCACGGCGCTGGTGATGGAGGCCGTACGTCTCTACGAGTCCGGCGTCGCCTCGGCCGAAGACATCGACACCGCGTGCCGGCTCGGCTTCGGGCATGCGATGGGCCCGCTGGCCACCACTGACTTGACCGGCGTCGACGTCTTGCACCATGCGACGTCGAACATCTACGACGACACCGCCGACAGCAAGTTCTTCCCACCAGAGCTACTCAGCCGGATGGTCGAAGCCGGTGCCCTCGGCCGGAAGACCGGGCAGGGCTTCTACGAGTACTGAGCGCGATCAGCCGTCGTCAGACGATGTCGCCGGCGCGGCGCCGCCCGCCGTTCAGGCGCCGCGTCGAGGGGCCGGGCGTGAGCGCGGTGCCCGAGGCATGCTCGGGGTTGTCGTTCACCCGGGTGGAGTTCTGGTTGTTCAGCCGGCGCGGCAGCAGCAGCCGGGTGGTGACGAGCTTGGCCCGGTCGCGTCTCCGTAGCCGCTCACGCCGGGCGAGGTCGGCGGCGCCGATGAGCCCGGCCTCGTTGCCCAGGGCCGCGCGTACCACGCCTGCTTCCGGGCGGAAGCCGCGGCCGGTGAGGGAGCGGCGAAGCGACGCGGTCGCCGGGGCGAGCATGAGTTCACCGACGTCGGAGACGCCGCCGCCGATCACGAACAGGCCGGGATCCAGCGCTGCGGCCAGGTTCGCCAGTCCGGTACCCAGCCAATGCCCCACCTCCTCGAGCAACTCGACGGCGGCGGGATCACCTTCGCGGGCGAGGTCGCTGATCATCGGCCCGGTGATGCGCCGGTAGTCGCCGCCGCAGGCTTCGGCGATGCGATGCCCGACCGGCGAGCCGTTGACCACGAGCTCACGCGCTTCGCGGACCAGCGCGTTGCCGCTGGCGTACTGCTCCCAGCAGCCGCGGTTGCCGCATTCGCAGCGATGCCCGCCCGGTACGACCACCATGTGCCCGAACTCACCGGCCACGCCGAACCGCCCCCGGTGCAGCACGCCGTCGAGGACCAGCGCACCACCGATACCGGTGCCGAGCGTGACGCAGACGACATGCGACTCGCCTTGGGCTGCGCCGAAGCGGCACTCCGCCCAGGCGGCGGCGTTGGCGTCGTTGTCGACGACCACCGGCAGCCCGACGCGCTTGCGGACCGCATCGCGTAGCGGTTCGTTGCGCCAGGCCAGATGAGGTGCGAACAACACCGACGACTGAGTGCCGTCGACGAACCCGGCGGCGCCGATGCCGACGGCCAGCACATGGTGCCGGCCGGCGAGTTCGGCCACGATATCGGCGATGGTGTCTTCGACCACCTGCGCACTCTTGCTCTTGCTCGGAGTTTCGCGGCGGGCCCGGTCGATGACTTGGCCATCGACGTCGACCACCCCGGCGGCAACCTTGGTGCCACCGATGTCGATGCCGATGGTCGGCCGCAACGCCAGCCGCGCGACTCTCGCGCGAGTTGGAGACATGACATCCAGTATGGCGGGATAACCGATGAGCTATGTCAAGGGCGGCGGTGTCAGGATCCCGCGCGCGTACGCGGTGGTCACCGCTGCGGTGCGGTCGTCCACGCCCAGCTTGGCGAATACGCGCAGCAGATGGGTCTTCACCGTCGCCTCGCCGATGTGCAACGCCGCGGCGATCTCCGCATTGGACCGGCCGGTGGCGACGGCGGCGAGGACTTCACGCTCACGCGGTGTGAGTTGCGGGGAGGCCGGGGCGCGCAGCTTGCGGACCAACCGAGCGGCCACCGGCGGGGCCAACACCGTCTCGCCTCGATGAGCGGCGCGGATCGCCTCGGCGAGCTCGGCACGCGGGGTGTCCTTCAGCAGGTAGCCCGCTGCGCCGGCCTCCACCGCCCGGACGATGTCGGTGTCGGTGTCGTACGTGGTCAGGACGAGGATCTTGGCGTTGGGATCAGCCTCGAGAATCAGCTTCGTGGCTTCGGCGCCGTCGACGCGCGGCATGCGCAGGTCCATGAGCACGACGTCCGGGCGCAGCCGGCCGGCCACGGTCACCGCCTCGTCGCCGTCGCCGGCCTCGCCGACGACTTCGATGTCGTCTTCGGCGGCGAGCATGCCCGCCAACCCGGTGCGGACGACCGGATGGTCGTCCACCAGGAGCAGGCGCAGTGTTGTCACGGGCACCCAGACTACGGGTTCAGGTCTGCCGCCGCGCTCGGCGGCAGCGGCAACGTGGCGCGCACGGTGGTCCCGGCTCCTGGCGCGCTGACGACGTCGAGCACGCCGCCGGCCTGCAGCACTCGCGCGCGCATGCCGTGCAGGCCGTACCCGAGCCCCGCCACGTCGTTCTGGTCGAACCCGCATCCGTCGTCGATGACGGCGACGGTGACAGAGCCGGGGGAGCCGGGCCCGCCGTTGCGAAAGCGCAAGGCGACCTGGACTCTCGAGGCCGCTGAGTGTCGACGGACGTTGGCCAGCGCCTCCTGCGTGGTCCGGAGCAAGACGACCTCGTCGTTGGCCGGAAGGGACCGCGCTTCGCCCTCGGCCTGGAACTCCGCCGTCATCTCCGTCTCACGGCCCACGCGCTCCACCGCCCGTCCGATCGCTTCGACCAGGGTGGCGTCGTGCAGGCTGACCGGCGCCAGGGCGTTCACCAATGCCCGCGCCTCGGCGAGATTGTCCCGCGCGGTCGACTCCACCAGCGCCAACCGTTCTCTCGCGGCTGGCGGGTCCCGGTCGAGGGCCACCTCGATGGCCTGCGCCAGCGTCAGGATGCTGGTGAACCCCTGCGCCAGCGTGTCGTGGATCTCGTGCGACAGCCGCTCTCGCTCGGCGAGCACGCCGCGCGAGTGTTCGATCTCGGCCAGTTCGGTGCGGGTGCGCCGCAGCTCGTCGATGAGTGCCGCACGCCGTTCGGCCTGGATGAACACGCTCGTGATGAACAGACCCATCAGCAACGACAGGCCGATCTGCATGCCGATCTGCGGCGCGACCGCACGCAAGGTGGTGGTGCTCCAGCCGTCCTGGGCGAAGACGACCAGTGCCAAACCGATCGACAAGACGAACGTCGACGCCACGGCCCACCGCGTCGACAGCAGGATCCATAGGTGCGGGATCAGCCCGAACAGCAAGAAATACGCGCTGTGGATCTCGACGCCGATCAGCAGATAGAGCCCGGCCCAGCTGACCACGACCTGGACCGCCGTACGCCAGTCGCGGTCGGTTTCGGTCTCCACCTGCGGGCGGCCGGCCAGCGCGTAGACGACCGCCATGACGGCGACGACGATCAGCCCGGTCAACCGGTCTTGGCTGGACAGGTCGCCGGAACTGCCGATCAACAGCGCCAGCAGTCCCAGCAGACCGAAATAGACGACGTGAAAGCCGATGGCCGTGCGCTGCCAGAAGTTGTCCAAGTCGACCAGGCTGCTTTCGGGTGTGATGGCACCGCCCGGGCCGGCCTGGGGTGGCTCCGCCGGCGCCTCCGCCGCCGTCAGCCGTCGTCCCGCCGCTTCCACCGGAACGTCCGCACGCAGACGACCAGGCCCACGATCAGCCATGCCGACAGAATCAGCACGATCAGACCGTGCTGCCATGATCCGGACACCTCCAGGCTCTCGAACTGTTCAGGCAGGAACACCGACCGCATGCCTTGCGCCAACCACTTCAACGGGAACACCGATGCGACGTTCTGCAACCAGCTTGGCAGGTCGGTGAAGACGAAGAACACACCGGAGATGAACTGCAGGATGATCAACGGTCCCACGACCACCGCCGAGGCACTCTTCGCCGATTTCGGCACGGACGAGAACGCGATGCCCAGGACGGTGCCTGAAGCTGTTCCGAGCACGTAACACCAGGCGAACGTCAGCCACTTGCCCGCCTCGGTGGGCAAGTCGGCGCCGAGGAGCAAGGCGGCCACGGCCAGCAGGACGGCGATCTGGGCGACGCCCACGACCAGGATCATCCCGATCTTGCCGAGGAAGTACGCCACCGGCGGCAACGGGGTGCCCCGCAGGCGCTTGAGCGTGCCGTCCTCGCGTTCGATCGCCAGCGTCAGCGCCATCGTCTGGAAGCTGACCAGCGCGATGCCGGAAGCAACCATGCCGGGGAGGAAGTACTGGGCGAAATCGACTTGATTCCCGTCCGGGCCGACCTGCTCGCTGAAGGCCATCGCGAAGATGCCCAGCAGGGCGATCGGAAACAGGAACGAGAAGATGACGGCGTCGCGCTCGCGGAAGAACGTCATCAGTTCCAACCGGGTCCGGGCCAGAACGATACGGGCGAGGCCGGGCCGAGAAGGCGTAGCGCGTCGGTCCGGGGCCGTGCGGGTGAGGGTGCTCATGACGCCATGTGCTCCTGTTCGTCGGTGATGCGGCTCGGGCGGGTGTGCTGGCCGGGCTGGGCCGTCGCCGGCGTCGAACCCGTTGAATCCCCGATGAGCCGCAGGTAGACGTCCTCCAGCGTCGGGCGGCTGATGGTGAGCGAGGGCACCTCGCCACCGAAGCGAGCCGAGAGCTCGGTCACCAGCGCCGTCGGTTCGCTGGTCTGCGCGGCTCGTACCGCACCGTGTTCGGTCCAGGTCAGGACCGCATGTTCCTGGTCTCGCCCGCCCAGGCGCGCCGGCGTGTCCAGCGCGACGATCCGGCCGGCGGTGATGACGCCGACGCGGTCGGCCAGATGTTCGGCCTCGTCCAGATAGTGGGTGGTCAGGATGATGGTGGTGCCGCCGTCGGCCAGCGAGGCGATGAGGCCCCAGAACTCACGGCGAGCCTCCGGGTCGAATCCGGTGGTGGGTTCGTCGAGGAACAGCAGGTCGGGATCGCCCAGGATGCCCAGCGCGACGTCGAGCCGACGGCGTTGCCCCCCGGACAGGTGCCGGGCCCGCGTCTTTCGCTTGTCGCCCAGCCCGACGGCCGTGACGACCTCGGCGGGGTCGCGGGCGTCGGGGTAGTAGCCCGCGAAATGGTGCACCAGCTCCTCGACGGTGATCTCGTCGTGGCCCGTGGAGCTCTGCAGCACGATGCCGATGCGCTCGCGCCAGCCCGCGCCGGGCCGTTGCGGGTCGTGGCCGAGGACGCTGACCTCGCCGGCATCCCGATCGCGGTACCCCTCGAGGATCTCGACAGTGGTCGTCTTACCGGCACCGTTCGGCCCGAGCAGCGCGAAGACCTCGCCGGCGCGGATGTCGAGGTCGAGGCCGTCGACCGCGGCGACATCGGCGTACGTCTTGCGCAGGCCACGGATCCGGACCGCGTGCTCCGCTGTGGTGGCAGTTGTCGTCATGGTCACCACCCTGACCGCCGGGCACCATGCTGCGACAGCATCGAGCGGTGGGATCTGTTGTCCACCGAGTGGTGGACCCCAGGTCGTGGCCGCTGGTGGGCGTGGGTGCGGCTGATCGGGATGGTGCGTCCGCTGGTGTCGTGTCTGGCCGGTCGTGAAGATCGTCGTGGGCGAGATCGCCGTTATATCGCGTATTTTCCGGCATGACGATCTTCACGACCCGAGCGGGTCGGCTGCGGGCCGCACGACGATCTTCACGACCCGAGCGGGTCGGCTGCGGGCCGCACGACGATCTTCACGACCCGAGCGGGAAGAGCCGTCCACGTGGCTTTCTCCGAACCGGATCTCCCCGGTGGCCGCCCCCGCTGTCCGGAACAGCACGGCAGCCTTACCCCGCCTCAGCGCGGCCTTATCTAGCGACGCAGACGGATAAGCCTCCACCTAAGGCATCCTGAGCAGCGAAGATGAGGCACTCGCCCGATGCGCGCACCCCCGCCTCAGCGCGATTCTCGAATGTATCGGCGCACGAGCCGCGCCGCATAGGTCGAGGAGTTGGACGTCATGAGCATCTACGGGGACTACGCGGCACAGATCATTCAAGGTCAGCGGGCGAAGGACCTTCAGGCCCAGGCGCGGCGTGATGCCGCCGCCCGCAACGGCAGGCAGAAGAGCGACCGCAACGACCAGCGCGCCCGCGGCGCCCGATCCGGTAAGGCCGGCCGCGCACGCGTGGCCTGATCTGGTCGACGGCCCGTGATGGACCTCGCGCTGGGAAAACGCCTACAGGATTGTCGGTGCCGGGTGGCACTATGAACGATGTGAGCATTCGTGTCACCGGCCCGGCAGCCCTCGTCGGGCGTAGCGAGCAGCTGGCGGACTTGCGCAGGGCGTTCGAATCCGCGCGGTCCGGGCTGCCGGGCACGGTGCTCATCGGGGGAGAGGCCGGTATCGGCAAGAGCCGGCTCGTGGAAGAGTTCACCGCCGAAGCAACCACCTCCGGAGCTCGGTCCGTCGTCGGGCAGTCGATGCCGCTCGACGGGGAAGGTCCGGCCTTCGCGCCCATCGTCGGCATCGTGCGGGGGCTACACCACGAGTTCGGCACCGATCAGCTGTTCCAGCTCGCCGGACCCGGTGGCGAGGCTCTGGGCAGCTTGCTCCCTGAACTCGGCGTCGCACCGGTCGACGCCGCTGAGGGCCGCGGTCGGCTCTATGAGGTCGTCACGTCGCTGCTCGAACGGGTCGCCGCCGAGCGACCACTGGTCGTCGTGGTCGAAGACCTCCAGTGGGCCGACAGCGCCACGCGTGACTTGTTGCGTTTCATGGTGCGCGGGCTCCGGGACGCTCGGCTACTGCTGCTGGCCACGTACCGCACCGACGAGTTGCGCCGTGGCCATCCGCTGCGTCCGTTGCTGGCCGAGCTGGACCGGCTGCGGCAGGTGCATCGCATCGAAGTCCCCAGGCTCGGCCTTGACGATGTCCTCATCCAGGTTCGCGGTCTGCTCGGGCGCGAACCCGAGCGCGAGCACGTCGAGCGCATCCACCGTCGAAGCGAAGGCAATCCGTTCTTTGTCGAAGAGTTGACTTATGTCGACGACGACTGTGGCTGTTCGGAACTGCCGGAATCCCTCCGCGACCTGCTGCTCGTGCGTGTCGAACCGCTGTCCGAGGACACCCAGCGGTTGCTGCGCCTGATGGCGGCCGCGGGCAACCGTGTCGACCATGCCGTCCTGGCTGCGGTGTCCAGTAAACAGACCTCGGAGCTGGAAGCGTCGCTCCGGGAAGCCGTCTCCGGCGGCGTCGTGGTCGTCGACGGTGACGGTTACGCCTTCCGGCATGCGCTCCTACGCGAGGCTCTGCATGAAGACATGCTGCCCGGTGAGCACGCGCGGATGCACGCGCGTTACGCCGAGGCGCTCGAAAATCAACCTGACCTGATGCTCAACACCCCGACCGCGGCCGAGATCGCTCATCACTGGCATTCCGCGCATGACGTCGAGCGGGCTTTCAGGTGGTCGTTGACTGCGGCTGACGAAGTCGTGCGTTCCTACGCGCATGCCACGGCCCAGCAGATGCTGGAGCGGGCCCTGGAGCTGTGGGACCGCGTCGCCGAGCCCGAGGCGATCAGCGGTGGCGACCGCATCGACCTGTTGTCGCGCGCGGCCAACGAAGCCCATGAGGCCGGCGACTTCGAACGTACGCTGTCGCTGTTGAAAGAAGCGCTGCGCCTGGTGGACGAGTCTGCCGAGCCCGCTCGCGCCGGGTGGTTGATCGCCCGTCGGGCCGATGCTCAAAGCCGGGCCTCGCGCCCGGGCGCCATCGAAGGTCTCACTCGTGCGCTCGAGTTGATCCCCGCCGACGGCGAGGCCGCGACGTGGCGGGCCGAAGCTCTCGACCGGTTGGCCATCTTGTTGATGCTCGACTGGCGATTCGACGAAGCCTTGAAGACCGTCGACGAAGCCGAGTCGATGGCACGGAAAGCCGGCCTCGACCATTACGTGGCGTCTGCAGGAATCACTCGCGGCACCATATGGGTGCACACCGGCGCCCCTGAGAAGGCCATCGCCGAGATCAAACGATGCCATGCCCCGGTGCGGGCCGAACCGAGCCTGCTGTTGCGGTACTACGTCAATCTGTCCGATGCCTACAATCTGGTCGGGCGTTACCGCGACGCTGTGGACGTGGCGACCGAAGGGTACGCGAAGGCCAAGAAACTCGGCCGCAAGCGCACCGTCGGCTCCATCATGACCGGTAACGCCGTTGAACCGATGCTGGCGCTCGGCGATTGGTCGCGCGCCGAAGGCCTCATCGCCCGCGGTCTCGAGCAAGGTGCGCCGCACAAGCACGAGCGCCACGTCCGTACGTTGAAGGCCTGGCTGGCGTTGTGGCGCGGCGATGTCGCCGCGGCTGCCACGATGCTCGACGAGCTGAAGAGCATGGGTACTCGGCGGGTCGTCCTCCCACAGGACCGCCACCTCGTGGCCAGGCTCGCCGTCGACGTCGCCATGGCGCAGGACGACCCGGACCAAGCCTGGAACGAGGTCGTCGCAGCGATCGGCCCCACCGGCGAAGAGGCTCGAGCTGCTGGATACGACCTGCCCCTGATGGCCACCGCCGCGCAGGCTTTGGGAGCCCGCCACCGCCGGGCGGCCGGGCCGGGTGGGGTCCCGGACGACAGGCTCGAAGCCGATGTGGCGCTGGTCCGGCGGCTGACGGCACAGATGTCGTTGGCGTGGCCGGGCACGGTGTGGCCAGACCTGGTCGATGCCGAGCTGGCGGACTACACCGGCGCCGATCCGGTTGCGGCTTGGTCGGCCATGCTCGACGTGCTCGGTGCCGCGGAAGGCCCGGTGCATCTCGTGCCGTACTCCGGCTATCGATTGGGCAAGGCCTTGCTCGATGCAGGCGATCGTGATCAGGCGGGCGAAGTTCTGCGTTGTGCTGCCGACAAGGCTGACGAGCAGGGTGCGCTGTTGTACACGCGGTGGATCGACGAGCTGGTCCGGCGGGCTCATCTGCCGATCCCGAGCAAGGTGACCACGGCCGAGACCGAGCTGCCCGGGCTCACCGCGCGCGAATACGAGGTCCTCAAGCTGGTCGCCGAGGGTCGCAGCAATCGTGAGATCGGCGACGCGCTGTTCATCAGCGCGAAAACCGCCAGCGTGCATGTGTCGAACATTCTGGCCAAGCTCGGTGTCGCCGGACGGGGAGAGGCAGCTGCCGTCGCCTATCGGACCGGCTTGCTCGACCGCGCCGCGTCATGACCCGGGATCCGCGGCCGCCTGAGGGCTACGTCTCCAACGGGGTTATGCGGCACAAGCCGCCATCGCCTTCGGGAAGATCGGCGGCGTAGGCCTCCGAGTCGTGGCGCGGTTCGTAGCCGAGTTCGGCGCGGGCATTGGCGATGTCGAATGCCGTGCGCGTGTTGGCTGAAACGCCGAAGTACGTGCCGGTTCGAACGTCGGCCTCCAGGCAGCGGCGGACAAGTTGCTGTAGGTCCTCGGGGGCGAGCCAGCCGGGCGCGGAACCGGAGTCCACGGGCCGCGGCAAACACGCGCCGAGGCGTAGGCAGATGACCGACATGTCGGTGGTGAGGGCGGTCATGCGCCCGTACGCCTCGCTGAAGGCTTTCGTGGCGCCGTAGCGGCAGCATGGCCGGACCGGCCAGTCCGGCTCGACGACCACGCCAGGACGGACGTACCCGCCCATCGCGTGCACGGAGCTCGCGAGCACCACTCGTCGGACGCCGGCTCGGTTCGCGGCGTCGACGATGTTGACCAGCGCCTCGACGTTGGGCGCACGCAGGTCGTCCCACGACGCGTACGGCGCAGGATTGGCCGCGAGGTGCACGACGACGTCGACGCCGTCGACGACCTCCTCGGCAAACGGCCGGTTCGCCAGGTCGCCGACGGCCGTTTCGTGGCCGGCGTCGGCGGGTAGGTCACCGCGGTCGACCGCGCGGATGTGCACGCCGTCGAGCCCCGCGCGGAGCATCTCGGCGACTCGCCCGCTCGCGCCGGTCACGAGCACCTTGCGTTGCGCCACTGTCGCAGTATCTCAAGGGGCTGATGCAGCGGAGCCGCGCAGGTCGCTCCGGTGGGGCTTGGCCGAGCACCACGAGGGGAACTGTCGCGCCGAGAGGGATGCACGGGTGGTGGACCAG
>Ga0079224_100016141_pt1 | contig 10477 bp, 12 predicted proteins | sample Stecom2015_FD_80414 | JGI IMG/M metagenome (GOLD analysis project Ga0079224, IMG submission 80414) | Agricultural soil microbial communities from Utah to study Nitrogen management - Steer compost 2015 | ecosystem: Environmental > Terrestrial > Soil > Agricultural land | place: USA: Utah...
GATCCGCTGCAGCGGCTTGAGTTCCCGACGAACATCGCCGCTATTAGCGGCGATCCGGTTATGGTCGGTGAACTTGAGCGTTACGCGCAGAACTTCCCCGACGGCAGCGCACGGGACACGGTGGCTGCGGCGCAAGCGCAAATCCGGCTGCGCGCGGAAACGATCCGCGAGCGCGTGCCAGCGATTGAAACTTGGATCGCGCAGAACGGGCGCCAGCGCGGTGCAACGTGCGGCGGTCCTGCGCGGCGCTAGCGCTTCGTCAAGAAGGCAGCGAAGGCGGCGGCGGCTTCGGGTGACCGGAGCCGCTCGGCGAAGATCTCGCCCTCTTCTTGCATGCGCGCCATCAAGGCTTCGCGGTCGCGCATGAGCTTCTTGGTCAGACGCATGGATTGCGGCGGCTTCAACGCCAGCATGCGCGCCGCATCGCGCGCGCGGGGCTCGACTTCGCCGTACGGCAGCGAAGCGTTGGCAAGGCCCCAGGCGGCTGCATCCTTGCCGAGCAAGGGCTCGCCGAGACCGAACAGCGCGAAGGCGCGCGTGTGCCCCAGGCGATCGACCATGGTCATGCTCGATGCGTTCTCCGGCACGACACCAAGATCGATGAACGGCACCGTGAGGCGCGCATCTTCAGCGATATAAACTAGATCGCACTGGAAGAGAATGGTCGTGCCGACGCCGACGGCGTGCCCCTGCACGGCCGCGACGATCGGCTTCTCGGCGTTGATCACCACTTCGAGGAAGCGCCCGACGTGTCGCGGGCCATCGAAGGCGCCAGCTGATTGGGCGGCGAAATCCTTGATGTCGTTGCCTGCAGAGAAGAAATCGCCGGTCGACGTAAACAGCACGACGCGGATGTCATCGTTCGTCTGCGCCTCAGTGACCGCATCAGCCATCGCGCCGTACATGGCGTTGGTGATGGCGTTCTTCTTCTCAGGCCGGTTGAACCGGATTTCGAGAACGGCGCCGTCGCGGCGGACGATGATGTGTTCCTCGCTCATGGGCGGCTTCCGTTGGAGATCAGTTCTTGAGCCTATAGCCGGTCTTGAAAATCCACCACACTGCCGCAAGGCAAACCGCGAGGAATACCGTGATCGCGGCCAGGCTGACGCCGATGTTCACGTCGGCCGCCTGCTCGCCGAAGAAGGCCCAACGGAAACCGCTGATCAGATAAACGATGGGGTTGAGCAACGCGATCTTATCCCACGGTTCCGGCAGCATCTCGATCGAATAGAAGGTGCCGCCAAGGAATGTGAGCGGCGTCAGGATCAGCATCGGCACGATCTGCAGCTTTTCGAAGCCGTCGGCCAATACGCCGAGAACGAAGCCGAAAAGGCAGAACGAAACGCTGGTCAGCACCAGGAAAAGCAACACGGCCGGCCAGTTCTGCGCCGTGTACGGCACGAAGAAGTAGGCGGTCGCGAGAATGACGAGGCCGATGATCACCGACTTCGTCGCCGCGGCGCCGACATAACCGCAGACAGCTTCGAACGCTGAAACCGGCGCGGAGAGCAATTCGTAGATCGTCCCTGCCCAGCGCGGCATGTAGATGCCGAAGCTGGCGTTGGAGACGCTCTCGGTCAGGATCGACAGCATGACGAGGCCGGGGATGATGAACTGCCCGTAGCTCACGCCGCCGATCTCGACCATGCGCGAGCCGAACACCGAACCGAACACGATGAAATAGAGCGAGGTCGAGAGCACCGGAGAGAACAAACTCTGCCCGATAGTGCGAAACCAACGCGCCATCTCGAAACGATAGATGGCTTGGATGCCGTGGACGTTCATTTGGAGTGCACCAGGGAAACGAAGATGTCTTCGAGCGAAGATTGCTCGGTGTGGAGGTCTTTGTAGTCGACGCCGACTTCACCGAGCCGCTTCAGGAACGCCGGGATGCCGGTGTCGTCGGCCTGGGCGTCGAAGCTGTAGATGATCTGGCGGCCTTCGTTGGCGAGTTCGACGTGGAAGCCATTCAAACCGCCCGGCACTTCCGCGACGGGCGCGGCAAGATCCAGCACAAGCTGCTTCTTGCCGAGCTTGCGCATCAGCGTGTTCTTCTCTTCAACAAGGATGAGGTCGCCCTTGCTGATGACGCCTACGCGATCGGCCATCTCTTCGGCCTCTTCGATATAGTGCGTGGTGAGGATGATGGTGACGCCGCTCTTCCGCAGCCCACGCACCATCTCCCACATGTCGCGCCGCAGCTCGACATCGACGCCGGCGCTGGGTTCATCGAGGAAGAGAATCTTGGGCTCGTGTGAGAGCGCCTTGGCGATCATGACCCGGCGCTTCATGCCGCCGGAGAGTTCCATGATCTTGGCGTTGCGCTTTTCCCAAAGCGAAAGATCGCGGAGCACTTTTTCGATGTAGCGTGGGTTCGCCTCGAAGCCAAAGAGCCCACGGCTGAAGTTCACCGTGTCGATCACGCGCTCGAACGCGTCCGTGTGGAGCTCCTGCGGCACGAGGCCGATCTTTTTGCGCGCCTCTTTGTAATCGGTGATGATGTTGTGGCCGTCGGCGACGATCGTGCCTGTGGAGAGGTTCACGATCCCGCAGGTCATGTTGATGAGCGTCGTCTTGCCGGCGCCGTTCGGACCCAGAAGCGCGAAGATCTCGCCCTTCATAATGTCGAGCGATAAGGGCTTCAGCGCCTGAACGCCGGACTTATACGTCTTGCTGACGTCTTTGATTGTGATGATGGGCTGCAAGAGGCGACTCGGGGCTCGTGGTCTCGGAGGCGCCGACATAGGGGCGCGAACCGAATTGGGCTAGGGGCGTTCGATATTCCGCAGAGCAATTGCGGAAATGCGCCGCAACATACCCTACTTGTTCGAAGACGATGCAGCCGGCCCAAATCCTACATCCCCGCCCCGAGGGCCTCTATTGCCCCAAAGCGGACCTTTATGTGGACCCCACGCGTCCAGTGGCGCGGGCGCTGATCACGCACGGCCACTCCGACCACGCGCGTGCGGGGCATGGGCGTGTGCTCGCGACCGCGGAGACGCTGGCGATCATGCGCGCGCGGATTGGGCCGGACTTCGCGGGTGAAACCCAGGCGCTTGCGTATGGCGAGGTGGTTGAGATTGGCGGTGTGAACTTTTCGCTACATTCAGCCGGACACGTCCTTGGCTCGGCGCAAGCGCTGGCGGAATGTGGCGGCACGCGCGTTGTCGTGAGCGGCGACTACAAGCGCCAACCTGATCCTACTTGCCCGCCGTTCGAAGTGGTGCCGTGCGATGTGTTCATCACCGAAGCGACGTTTGCGCTGCCGGTGTTCACCCATCCGAGCGCCGAGCAAGAGGTGCAGAAACTCCTCGCCTCTGTCGCCATGTTTCCGGAGCGGACGCACATCGTCGGCGCGTATGCGTTGGGTAAGGCGCAGCGTGTGATGGCGGAGCTGGTGCGCGCGGGCTGGGACAAGCCGATCTTCGTGCACGGCGCGTTGTTGGAGACGACCAAGCTTTACCAGTCATGCGGCGTCGAGCTTGGCGACATTCGCCATGTCGAGACGGCGCCGAAGAGCCTCTACGCGGGCGCGATCGTGCTCTGTCCGCCGGGCGCGCTGCAGACTCCGTGGGTGCGGCGGTTTCCTGATCCGGTGACGGCGGTTGCGTCGGGCTGGATGCGAATACGGGCGCGGGCGCGTCAGCAAGGCGTGGAGCTGCCGCTGGTGATCTCTGATCACGCCGATTGGAACGACCTACAGCGAACGATCAAAGACACCGGCGCTAGCGAGATTTGGATCACGCACGGCGAAGCCGATGCGCTGGCGCATTGGTGTGAGCAGCAAGGGTTGAAGGCAAAGGCGCTGCATCTCGTTGGCTACGGCGACGAGGAAGAGCCGCCGGGCGCGGCGGCGTGAACCGCTTCGCCGCCCTCCTCGATCGCTTGGCCTACGAGCCGCGCCGCTTGGGCAAGCTCGCATTGCTGGAGCAGTATTTCCGCGAGACGCCCGACCCCGATCGCGGCTGGGCGCTGGCGGCGATGACTGGCGCGCTCACGTTCAAGAACGCGAAGGCGGGCCTCATCCGCAATCTGGCCGCGGAGAAGACCGATCCGGTTCTCTTTGGTTTGTCATACGACTTCGTCGGCGATCTGGCGGAGACGGTGGCGCTGATTTGGCCGGCGGACGAGGCGCGAGCAAATGCGCAGCTGACGATCACCGATGTGGTCGAAGGCTTGCGCGAGACGCCGAAGGACAAATTGCCAGAAGTCGTCGCCAACTGGCTCGATCGCCTCGATGAAAACGGCCGCTGGGCGTTGTTGAAGCTCATCACCGGCGCCCTGCGCATCGGCGTGTCGGCGCGATTGGCGCGGACGGCCCTGGCGCAGCTGGGTGGAAAAGAGCCGGACGAAATTGAAGACGTCTGGCACGCGGATGCGCCGCCTTACACGCATCTCTTCGCTTGGCTCGAAGGCCGCGCTGAGCCGCCCAGTGTGGCGACGACCGTGCGGTTCTATCCGCCAATGCTCTCGCACCCTATCGGACCGGAAGACTTCGAGCCGCTCGATCCAGCCGATTTCATGGCCGAGTGGAAATGGGATGGCATCCGCGTGCAAGCGGCTGCGGGCAAGGACGCGGGCGGCAGACACGTGGCGCGGCTCTATTCGCGCACGGGCGAAGACATTTCCGGCGCGTTTCCCGATCTAGTCGCGGCGTTCGACTTTGACGCGGTGCTCGATGGTGAGCTGCTGATTAAACGCGGCGCCGGCGTGGAGGATTTCAACACGCTGCAGCAGCGGCTGAACCGCAAGAGCGTGACGGCCAAACTGATGGCGGAGTTTCCGGCGTTTATCCGCGTCTATGACATTCTGGCGCTGGGCGACGAGGACTTGCGCACACTGCCATTGACCGGGCGCCGCGCAAAACTGGAGAGCTTCGTCAGCGTCCATCCGCTCGCGCCGATCGATCTTTCTCCGGTGATCCCGTTCAATACATGGGACGAACTCAGCGCCGCCCGCGCCGATCCTTCGCATGGCGGCGCCGGCATCGATGCTGAGGCCGTTGAAGGAGTCATGATCAAGCGACGCGATGCGCCTTATCTTGCTGGGCGGCCCAAAGGCTATTGGTTCAAATGGAAGCGCGATCCGATGGTGATCGACGCGGTGCTCATGTACGCGCAGCGTGGCTCAGGCAAGCGAAGCTCCTTCTATTCGGACTACACATTTGGCGTTTGGACTGAGGCTGGCGAGCTGACGCCGGTGGGCAAGGCCTATTTCGGCTTCACTGATGAGGAACTGATCGAGCTGGATAAGTTCGTGCGCAACAACACCACCAACCGTTTCGGCCCGGTGCGCGAGGTCACGCACACAAGAACCAAGGGCCTCGTCCTCGAGGTCGCGTTCGAGGGCCTACAGCGCTCGGCGCGCCATAAGTCTGGCGTCGCCATGCGCTTTCCGCGAATTTCGCGCATCCGCTGGGACAAACGGCCGAGCGATGCCGATACGCTGGAGGCGCTCTCGAAATTTCTTTCCAAGGCGCCTGCGCCTGCGAGCTAGCGAAGTTCCGCCAATCCAATGGCGCCTTTCGCCCGTATCGGGCGTTGGAACCGTCGGAGATTATGTCGTGCGCCACATCCTGACCGCCCTCGCAACCTTGACGCTGCTCTTCGCGGGACCCGCCGCTGCGAGCCCGAGCGAAGTGACGCGCGCGCTGCCGGGTGCGGAGAAGGTCGGTGAAGCGGCCTATAGCGTGCTTGCGATCCGGCTCTTCAATGCAGAGCTTTACGCCAATGGCGGCGCCTTCTCCTGGGAGCGGCCATTCGCGCTGACGCTGACCTACGAGCGCTCGGCTGGCGCGAACGTGCTGATCAACCGCTCGATCCGCGAGATGAGTTCGCGCGGCGCCGGCAACGCGCAGCAACTTGCCCCGCTCCGCGCACAGCTTGAGCGCTGCTTCAGCAGCGTCTCGCGCGGGGACCGCTTCACGGGCGTCAGCACCGGTCAGGAGACGGCCGTATTCTATTTGAATGGCGCACAACGCTGCGAAGTGCGCTGGCCGAATTTCCGCCGCCACTTCTTCGGCATCTGGCTCGATGGCCGCGATGGCGCCGCCGCGCGGATCAGCGCGCAGCTGCGAGGCGAGAGCTAGACCTACGCCTTCGGTCCCATATTGACGCCCGGCGGCAGCGGCGTGTTTTCGGGGACGAAGAAATCCGGCATCAGCGATTTCGTCGGGTCGATCCGATACTTGTCGAAATCGCGCTCGCCTTCGGCGTAAAGCAACACGTCGTCGATGAAGAAGTTGCCGGTGCACTCTTTCGACGGCTTGTTGAAGATGGCGTAGGCGGCGTCGGCCATGATGTCGACGCTGCGGCAGTGGCTCATGCCTTCCTGCCCCGCGAGCGCGAACTCAATCGCGGCCGTGGCGATACCGGTGCGCGGCCACAGTGCATTAAAGGCGATGCCGTCGTCCTTGAACTCCTCGGCCATGCCGAGCACGCACATGCTCATGCCGTACTTCGCCATCGTGTAGGCGACGTGGCCGCCGAACCAGCGCGGGCTCATATCGAGCGGCGGCGACAGCATCAGCACGTGTGGATTGGACGCCCGCTTCAGATGCGGGATGCAAGCGCGCGAGGTCAGGAACGTGCCGCGCATGTTGACCTGATTCATGAGATCGAAGCGGCGGATGTCCGTCTGCAGCGTGCCGGTGAGTTGGATGGCGCTCGCATTGTTCACGCAGATATCGATGCCTCCGAAGCGGGCGACCGCCGCATCAACCGCCGCTTGAATGCTGTCGGGCTCCCGCACATCGACGACGACAGGCAGCGCTTGTCCGCCCACTTTCTCGATGTCCTCGGCGGCCGAGTAGATTGTGCCCGGCAGCTTCTTGTGCGGCTCGGCCGTCTTGGCTGCGATCACAACATTGGCGCCGTCGCGTGCGGCGCGCAGACCGATGGCCAAGCCGATGCCCCGGCTGGCGCCGGTAATGAATAAGGTTTTTCCGCGCAAACTCATGGGTTCCTCACCTCGTTTTCGTCACAATAGGCGGTTCCCGCGCGCAATCTAGCGTGAGTGGGCACAGTGCTACCTTGAACTACACGCCACGGTAGGCGAAATTCCAGCCCTGAGGGCAGAGTTTGGAGGACTACCGGATGCGCAATCTCGCGCTGGCCGCCGTGTTTGGCGTCGGACTTCTGGCGGGCGGCGTCGCCGCAGCCGAACAATACACCGACCCAGCTGGGCGCCTCACTTTCAATGCGCCGTCGGGCTGGCGCGTTCAGCCGCGCGGTGCGGGCGGACAAACGGCCGTGTTGGCGTTCAATCCCACGAACGATTGTTACTTCTTCGGCGCCGATAACCCGAACACCGCAAACAGCTCGGCCGAAGCGGCGATGAACACGCGCGATCCGATCCCAGCGGAAGCCTGGGTGACGTACGCGTCCCCGATTCGCGATTTCTTCGAAGGATCGCCGGCGACTTTGGTCTCGCAAACAGTTGACACGAGCGGCGCTTGGCCGGTGCAGCGGGCTGAATTGCGCGGCCCGAGCAAGACCGTTTACGGCGCGGTGCTGATCCGCCCGGGCGTTGAAATCCGTGCGTTCTGCGCCGGCGCCAACTTGGCTGCGGCCTACGACTCGATCTTCTCTTCGTTGGCTCACCCGAACGATGCGGCCTGGCAACAAGCGGCTCAGCAACAAAGCTCTGAGCGCGAAGCGCACAACGCAGAGGTCGCCGCCCAGCAGGTCCAACAAGAGCAACAAAGTGAAAGCGCCGCTCAACAGGAAGAGCCGCCCGCAGAGCGTCGTCGGCGCAGCGGCCGAGGCGTAGGCCGCCGCGATTAAGGGCTCGGCCATTAACGTAAACGCTTGGTTATCTTAGCGTTTACGCGCAATTCACGACGATGGCTCAAACCATGAGCCATGAACGGACGACTCCACCGAGCCCTTGCAGCGCCCTTCCCGGGCGCTGCAAGCCGTTTGGGCGCTGACCGCGCCCTCGCTGCGGCACTGACGGCGCTTGCGCTTGGCGGGGTTTCCCTTTTCTCTCCACCTTTGGCTGTTTTGGGCCTCGCGCTGCTGGCGGCGCGCGTTCTGTTGAACGGCGAAGCGGTGCGTGTGGATTGGCTGGGCCTGATTGGCCCGGCATTCGCGGCGTTCGTTGTCGGCATGTTCGTAGGCTTGGCTGGGGCCATCGGCACGCTTTTCGTTTGGCGGCTGTTTGCAGACGCTCGCTGGAGCGTGGGCGAAGCGGCGCGCCTCGCCACCGCAGCGGGACGGCCGGCTGAAACCACCTTCAAGGCGCTGGCGCACGCTTGGCTGACCCCGGCCTACGGCTTGATGATTGTCGCCTACACGGCGCCGCACATGATTGCCGGGCTGCCGCTCGACCTGCCGCATGTGCCGCTCTGGCTGGTGATCGCCACCGGCGTTCTTGCTGCGGGCGCTTTCTTTGACTGGGGCCTGCAGCGCGCAGCTGACTGGCGCCTCGGCGAACTCGCGGCCGCGCCCGCTTCACACCTGCTCATCCATCACATCATGTTCGTGACGGCGTTCGGTTTGATGATCGATGTCTCCGCTGGCGTGGTGATGCTGATGGCGTGGCGCTTGGCGCATGCCGCGCCGGCGCGTCAGCCGAGCTTAACAGCGGTGCCGTAGGCCAGCACTTCCGTGGCTTGGCCCGCGCCCGCATCTGTCGTTTCAAATCGCACGCCGATAACCGCATCAGCGCCAAGCGATTGCGCGTGCTGGATCATGCGATCAAGCGCCTGCTCGCGGCTTTCGGCCAAGAGCTTCGTGTATTCGTGAATCTCGCCGCCAACGATCATGCGCAGGCCCGCTACGATGTCACGGCCGATAAAGCGCGAGCGCACAACGTTGCCGCGCACCAGGCCGAGGTGCTGGGCGATGTTGCGCCCAGCGACTTCAAAAGTAGTAGAAACGATCATGCGTGATTGCCCCTAGCGTCCAACATCACGATAGCGCTTTTCTTCGGCGCCGCCACTTTGATCGGCGATAACTTGGCCGATCATCCAGACGCCGCCGATCAGCATCAGCACGAAACCAAGCAACGTCGCGATGCCCAAACTGATTGCCGCCAAGAGGCCGCCAACCACCATGGCGGGATCGCCGCCGGTGAAAAGCGCGCCAAGGACGGCGCCAACACCGAGGAAGTAAGCGAGCACGCACAGCCCGGCGCCCGTGCAGAACAGAATCATCGGGCTCGAGGAGCGGTGTTCGGGGTTGCGTTCAGGTGGCGACATAACGGGCGATACCTTCGCTATCGACGACGCGCTTCGCAAGCCCCCGTCCGATCAGGCAATTGGCGTGCGCGATCGCTTCGCCTGTCGCCATGCCCATGAGATCGGGGCCGATCTTGCGCGCGAACAAGGCGCCAAAGAGATCAACGGCCCGGCGCGGCTCTTTCATAATGCGATCATGCACGCGCGCGAGCGCCTTTTCGTGACCGTCGATCAGATTGTGCAGGCGCTCATGCAAGCCATGGAACGGCTCGTTGTGCGCTGGAAGCACGAGCACGTCGTTCGGCATGACCTGAAGCAGCTTCTTGCAGCTGTTGATCCAGTCGGCGAGCGGATCGCCGTCTGGTTCTGTTGGGAACACCGAGACGTTGGAACTGATGCGCGGCAGGACTTGGTCACCGGAGATGAAGAGCTTTAGCTCTTCCTGCCAGAGGCAGACGTGTTCAGGGCAATGGCCGTTGCCGGTGATGACGCGCCACGGGCGGCCGCCGATCTCGACGACATCGCCATCCTCCATGCGCTTGAACGCGTCCGGCATTTTCGACACCGCTTTGCCGAAGCCGCCGAAGCGCACCTTGTAGCTATCGAGCGCGTTCTCATCCCAGCCGGCGGCGCGATAAAATTCCACGCCCTCCTCCGGCGCTTCGCGGCCCGTATCCGCGACCAGCATGCGCCCGGTGATGTATTCGAGCCGGCTCATCCAAAGTGTTGCGTTGAACTTGCGGCAGATCCAACCGGCGAGGCCCATGTGATCTGGGTGCATGTGGGTGCAGATCACGCGCTTCACGGGCTTGCCGTTGAGCTTGGCGTCGAAGATCGCGCGCCAATGTTCGCGCGTTTGCTCCATGGCGATGCCGGTATCGACGATGGTCCAGCCGTCGCCGTCCTCGATCAGCCACAGGTTGATCCATTGCAGCGCAAACGGCAGCGGCATCCGCACCCAGTGCACCCCAGGCGCGATCTCACGCGCCACGCCAGGCTCAGGCGGATCGCCCAGCGGATACACAAGCTGCGGTTTTACCCGCGCCGGCGCGACATCGTCTTCAAGGCCGTCCATCGACATGGGGCGAGTCTAGCCGGGGTCGGCGGTGGGGGCTAGCGCACGCGGCGGAAGCCCAAGTGGGGGGACTAGGGGCGCGCACATATGTTCGTGCTCTCGCGCCACCGCCGCGGGCGAGCTTCCCTAATCCCAATCCCTAATCCCTCAAATGGGAGCCGGGGCGCGTGATCCGCGCTGAGTAGTCTCTAGTGGGTGCGGCGCTGGTCTCCCAACTCCGC
>Ga0079224_100016142_pt1 | contig 10476 bp, 9 predicted proteins | sample Stecom2015_FD_80414 | JGI IMG/M metagenome (GOLD analysis project Ga0079224, IMG submission 80414) | Agricultural soil microbial communities from Utah to study Nitrogen management - Steer compost 2015 | ecosystem: Environmental > Terrestrial > Soil > Agricultural land | place: USA: Utah...
GCGAGCATGGGCCCGAGGCCGCGGACGTCGCCCACGGCCGGATGGCGGGCGGCGATCTCCTCGAGCCGCGCCCGCATCCTCTCGCCCACCGCGCGCGCCCTGGCCAGGAAGGCCTCGGAGGCGATCTCGTCGAGCGTGGCCAGCGCCGCGACGCAGGCGAGCGGGTTGCCGGAGTAGGTGCCGCCCAGGCCGCCCGGGTGAGGGGCGTCCATCACGTCGGCCCGGCCCACGACGGCGGCGATGGGCATGCCGGAGCCCAGCGACTTGGCCGTGGCCACCAGGTCGGGGGCGGCGCCCAGGTGCTCGCTGGCCCACAGGCGGCCGGTGCGGCCCATGCCGCACTGCACCTCGTCAGCCACCAGCACGGCGCCGCTGCGGTCGGCCAGGTCGCGCAGCGCCTGCCAGTAGCGCGGCGGCACGGGCACGAAGCCGCCCTCGCCCTGCACCGGCTCGATGACTATGGCCGCCACCGCCTCGGGGGCTACCTGCGCGACCATCGCCCGCTCCAGGAACTGGATCGCGGCGTCCACGTACTGCTCCTCGGAGAGGCCGGTGGGGCGCCGGTACATGTTCGGGAACGGCAGCCTGTAGACCTCGGAGGGGAAGGGGCCGAACCCCTTCTTGAACAGGCCGTACTTGCTGGTCATGCCGAGCGTCATGTTCGTGCGCCCGTGGTAGCCGCCCTCGAACACGACGATGGCCTGCCGGCCCGTGTACGCCCGCGCCACCTTCACGCAGGTCTCGAGCGCCTCGGCGCCCGAGTTCAGCAGGACGGCCTTCTTCGGGAAGTCGCCGGGGGCGAGCTCGCACAGCCGCTCCAGGAGCCGCACCTGCGGCTCGTAGGTGGCGACGATGCCGCACACGTGCACGAGCTCCTCGGCCTGGCGCTTGACGGCCTTCACCACGGCGTCGGGCGTGTGCCCGAGCGCGAGCGCGCCGATGCCGCCGGCCATGTCGATGAGGCGGTTGCCGTCGACGTCCTCGACCACGGCCCCGTGCGCGCGGGCCACGGCGACGTCCGTCAGGCGCGAGGCGCCGCGGGCCCCCGCGGCGTCGCGACGGGCCGCGAGCTCGAGGCTCTTGGGACCAGGCACGGTGGTCCGCAGGCTGATGCTGGGCGAACGCAAAGGTGCACCTCCCGCGCGCCCCTACCGGCGGCGCGCCCGGCCCTGCCCGAGGGCGAGCCGCTCAGACGACCACTTCGCTCCCATCATAGGCGCGGGGCCTGAGGAGCTTCAGGACCTCGGTGGCCGCGCGGCGACCGCTCTCCAGCGCCCCGTGCACCGTGGCGGCGTTCGCCTCGGGGGCCGTCGCCTCGCCGGCCCACAGCAGCGGGGGCGTGGGCGAGGCGAGCCGCTCGCGCACGCCCCGGTGGCCGGGGCGCACGTAGCTGTAGCCGCCGCGCGCGTACGGGTCCTCGACCCAGTTCACGAGCCGCGCCTCCACGGCCTGCAGGCCGGGCCGGCCGAGCTCGCGCCGCAGGCTCTCGAGCGCGCCGTCGAGAGCGCCCTCCTCGCCGCGGCGGAGCAGGTCCATGGCGGCGTCGCCGGTCACGAACGCCGTCCACACCACGGCGTCGGTCTCGTGACCGAAGGACGGCGTCCACCACATGGGCGCGCGGCCGGACGCGTAGATGGCCTTGATGCCCGGCGGGGTGAGGGGCTCCTTGAAGCGGTAGACGCACTTGATGGCGGGGCCCATGCCCAGGCCACGCAGGGCGCTCACCTTCTCCTCGGGCAGGCCGGGGACGAACTCGACGTCGCCGGCGGCCAGCACGCCCACGGGCAGGGTGCAGACGAGCAGCCTGGCCTCGAAGGCGTCGCCGCCGCCGGTCTCCACCTCCACGCGGTCGGCGGCGTACGCGACCCTGGTCACACGGCAGCCCAGGCGGATCTCGGCGCCCACGCCGAGCGCCTCGATGATGGCGCCGTAGCCCTCGACCAGGCGGAAGTCCTCATGGCCCGTGAGGTCGGAGCCGGCGATCGAGTCGAGCATGCTGGCGGCGTCGAGGTGCCGCAGCGACTCGCCGGCGGCGTTCGCGAACGCGCGCCTGACGTAGTCCACCTGCTCGGGGCCGAAGCCGATGCGGGTCAGGTAGTTGCCGAACGACTCCAGCGGGCGCGGCTCCACGGGCGGCAGGCGCCACGTGCGCGTGACGTCGAAGCCGGGGTCGACCGCGCGCGCCTCGGCCATCGTGAGCCGGCGGCCGTCGGCCAGACGCACCCACGAGTCGTCGAGCTTGTTCCAGTGGACCGTGTCGAGCCCGAGCCTGTCGATGAGCTCCCAGGTGGGCGCGCGCTCGCCGTGGACGAACTCGGCCCCGAACTCGAGCGGGAAGCCCGCGAAGGCCTTGTCGGTGTGGACGCGGCCCCCCAGGCGGTCGCGCGCCTCGAGCACGATGACGTCGAGCTCGGTGCCGACGAGCGCCTGGGCGGCCGCGAGACCGGCCACCCCGGCGCCCAGGACGATGACGTCCGCTCTCTCTGCAACCCGCATCTCTCACCGCTCCTCGGCGGTCAGGGTCTAAGGCCTAGCCGTGCTGTCCCGTCAGGTGCCTGGCGTGGGCCGCGCGCCTCACGGGCAGGGCCGAGAGGGCGCCCTCCTGGCCCAGGCCGGGGCGGGCGACGCGGCTGCGCTTGACGACCTGCGCCCGCTGCGGCTGGTGGACGAGGAGGACGGCGGCGTGGCCGGCCTTCCACTCGGGGTAGTACTCCTCGATGATGGCGCGCGGCTCGAACCCGCGCCGGAGCTGCATGCTCACCGTCGGGTCCTCGATCTCGCCGGCGATCACGCGCTGGCCGTACTCGCGCGGGGTCATCCGACCGCGGTAGCGGTAGTAGCCCATGAGCATGCCGCCCGCGAACCAGCCCTCGAGCCCGAGCTCGTCGATGAGCGCGAGCCGCGCCCGGTACAGCGCCGAGCCGATGCCGTGGCGCTGGTAGTCGGGGTGCACCGCGATCTCGACGCCGTACAGCCAGTCGCCGTCCGGGTCGTGGTTCCGCAGCCCGAAGCTGCCGATCATGTCGTACCAGGCGAGCGGCTCGTCGTCCGGCGTGTGCGAGGTCAGCATGGTCGAGGCCATGCCCACGACCCGCTCGCGGCCGTCCTCGTAGGTGACGGCGACGAACTGGCCCTCGGGGAACCGTTCGAGCTGCTCCGCCACGGCCTCGGGGTTGATGCAGTGGCAGTACCTGTCGGTGGGGTATCCGTTGGCGAGGCGGATGACGTCGTAGACGCCTTCCGCGTGGCGGAGGTGCGTTCGCACCACCGCGAAGTCCAGGGGATCCGTGCCTCTCATAACGTTGCTTCGACAACGCCTGTTGAGGGTATGTGAGCCCGTAAAAGGGGGAAACTGAAACGGTCTGGGCCTCAGCCCGGAACCGGAAGAGCTTCTCCACAACCTTTACGCGAGAGCTTCGCCTCCCGAGACCATCCAAGATGGCTCATTCGGTCTTGCTCACACTTTAGGGTTGTCTTGAAGTATCTCACGCTCCTTCTTGCCCGTTTGGCCGCGATGGTAGCACGACCCTCCGGAACCTCACGTGAGGTGAGCGACAGGAACGCCGTCCAGCACGCGAGACGGAGGGGGCTTGACAAGAGCCGTCGCAGGGGATAATGGACCCCCTCTCACCGGTCCTTCATACGCCCCTGGGCGGTACACTGCTGGCCTGATGCAGAGGGCCTTGGCAGCGGGGTCCGCCTGATGGCGCGCAGGGGCGCGGAGCCGGGAGAGACCGCGCGCTCCATCGGCCTGGCCGTGCCGGCCACGGTCTGGCTCGTGCTCTTCTTCCTGCTGCCCCTGGTCTTCGTCGCCGTGGCCAGCTTCATGTCGCGCGGCACCGGCGGCGCGCCCGTGCCGCCGGCCACCCTCGCGCAGTACGAGCGCACGTTCACCGTCTTCGGCCCGGTGATCGTCAGGAGCGTCAACGTGGCGCTCGTCACCACGGCGCTCTGCCTCCTCCTGGGCTACCCCCTGGCCTTCTTCATCAGCCGGCGGCGGGACCCCCGCACCCGGCTCTTCCTGCTCTTCCTCGTCCTGCTGCCCTTCTGGACGAACTTCCTGGTGAGGACCTACGCGCTCATCACGATCGTGCAGCGCGACGGCCTGCTGAACGGCCTGTTGACGCGCCTGGGCATCGCGGCCGAGCCCTTGCAGCTGATGTTCACGCCGGGCGCGGTGATCCTCGGGCTGGTGTACGGCTACCTCCCGTTCATGGTCCTGCCCATCTACGCCTCGGTGGAGAGGCTCGACATGCGCTTCGTCGAGGCCGCGCACGACCTGGGCGCCAACGACCTGCGCGCGTTCCTGCGCGTGGTGCTGCCGCTCACCCTCCCGGGCGTCATAGCCGGCTCGATACTCGTGTTCATCCCCACGATCGGCGCCTTCGTGACGCCCGACCTCATGGGCGGGACGCGGGGCCTGATGATCGGCAACCTCATCCAGAGCCAGTTCGGCGGGCGCGGGAACATCCCCCTCGGCAGCGCGATCTCCATGGTCCTGTTGGCGCTGGTGTTCGTCGGGGTGCTGGTCTACACGCGCTGGGGCCAGGAGGACGAGCGCTCGTGACCGCTCCCGCCGCCAGGCCGGACCGCCGCGACGCCGCCGGCATCGACGCCGGCAGGCTGCGCCGCGACCTGGCGCTGCGGCGCCTCGGCCAGGTGGCGATGTGGCTGAGCCCGTTCCTCGTCTACCTGTTCCTGTGGGCACCCATCGTCGTCCTCGTCGTCTTCTCGTTCAACGACGGCGCGTCGGTGTCCACCTGGAACGGCTTCACGACCCGCTGGTACGAGAACATCCTCAACAACACCATCACCGCCGGCACCGAGGCGGCGCGCTTCCAGACGGGCCTCCTGCTGCGGGCGGTGCGCAACTCGGTGCTGGTGGGCCTCGTCGCCACCGCCGTGTCCACGGCCCTCGGCACGATGCTCGCCCTCGCGCTCTCGCGCGGTCGGTTCCCCGGCCGCCGGTTCCTCGACTCGCTCTTCTACCTGCCGGTCGTGATCCCCGACATCACCCAGGGCGTCTCGCTGGCGGTCTTCTTCAACCTCGTCTTCGAGGCCGTGCAGCGGACCCTGGGCGTGCGCCTGGTGCCCGGGTTCGGGACCATCGTCATCGCGCACATCGCCTTCAACGTCTCGTACGTGCTCATCGTGGTGCGGGCGCGCCTGGCCACCATGGACCCCACGCTCGAGGAGGCCGCCCGCGACCTGGGCGCTAACCACCGCCAGACGTTCTGGCGCGTGACCTTCCCCATCCTCATGCCCGGCGTCCTGGCCGGGGCGCTGCTGGCCTTCACCCTGTCGCTGGACGACTTCGTGATCACGTTCTTCAACGCCGGCGTGGGCACGACCACGCTGCCGCTGTTCGTGTACGGCATGCTCAAGCAACGCGTCCCGCCCGAGATCAACGCCATCTCGTCGCTGATGATCGCGGTCTCCATACTGCTGGTGGGCGCCTCGCTGCTGCTGCAGCGGCGCCAGGCGAGCGGGTAGGCGGACGCGGGCCCGGCCATGGCGCCGCCGGCCAGCGCCGCTGCCGGACGGCGGAGCGAGGCGCCGCGCGGCCGCTTCCGGGCCCGGACCGGGCCGGCCGGCCGCGCGGCGTCGCCAGCCGCGGCTCCGCAGGACGCGCTAGCTGCCCAGCAGGTGCCGCTCGAGGAACTCGGCCGTCATGCGCAGCCACCGCAGCCAGCCGTCGCGGCTGGGCGGTCCGTGCCCGGCCTCCTCGTCGACGTAGTACTCCACCGCCACGCCCCGCTCCCTGAGCCGCTCGACCATCTGGTCGCTCTCGGCCTTCACGACGCGCGGGTCGTTGGCGCCCTGGATCACCAGGAGGGGCGCCCTCAGCCGGTCGACGTAGGTGATGGGGGAGCGCTCCACGAGCATCTCCCTGTCCTCCTCGGGGTCGCCGACCCACTCCTTCATCATCGGCCGCCAGAAGGGCGGCACGCTCTGCACGAACGTGACCAGGTTCGAGGGTCCGACGATGTCCACCCCGACCGCCCAGCGGTCGGGCAGGCGGGTGAGGGCGGACAGGGTGGCGAAGCCGCCGAACGAGCCGCCGAAGACGGCGAGGCGGTTCGCGTCGACCCAGTCGAGCGAGGCCAGGTAGTCGGCCGCGGCCTCGATGTCCCTCAGCTCGCCGCCGCCCCAGTCGCGGTGGATCAGCTTCTGGTAGCCCTTGCCGTAGCCGGTGGAGCCCCTGATGTTCGGGGCCAGGACGCCGATGCCGCGCGATAGCAGGTACTGGTAGAGCCCCAGGTAGGCGTAGCCGGCCAGCTCCTGAGCCTCGGGCCCGCCGTGGATGGACAGCACCACCGGGAAAGGGCCCTCGCCCCGAGGCCGGTAGAGCCAGGCCGGGACCTCGCGGTCGAAGCTGGGGTACGTGATCGCCTCCGGCTCCACCATCGCCGCCGGGTCCAGGCCGCCCAGCATGCTCTGCTCGCGCGCCTCCATGGCGCCGCTAGCGAGGTCGACGGCGAAGAGGTTCGAGGCCTCGCGCGGCGTGGCGAAGTCCATCACCGCCGCGGCGCCGCCGTCCCCCACCGCGATCCCGCCGTACTCGCCGAACGGCAGGTCGAGCGCCGCCTTCTCGCGCTCTCCCCCGCCATGCAGCGCGTAGACGCGGAGCTTGAAGACGCCGCGGTCGTTCACCACCGCCACCATGGCGTCGCGGGCGTTGCTCAGCTGGGCGTCGGCGACGTCGGCGTCGAGCCTGAGCACGTGGCGCGGGGCACCGCCCTCCAGGGTCAGGTGGGCCAGGTAGCTGAACTCGTGGCCCTCGTCGGTCACGACGTAGAGGCCCGTGCCCGCGCCGTCCCAGCCCACGGGGAAGCGCTTGGCCTCCGTGCCGTCCTCGCCCAACACGCAGCGCCGCTCGCCCGTGGAGACGTCCACGACGTGCACGCGCTGATGGGTGTTGGTCAGGAACTCGGTGACGATGAGCAGGCGGCCGTCGGGCGAGAAGTCGCCCACGTAGAACAGGCCGCCCGTGACCAGGCGCTCGACCTCGCCGGTCTGGACGTCGAGCACCATGGCGTCCTGCTCCGACGGCTCGCGGTCGTTGCCGCTCACCGCCAGCCGCCGCGAGTCGGGCGCCCAGCCGCCCAGCGAGTACTGCACCTGCAGGGCGTGCGTGAGCTGTCGCGGCCAGCCGCCCACCTCGAGCAGGTGCACCTGGTGCATCTCGTCGCCGTGGTGGTCGGCCAGCAGCGCGATGCGCCGCCCGTCGGGCGACCACCTGAAGCCGGCCACGCGCCTGTCGGCGAAGGCCGTCAGCTGCCTGGGGAAGCCGCCGCCCGCCGGCTGCAGCCAGAGGGCGGGTAGGCCGGTGGTGTTGGCCAGGTAGGCGAAGGCATCGCCTCGCGGCGAGAACGCCGGCGCGCCCAGCTGCCGCACCGCCACGTACCTCTCGAACTCGGGGAGATGGGACGCTTCTGCCATCGCCTACGACCATACCCGCGCCGGCGCCCACGCGAGCGACGGCGGGGCGGGCATGGCATACTTCCAGAACCCGACCCCCGGCAGGCATCCGACGGCCTGCGCGGCGCGTAGAAGAGGTAGGTGGCAGTAGCGACCTTGGCCGAGACGGCTGTGCACGACGCAGAGCTCGCCCGGTCGCTGGCCCGTGGCGACGAGACCGCGCTCCGCCACCTCTACGAGCGGCACGGCGGCGTGGTGCTGGCCCTCGCCACGCGCATGCTCGGCAGCCGCGAGGAGGCGGAGGAGGTGCTGCACGACACCTTCTACAGGTTGTGGCTGAACGCCGCCCGGTTCGACCCGGACCGGGCGGCGGTGCGCACCTACCTCTACGCGCTGGCCCGCAACCTCTGCCTCTCGCGCCTGAGAGCGCGGCGGGCGCGGCCCCTCCAGGCCGACCTGGACGAGCACGGACCGGCCTACCAGGTGGCGATGTCCACCGACCCCGACCCGGTGCCGGCGCTGCTGGCGGGGCGGGCGCTCGCCGCCCTCGACGAGGGCGAGCGGCTCCTCGTCGAGGAGGCCTTCTTCGGCGGCTGGTCGCACTCCGAGCTGGCGGAGCGACACGCGCTGCCGCTGGGCACGGTGAAGAGCAGGATCAAGCGGGCGCTGGCCAAGATGCGCGGCGCCCTGGAGGCAGGCAAGTGAACGACGAAGAGCGCGACGCGGTCCCGGGCGAGGACCACGAGGCAGACCCGTTCGCGGGGCGCGAGGGCGCGCTGGCGACCGAGGCCCTCGTGGCCACGCTCGCCCCGAGCGGGCTGCCGGAAGGCGGCTGGGAGCGGCTGGCCGCCGCGGTCTCGGCGCGCGCCGGCGCCGCGCGTCCGGCGGAGCGGCCGACCGTCGGGCCCGCCGTGACGGGCGCGACCCTGCGCCCCGCGCCGCGCCGCCCGCTGGCCTACGCCGCCCTGGCGGTGGCGGTGCTGGCGCTCGGCGGCGTGGGGGCCTGGGGCCTCGTGCAGCGGGCCGAGGCGGCGCGGCTGCGCGACGACCAGCGCATCCTCGCCTACTGGATGAGCAACCCGGGCATGGTGCTCACGCCGCTGCAGCCGGCCGACGGCGCCGCCGGCGTGCGGCTCGGCGTGCTGTGCGTGCTGCCCGACGGCAGGGCCCTGGTGCTGCAGCCCAACAGGCCGGAGCGGGGCGCGACCTACGTGGTCGTCGGCCGCGGCGAGGCTGGCGCCCGCGAGCTGGCCAGGGGCAGCGAGAACATGCTGCAGTTCGACGTCACCGGCGTGGACGTCGTCGAGCTCAGGACCGAGCGGGGGGAGCGGTCCCAGGTCCTGGCGGTGGCGCAGCTGGGCCGCTGAGGCGCTCGACCTCGTCCGCCGTGGGCAAGGAGGGCTGCGCCCCCGCGCGCGTCGTGGCCAGGGAGCCCGCGGCGCAGGCGTAGCGCACGGCCGCGGCCAGGTCGCGCTCGCCCGCTGCCAGCCGGGCCGCCAGGGCGCCGGCGAAGGCGTCGCCGGCGGCGGTGGTGTCCACGACCTCGGCCTCGAACGCCGGACGCCGGCCCTCCGAGCCGCCGCGCTCGGCCCAGGCGGCGCCGGCCGCGCCCAAGGTCACGACGGCCACCGGGGCCAGGGCCGTGAGGCGCCGCGCGGCCCCCACCGGGTCGGCGGTCACCGCCCCGGCGTCCTCGCCCAGCAGCAGCGCCGCCTCGTGCTCGTTCACCAGCAGGTGGGTCACGTCGGCGAGCCGCTCGGGCGGCAGCGCCTGCGCCGGCGCCAGGTTCAGGAGCACGGCCGCGCCCGCCCGCCGCGCCGCGCGCGCCGCCGCCAGCACCGCCACGAGGGGCACCTCCAGCTGGAGCATGACCACGGCGGCCGACGCGAGGTCGAGGGCCGCGACGTCGTCGACGCTCACCTCGCCGTTCGCGCCGGGCGAGACGACGATGGAGTTCTGCCCGCGGTCGTCGACCTGGATGAACGCCACGCCCGTGGGCCGCTCCCCGCGCAGCACGCGCGAGACGTCCACGCCGTCCCGCCGCAGCGCGGCCACGAGCGCGCGGCCGTGGTCGTCGTCGCCGACCCGCCCGGCCAGGCTCACGTGGGCGCCCAGCCGCGCCGCCGCCACGGCCTGGTTCGCGCCCTTGCCGCCCGGGTGGCTGGCGTGCCCGTGCCCCAGGACGGTCTCGCCCGGCCGCGGGTGCCGCGCGACCCTCACGACCAGGTCCATGTTCAAGCTGCCCACCACGACCACGCGGCCGCGGCGGTCCTCGGGTGCCGGCGACGCCGCGCCCTCCCCCGCGCCGCCGCCCGGGCCCACCTCAGCCCTCCCGGCGGTCGGGGTTGCGCCAGACGATGAAGCTGGCGGCGTCGCGCGTCGTCTCGTCGGTCATGTAACCCTCGATGACCCCCAGCGCCTCGAAGCCGTTGGCGAGCTGGAAGGTGAGCGTGGGGTCGTGGAGCTCGCCGCGCGCCACGGCGGCCACGTAGTCGGCCACGCTCATGCGGTCGCGGTGCGCCCCGTAGCCGGGCAGGGCCCCGCCCGCGACGATGCCGCGCAGGTTCAGCCGCCGCGCCAGGTCCTGCCGCGCCCTGTAGAGCAGCGTCCCGATGCCCTTGCCGCGGTAGTCGGGGTGGACGCTGATGTCGGCGCCGTAGTACCAGTCGCCCTCCGGGTCGTGGTTCGCGTACGTGCCCCCGGCGATGGCCTCGAGGAACGAGTGGTGCGGGTGGTCGAGGTCGAAGCGCGTGAGGAACCCCGAGCCGAGGCCCACGACGGCCTCGCGACCCAGCGGGCTGCCGTCGGGGGCACGGTCGGTGACGGCCACGAACTCGCCCTCGGGGAACACCTCGAGGTGCCTCAGGAAGTGCTCGGCCTTCATCCGCTCCGCCTCGCTGAGGTACGGGAAGCAGACGCGCTGCAGCTCCTCCAGGGCGGGGGCGTGCTCCGGCGCGCTGGGCACGACCCTGGCGTGCGGCCAAGGCTCGCGCGGCGTCACCTCGCGCCCACCGCCAGGTCGAACCGCTCGTAGCCCACCTCGCCGGGCCGGCC